>Ga0315279_10009172_pt1 | contig 11845 bp, 2 predicted proteins | sample YL17G06_20_MG_FD_203694 | JGI IMG/M metagenome (GOLD analysis project Ga0315279, IMG submission 203694) | Sediment microbial communities from Yellowstone Lake, YNP, Wyoming, USA - YL17G06_20 | ecosystem: Environmental > Aquatic > Freshwater > Lake > Sediment | place: USA: Wyoming | collected...
GTCGGCCCAGCGCGGCGTTTCATCGAGGAGGCCCATGCGCTGGACTTTGTCGCGTGCGGCTGTGAGCCAGAACGGCTTGAAATTATCCCGGAAAAGATCGATCTGATCGAGGCGCGGAAAGGTTATGAAGTTGCCGGTCTCGTGCGAAACGACGGGCTTGCGCGGCGCCGGGCATTTGTAAAAATCGCGGTCTTCAAGCGGCGTATTGAACACATCAAACTGGGTGAAATAGAGGTCGAGCGTATCGCGGTCGCGTGTTCCCTCGGTGAAGCCGCCCGGCGGAAGGCCGTCGCTATCCACGACCGGCCGGGTCGAGTCGAGTCCTTTTGCGATACGGTACAGGTCGGCGGTAATGGGCACGCTCTGATACATCTCGTTTCCCATGCACCAGTCGAGGATAGACGGATGGTTGCGGAGACGGCGTATCGCGGCGGACCACTCCGTCTTGTACAACTCGAGCGCGGGCTCTTTCGCGCGGGCGTAGAACTGCTGATAGGCGATCGGGAACTCCGCCGACACAAGCATACCCAGCTCATCGCAAACGTCGTAGTACTCCGGAGGGAGCATGTGGCTGTGGTGGCGCACATGGTTGAAGCCGTACTCCTTAGCCAACGCAATCTTCTTGCGGTAGACCGCTTCGTCCGAAGGAGCAGCCATGGTTTCGGGGTAGATGGCATCGTCGCCGTAGCCGCGAAGAAAGATCGGGCGGCCATTAAGGAGAATGCGATGTCCGTCGATTGCGATCTGGCGGAAGCCAAAGCGCGTCTCACGTACGTCGAGAACCTTCTCTCCCTTGGCCAGCGACAGGCGGGCAACGTACAGGTGCGGCGTGTCGGGAGTCCAGAGCTGCGCCTCAGGGACCTCAGTCTGAACCGCGCCAAAGGGGGACTCCCGTACGGCCTCGGCGTGGCTTAGGACTTTGCCGTCCCTCTCAAGGATCTCGAGGCGCAAGCGCGCGCCGTCCGGCGGATTCCCCTTGATGCTCGCCGAGACACGGCAGCGGGCCGGTGCCACGCTAGGTTCGACAAACATGTCTTCCAGATATGCGCCGCCGCGCGCCTCGACATTGACGTGTCCCCAGATCCCACCCCAGTAGGTGTCCATGTAGTCGATAATGTCGAAGCACCCGGTGAGAGTGTCGACTTCCCATCGCTGTTCTGAGTCGATGCGGACAGCGATAATGGCCGGTGCCCCCGGCGGTGCGCAATCCGTGATGTCGAATTCGAAGGGCGACAGATAGCCGATGTGCTCACCGAGGAATTTCCCGTTCACCCAGACAGCCGCATAGCGGTGCACGCCGCCGAAGCACAGGAACACGCGGCGGCCCGCCCAGTCGGCAGGCACATTAACCTGACGTTTGTACCAGCTCTTCCCGATGAACTGATGATGGAGCTTTTCGGTGTCGCCACCGAATCCTTGTGCCTCCCACGCCCCGGGCACTTCAATCGTGTCCGTGAAGGCTACGGGAGACCCGAACCACTGTTCGGCCTCGCCGACGTGCCCGGGATCCATGCGAAACGACCAGGGACCATCGAGATTGATAAACGCACGTGTCTCGCCGAAAGCCCCGGCAGCAGCAAGACAGCATAACGTCAGTCCGAGAAACCCCATGAAAGCGCGAAGCAACTTCTGGAAGCACATGTCCATTTCTCTCCCCAGTCCGTGTCAGACGTTTCTAATTGTACAACAACCACCATCATCTTGTTATGCTTCGGGAGGAGACATGCCATGTTCCCATGCCTCACAAGTGGAGAGGGAAACACGCCAGGCGAAAGATGAAAACCTTTGAAATTTGTGGCGCTCGCACAAAGCTTCGCGCGGGACAACGTTCGATTTCTCAAGAAAGTCAGCGAATAATCACGGATTCGATGAATCCCTCAAGTTACGCCGATTTTCGCAAGTCATTTGCCGCCAATAAGCACGAGTTTGGGGGCTGAAAGTGCGGAGTTACGATGCGAGCATTCTAAAGCCGACGCTTGAGGCTGGAACCCTTCGGGATATCTGTCAGAAGCCACAACGGCGTCTCCTGAACGCCCTGATTTTTTTGTCTCAAGAAGGACCTCGCCGCCCCCGTGAATAAGGTCCCCTTTGCTTTCGTCTGTTTTGACGGGTCTGAAAGGAAGGTACTATGAAGACGAAAAGTAGAATGAGAGCAATGGCCATTTCCGTGGCCGGGATGCTGTTGGTTTCGGGTCTTTTTCTTGCCCCAGACGCGTTCGCGCAAGCCCGTGGCAGGAGCGTGACGATACCGCGTCATTCGATGGGGCTGCGGGGGGCGATTGGAGGCCAGCAAGTATCCCATTCCGGGGTGCAGGGCCTTAACGCGCTGGGGAGCTTGCTGGGCTCCTGGGGCGGCGGTCATCGCGGCTACCAGTCGCACCACGACAGGTACTCGAATGCGGATGCGTACAGAGACGTGGGTATCGCCAATGCCGCAGTGGGTCTTGTGGGGACGCTTCTAAACGCTTACGGCTACCCGCCTTATCCGACAGTGATTACACCGCCGGTCGAGGTCGTGCCGGTTCCAGCACCCTACCCCGTGGCGGTGATTCCCAGTCCCGGGATTGTGGTCAGGCCGTACCCGTATGGGTATGCCCCTTCTCCCTACCCATACGACTACTATGACTACGGGTCGCGGTACTACAGTCCGCCGACGGTGTGGAACGCACCGCGAGCGATGGGATACTACCCGAGAAGTCACGGGTCTCATCATCACGACGGCAACTACAGGCAGTCGGGAACATGGAGGAGTGACTACGGCGGCATGCAAGCGCCGACGTACCAAGGACACAGCGTACAATCCTCCCGGCCAGTTCACCGTGGCGGCGCCGTTCTCGGCATGCCCGGCTCTCATGGAGGAAGCCGGCCCCTGCGGCAGTCAGCCGTGCACCCGTCGGGCCAGTCGCATCGGGTTCGGTAGAAACACCCCAGCAGAGGGCGGACAAGGTAAGGGGTCCGCCTTCTTTTCCTACTACAACGCCAGCAGCCGGCAATGCAACCCTTTGACCATCTTGGCCATAGCCCATGCACTTTCCGTATGTGCAACCACGGTTCACTTGCTCGCGACCTCCAACCCACATCTGATAAAGCACTTTGCGAAACCCTTGACACTTTGTACGGGTCTGCTTAAGGGCACCGTAAGGCCTGGGAAAGTACCGGAAACCCGAAAACAAGGAAAGAATTGGCGCGCGGGCAAGGATGTGGAAAGGAATACGCATTCAGTCCGGGAGGCCCAATCCCGCGTATGCATACTCAACGCCTGAGGGGCCGGAGCAAAAAGGTCATATGCGCTCTGACCGCTGGCCGCAACGCCTCTGTGCTCGCAATTGGGTTCACCACTTACCACACTGCGCTTCCTGCCCGCCGTCTCCCGTCTGTCACTTGGTATGGACGACGATATTGCCTCCTCCCAACGCGCCACCTGCACGCTCGGTCGGATCGCTGTTTGTGCTGACGCCGGGCGCCCAGACTTTGATGTCGAATACGTCCAGACCAACGCCCGGCTCGCCGTTGTCGATGGCTTTCGCGAAGAACCAGTTGCCTTGCTCGCCATTGACTCCCGCCCAGCCTTTGAACTGGGCAATCTTTCCACCCGTAATGACCAACTGCTGGATGGAGGTGCTCTTAAGGTCGATGTAGCCATCCGTGTAACGGAATTCGAGATTCCCCGTGGCCCGTCCTTGCTTATACTTCGCAACAAAGCCAAAGTTGGCGCGCACATTGGGATGGGTGTTCAAGCCATCGTCCGCCGGTTTGATCCATCCGCCTCCGGTAGCGAAGCCGCCCTCGGGGTTGTAAACGGTGAGCACGGCCATGGCCTGTGCGCCCGAAGCGACCTCTGTCACAACGATCATGTAGATGGCCGGTTCAAGTGAAAGAAGCACTTCGGCCCAGCCGGCTGACGTGTTGGCGGTCGCGGTGATTGTGCCGACGCCCTCCGCCGCAAGCGTGAAGGTCACCTCGGCGCCCTCGATTGGCATCACCTCGCCGTGGTTGTCCCGCAACGCGGCGACAAGGCTTGCTTCGACCGCTGGGCTTCCTTGCGTGGAAAGAAGGGAGTCGCCCTCGTAGGTGACTACAGCAAGATAGTCCATCTCATCATTGGGGTCAGTGCCCATACCCACTTCGATGCCATCCGAGACGCCGTCACCGTCGGAGTCAGGGTTGTTCGGGTCGGTGCCATGGGTATTCACTTCGTCGCCATCGCTCAGCCCGTCACCGTCGCTGTCACCGTTGTTCGGGTCCGTGCCGAGACCCGGCTCGACACCGTCGTTTAGCCCGTCACCGTCGGTATCGGGATTGAGCGGGTCGGTGCCCGAGGCCGTCAGTTCATACCCGTCCGTCAGGCCATCGTTGTCGGTGTCCGGATCGGCTGGGTCGGTGCCGAAGAGGTGTACCTCGTCGCCGTCGCTTAGACCGTCTCCGTCAGTGTCAGGATTGAGCGGGACTGTGCCGTAGATATTCACTTCATCCCCGTCACTCAACCCATCCCCGTCACAGTCCGGATTCGCTGGGCCCGTCGAGTAAGTATTGACCTCGACCCCGTCATCCAATCCGTCATCGTCTGAATCGGCATCCTTGGGGTCAAGGCCGTGAGACACCTCCCAACCGTCGACGAGCCCATCATCGTCCGAGTCCCAATCGGCAGGGTCGGTGCCATGGATGTTGACCTCGTCGCCATCGTTTAGCTTGTCATTGTCGGTGTCGAGGAGTCTCGGGTCCGAATGATAGACGTGGACCTCTTCTCCATCGCTCAACCCATCGCCATCGGTGTCTGCGGTGAACGGCGAGACGCCTCGGGCCACTTCATCTCCGTCGTTGAGGCCATCGCCATCGCTGTCGGGGTTCATCGGATTGGTGCCATAGACGCCGATCTCGGAGCTGTCCGACAACCCGTCCGCGTCGGAGTCGGCACTGAGAGGATTCGTGCCGTAGACGTTGACCTCGTCGCCGTCGGTGAGTCCGTCTGCGTCAGAGTCGGAATTGAGCGGGTTGGTCCCGTAGACATTGACCTCGTCCACATCGGTCAATCCGTCGTTGTCATCATCCGCATCGACGCTGTTAGGAATGCCATCGTTGTCGGTATCGATCTCGGTGGTGGCTTCATCCCCGTCGGCGGCGCCGTCTCCGTCGTCGTCAGCGTCGACGGCATTGTTGAACCCGTCATTATCCGAGTCCAACGGCATCGGATCTAAAACATCCGGGATGCCATCGTTGTCATCATCATCGTCCAGGGCATCCGGGATGCCGTCGCCGTCAGTGTCAGCGCCGCCGCCGAGTCCATAGGTCGAGAAGTGGGTAATCGTAAATGTGATCGAATTCCCGTCGAAATCCCGGAGGATGATGTCCGAATCGTTGACCTGCACGAAGGCGTTAGCTATCTCATCGTACATGTACACGTGAAGCTGCGACTCAACCATCCCTGCTATCTGTGCGTCCGTATACGTGATGGTTACAGGAATGGGCGTCGGCAGGCCGGTCACGGGATCAGTAAACTCCGTGCCTGAAGGTCCAAAGGTCCGAATAACGGGCACGGCATCCACGCCCGGCGGCAGCACCGGATCCTCGATGGGCGAAACAGGCGATTCCATGGTAATCTCCGTGGCTGCGCCTTCGGGGAAGTCGATCACCACATCCGGCGGGATCGCCAGTTCAGTGCCGGAGCCGTCTTCCATAACCTGCTCGACAAGCGTGGTCACCGTGTTTTCAACCGGATCATAGTTGCCTTCCGCCTGCTGCGTGGCCACGAGCGTGACCGCGTACAGCGCCCAGTCGCGCGTGTAGGACATGCGCAGTCCGCCCGGCGACGTGTGTATCTGCGCGTCGTCGATCCGGAAAAGCAACTGCTGCGGGACGCCTATCCCGTCAGACGAGCCGACCATCACGTCGAAATTCGTGCCGGGGAAAGTCGAGGGTTGAGCCGGCTCGATGAACTCGCGATTGACGTCTTCTGACCAGAACACCATTTCGGCATCGTTGGTGAAACTCGGGCACTGGGCATAGTTGATCCGGTTCTCAACCGGCCAGATCGCGCTCGTCGCCAAGCCATCCGCGATCCCGTACGGCACGGGCAGCAACCCGGTCAGGACGGATTCGACGTCCAAAACGTACAGGTCGCCCTGCTTCGGGTCGCCGTAGGGCCGGATATTGAAGACCACCTTTGTGCCGTCCGCACTGAACTGGGCAAAGCGCGGGTCTTCGCTCCAATCCGGCACATAGACCAGCCTGGGGCCGGAAATGACGCCTGCGGCGGGGGTGATTTCATATACGTAGAGGCAATCTCCCCGTCCCATGATGAGCCGGTTCCCCGTCGGCAGGCAGGTCGCGTGCAGATCAAGATTCAAGCCTCCGGGCGGAATCGGAAGCGGATCGAAATACATCCCGTCGCCGGAGGAGCTCTTGCGCACGATGCGACTCCCCAATGGAGTGTCGGCGCCATACATCACAATGGAGTCGTCCGGCGACCAGGCCACAATGTTCCAGTCGTCCGGGATCTCACCGGGCTGGGTGATCTGGATAGTGTGCTGCGGATCGCTCGGAGGCTTGTCCAGGTTCGTGATGTAGACGTCCGTCGCGCCCGTCACCTTGTGCCGGACGATATACGCAATGCGCCGTCCATCGGACGACCACTTCGGGAAGTAGACGTTCAGGTTCGGATCATCGAACAGCGTCTCCATAGCGCCGATCGAGAACTTCCGTTTAGGTTGGGCCGGTTCGTTGGGATCCAACGGATCTGTCTCATAGTAGACCTCGAGACGATCATTGAAACTGTCGCCATCCGTGTCGGTTTCAAAGGGATTCGTGCCCGTATTGTTGGGGTCGACGTAAGTTCCCGTGTTCGTCTCGACCAGATCCGTCAGCCCATCGCCATCCGTATCCGACTGGAGCGGATCGGTCCCCGTATCGCTCGGCGAAACGTACACGCCCGTATTTGTCTCGATGTTGTCCGTCAGCCCGTCGCCGTCGGTATCGGGCAACGTAGGATCGGTCCCGCGGGTATGGACTTCGTAACCGTCCTCGAGGGTATCCCCGTCGGTGTCGCTCGCCCACGGATTTGTGCCGTTGGCAAATTCCTCGACGTTTGACAACCCGTCGCTATCGGGGTCGGCGGTCCCGCCGTCATCCCCGCTGCTGCTGTTCGGATTCAGGCCATGACCGACCTCCCACCCATCGGCCATGCCGTCGCCGTCGCTATCGCTTGCGTTAGGGTCCGTGCCCGTGTCGCCCGGTCCGACGTAAACGCCGGTGTCGGTCTCGACGTTGTCAGCAAGGCCGTCCGCGTCGGTGTCCGCCGACGCCGGACTCGTCCCCGTGGTGTAGACTTCGTAGCCATCGTTGAGCCCGTCCCCGTCTGTGTCCGAGAGGCCGGGGTTGCTTCCGTGAGTCTGCTCGTCGATGTTCGCGAGTCCGTCTCCATCGGGGTCGGCCGCAGCGCCATTATTACCGGCCGCGCTATTCGGGTCGAGCCCATAAGCAACCTCCCATCCGTCCAGCATGCCGTCGCCGTCGCTGTCCGGGTTGTCGGGATCGGCGCCCGTATCCTGCGGCGAAAGGTAGACGCCTGTGTTCGTCTCTACCTCGTCTGCCAAACCATCCGCATCCCGGTCAGGGGTCACCTCGACCAGCCCGCGGAGACGGGACTCGGGATCGTTGTCGTTCCAGAAACCGTCCTGGTACATCTCGGAGATGTCTTCATCGGCGGAATTGTTCGGTTCCCCCGATGCCCAGTGCGAATACAGGCCGCCTACCGGGCCGCCGTACCATGGGCCGGACCAAAACTGCGTCCCCGTCTCGACCCAGACCCAGGTCCCTTCTGAAGAAAGGTCATTGGCGCCGAGAAAAATCTTGCCCGCAAATGTGAAGTTGGCCCGGACCCACTCGTTCTCGGCCGCGTCGTTGATAGTGGTAAGATAGCCGCCCCACGCTTGTGCCTGCGCCTGCGCTTCGGCCCAAGTCATGATGGCGGTCAACTTGTATTGATGGCCGTTCCCAGGATTTGTGATCCAACCCCACTGGTTGACCAGCGGGTCCGTGCCCTGCGTGTATTCGAGGACGTTGGTCATGCCGTCTCCGTCGGGATCCCCGGTCGAACCGTTAGCGCCAGTCGCGTCGTCAGGTTCAAGACCGTGGCCCACCTCCCAGCCATCCGGCATGCCGTCGCCGTCTGTGTCGAACAGAACCGGGTTTGTGTTGTAGAGGTTGATTTCGGCGCCGTCCGCCAAGCCGTCACCATCCGTGTCCACTCGGGTCGGGTCGCTGCCAAGACCTGTCACCTCGTATCCATCGGCCAACCCATCTCCGTCCGAATCGAGATTGTGCGGATTACTGCCGATTTGATACTCCTGTAGATTCGTCAAGAGGTCGGCATCGGCATCGCCTGCCGCGTCATCAACAGTTGGCTCCAGACCCTGAGCCACTTCGTAGCCGTCCGGCATGCCGTCACTGTCCGAGTCGGTGCTTGTCGGGCTGGTGCCGTGCGTGTTGACCTCCTCGCCGTCGCTGAGGCCGTCCCCATCCGTATCCAGCTCCGTTGGGTCACTAAAGTAGACGTTCACCTCGTCGCCGTCGTTCACCCCATCGCCATCCGTGTCCGGATTCGTCGGAACCGTACCATTCTGAAACTCCGCCAGATTCGTCAGACCATCGCTGTCAAGGTCTCCCGCCGCATCGGATGGGTCGTTCGGGTTCAACCCATAAAGCGTCTCCCAATACCCCGGCATCCCGTCGCTGTCGTCATCCGTGACGAAAAGCCCCTCCCACCAGTCCGGGACGCCGTCCGTGTCCAGATCATCGTAAGGTCCGACAAATTCGACGATGCCCACTCTGTTGTCACCGATTTCCTTGTCGTTCCACTTTCCCCCAGGGTATATTTCGGCGGCATCCTCGTTGCCCGAATTATTGGGTTCCCCAGTGTTCCAGTTGGTGTACGCTACGGCCTCGCCCGATGCCCACACGAAGACGCCTTCGACATCCACATCGTTAAAGCCGATCCAGAAGTTGGCGCCTGCGCCGACAGGCAGGACGTTCGCCCACAGCCAATCATTCTCCGCCTGAGACCGGATCGTCACAAGGTCTCCGGGTATGGGCACGCCGATCAGTTCGTGATGTTCGGCGTAATACTGTACGACAATCCACGGAGCATTGATTGGCGTCACGTGATAGACATGTTTGTTGGTAGGATTGTAAAAGTAGTTCACGCCCCATTGGGCACCCTCGATCGGCGGTGCGCAAACGCCCGCAGGGTCGCCGCCGTCCACCGTTGTGCCGGCATCCAGGGCCGCAGCCACGTAATTGGCCCGGTTTCCGCCTTGGCCATGAAACTCCGCGATATTTGCCACCCCGTCGCCGTCCGCATCGCCACAGGCCGACAGCAGCGTTTGCAGCCGAACATAGTTGGCGGAATCCGGCGCGCCGCTCGACCAATAAGACCCATAGTCGCGCATTCCGTAAAGGGTCTCGGCAAAGATCCCCCAGGATCCCGTGAAGTCATAGCCGTAATCGGCCGGCGGAGGCGTTGGGTTCGCATAGCGCTGGTAGCCGCCGTCTCCTAGCGTGGCGTACGCCGCGAGGACTTTCTGCATCGAGTAGCCTCGAGGACCGAACAGCGCATGCGCCAAGGCCCCTGCGTCCATGTCGAACCGGGCATTGTTCGCCCTCCAGGCCTCGTGAACCGTATCGTGGTTCGGGTTACTACCGTCCGCGATAATGGCCAACAGCACCGCGAATTCGATGGCATCATAGATGCCGTTGTCATTGTTGTCGCACGGCGCCACCCACTCGTGCGGATCGGTCGGATCGTACTGGTCCTTCCAATACCCGTCAGGATCGAGATAGGCAAACGGATGGCCGTCCTCGAAGATGAACTCCACCGCGTCCTGCATCAAGGCGTCGAAATCGATGACCTCGACATCGGCCAACGCCGGTCCAACTGCCGTCATCATAACTGCAACTAACACAAACGGAACCCACGCAAACTTATTCATGTTCTCCTCCCTCCGATTCCTCTACGGAATTGGTTGCCACCCGTTGTCGCCAAGGCAGTTCCTTCCTCCGATTACCGGAGGAACTTCACTCAACATGATGGAGAATATGTCGCACGCCCACAAGGTCCAGCTCCGCATACTCGAATTCCGAGGAGACCCGGCTGGTACATCGCAACGAACCCGCACGACCCCGCCTCTTGACTCTGGGAACAGAGACAATACGGCCCTTTAGCGCGCAACAGCCCTACATCGCTCGACGCGAAAAGCAGAAAAAACTGACCCCACAACCGCCCGTTCGCCTTACCAGTCGTCATTTCAGTTCTTGTAGCTTAGCATCATTGATAAATATAATCAAGCACAGATTTGTGCACAGATTTGTGCTTAACGCACAATCTTGCAAGCTTCCACCAACAGGCGCTCGGCGTTTCTTGAGAGGATCTTCTCCTTATTGGTGTACGATATTCGGGCGTAGAGGATCTCACCTACAGCGACGGCGGGTGTCGTTCCCGAAAACCCATGCGGTGCTGATTGGCGCGTGCCTTGAGCGTTATCCTATTGTTACCGGGAACTCGGCCCGATGTTTTGAGCCGTGAAATCCATAGTCGATTCACTCTTCGGGAGCGCCAATGCCGATCTGCACATGGCCAGCCACTTCTCCGCTTATGGGAACAGCGCGAAATGGACGAGAGACACGCAGCGTGTCGGTCACGCAGCGCGGCGTTCGCATTGGTTATGACGTCCACCGACTTGAGCTACCGCGACAATCTCGCCTTCGTCGGGCATCTGGACAGGGGCGGGTTGACGGGTTGTCCATCTCAAGCGACGGATGTGTGCTGAACCGATTGTAGTGCTCGAAACCGCAAGAATGCGTTTCAGGTGGCCTTTGTCTCTACTGCCATCAATGGTCTCTACTCTTTACGGTCTGCGTGAAGACGAGGTCAAGCAATTGCGCTCAAGTCCGTCCGCGTGGTTCTCCGTGGCAACTGACAACGGTCTTTCCGTATGTGCAACCACTGTCAACTTGCTCCGGGTCCGCAATATGCTGGCGTGAGGCATGTTGCGAGATCATTGACGGTTCAGCAGAGCCTGCGTAAGGCCGCAGTAAGGCCTCGGGAAGTGCGGGACACGAGGTGGGAATGGGTTTCCTGAACAAGGATCTCGATATACTCAAAGTGCCTTTGACCTCACCGCTTCTTGAACGTGGTAAGCGTCCGGTCAAAGCCATCTTCCCCTTCTGTGTGGTATGAGCGACAATGACGCCATCAGCGATGGAGGATTGCGTGATGGCGGGACGTCGTCCGAGGTGTTGTAAGTGCAGTCTGGCCTGGAATCGTGAGTGGGCTCGCCAGCATGTGGAGGCCCAGGCCGAAAGTGGGTTGTCGGTTCAGGATTTTTGTTTTGCGTACGGGTTGCCCGTGCGCACCTTCTACACGTGGCGTCGCCGTTTGAATGCGAAGCGGCCCGCTTGCCCAGGCAAGGACACTATCTCATGGCTGGCTGTGCACCCGCTGTTTGCGGAAGTGGCTGTTTTATCCCCGGGGCCCGTGTCTGGGGAGTGCGTATCGCCCGAGCTCGTGTCTTCGGAGTCGGTGGCCGAGGTGGTGTTGCGAGGCGGGCGTCGGCTTGAGGTGGGTGCGGATTTCGATGCAGAGGCACTGCGCCGGCTGGTGGCATTGCTGGAGTCGTTGCCATGTTGAGCCTGCCACCGTCGGTGCGCGTGTTCGTGTGTCTGGCGCCGGTGGACATGCGGTGGTCGTTTGACGGTCTGGCCGCCGCCGCGGAGCGGGGGGTGGGACAGGACCCGCTGTCGGGCCACTTGTTTGTGTTTCATGGACGGCGCGGAGACCGGGTGAAGATTCTGT
>Ga0315279_10009174_pt1 | contig 11844 bp, 12 predicted proteins | sample YL17G06_20_MG_FD_203694 | JGI IMG/M metagenome (GOLD analysis project Ga0315279, IMG submission 203694) | Sediment microbial communities from Yellowstone Lake, YNP, Wyoming, USA - YL17G06_20 | ecosystem: Environmental > Aquatic > Freshwater > Lake > Sediment | place: USA: Wyoming | collected...
TCTCGATGCTTCTCCTGAATAACCCCGTGGGGCTAAATCCCGAACCACCCATTCTCTCAATTGACGGTCGGGATGAAGTTGAGATATATTAACAAATACCTCCTACCGAATCAAGAGAATTCACAAAGGATTCCCCCCTTGTCTTTTTTAAGAGGATTGATTAATAATAGTCTACCATGATTCATGTTTCATCCCTGTGCAGGCAGGGGTGTTTGAAAGGAGAGGTTTTATGCTGAGAATCTTAAGGGAACATGCTACCTCCTGGATGCTACGGGGCATCCTGATCCTCGTCGCTGTCACCTTTATTTCGTGGGGAGGGTATTCCCTGATCCGGGAGAAAAAATTTACCCACGCCGCCAAAGTGAACGGAGTCGAGATCCAGATGAAGGATTACTCGGATGCCTATCAGGGAGCGATCAAACAGTATCGAGATGCCTTGGGTTCATCCTTTTCAGAGAAGATGATCGAAGACCTCGGTCTGAAGGGGAAGGTCTTGGAAGACCTCGTCTCCAAAGTGCTCATCCTGCAGGAAGGAGCGAGAATGGGGCTTGACGTCCAGGATGAGGAGCTCCGGAGGAATATCGAATCCATTCCGTCTTTTCAGATGAACGGCCAGTTTGACCCGCGCGTCTATGAACGATTTCTCCGCCTGAACCGGATGAGCCCGGAGCAGTTTGAACAGATGCAGCGGGAGGGCCTCCTCATCACAAAGGTGGTGAGTCTTGTCCGACTGAACGGCGGAAAGGTTTCGGAGGAGGAGGTCCTCGACACCTATCTCTTCGAAAACGAAAGAATCAATCTGGTCTTTGTCAAGATCAACCCCGAAGCCTTCAAGGGACAGGTTCAGGCAAACGAGGTCGAGATAAAAGACTATTACCAAAAACACCAGGAAGAATTCAGGACTCCCAATTTTCTCCAAGTCCAATATCTCATCTTCAGACCTTCCGACTATGAGGGAAAGGTTCAAATCTCCCTTGATGAGATCAAAAGAAATTATGATCTCAGAAAAGAGAGGTATACGATACCGAGAAGGGTCAGAGCGCGGGAGATCCTGATCAAAATAGACCGAGAGGATTCCCCCCAAAAGGTGGATGAGAAGAAAAAAAGGGCTGATGAGATTTTAGCGAAGGCCAGGACCACAAAGGAATTTGGTTCCCTGGCCAAACAGGTTTCTGAGTCCGCGACGGCCTCCAAGGGAGGCGATCTAGGATGGATCCAGAGGGGGACTCTGGGAGAACCCATCGAATCGACCCTCTCTTCTCTGAAGAAAGGGGATGTAAGCGAAGTTCTCAGGGGGAAAGATGGATTCTATATCTTCAAGATAGAGGAAGTGGCGGAGGAGAAACAGAGACCCCTGGAAGAAGTGAAGGATCAGATCCTTCAGGCTCTCAGGAAAGAGAAGGGCAAAGCCGAAGCTTCCCGACGGGCGGATGATGCCTTCTATACCCTTTTCCGGAGCCGAGATTTAGAGGGGTTTTCGAAGGAGAAAGGGATTGCCATCAAGACCACTGGATTTTTTAAAGAAGGCGAGGAGATTCCGGAGATAGGCCGGAATCCTTTGTTCCATTCGAGTGCTGTTTCCCTGAAGGTCGGGGAAATCTCCCCCGTGATTAACGTTCCTCCCAACTTTTATATTCTAAAATTGCTGAACAAAAAAGAATCCCGAATCCCCTCCCTGGAGGAGGTGAAGGAAGAAGTGAAACGGAAGATCATCGGATTAAAAGCTGACGAGAAGGCTCGTCAGGTGGCGGAAGACCTCCTCACTCAAATTCAGTCGGGAAAGTCCATCCGTGAAATAGCAAAGGAACGGGGCTTCCAGGCAGAGGAGACAGGAATCTTCACCCGGACCCAAGGAGTGGTTCCAAAAATTGGGCCCGCAGGAGAGTTCACGGGTGCCCTCTCCTCTTTGACCCAAAAACATCCCGTTCCCAAAGAAGTCTTCCAAACAAAGGATGGCTATTTTGTGGTGAGACTATCCGCCCTGGAACAGGCAGATAAGAATAAATTTTCGGCAGCGAAGAAGAATCTGGAAAGGCGGCTGGCCTATCAGAAGCAGGAAGAATTTTTTCAGAATTGGTTGAGCCAATTACGAGCCAAAGCCAAGATTGAGATCAATAAAGAACTGCTGTAATCCTGTGTGTTAACCTTGAGGTCTTGAGGGAGGGATAATGGCCAAATTGAAATTTGACCCTTTCTGATCTGAAACCTCACCCAAGCTTTCCATAAAACGGCCTGCCATGAGGATCCTTCAAAACATCTTCAAGAAAGGGGACGATTTCCCCCAGTTTCTCCTTGGGGAGGTAAGTCTGAGTTTTTATTTGAGCGGAATCTCGAAGCGCTTCAAGAGAAACGGGATGGGCTGTGAGCATGGCCACTGGAAGTTTTCGTCTCACAGCCAATTGGGCCAACTCTAACCCTCTCGCCGCGCTGATGTCTAGAATGACCATATCATAGTTCCAGGAAAATATTCGCTCAACAGCTTCGTAATAATTGGTCGTCTTGTGAACTTCACAGTTTGGACAAGCTTCTAAAATTTCTTCCTCCATAATGCTTAGGATATCGAGTTCATCATCCACAGCGAGGATCATCTTGTTTTTCAGCACGGACTCTTTCATGGCTATGACCTCCTAGGCTTGAACGCCTTCGAGTAGTTTTTACAGTTTGCCCCATTCCTGCCACGGAAGATCGGTTTCCTCTTCCCAGGAAGATTCGAATTTGCTATCGAAAAACCCATTCAGTCTTCCTGCAAGGTTCATGATCTTAGGGAGACGGGCATATCTCGCCATCTCTTCCTTCAGAACCGAAAACAAAACGCTGTCGCTCAGAGCCAGGATGTCTTTTCCGCCAAACAGTGTCCCTTTCACGGGATCACCCCCCTCACATTTTTAGACTCTACACAATTTAATAGCAATTAGCATTCCAAAGATATTTTCCGTGGGACCTTTTTTACCTTTTTAGAATGCTTTTTAAATTTCAAATTTGACCTGGTATTCTCAAAATCATGTAGAAATTTCAAGGAAGTACGCGAGAAGAGAAATAAAGGTTCAGAGCATTTCCATTGGTGGTATCAGAATGGGGACCAAGAAGGGATGGATTGTCAGAAGGGTGCAACATAAGTTGACGTAGTTTTACTGGGTCTTTAATAACCTATTGAAAGAATAAACTTTTCTTAGTGCAAAAAACATTGACCTTGCAATTAAAGTTGCACCCTTCCTGAGAGGTTAGAGTTATTGGCTTATCCCTTTCAAACGTTTATTCAGTGCCTGCCTTGTAATCCCTAACATCTGAGCAGCAATGGCCTGGTTTCCCTTGGCCCTCTTCATCGCTTCAGAAAGCAGGGATTGCTCTGCTTGTTTGAAGGTAGGTAATTGTTCAGAAAAAGAGAGCAAGGACGCTTGTCCGGATGGCAACTGTTTTGAATCGATATCAAAGGTGGGATGTTTCTGACGAATATAGGATTTAAAAACCTCCATGGAAAGTTTACCCGATTTATGACTGCTCACAGCATCCAAAATCATGGACTGCAGCTCTCTGAGATTTCCAGGAAAATGATACGTTGAGAGAAGAGCAAAAAGTTCCCCGGGTGGCGTAGGTTTCTTCTTCCCAAGGGTTTGGGACGCCGTTTCCAAGAAATGGTCTATGAGGAGCGGTAAGTCTTCTGGTCGTTCGCGCAGAGGAGGAAGATGAATATGATGGGCACAGAGCCTGTAATAGAGATCCTTCCGAAACTTGCCCGAAGACTGCAGAACCTCAAGGTCCTGATTGGTGGCCACAAGCACACGGGCATCTGAGCGTCTGGCGACATCCGATCCGAGGGGAAAAAATTCACCATCTTGTGAAAGGCGCAAAAGCTTTACCTGGGAAGCAGGACTTAAATCTCCTATCTCATCCAGGAAGAGCGTCCCCCCAGAAGCTTGTTCCACCAAACCACTGCGCGTTTGGTCAGCTCCGGTAAAAGCCCCTTTTCGATGACCGAAAAGGGTGTCTGCAAAGACATTGTCATCCAGACCTGCCACATTGACCGGAACGAAGGGGCCGGTTCGATGGCTGAGGTGATGGAGGGCTTTGGCAACTAACTCTTTGCCAACACCCGTCTCGCCTGTAATCAGGGCCGGTTGAGGACTGGGAGAAATCGCCTCAATGTATTGGAAGATGGATTTCATGGCTGGGCTATTGGTAATGATTTTCGAAAAGGCCTCGGGATGCTCCAATTTGTCCGATAAGACCTGGGCCTTTAACCATTTATTCTCTCGCTGCAGTTCGCGAATTTCAATCGCCCGCTTCACCCCGGAGATCAACCGGCTTTTCTCGACGGGTTTGACCATGTAATCAAAAGCCCCAGATTTCATGCACCTCACTGCCGTGTCCACATCATTCGATCCCGTGATAATGATGACCAGGATTTCCGGAAAGTCATTGGCCACGGTCGAGAGAAGCTCTTGGCCCGTCAAATGAGGCATCGACAGATCGAGGAGCATGACCTCGATCTCTTGGCGAGAAAGGAGCGGCATCACCTCCCGGCTATCTTGACAACGAATGAGATTATTCACGTTGGCAGAACGGAGCACCATCTCAAAGCTATTCAGCGTCTGGACTTCATCATCCACCATCAATACAGGGAAATAAGGATAAGTGGATATGATCATTCTCAAACCTCCTCAGCCGTCAGCTAAATCCTATGGAACAGGAAGAATAATTTCGGCTGTCGTCCCCTTCCCGGGTTCTGAGGTAAAGGTCAACGTGCCACCATGCTCCTTTACAATTCTTGAAGAAATGGACAAGCCCAATCCAAGGCCCCCGGAATCACGCTTGGTCGTAAAAAATGGTTCCATAATATGCGGAAGTGCCTTGGGCGGAATTCCCATGCCTTCATCCTGGATGCTGATAAGTATCGATCGTTTCTTCTCATCGTAGGAGGTGGACATAGAAATTCCTCTTTGGGAATCCGGCAATGCTTGACAGGCGTTTTGGATGAGGTTGATAATCACCTGCTCAAACCTCTGAAAGTTGCCCTTGAGTCCAGGTAAGGGATCCCTGTACTCGACTGAAAAATGTTTCGTCGATTTCATGATCATGTTAGAAAGGAGTGAAACAGCAGACTTGATCACCGCGTTCACATTCACCAGCTGAGTCATATCCGAGGCATCCCTGCGCACGAAGTCCCTCAAATCCTCCACGATCTCCTTGATCCGTCTCGATCCATCCAAGATTCCGGAAAAGAGAACGGGAATCATTTCTCGCATCTCTGTGTACTTTAACCCGCCAATGATAAAGTCACCGTTCTTCTCATAGTATTCCTCAAGGATTGGCTTGCTGCTCTCCCACGCTTCCAACAGCAAGGGCGCATTCAGCATGATAAAATTATTGGGATTGTTGATCTCATGAGCGACACTCGAAACGAGTGTTCCTAAGGCAACCATTTTGCTGGCTTGCATCATCTGCTGCTCATGGTGCCGGAGCTGTTCTTCCGCTTTCTTGCGTTCGGTCACGTCTCGTGCAATCCCATAAAATCCCTTCGGCTCCCCTTTTTCGCTGGGCATCAAGGATACAGAAACCTCCACAAATCTCCTTGTTCCATCCTTATTGACCAAGTCCCATTGGAAATCCCTTTTCGGGATCCCGGTTCGGTAAACTTCGTTGAATGTTTCAAAAACCAATTTGGCAGTTTCCGGGCTCATGTACTGGCGATTGTTCAACCCCATCAGTTCCTCTCGCGTATAACCGAGGCTCTTGACTAAAAAATCGTTGAAGAAGGTGAAATTTCCGGCGAGATCGACCTCGTAATACCCTTCCTCGATACTTTGAAGGATACTTCGATACTTTTCTTCACTGGCCTGCAAAGCCTGCTCTGCCTGTTTGCGTTCGCTAATATCCCGTGCAATCCCATAAAATCCCTTTGGTATTCCCTTGGCGTCAACCCTTAGGGATACTGAAACCTCAACGAACCTTTTGGTGCCATCCTTGCGAATCAGTTCCCATTCGAAGGCCTTCTTCGGTTTCCCAGTTCGATAGACCTCATTGAACGTTTGGTAAACTTTTTTTGCGGTGTCTTGGGACATGTATCGCCGGTTATTCATACCCATCAATTCATCTCTTGGATATCCGACAATCCTGCACATCGAATCATTGAAAAAGGTCATGCTTCCAGCAAGATCGACCTCGTAATATCCCTCCTCAATCCCGTGGAGAATGTCTAGATACCTCTCCCGGGTAACCCGCGGCACGGCTGCCCTTTCATCCCTGTTCGTCACTCTTTTTTTCAACCCGTTCGTGCCTTTTCGAAATGGCCTTTGCGCCGATTTCTTTTTCATGAGGGCTTTCTCACATGGACTCTCGACCGAACAGATCTCTTTACCCGTAATGAGTCTTCACAGCGCGCTTTGTTGCAACGCCTGAAAGGCTACAGAGAAGGTGCTTCCTCCTGAAGCCACACAATCCTCGCGGCTTGTGCAATGGGGACAGCGAGAGATTCGCCCCGGGCAGACATCCCGATCTGTTGTGAGATAAATACAGCGGCGGCTTTCCGCTGAAAGGTCGAACCCGAAGCGCTGTCCATACGCCTTCATCCGAAGGAGGTCGAGCCCTTTCCCTCCTGCATTGAAATCAAAAGGGTTCTTAGACATATACAGATCGGTCTCTTGAGTGGGAAATAAGCCATCGAAAATGTACCTCAGGTTCTCTTCGGTGATTCCGATGCCAAAATCTTGAACCTTGAGATTAGGTCTCTTCTCGTTCTCCTCGATGAGAAGGCGAATCATCCCTTCATCCGGAGTGTTCTCAATAGCGTTTTTCAGAAGGCCTTCCAGAATCTCTTCAAGGATTCCAGGGTCCATGAGCACAGAAAGGTCTGTTGCTGCTTCCAGTTGAAAATGGATGTCCCGATGGGGTGCGCGCTCCTTTATTCTCTCCAATATCCGCCCTACAAAGGGAAAAAAGGAAATGGGTTCAAAGGAGACTGGGCTGCTAGAGAGATACTTCGTGATCCATCCCTTCAGCGTATTCCATTGGGTTTTCATTCCGGGCGATATCTCCGAGATATCTTCCAGCTTACTCCAGAATCGATCCAGTTCTTGGAGGAAAAAGCCTCCCTCCGATTCTTGGGAAGATCGGATAATCTTATCCGTCTCACGTTGAATTTCAATAAGGCGATCCAGGTTTTTCTCCAAGATCTCGAAGACCTGTTCCCTGTCAACCGAAGAGATCTGGGATTGAAGCTTCCGCTTCAGGAGCCGAACCTGCCCCTGGATGATCGCAAGAGGGGTTCTGAGTTCGTGAGACAAAAGGCTGAGGGCTTTCCCCTTCACTTTTTGCAATTTCAATTCCGATTCCATCTTGGGATCTCTTTGGTGGAAATAGGACTGGAATCCTTCCATCGAAAGCTTCCCTGATTTATGATTTCTGACCGCATCAAAAATGAGGGATTGCAGCTCCCTGACATTTCCGGGAAAAGAGTAGGCTTCAAAGAGAGGGAAGAGCTCCAAGGAAAGATCCGGTATCTGCTTCCCAAGCTTCTTTGAGGCCTCCTCCATGAAATGGTCAACCAGAAGGAGCAAATCTTCCCGACGCTCACGAAGGGGTGGAACCTGAACATGATGGACACAGAGTCTGTGATAAAGATCTTTGCGGAACTTCCCAGACTCCTGTAGCACCTGGTGATCCTGATTGGTAGAGACAACGATGCGGACGTCTGAAGGCTTTGCCACTGCTGACCCGAGCGGGAAAAATTCATCGTTTTGTAAAAGGCTTAATAGTCTTCCTTGGAGAGCAAGACTCATTTCTCCGATCTCATCGAGAAAGAGTGTCCCCCCGGAGGCCTTCTCAACCATACCGATGCGCACTTCATCAGCGCCTGGGAAGGCGCCTACGGTATGGCCGAAAAGGTTGTCTGACAAAACATGATCCTCCAACCCCGCCACCCTGACCGGAACAAAACCTCCCTGACGCTGACTCAGGCGATGGATCGCCTTTGCAGTCAGTTCCTTCCCAACTCCGGTCTCTCCTGTGATCAGGACCGGGTGAGGACTCATAGAGATCGATTCAATATATTGGAACATAGATCGCATCACCGGGCTATCCGTGATGATTTCAGAAAAAGCCTCAGGATGTTCCAATGTGTCGGAGAGGACGTGGGCTCTGAGCCTCCTATTCTCCCGCTGCAATTCCCGAAGTTCGACAGCCCGCCTCACTCCAGAAATCAGCCTGCTCTTTTCCACGGGCTTAATCATGTAGTCGAAAGCCCCCGACTTCATACACCTTACGGCCGTTTCCACATCATTTGATCCCGTGATAATGATGACGGGAACCTCGGGATAATCCATCATGACCATCGCAAGGATCTCTTCACCCGATAGCTGCGGCATGGTGAGATCGAGCATCATGACCTCAATCTCCTGGCTGGACAAGATGCCCATCACATTCCGGCTCTCTTGACAACGAATCATATGGTTGAGATTGGCGGAACGGAGTGCCATCTCATAACCGATTAATGTCTGGGGCTCATCATCAACCATTAATATGGGACAGGGGGGATAAGTAGATACAGTCATGTGGCTATCCTAGGCAAGGTCGGATGACGTCCCTTCATCAGTTCTGAAGGAGATGGTAAAAGTATTTGAGAAAAAAAATAAAAAAGGCCCCCTGCATCCGTATGTTCGATACAATGCATGGAGCCTTCATAACCTCCCCCGGGTGATCCTTCTGAACCTTAGAGGCTTTAGGGTGAGCGAATTTTCATAATGCCCATTTCATAACATTTCACGGGAGATACTATTATGAGCTATCTTGTCTTGTCAAGGTAAAAGTCGCTGTTATGGCTTCATGGCTTTTGGGGTCGAGAACGAGTAGATAAATTAAGATTTGAGATGTCTTGCGAAAAATTTTTATGCATCGCAAGGTCACCCCTTCAAAAAACTCAGTTTTCTAATGGAGTACCGTTTTTCTTGACAGGTGCCCTTGGTGAGTAGGCTGGGTTCATCCCCGGGGAGGCCGGATCTATCTCTTCTTTCGCGTTTTTCGTCTGGCCAACCCATACAGGAGGAGAGGTAGCTTAAGAAATATATTCGTCAAGTCGCGGCCACTGACAAGCCCAATTCGCCGGGCTTTTCTGATGACATGGATCACTTGCGGTAGATCGTAGAACTCCGACCGGATCCGGTTCCGGATTTGCTTCAGTTCCTTGCGCCCGTAATGGTCCGAATACACGGAACCTCCGATGCGGTCGTAGTAGTAGCCCGGCGTTTCTTCAACCACTTCCTTTAGGGGTGAGAACCTCTCGATGCGGAGTTTCTGGAAGCTGATGGAATCCAGTTTGATCTCCTTCGCAAAGTTCGGGATGGTGAGCATCTCTTCTTCCGTTTCGCCGATGTTGCCGTAGATGAAGTACCCATGTAGATAGAAGTCATACTGCGTCAGGACCGCAAATGCATCCCGGACTTGCTGTTGGGTGATGCCTTTCTCAAGTTGCTTCAAGATCCGGTCATGCGGCGACTCGACCCCGATCAGGAAAACCTTGAAACCCGCTTCCTCAGCCTTGTCGAGGACCCTGCGATGCCTCGCGACGTCAATCCGGGCCTGGACAACAAAGATCTTCTTGATCTTGTTCTCGATAATAAGATCGCAGAGCTGTTCGCTCCTCTTCGGATTCGTGAAGAAGTTGTCATCACTGAAGAGCACGACATCGGCCGTAACCGTCTTCAATTCTTCGATGACCGATTCGAGCGGTCGTTCCGTGTAACTCCTCTTCTGCCCGAGCGGATTGAGACTGAATGTGCAGAACTTGCATTTGAACGGACATCCCCTCGTTGTCAGTATTGTGTCGAAGGTGTGGCGACTGAATCGAACACCGTGTTTAACCCAGCAATAATCGTACTTTCTCAAGGACCGATCAGGAAACGAAATATGCGTGATGTCAGGGAGAGGATGGATTTCGTTGTGGACGATTCCTCCATTCTCTCTTTAGGAAAGCCCACGAACATCCTTGTATGGGACCCCCGTGACGATCTGTTTGATGATATCTTCACCCTCACCTCGTACGACCATGTCGATATTCGGGCAACGGCCAAACAGATACTCGACTTCCTCTGTTGCTTTGTAGCCTCCGACAACTGTGCAGACCTCCGGAGGCAGCTGAGAGACGAAATCACAGATGTCTTCGAACCGAGATTGCCATCGGATGCTAACGCATAGAAGATCGATCCCGTTCCTGATGAACCTGCTGAGTGCCTTCGGGTCCTGGTAGGCCTTCTCATACCGAAGGTCGAGAAGCGTCACCTTACCGACCAGGTCTTTCATGCTCGCGGCGATGTACTCAAGGCCGGTCGGAGGGAATACACCGATGGCTGCGGTAGAATCCCCGAAATACGGGTTTAGGGCGAGAGCGTGCTTGTATTTGATCATGGTGGGATTATGATGGGAAAGAACCGTAGACGCAAGCAAATGGAAATCTGGAATGTTTCACGGGGATCCTTTGTTCAAAACCTGCTTTTTATTGAAATTTGGATGTCATCAAGTTATCCATTTTGGGCGAAACCTTTTGGCCTTGGTTTTCATTGGGGGATTACTTTCCTTAGGAGAAAAATAGTTTCTATTCGGTATCAATTTTGACTTTTCCTTATAAAGACTTTCTAGTTTTTCTTCCTGCTCTTCTGTGAGCATATTGCTTTGACTGAAATCCTGGTTAATCGATTTGATGAATTGGTCCTCCCTAGCAGTTAAATGATAATGGCCTAATCCTGACATAACCCATTCAAGCCTTTCCTTTTCCATCGTGCACCTTCTTTCACTCAGTCTCCATGCGGTCAAGCCGACCCATGGCTTTTCTCCATCCTTCTTTTAAGCCCAATCATATTTGTACTACCATCTCTCCCTGAAACCACGGCTGGTTCTGGCCTCTTTGACCAGCAGATCTTTTCCCATGAAATTTCTTCGATTCAGCATGGAGACGGCCCTCCGGGCTTCAAATTGGGTAGACATCTCCACGAAAGCAAACCCCCTCGGTTGGCCAGTTTGCCTGTCCTTTACAATGTTGACAGACATGACATCTCCGGCATTGGAGAAAAGGGCTTTGAGTTCAGGTTCGCCGGTCTCGAAGGGAAGGTTAGCTACGTATATTTTTTTCTTATTACCTTTAATCTTCCTATTCATTTTTCTTTCCGTTTTTAATGATGGCTCTATTTTTTGAAACACTCCATACACAACAGTTTTTTGTCACCCGGCGGGGGAACTTGGACGACGACTTCCTTTCCACAACCCGCACATACAATTCTATAGGATTTAGGATGACTTGAACGCCTAGGTTTTGGACCGCGGGCCCTCCCCTGCCTTCTTCTTTGTACCATGTGAACCTCTTTTCACTACACCGTTCAGAAATTTGGAGACGTTATCAATATCGGCCTCTGCTCCCATAACCACCTGATCGCCCTCGAGGACCACCTTGCCCGCCGGACCTTCCCCGGTCGGTGCGAGGACGTGCCTCATTCACATTCATCGGGCGACCAGAGAGCTCCTTCCCGTTTAGGTTTTGAATCGCCGCTTGGGCCTCAGTCTGGTTGGGCATTTCGACAAAACCAAAGCCTCGAGGTTGGCCACTATACTTATCTTTAACGATCGATGCAGCGCTTACTTGCCCGAAGGCTTCGAAGGCCTGGCGAAGATTTTCCTCTGATACCTCAAAGGATAGATTTCCAACATAAATATTCATGATCGTCCTCCTTTTTTAGTATTCGATGAAACTCCTAAGTTTATCGGCTCGACTGGAATGCTTCAATTTCCTTAATGCCTTCTCCTCAATCTGTCGGACCCTTTCCCGGGTAACATCAAAGTCCTGTCCCACTTCCTCAAGGGTAT
>Ga0315279_10009175_pt1 | contig 11843 bp, 11 predicted proteins | sample YL17G06_20_MG_FD_203694 | JGI IMG/M metagenome (GOLD analysis project Ga0315279, IMG submission 203694) | Sediment microbial communities from Yellowstone Lake, YNP, Wyoming, USA - YL17G06_20 | ecosystem: Environmental > Aquatic > Freshwater > Lake > Sediment | place: USA: Wyoming | collected...
TAGCACCCATGAGGAACAGTCGAACTCGTGGTTCCTTCATAATTCCGTTTTCGACGCCCTTAAGCCAGTAGTCGAACCAGCGGATGGCTTCCTTGTGCAGAGGAACAATGGAATGGGATCCGTAATCAAAGTCGCCAAGTTTGCTACTGTCAGTGGACAGGCGATGCGGCCATGGACCGATCAGTAGCTTCTGGTTTCGTCGAACCTCGGAGTCTGGATGATCGTTGGCGAGGGCTTGGAAGTTGACAAGCGTGCCCTTCTGATCGTCATCGAACCATCCGCTCACGTGATAACACGGAATCTTCGTGAGGTTCAGAACACCGTCCCACCACAGTGGCTTCCAATAGTCATCTAAGGTCTCATGTTCGTAGCGTTCCTCAACATAATTCTCTACTAGCCCAAGGTGGTGCAGAATCTCCTTGAGCGGACGTACCTGAAGTACGGATTCCCAATCCATGTCATTGATTTCTTCCTTGTTTGTCTTTCCCGATGTGTAGAGCGACAGCATCGCTCCAATCGGATTCGGGACTCCAGACCAGTATGGTCCTTCTTCGAAAGGATGCATCGACGGTGTGCACATCAAGAACGCGGCTTTATGATACTTGGATCCGAGTCGAGTTGGATAAATTTGAGTCCAGCCTTCGTATGATCCGCCGAAGGTTCCAACCTTGCCATTCGACCAAGGTTGAGTGCCTGCCCACTGTATGCTATCGTGGCCGTCTTCTATTTCCTGAAAGTTCGGCTTGTAGAAGCCCTCAGAGTTGCCGCGCCCCCGCACATCCATATGAACGACAGCATAGCCTACCTTAACGTACGGTTGTACTCTCCGTGATCGGAGAACAGTATCCTTACCGTAGGGGGTTCGGTTCAACAGAACTGGAAATGGGCCGTCACCCTCTGGGAGGTATACGTTCGCCGCTAGTCTTACTCCATCGCGCATTGGAACCTTAACGTCCCATAGGCATCTTGGTTCAGGCATTTCCACATCTCTCGCTTACACTAATGATGAGATCAGATTGGCGTGGTCGTTGTCCTTATGATTTTTGACAAATTCCCAGATCGTTGCTGAGTAAGCACTGAGCCCTGAACAGCTCAGGTCGTGAACCGCAAACGCTTTTCCGTGCATCCGACTTCCGTGAGGTTGGCTGGAGTATACTTGACCTCTCACACTCACAGACGTTTCCCAGATAAGCTCGCCTTCCTGTTGAACAATCGAGTCAGACGACTTCTAGCTCCACCCGACCAGCTCATCTCAAGGCTAGGCGTCAGATCAAACGATGTCGCAGTGGATTTCGGATGTGGACCGGGATTCTACACTATTCCGCTCGCCAAGGTAGCCAGAAGAGTAATCGCAGTTGATGTCTCTCCAAAGATGTTGGAGAAAGTTGTCGCCAATGCGAAGAAGCATCATACGAGCGTCAATCATGTGCAAAGTGACGGAAGTAAGATCGAGCTTGAAAACGCAAGTGTGGACGTAATTCTACTCGTTCATGTATTCCATGAGATTGGAGAGAAAGCCACAGTTCTTGGTGAATTCAAGAGGATCCTCAGAGACGCTGGCCGGTTAGTGATCGTTGAGCGAGCAAAGGGAAATGTGTTCTCGCGGAAATTTGGAGCACCAATAATGAACGTGGAGCACGTTATCAGCGAGGTAAAGCAAGAAGCGTTCATACTAGCCCAGAGGATATCACTTGGAGACGATGCCATTCTCATCTTCCAAAAGACCGGAAACGGTAATTCATCTCACACATAATATTACAGAATGAACTAGCCATCAGCGTCTCGATAAATGCCTGTGAGTGAAGGCTTTGAAAGATGACATTGTCTCACTTTTGTCTGATCTCGTAAAGATACCAAGCGTATGCGGCGACGAGCATCGAATAGCGTCTTTCATTGCTGATTGGCTCAGAAAGAACGGTCTCCAACCACAAATTCTAGACGTGAAGCCGAACAGACCAAACGTAATCACTGTCCTGAAAGGCTCGAAACCTGGACCTCGGATTATGCTCAATGGTCATATGGATACGGTCGAGCCTGGCAGGGGCTGGATTCATGACCCGTTCGGTGCCGAGGTAGAACAAGGGAAGATGCACGGTCGCGGAACCATCGACATGAAGTCCGGCCTTGCATGCATCCTATGGGCAGTAGCCATGTGCAAACGTGAAGGTCTTCCAAAACGTGGAGAACTCACTGTGGCAGCTGTGGTGGATGAGGAAGCGATTGATCGCGGCACATACGCGCTCATCCAGAGCGGTTTGACGAGTGGACTGGATTTCGCGATGATCTCAGAAGCAACAGATCTGAAAGTCGTCACCGCTCACAGAGGGAGAGTTGTTTTCGACGTTGAGGTTCATGGTAAAGCGGCGCATTCTATGTGGCCCGATCACGGCGCAAATGCCATCGAGAGAGCGGCCGTTCTGCTTAATGCTCTCCCGAAACTCCACAACCCAACTCACCCCAGGCTAGGGGGGTGCACTGTGAATACCTTGAAGATTGAAGGTGGGCAGGACGAAGTCATGGTGGTTCCAGATCGTTGCCACCTAGTCATAGATAGATGCCTTGTGCCGGGTTACAGTTCAAGACAAGCTCTTGCGGACTTGATCACGCTCATTCATGATCTTGGAATTGATGCTGAAGCGAAGCTGGTTAACCGGGAAACGCCGTTCTGTGAACCATTCGAAATACCCGACAATGACTCTCACGTGCAATTGATTATGAATGCGGCGAGCCGGGTTCTCGGAAAGCGGCCTGAGCTCTCCTTCCATGAGGGACCATGCGATTCATGCATAATGGTCAGCGAAGGGAAGGTTCCCACAATCGAATTCGGGCCAACTGGCGGCAGACTCCATGAATCTGAAGAATACGTGGAGGTTGAATCAGTCAAGAAGGCTGCTGAAGTCTACGTGGAAATTCTGAAAGAAGCCTTGCATTAGTATCAATGATGGTTGCTGTTGAACCCAGCTCGGACATTGTGGAAGCCTACGTTAGCCGTGCTGGTCGATGGAATGAACATGCGACATTGAGTGACTCGGTTTCCATTAGCAGGCTTGAGGATTTTTCATGAATAAGGAAGCAAGTAACAGCAAAATTCCCCGCTTTGAACTACAGAGTTCGTGGGTCCATCCGCTTGATTCCCGTCACGTTGTCGAAAACCTCATCCGTGGAAACTATGGTGTGATCCGCAACTGCGTTCAGGGCTGTTGCGGCATAGTAGGCATCAAAGATCGAGTTCAGCCTGAACTGTTTCATGAGCGTCGCTGCTAGTATGTCGATTTCCGACGTCGTGTCTACGAACCTAAGGTTCGATATTGAGGTTAGGGCGGCCAGTCTGGAGATGAACGATTCAAGGTCAACTCCTTCAGCCATCGAGACGTAGTATAGTTCATGCAGCACCTCTCTGCTTGTTACCACAACACCGAATTCCCCCTGAACGATGCGGCGCATAAGCTTCTCAGCTGTGGGCTTCAGCCAATCATCCAACTTGACATGCGCGTAAAGCATGTCTGTCTCTATCATCAAATCTGCTTCCGCTTCCTAGCTCTTTTGACGGCATCCTTACGTGCCTGCTTCTCCGCCAAAGCCTTCAGTTCCTTCCTGCTGAGCTTAGTATGAAGCCAGCTCGCTGAACTCTCCAAGGGCCGGCTCGGGATGGGTACTATTATCAGGAAAGGCCCTGCCGGGATCAACGTCGCCTTAGTGTCCCTCACCCGCAATTCTGACGGTATCGTCAATCGCCCACGTTCGTCGACAACGACCACGGCCATCTGAATCGCCGATGCAGCCTACCCAGCCCACGCATTTAGATATTGCCCTCAAAGATTGAATTTACCCACAAATGCTGTTGGCGCCCTTGACCCGGAACACAGCAAAGGCGCGTATTAGAGCGCAAGGCCATGTTTGTCAAGCGTGTTAGATACGAAATATCCAAACTACGAAATCTACTGGATTGATAATGCAAGTCTCGATGACCCGTCGAATATGTTCAACAGAAATATCCTCCTGTAAAGATCATTCAAAATTGGAAGAACTTGGAATTTACAGAGGCTCATAACAGAGTTCTAATAGCGATCGCCAAGTTGTCAACGAGCTCAGAAGCCGCACACGTACGAAAACCGAGGAATACAAACCTTGTTCATGCAGAAAAAGATGACGTTTGATCAGCTAGCAAGTAAAGTAAGGTCCTCACTTGAGGCATTGCAAGGTTTCTACCCCAAGCAGTCAAGGGACCACGCTTCAATACCGAGAGACACCAGGCACAGATGGCCTTCAAGACTTGATTGGAGCGTGGCCCGTGCAGACGCTTCATCTGGCGAGCATCCGAGTGCCTAGCCCTACTGCTCGCGAGATCGGCCGCTAGCTTACAAGAGGTGAGGGCGTCGTCCCAATTAAGAAAGCTTGATTGCAGGCGACCGGAACTGTAAGAAACTGGATCTGTCGTTCTGGAAGGCGAACAGCACCATGGGATGTCGGACATGAGATTGCTCGTTACTGGGGGTATGGGATTCATAGGGTCAAACTTCACACGTCACCTACTGGAGTTCCACAATGATCTTTCGATAATAAATCTCGACAGGTTGTCGTACGGATCGAATCAAGCAAATCTCCGTGACATTCCGGAAGGCTCCGCTTATCAGTTTGTGAAGGGGGATATCAACGATATTGATGCTGCCCTCAAGCTGAGTCGTGATGTGGATGCGGTTGTGAACATCGCTGCGGAAACCCATGTGGATAGAAGTATATCTGACCCACGCGTTTTCCATAAGGCAAACACGGAGGGTGTGCTGAACCTTCTTGAAACCTGCCGACTTCGCGACATCACGTTCCTTCAGGTTTCTACTGACGAGGTTTACGGCTCTGCAGGGGAACTGCAAGCGTTCAAGGAAGGGGACCGGCTTAACCCCTCGTCGCCGTATGCTGCTTCGAAGGCTGCCGCCGACCTCTTAGTCAATGCGTATCACAAAACCTACGGCTTAAGAGCATTCATAACTCGATGCACCAATAACTTCGGGCCCCATCAGTTCCCAGAGAAGCTGATACCGAAAACCATCATCAGAGCACATCTCGGCCTAAGAATCCCAGTCTATGGGTCAGGCCAGCAAGTCAGGGACTGGATTCACGTGAGGGATCACTGTGAAGCGCTTGATCTAGTTCTCACAGAGGGCAGGCCGGGCGAAATCTACAACATCGCGGGAGGAAACCAAGTTACGAACGTCCAACTAGTGGAGAAGATTCTGCAGGTTATGGGCAAGCCGACGTCGCTGATCGAGCATGTGGAGAACCGGCCTGGCCACGACTTCAGATACAGCCTAGATGCCACGAAGATCATGGGTGAGCTCGGCTGGAAGCCTAAACGGACCTTCGAGCAGGCGTTGAAGGAGACTGTGGAATGGTATCTTCAGAACGAAGAGTGGTGGCGTCCCTTGATCGATGAACGCATCCTTAGTCCAACGCCATGGAAAGAGAAATGGTAGAATGAAAATTCTTGTGACCGGGGCCAGCGGACTTCTGGGGAGCAGACTCGTCGAACTCGCAATTACGCGTGGGCATCAAGTTTGCTCAGCGTATCATGCTCACGCAGCTACTCGGGGCAATCCTTGCCTGCTCGATCTGAGGGAAGAGAAAGAAGTGCGCCGTTGCTTGACTGAAGAAAGGCCCGAAGTGGTCATTCACTCAGCCGCGATCACAGACGTCGACTTCTGCGAGAGAAACCCTGAACTTGCAATGGACGTGAACGGGTCTGTAACTGGTTCCTTAGCGGAAGCATGCTGCGACGCCGGAAGCCACCTAATCTACGTATCAACTGACTACGTCTTCGACGGTAAACGTGGATTATACAAAGAGAATGATGAACCTCAACCGATCAACGTTTATGGCCAATCGAAGCTGCTGGGCGAGCAGCGGGTCCTGCATGCAAGCGCTGACTTCTGCGTGGCGAGGACAAGTGTTCTGTACGGTTGGGGGCGAGAGCACCGCCCGAACTTTGCAACCTGGCTTCACGATAACCTCAGGGCAAGTCGTAAGGTTACAGTAGTAACCGACCAGTATGCGTCCCCCACTCTGAACACTAATCTTGCGAGAATGCTCGTGGAGGTTGCAGAACGTCGAATTCATGGAATTCTCCATCTTGCGGGGAACACTCGAATCAGCCGGTATGAGTTTGCGGTAATGCTAGCGAAACAATTTGGTTTCAACCAGGGTCTTCTAACCCCGGTCAAAGCAGACGCAACCCAGTGGATAGCAAGAAGGCCATACGATTCTTCGCTCAGCGTGGCCAAGGCTCAGGAAATGCTCAGCAACAAACCCGCAACTCTCGACGAAGCACTAAACGAATTCGCTGTTGAGGCTCACAGAGGCATACCTACCTAATACTTAGCAGATCCAGTAGTTCCTGAACGATTTCTCTGAGTTAACTTCGTTCAAGAGCCGCAAAGCTGGATCAACTAATCCTTCGCTCCAGATTCTTCTACCTCTCCGTCGAATGACAAAGCAAGACGCGCAATTCAACCGAACCCGAAGAGGACGACGCTGCCCGTTGCTCGATTCCGCCGCGAGGTCGCATCCATGAGGCAGAAAGCTTAATCCCCACGACTTGCAAACAATTCCACGACTGACAAACCTTGGCCAAAGCAGGGAAGGAAATAATCAAACGTTTGACGGCACCGGAAATCAGGGAGATCGTCAGGGAGGAGCTTCACGCGGCGATCAAACCCCTAGAGGTGAAGATCGAGGAGATGGATAAGCGTCTGACTGGCCATATTGAGGAGATGGATAAGCGTCTGACTGGCCATATTGAGGAGATGGATAAGCGTATAACCGGCCAAATCGAAGAGATGGAGAAGCGTCTGAGCGGGGAGATCGGTTCTTTGAGAAATGAACTTCAGTACGCTACCAAGGTTGCGGTCCTCGAAGCAAAGCTAACAGAACTCGAGAAAAAGGTCGCCGCTCACTGAGAAACCAAAGGTCGTGGGCTTTCTGCTTTCTTTGCCCAATTTCTGGTAATTCGCATCAGTAAACCTTTCTTGTTTCACGAATGAACCTTTCTATTTCTCGCCCACTGAATCCAATCTTCTCTCTGTCCCTGGATTCTGCAAGGAGATGTTTCAATCTCACTTTCTCTTCATTCAGCTCTAATCTACGCAGCACTATCGTATCCCCAACTCCTATTACCAAGAACTTCATTCCCTCTTTCAAATCAAGACTCTTCCGAACTGTATTAGGGATTACAATCTGGCCGGCGGCTGGCGATAGGCAAACTCAGGACGACTAACCCAGACCACATCTGTAGCCCGGAGATGTGAAGACAAAGCAATTGGACATCAGCAACATGAAGAAACATGACTGGGAACCTAGATACAGCGGCGACGAAGCAGTCCACTTGGCATCGAGACACCTTACTAGAGATCCAGTGAGTTGGCTGTGAGCGGCTCGTCAATCGTTCACAAGCCCCTACCACCCGATGACCCCAAGCGACGCTGCCCCGACATAACAAAAGCAAAGAACACCCTAGGCTGGGCCCCAACCGTCTCGGTTGAGGAGGGATTGAAGAGAACTATCGAATGGTTCAAACTCAAACAATCAGGCAGAACTCCGGCCTAAGTCGGCTTCTCCCAATCCCTGCGGATTGCAGGCCTCCAGGTTTAATAGTTGCCGGATGTCAACTTTTGTTGGCAGACGATATTGGCTACAGTCAAGATCTGGGCGACGGTAGACAGCCGTCTTAAGAAGGATCTCAGAGCGCTGACTGCGGACCTCGGTTTCAAGAGCGAGACGGAGTGCGTGCGTGAAGCATTGAGGCAGGGAGTTCAAGTATTGGAAGCCCAAAGGTCAATCTTCGGAAGCCTCGCAAAGCAAAAGAACTCCATACTTCAAAGCGCTGGCCTCCTAGAGAAAGAGTACGAGCAACTGAGGTCAGGCGAGCTCGAAGCCAGGATCAGGTCTCAATGGACTAAAGTCAAAGAGTCTGCCTGAACTCTTGCCGCTGAGATTCGTCGACTCGAATGTCCTGTTCCGGATGTTCGCGGCATCACCAGCCAAGATAAAGCAGTACCAAGAAACCGGGGCATGCGGAAATGAATCGCTAGACTATGCAATAGATCTTCTGCTAAGACTTGGTGAGGGTGGCTACTCAACCTCTGAGCTCGCTCTGCTCGAAACTGTCAGTGTGGCATCCCGTCTTGGCGGCCAGTGGAAAGCTGAGACCTTGTTTGGAGCTGTCATAGCCCAGGAGAGCTTCCAAATTCTTGAGACAAAAGCTCTAGCCTACCCGCTCTCCTTCGCGTTCACATTGGAGAATCAGCTAGAAGCAAGGGATTCGTTGCATCTTGCTGTAGCAACCCTCAGCGGTGTGAACGCCATCATAACAAGCGATACAAAATTCGCCGACAGCATCGAATCAATGACGAAGCACGTAGTCCAGCGGGGCTTTCGATTACCAACATCTGTTCGGGGGGTTTACCGCCTCACCCGCAAACAGGCCTCAATAATCGAGGAACAGGTCACTCCACGCCTTTCAATTCTCTCCGTAGATAGAGCTCCAGCATGAGGGATGAAACCATCAGCATCGTGTTGAGGCCCGGTCGTCTTCCACTTAAGCCGTGGCGGTGATTTCGGGTTGCGCTGCCAGTCAGTTCTCGTTGTCGATGACCTCGTGACCGTTCGTGCTCGACATCATCGCATACCAAGGCGCCAACGCTTCAACCAGTAACCGGCAGAGCGCGTTCCCAACCAGCCTCAATTTTTCCTTCAACCCGTCAGGTTTGACACAAAAGTAGGGCCGTTCATCCTGTAACCCGTCCAGCAAGCATCAAAGATCGAATCCCTAACCAATCCGGCTAGGACGCTGGAACCGGCGAATAGGCCGCCCGTCGGGTAAACCGCACTCAAGGCCACTGCGCCTATTGATGGAAGGCCTCAAGAAAACAGTCTCATGGTTTGAACTAAAGGCAAAATAAAGTAAACGTTCTGGCCGTCTAGATTCATTCCACAGTGGGCCAGTCGCAGAGATGAGTGGATAAGGGCGAATGTTGCTCTCGTCTGTTTGAAGTTCGACGGAGATAGAAGACGGTGCCTAGCGGTCATAGGGAGGTTTCGGTTGTTACTGCAACTTGGAACGAGGTTGAAACATTAGCTGCATTGATCGAGGGCATTCGGCAAACCCTCGGGCGCGCCGCGCATGAGGTTATTGTTGTTGATGACTCTTCTCCAGACGGGACATACTCGTTGGCATCGAAGTTGGCGGACAGAGCCATCCGTAAGAAGCGTGAGGGCCAGTCCATCGACCTCCTAACGGGAATCAGGGAAGCAAAGTATCCACTAGTCGTAACCATCGATGCGGATCTCGAGAACGACTCAGCCAACATACCCAAACTACTCGAGAAACTGGCCGATGGATACGGTCTTGTCGTCGCCTCAAGACCTCAACTCCCACGTTGGTCGGAACGGCTCTTCGCAGCCACGGTCGGCCGCACACATGGAATCCGAGATGTACTCTCAAATTTTCGGGCAATGCGAGCCGATAAGGTGAAAGGAATAAGTCTTGATCATGGGGAAACGTTCGGCGCAGAATTCCTCATCAAGGCACACAAGCTCGGCCTGCGCCTTGGCGAAATCCAAGTCGATGCGACTGCTAGGCGTCATAGGGCAATTCATATTGCTCTCACGAAAGAAAGACTAACGAACCAGTCTTCTCTGTCTCATTTGTGTCTTTCTATGTTGGGAACGTCGTGGTTCTCGTCGCGAACACGTTGTGCTTTTTGTTTTGACGAATCTGCTTGGGTCGACGTTGGAGGTTGGTTGGGCTATAGCCCTGAACATTATGATTTGGCTCTGGGTGACGGTCTCAACTTGTCATGGTACGGCCCCCGATTCCCGAACGACTAGCTGTGCTGAAGTTTCTCCCGCAACTACGATATGCCAATCTTCATAAATGAAGAATGGAGCCGCCAGGACGAGATGATCGCATGATGATGTGGCATCTCACGCTGTAGGGGCGAATGCGAAAATGCGGTTCGTAAGGTATGAAAGGTTCGCAAATGTGGGAGTGGCTCTGCTGTTTGCAGGAATCGCTATCGCATATGGTAGGGCAAACATATTCTCAAGAGTGTTACCACTCCGAGACTTCTCCGGAGAGAAGTTACAGCTGACCAGTTTTCGAATCTTCCGACCTGATCACTGATTTTCTCTTGTGATCCTGGCCGTAGGATAAGCGGCGACGATCACTCTGCTCACCTAAGCAGCGAATTGAACTTAGACCAAACAGAACCCATTCTTTCCGTGAACGATGTCTTCACCTGCGTGGGATCTCAAGTGTCGGTAATCGCCACGTCTGAATCGTGAATTTACAGGATCTTGACAATCCCCTTCAACCAACGTGTCTACCCGCTCACTGTAGTTGTGTTGCACATAACAACAGTTAAATATTGAGCCCCCTGAACTGTTGGTCTTGTATGGGTGGCCTGTTTGACATTCCCTCAATTTGCTCGCACGTCGGAAATGAAGCAAAATCTAGCAAATTTTGCCGCGTGTCTGTCAATAATTTGCCGCATTCAGTCAATCATCGTTAAATACAGTCAAACACGGCTTAATCGATAAGCTCCAGAGAAAGAGATGTGTATTCAGACTTGATTCTACGCCGTGTCAGACTCATAGTCACACTACTCCTAGCTCTATCAAGCTTTTACGTATTAGCAGTTCCATCTAACCTCGTCACTCCAGCAGCGGCATCAACATTTTCAGGCAACGAGAGAATCTCGCTCAGCCCCACGTTTGGACCGGCCGGCATAGAGGTCTTCTTCTCCGGCAGCGGGTTCTCTAGCGGGGACACGGTCTGTACTGTTATGTCCTATGGGTCTCATGGTCCAGGTACTGGAGGATATATCAGCCAGACTGCATGCAGTGTGGCCATATACAGCATAACGACGACGGGGCAATACTACTCCCTTAGTGGGAGCTTCACTGTGGCGGGAAATGCTACATATGGACAATTTGTTGTCCGAGTTGCAGCTTGCACGCCATCTGAGGCCCCCTGCTCATTCAGCGGCAGCAGCAGCAATGATTACGCGGAAGCCATATTCTGGGTGACATACGGTCCGCAGCTTGTTCTCTATCCCAATCCGCCGGGAGTTACGAATTCTTCTGTGTCTGGCCACGCTCGGGCAGCTTCTGGTCCTATTGGGATACATGTGGATTTCGTTGGCGTGCGTTTCTATGGGGGCGATTCTGGCTGTGCAGTATCGAGTCCAGGGAGTGGGCTAGTTACGTCTGCTGCTTGCGTTGTAAGAGGAGGAACGGACAAATGGACCAACGGAACATATGTGAATGCTACTGGCAGTTTCATTGTGGGTAATGTTCTGCCAGGTCAGTATATTGTTCAGGTTGCTGGTAGCGCCTGCCAATTCACTCTAGGATGCGACTATGCGCAAGCCATATTCAACGTGACATTCGGGCCGTCAATCGTGCTCGCTGTCAGCGGACTTTCAAAGCCTCCCTATACGGCTATTGCTTCTGGCCCTGCCGGTTCACATGTCGTCGTTAATGGTACAGGGTTCTTGCCGGTCGACATCACATGTTCCATAACTGGTCCAGGATCAGGCATTGTAACCGCAGCGGCCTGCTTCAAGACCAAGGGAAGCACAATCATCAACGGCAGTTTCACTGTTGGCAATGTTATTCCTGGTCAGTATGTGGTTCAGGTTACTGGGAATGGAGGCGATTTCGCGCAGGGAATATTCAATGTGACGCTTGGTCCGTCAATCGTCCTTACTCCAGCAACCGGTCCTGTTGGAATTCATGTCAATTTCTCAGGTGCAGGATTCTTACCTACCGACACAACCTGTTCCGTAACG
>Ga0315279_10009176_pt1 | contig 11843 bp, 14 predicted proteins | sample YL17G06_20_MG_FD_203694 | JGI IMG/M metagenome (GOLD analysis project Ga0315279, IMG submission 203694) | Sediment microbial communities from Yellowstone Lake, YNP, Wyoming, USA - YL17G06_20 | ecosystem: Environmental > Aquatic > Freshwater > Lake > Sediment | place: USA: Wyoming | collected...
CCGAGCCGCCCCAGCCAGCCCCGTACCGACGTGGCGATGAACTCCGGGCCATTGTCAGAGCGCAGGTAGGCGGGCACGCCCCGCTCCGCGAACAGTTGCGTCAGCCGCTCCAGGACGTCCTCGCTGGTCATCTTCCTGCCGATGTCGATCGCCAGGCACTCCCGAGAGTGCTCGTCGATGATGGTGAGCAGTCGCAGCGCTCGTCCGTCGCTGGTGCGATCCGCCATCAAGTCATAACTCCACACATGGTCCGTGTACGCCGGCCGCAGCCGGAGGCAGGAGCCGTCGTTCAGCCACAGCCGTTTGCGCTTAGGCTGCTTCTGAGGCACTTTCAGGCCCTCTAGTACCTCGTTGCGAAAGTTCGCGTATGTATCACGGTCATTCTGAACGTAGCGCAGCGAAGTGAAGAATCTCGGCCGGTATGAGATTCTTCGCCTTTCGGCTCAGAATGACATCCTTGCGACGCTTCGGACCACGTCAAGCGAATTGACGCGTTCTTATGCCAGCAAGTACTAGGCGCCACAGCCGCTCCACCCGCTTGTGGTTCACCCGAAAGCCCTCGTCCCGCAAAAGCGCCGTCACCCGGCGATACCCATACCGACCATACTCGGTCGCCAACGCCACCATCCGACGCACCAGCATCGGCTCATCGCTGGGCACATAGCGCTCTCGCCGCTGCGTGCACCGCGGCTGCCCCAGCACGCAACAGGCTCGCCGTTGTGACACCCGTTCCCGCCCCAGCGCGTCTCGCACATGCTCGACCGCCGCCCGGCGTTTGGCCGGGCTCACAAGTTTCCCGAGGCCGCCTCCTTCAGGATCGCGTTATCCAGCGCCTGCTCCGCCACCAGCTTCTTCAGCCGTGCGTTCTCCGTCTCCAGCGCCTTGAGCCGCTTGGCCTGATCCAACCGCAGCCCCCCGTACTCCGAGCGCCACCGGTAGTAGGTCTGCTCCGTCACTCCGATCTTCTTACACACCTGGGGCACCGTCGCTCCTTGCCCCAGCTCCACCTCTGCCTGCCGCAGCTTCTGGATGATCTGCTCCGGCGTGTGTCGCTTCCCGTTCATCTGCCTCGCTCCTCCTTCACCGTCCAGGCCCCAAATACTAACATTCATCCTGGACCCGTTCTAGGGGGCAAGGTCAAGGCGATCCGGCGGGGAATGAAGGTCCTCTCCTTCGCGACCCACCGGCTGCTCGCAGAGTTGCTCGCCGCACGCGCGGATGGGGCCTACCAGAAGCTGCTCGCCAAGCTCGCCTCGGTCGAGCTGCTGATCATCGACGACTTCGGGCTGCGGCCCATCAGCGCGCAGGGGGCGGAGGATCTCTACGAGTTGATCGCCCGCCGCTATGAAAGGGGCAGCATCCTGCTCACCTCAAACCGCTCCCCCTCGGAGTGGGCGGAGGCGTTCGGGGATGCGCTGTTGGCCTCGGCCGCCCTGGATCGGCTCACCCACCACGCGCGGGTGACCGTGATCACCGGCGAAAGCTACCGCCAACGCCATCGCAGAAAGGAGGCAAAACCAGCCACTCACACACCGAAGAAACAGTGATCGTCGATCACTGCACGCAACGCCCCGGAATCACCGAAAGATGGTACACATCAGGCGGCGGCCGGTGGTACACATGGGGCGGCTATTGACACCGCCATCATCAATCACAGCGCGCTCGGCCAAAGGGACGACCATTGAGACGGCTGATGCCGCACATGCCCAGATAGCCAGGAACGCCCATATACGCCGTACACCTGGCAGGACATCCGACATCAGGGTCAGCCAAGCGCCATGACTCACGGTCATCAACGAGCTCTTCGGATGTCTTCTACCAGGAAATCGCATATTGCGGGCAGATTCTCCAGTCCGTGAGGATAATGAAACTCAGCCACCCGTACAGCCTGGAGGAGCCGGCCGCAGCGATTGAGCAGATTACCTCGTAGAGATCCCGGCGCAAGGGCCGCCGCGCGCACGTATGGAAGCAGTTCCACGACTCGTGAAGCGCCGTCGATCACCTCGGCTACCAGTCGCCGGGACGACTCGCGATGAGAGTCGAGTCTGTAGATAGTCCGCAGGCGATAGCGACCGGCTGCAGCGGGGATGCCTGCCGTTCCGATAGGAACCTCTTCCTTGATAGTTCCTTTCCTCGGCAGTCGGAAGTAGTTGAAGGCATCCTCTCGGAGTTTGACCGTCGGATGAGATGGGCGTACAATGGCGTCGCTATCCGACAGCTCGACGGCCGTCGTGTCGTCGGCAAGCCAGCAGGCGCCGCGACGCGCCAACGCAGCGGCAATCGTCGACTTGCCGCTTCCGGGGAAGCCAACGAAACACACAGCATCCTTGTCTAGTGCGACCCCGCTTCCATGGACCGCAACGATCCCCCTCAGCATTAGCACGAAGGAAGCCACTATGCCCGATAGGAGCAACCAGATTACCTCATCCGGAGCACCGTCATCCGAGTAGCAGACGACCCATTGTCCCTGCGCGTCGATCAGGAAATCGAAATGGCGCCAACGCAGCAAGTACCTTCCACTGTCCAGTTGATACGACGTCACTATGGTACGCTTTGCGTCTCCGATCACGCCCGCTGGCGGCACACTAGGAAGTGGATATCGCGGCCCAGGCTTGTTCCTCACAAGTCGCACCGCATTCTGTCCTCCTACTGCGCCGTCCGCGAGTAAGGAGAACTCACAGTCGCTGATCCATGCCAACCCGGCGATGTGATAGATGTGAATTATGATACCTCCTTGACGAGTCCGTGCTTCACCAGATAGGCAACGTGCTGGAGCAGAGTAGCAGGGCGGCCGGGCAGACTGCATATCATGGTAGGCACCTCGAGCGATCGAAGGGTATCTGTGAGCATCTCTCGGCTCAAGAAGGGTGGGGGACATGTCACTGGCGATGCCGAGGCGTCTGCCCACGTCACTCTCCGAACGACCGAATCCAGCCTCAGACGGGCACTGGCATGACCAGAAAACACATCGCCATAATCATACCAGTAGGGTGACGGCGGCGGGCAGGAGTTAGAATTTCTCGCCGAAAAACTGAGCCTTGCCCACTCATCCTGGAAAGCGCAAATCACGCTTGACCAGTCAAACAGCTCGCAGACACGCTGGCGTGCCTTTGCGCCCATCTTCTTTCTCAGGTCCGGATCGCGCATAAGCCTTACCAAGGCATCTGTCAGATGCTCTACGTCAAGCGCTGCCGCTTGGCCTAGTTCCCAATGCACCCAAGCATCATCCTCCAGGGGTGCCACCCGGGAGATACGAAGAAGATCCCCTGCAAGCAAGGTGGGCACCAGAATGCCAGTACGCGGGGCATCGACGATCTCGCGGTACCCGTCCCAATCAGCTGCGATGACGGGCAGACCACAAGCCATCGCTTCGACCAGTGTGAGACCGAAGGTCTCCTGCACGCTGTCGACAGGGCTCACGAATATGTCTGCTGCGGACAGCAGCACCTGCCGTCGTTCGGGCGGAACGTTAAGAAACCATCGGACAAGTGCCGTCAGGCCTAGTTCAGCACAACGGAACTTCAGGGGCACGATGGCGCTCTCCCCCACAGTCGTCCCGCCGGCAATCACCAGGAGGCGCCGCGAGATCTCACCGACATTGGCAAATGCTTGGAGTAGAGGAAAGAGATCGGCCTTGCAGCAGGAACTCAGGCGACCGAGATAGAGGACCACCGTCGCATCTTTGGGAAGCCTAAGCGTGTTGCGAGCTTGCTCTTGGGGCGATGGCCTAAAGCGTCTCGTATCCACGCCCAAGGGGATCACGGACAAGCGCGGTAACGATGCGTCCTGTATCGTACGTCGTATTGAGGCTAGCATCCGTTGGACCACGCCGCGAGCGCATTCCGTGACACATACAACAGCATCGTATGGCTGGAGACCGCCGATCAAGCTCAGCATGAGTTCCTGATATACACGTGGGTCACTCAGCGAGTAGGTGATCCCGATCACCGGCCATGGCCGCGATCCACACAGCCAGCGCAAATGCGTCCCACGCCACAGATGCGGGCTCAGATTCTGAACCACTACCTGATCATTCGGTCCAAGAGCTTCACGGATATCCGCGTCGTCCATCACTTGAGCTTTGTCGCTTGACGCGTAGCCGGCCAAACGACTTGCGACTCGGCGCCGCCTGCCTGCGGGGGCGTAGACTATCAGCCGATCGAGCTGTGCAGACTGCATCAGAGTCTCCGCAAACCCGGCTCCTGCCACGTGAGCACCGATATAGGTTTCCGAGCCCGAGCCGGAGGACCCCACGGGCGAGGGCAGATCTGTTAGAATAACATTCATCCAATCTTCCTTAGATTAGATGTTTGGATTAGAGGGGCTGCGGACGGCACAGTCTCCGACGCCGCAGCCCCAACTCGGACGGGCAACACGTTGTCGCTACGTGAAGCGGCTAGTCAAGCGTTACAGCAGTCCTATGCCCAGCCACTGTATACGTTGGACGGCCGCCGATTGCTGCCTGCCGAGTCGCTGCTGCTATCCATCCCCCTGAGCGTGATCTGCTCAATGGTGCCATACCGGCACAGCACGGGTCGTTCGTACGCTTTCTTCTCCGTCACGACTTTGCTTGCGGGCATTATCGGCCTCCTCTCTGTCGGTCCGGCGGGGGTCATCCCTGCCCAGACCATATTGCAGCGGCATGTGTTGCCGTCCGAGTCCAGTTCGCTTCCGCATCCTTCCGTGCATCCGCAGACACGCTCATTGGACGCAGGAACGTCGCCAGGGGATGAGCCTACACATCTGACCACCAGGTGCAAGAGCCCGCAACCAACCCTCTATACACAGCATGGCCCTCACATAGTGGTATTCGTCAGAATCCGTCACTCTTCCGATCGCATCCAAGAACAAGTCGGGCAAGACGTAGGAGCGTTCGAAAATGTGAACCACGGAACTACGCATCAACCAGTCCCGAATGGCCACCGGTGATAAGCAACGCTTAATCACTGGGCCGAAATCAACTCCCACATTCCCGACACGCACCTCCTCTGGCAGGATGCCAACCATCGCCTTTCGGTGATGAAGGCGACTGGCCCTCAGCCTTCCCCTCTCCTCGTGTTCCCATTTTAACGCCTGAGGCATGGACAAGACCATCTCGACCAGTCTACGGTCTGCGTACGGGTGACGACGCTCGAGGGGTTGAGGGAACTGCATGGTCTGCACGGTCATCGGGGGAAAGCACGCCTCCAGAGTCCACCGCACCGCGGGACACCGAACCAGGCTCTGCCTTGCCCGTCTCACGCGTATGGCCTTGTCCATTTCGCGGATGCGTTTCTGCAGACTCGAAGGGAAGTACCCTGGCAGCTCGCTGACCATACGCCCCCAACGCGCCCGTGCCAATAGCCCGGTCCTGAGGAGTGGCATAGGTACGATCGGCACCAGGCCGTAGAGCAACCACCCATCGAGGCGCTTCCTCCGAAAGTCGATTTGGAACCGACGCAAGAACTCCCGGAAGCACCCTCGTCGTAGCAAATCGAAGTAGACCCTGTCACAGCCATCGTTTAGAGCATCTCCCATGTGCCCAGTAAGGACAACTCGGCAACCAACCTCCTCTGCCATATCGTACAAACGGATGAATGCGGGGACTGTCATGATCTCGTGTGGGCCGATTACGCTACGCGGAGTCCAATCAGGGTAGAGGCATTGGGGCGCGTACAGCCGATCCGCGATCAGGAAGTGTGGCTTCAGTGGATACCGGTCTAGTACCCTTTGAATCAGATGACGCTCGTCAACCTCGGGAACTTCATGAAAGGCGAGCGACAGAGTGTGAAGCTCGGGGCTGGAACCATCGGACAGCTGGGCGGCCAAACTTGCAACTGCGGAGGAATCGAGCCCCCCGCTCAGTTCGACGGCGACGGGACCGCGGCTGCGCAAACGGCAACGCACCGCCTCCTTCAGGGTGTGCAGATACTCCTCGACCACCTGCTTCTCCGGACGGTGATCGGGCGCACGATCTTGCCACTTCCAAAATGAACGGACGGTCACGTTGTCTCGTCTTGCACGCAATGTGCATCCTGCGGGCAGTACTTGAAAGCCACGAAATAGGCCTTGATCCCACCCGCTATACCATTGGAAAGTCGGAGTGAGGTACTCGAGGAGTTGCTCCTCACCCACCTCAAGAGGAACGGTTGGGTCCTGGAGGATCTGCGTGCGTTCTGAAGCCAGGAACAAAGTATCCTTGTCGCAATAGTAGAAGAGCCGGCGGACACCGGAGATGTCCACGGCGGCAAAGACGCTCCACTCATCGCCGTCCCAAATGATGAAGCTAAAATCACCAACCAAGTGGTCTACACATGCGTCTCCCCATGCCTCATAGGCCGCCAATATGAGTGCCGCATCTGTACCACTCCGAGGAGCACACTCACGAGGCAGGGCCCGCCTTACTTCATCTCGATTATCAATCCGGCAGCTTGCTGCGACCCGCAGGCGTCCTGAACTGATCGGGATTCCAGGCTCATCCTCGGGCAAGACGGCGAGGTCCGTCTGAGCCATACCGACCGGGCCGTTCGCCCATGTCCACGAGCCATCTGGGCAGCGATGGCGAACGCAGGCGTTAACCGACTCAAGCAGAGCTGGCTCAACCGGCCTGCCGTCCCAGTGAACTATGGCTGCAATAGCGGTCATCTCAATGACGCGAAAGGGCGCGTAACGATGAGTCCCCTTACAGGGATTCAGGCGTTCCTTAGAGCATCCCCCTATCGGGGGCGATTGACCCCCTGCCATCAGAAGCCGCGTGCATCTGACCCACGGTGGAGACCGATGGCTACCTTATCCCCCAGGGTAACATGGTGCCCATCGGGTATACGTGCAAGTAGTGTCATGTCGGCGCGCGCTCAAAGTTCTCTTCCCTCCGGGTGCGACAGCCGGGTATAGCGCGATAGCTCTTCTCGTCCACAAGTCACAATACGGCTCTGACTTTCCGTCCAGGCGTGGGCGTCTAACTGCCCACCCGCGCCTTTGGCAACGCCAATGTGAAGTCGGGCCTGGCAGCCTGCCCGTTGAAGCATGACCTGTGCGGCCAAGGCCTGTGTAAGACAAGTTGGCTTCGCCACATACCGGCTCGCCGTCGCCACCGCCCAGGCGATCTGCTCTGGCCATGATGAGTCGGCCTTGCGCAACCGCGTGGGCCCTCGCGCCAATCTCACCAGCAGGCGCCTTAGAGTCCGCAATGGCACCAGCCACAATCCCAGCCTGATCACCCAGAGGAGCAGCGTCGCCCAGAGTAGCAAGCCTCCCTTAGCTGATAAGAGGTGGCAGAACTTACGCACCTACTTCATCTCCAATCTCTATGAGTCCGTTGGCTGCAAGCTCTTGGAGCAGATCCAGGAGGTCGCGCTCGCACCGATCGGCTTCAACGTCGTACTCCTTGAGCAGAATGTTTCGGATCTCGTCAACGGTTCTTGGCTCTTGGACTATGCTCCAGACGCGGGCGCCAACGCCATCCAGGCCATAGTAGATCCCGTTCCTTACGCTAAGGATCACGGCCTCTCCGTCCAGATCGCAGGAGACCGGATCCTTGGCCGCGACGACACTTGAACGCCCTGATATTGCTCCCTTCATCTCTCGAGCACCCGCTATCCTTCCTGCTTCGCTGCCGGGAAAATCCAGCGGACATCAGGCTTTGCGCACACCCCATCGACAGACGTCCTCACGATCCCCGTTCCGCGCATGAGTCCCACGACTCCGGTCCCGCTGGCGCTGGATGGGAGATATGTTGCCGTTGCCCATCAGAACCCAACCACTCGACTCGCGCGCTCCTTACTCGCCCACCAGGAGAAGTGCGTAGCAAGGCGCGCTAAGCTCTTTCTTTGCAGCGGCAACCGCAAGTATGCAAAGCTTGCCCTCGGTGGCCGCTCTTGTTCGTTGGGCCAAGCTACTGGGTTCTGCCTGCCGACAGCGACGCTCCAAACGGCGTACGTGGGAGGGAAGGTAGCCTGCTGATGATCCTTAGGTAGAGGGTAGATTAGACTGGCAGCTCGCGCAATCAGCCTGCGTGCCGCCGATGCCGGTTCGGCAGCGGCGCAAGGACCTCGACTCACAACACCCGCGGTCAACATGCTCCGACGCCCCCCCCACTGACCATATTGCCTAGTGAGTCACTAACGCATAAGCATTGTACTACTGCCCGGCCCCATTTGTCAACACTGATGTGGTCTGACCGTCACCCAGTTTGCTCAGGACAAGCAGGGAAAAAGCGACCCCGGCAATAACGGGTGTTTGGTGTTCCAATCCCAATGTCAGCCGAGGTTTACCTGCCTCTGGCATGGTCGCAGCCATGTCACAGCAACGATTGCATGAGTTCGTCACCGCTCTGCTTCCTTCCCGCCACAGGCGGGCAAGCCTGGCATAAGCCACGCCGCGTCGTGCTCGCGCTGGGCGTGCAGGGTTTGATGCGTAAGCGCCGCCTGACCCTCACCGCAGTGGCGCGCGGGATGGAAAGTCGCTGCCGCATCATCCACCGCGTGAAGCGCTTGTGGCGTTTCCTAAAGAACGAGGAGGTGGACCCGCGCGACGCCGCCGGTGCGCTGGCACGGCAGGCATTCGAGTTGCGCTCCAGTGGTTGGGTGCCGGTGGTGATGGATGAAACCGGCTTGAAGGACCGAGCGACGCTGTTGGTCGCCGCCGTTCCCTATCACGGGCGGGCACTCCCCCTGGCGATATACGCCTATGCGCCCAAGCTGCTGAAGAAGAGTCTATGGGCGCTGCGCGAAGGGTTGCTGAGTGTGATCCGCGACGCCCTGCCCCCGCAGGATCGCAGCCGCCTGCTTTTGATCGGGGGGCGGGGTTATGCCGCCAGCCATTTCTTTCGCCGGTTGCTCGATGCCCACGTCGCCTTTGTCATCCGCGCGCCACGCAGGGTGCTGGTGCACATGGCCTGTGCCAGCCACTCGCTGGAGATGCTGGTGGCCGATCTGGAGCCGGGGCAATGGCGCTTTCTGCGCCAAGTGTACTACGGCCCGCTGCGCGCGCGGCTGAACGTGGTGCTGTGGTGGCAAGCGGATCAGCCGGAACCGTGGATTCTAGCGACGACGCTTCAGTCGGCCAAAGAAGCGCGCAACTACTACCGGCAGCGCATGGGCATTGAGGTTTACCCGCCTCTGGCGGGAGTTGTTCAAGGACCTCAAAGGAAGCTTCGCGCTAGAAGCTTGCCAACTGGAGACGCTCAACCGCATCACCCGCGCCTGCCTGTTTGTCTCACTTGCGCTGTGGACGCTCGCGCTGCTGGTGCGCTACTGCGCTCGGTGGGCGCGCTTCATCACCGCTCGCGGCGCGCTGTCGTTTGTTTCGCTTGCCCTGGAGTGGCTGGACTCGCCACCATCGCAACGACGCATCCTCCGCGCGCAGGCAAAAAGTGATGTAATGAGAAGGCTGGCCTCCCCCGGGCTTGCGCATTACGCCGCAGGGGGCGAAAATGCGCGAGTCTGGACCAACCAACCCGAAGGAGGCAGAGCCGATGTTACATGTAGGGGTGGATTTGCACAAGCGCCAGGCACAGGTGGCGGTGGTGGACGACGATGGCACGGTGCGCAGCAATTGCGCAGTGGCCTGTGATCGGGAGAGTATGCTGGGGTTATTCTCCAGCCTAGCCGAGCCCGCGCAAGTTGTGATGGAGGCTACCGGCAACTGGTACTGGCTGCGCGACTTGCTGGCGGAGATGGAGATTCCGGTGGCCCTGTCCCATCCTCTGAAGACCAAGGCGATTGCCTCGGCCCGCATCAAGACCGACAAGCTCGACGCTGCTACCCTGGCTCAATTACTGAGGGTGGACTTGCTGCCGCGGGCTCATCTGTCCAGCCCCGAGGCGCGCCTGGATCGAGAGCTATTGCGCCACCGCGCGGTGCTGGTGCGACTGCGAGCGGGGGTAAAAAACCGCGTCCACGCGCTGCTCGCCAAGCACAACCTGGTCTACGCCGATGGTGGGCTGTTCACTCACAAGGGCAGGGAGTGGCTGGAGGGCTTGCCGCTGGCGCCGGTGATGCGCAGCATTCTGGAGCGCATGCTAAGCCTGGTGGGGATGCTCGATCTGCTCATCCAGCAAGCCAGCGCCGAGATCGGAGTGCGCGCCCAAGAGGATGCGACCGCCCGCTTGCTGTGCACCATTCCTGGGGTGGGCTATTACTCGGCGCTGTTGATCGCGGCCGAGATCGACGGGGTCGAGCGTTTCCCGGATGCCCGCCACCTGTGTTCCTACGCTGGGCTGGTGCCCAGCGTGCGCTCCAGCGCCGGACACACCCTCCTGGGACACATCACCCGACAAGGCTCGCCGTGGCTGCGCTGGATCGCGGTCGAGATCTGCCAGAAAGCAGCGAGCCGGCCCGACTTCCTGGGCGACCATTACCGCCGCATCGCGCGCCGCAAAGGCAATGGTGGCGTGAAAGTCGCCGCCGCCCGCAAGCTGCTCAAGGCGATCTACTGGATGCTCACGGGGCAGCAGACTTTCGCTGAGGTTTCCCGACGCATGACAGCTAAGGGGTGAGCTCCTCGTTACCCATGGCCCACCAAGGCCCGCAAAGTGATTGAGCAGCCCCAGCCGAACACGACTTATTGTCCAGTGCGAGCAAGGACGAATAGATGGTTGGCGCAGCGCCATACCGCCAGCTCGCGGGTGGCCCGCCCACAGAGCGTACATCCGGCAACACACGTCCAAACACAACCCAGGAGGCAACGCCAACGGTCAACTACCTCTTGACAAAGCCAGCCTTCTCATAGATGGGTAACGGTCAGTGATGTGGTGGTAGGTTGGGACATAATCCGACTTCGCTCACGATAGATGGCGCCTGCTTTTTGCGCATGGATTCCCCTTTCATGTCGATGCGGTAGGCGCTGTGCACCAGCCGGTCAAGAATGGCGTCGGCGATGGTGGGCGCGGCGAACAGGTCATACCAGTGGGCGACCGGGATCTGGCTGACGATGATCACCGCCCCGCGCTGGCTGCGATCCTCGAGCACGTCGAAGAGATCGCGCGCTGCCTCCTGCGGATAAGCCCATCGGGCCGCCGTGGCGGTCGCTCACGCGACCTAGCCACTCCACCGGGTAGAGGCCCCAATCGTCCAGCACCAGCAGGTCGGTTCTCTCCAGCCGGCGCATGAGGGCGGGGTAGCGGCCGTCGGCGCGGGCCAGCGCGATGGTGGACAGCAGATTGCCCAGCCGGAAACAGCGAGCGCTGTATTTCAGGCGGCAGGCTCTGTTGGCGATGGCGCAGGCCAGGTAGCTCTTGCCGACGCCGGTAGGGCCGGTGATGATGAGATTGTGGTGTGACTTGATGAAATTGCATTCGGCCAAAGCCAGCAGCGCCGCTTTGTCCAGCCCGCGGGGCGTGTGAAAGTCGAGGTCTTCCACCGTGGCGGGCTGCTTGAGGCGTGCGGTCTGCAGCCGTCGCGCCAGCCCGCGGCTCTCCTTGGCATCCCATTCCCGGTCCACCAGCAGCCCCAGCCGGTCCTCGAAAGCCAGGGATTGGCACTCGGGGTTGTGCAGTTGCTCGCTCAAGGCATGGGCCATGCCGGTGAGCTTGAGCTGGTGCAGCTTGTCCAGAGTCTGTTCGATGAGCATGCTTCATTCCTCCTTGTATAACGGAGCAAGTCAAGAGAAATGTTGGGCAGGAGGTGGCGGACATCGCACTATAATGTTGATCTTGAGCGGGCGGGGAGATCGAATATCCTCACTGAGCCACCTTCGCGTTGAGCTCGATACCGAGACTGATCCCCCGCGCGGCGAGGGAACCACGAATAAGTAGGCTGGGAGACACTTCGGTGCCATCTCGTATGGAGCACAAGTCTGTGGCTCGCCCTGGCGTGGGACGCCCGCCGCTCCCACCACACAAGGAGGCGTACATGTACTTCGTA
>Ga0315279_10009177_pt1 | contig 11843 bp, 13 predicted proteins | sample YL17G06_20_MG_FD_203694 | JGI IMG/M metagenome (GOLD analysis project Ga0315279, IMG submission 203694) | Sediment microbial communities from Yellowstone Lake, YNP, Wyoming, USA - YL17G06_20 | ecosystem: Environmental > Aquatic > Freshwater > Lake > Sediment | place: USA: Wyoming | collected...
TGAATCCGGCTTGGGTCTAGTAGTTTTTCTATATGAAAACTATACATTCGTCTTAATAGCAGTTCGCGGTACTTACCGGCCGATGGAAAATGGAACTTGCAGGCAAAACAAGCAAGATGGCTGGGTTCTTCATCTACGCGGCCATTGTACAGGGCGCGGTTGCTGCGGGCGTGACGTTCCTGGGGGCCTTCGGTGACCAGATCGGAGTACTACCAATGTCCGTTGCTAGGGTGATTGCTGGTGGCGGTCCTGGGAGCTGGTTCAACATGGGATACTTGGTGTACCTCATTGTTGGAGTGGTGGCTATGGCGGTCACATCGCTCTTCTACTTCTACATCGAGACTGTCCAGGGCAAGGCGTACAAGGGAATCGCGAGAGCCCTCTCTTGGATCCACCTTGTGCTCGGCAACATTGGAGTTGCGGGCGCGTCGCTAGCTGCGATGTGGGGAGGCTACTGGGCAACGCAGAGGATTTCGCCAACGAACGTCGGCGGCCTGAATCAGCCGGCTGGCAACGCACACCTTGTACTTGTAGTGGTGGAACAACCCATAGCAGCGTTCATAGCGCTTGCACTGCTAGGCTTCTTTGCTGGTGGACTCGGCTATCTGATCGCCATGAGGTCAAAACAGTAGCGAAGTAGATCAAACATCCGACTGAAGCTGCTCATGGAGCAGCCTTTATCTTTTCTTTCTTCCCCAATCAAGGAGACACCTTCTTGGCGTGGAGAACTGCGTTCCTACTCAGGCTCCAATTTTTCAGACCCAGGTGGGGTGGGTGGTGTAGTTCTGTGGGTACACTATGTTACTTTGCGATGGATGCAAACTCTATTGGATCGGACTGCTCCGCAACGCTTGATTATTTCGAGGATGTAGAGTATTGTTGGGTTGGCGAGTTGGTGAGCGACTCCGGGCCCTGTGTGTGATGGGCTTGAGGAAACTCCACCCACATGGCGGATGCGTGGCACTGCGAGGTGTCGGCCGAGAGGTCGGGTTAAGGCGCAGAAACGGACCTCCATCAGTCGTCGACGATGATGCGCTTGCGTTGAGGAGGCTGATGGTAAGGGTGAAAGGCCTACCCACGCTGTGAAAGGGATAATAGGCGCCCATGAACTCCGCCCGAGGCGCGGGTATCCCGATCAGACGAATGTCGCCTAAAACAGAAGGTGGGTTACGGCCAACACGTCAACCCAGCATCCCATCTGATTCTTGGAGCTTCGCGTCGAAGTTGGAATCATCTTGAACGCTTGCGCACCCTTTGGTTTCAGCTGCGGGCTTCTCGCGCGTGCTTGATGTTGCGATTCAATATGTGGTGTAGTTTTGTGGGGAAACCATGTTACTTTGTGGTGGTCGCGGAGGGGGTTTGTGCTTCTGTTTTCTGTTTTCTGTTCTGTCAACGTACGAGGTTCATAGGCAACTTGCTGGAGAGAGTTCTGGGAGTAAGGCGGTCAACCGTCCGCTAGATTGCCGAGGAAGCCCACAAACTCAGTCATTCAACACTTGCTGGAACTGAATCGTGTGGTAACGGGGCAGGTTTCAGACGGCCTGATTCTCGATCAGGGGAGATGAATCACATAGGTCATGTGGTAGTAGGCGTGGGCGATTGCTATCTCTCCACAGCTTCTCGTACTGCAGAGTTGTAGATGGATAGTCAAGTGGGTTTCTGTTTCTGGAAATGAAGAAAACTCTGGAGACTGTTTGAAAATCCGGAGTCCATGAACAGAACAGGTAGCATAGAGGAAGTGCCTACTTCTCTTGCAAGGCACTTAAGTTGGAATGCGATAAACCAGGAAGCCAAAAGTTCCCGTTTAGAAACGACCCGGCGGTTTCTATAAGCCCTAACTTTTTTAGCTCGGGCGAGTAATGGACATTTGGACGATGCGGACATATGACCGAAACAATAAAACTCGAGGTCGACGATGCTCTCGCTAGGAAGTTCAGGAAAAAGGCCATGGAAAGGTACGGCTACAAAAAAGGGACAATCAAGAAGGCCGTGGAAGAGGTAATGATCAGATTTTCTATGTCAGGGCCGGTGAACTGGGCTTCTTTGAGAGGGACATTGAAGGGCGCGAAAAAAACTTCCTCCGTTCAATTGCAGCACAGGCTTTGGTCGAATGGTTCTGTTAACTTGTTGGGTCATGGGGCTTCAACTCGTTAACTCGCTTCCATCGACTTTCAGGATCACCTGCCGAGGGTTCCTGTACCATCGCTTCAACTGGAAGCGCGACTGGCGCGAACCTCACGCCTCTCGCCAGAATGTTTCTGGCGGCGTTTACGTCACGGTCTACGCTCACCCGACACGATGGACAATGCAGCAGTCGGTTCTCTTCGGGTATTCTCGCCATGCGAGACCCACACATCGAACACTTCGCTGATGTCTCACGCGGATGAACATAAAGAAGCGGCAAACCTTCCCAGGCGGCTTTATACTCGATTTGACGTTGTAACTCCGCATACGACCATGAGTTCATTCGGCCGCGATATCGAAGCCCCTGCCCATTCCCACGCCGGTACATTCTTCGTATGCCCGTTAACTGTTCCATGACGATACCGAATTGCTGTCGTTTCGCTTGTTGCACGATTAGCTTGGATGCGTGGTGAAGAATTTGCTTAACCTTCTCCTGTTGCTTCCAGCCATACTTGCTGGTGATTTCGCGGCGGATGCGCACATCGTTCCTCCTCATGCGGGAACGAACCTGCCGGTAGGTAGCCTTTACCCGCGTGGCGTCGGAGAGATCATGCTTCACGATCGTACCGTCCGCGGCGGCCAACGTGACATTGTTTAGGTTCCGATCAATGCCGATGAAGCCATCAGGCTTGATCTCCGCGACCTGCTTCGTGTATGTGAGGGATAACTTGTCTTTGGTCAACGTGATCGAACGAACCGTGTGCTTTCGAATGGTTGCTTGAACATGCGGTGTTAGGGGGATTCTGATCGCCTCTCTGGGATGATACGGGAGCTGTAAGCAGCCGTCCTTAATCTTGAATCCGTAGCATGTGGTCAACCGCAAGCGTCGAACATAAGGGGTTGTTGGCTTCTCCCCATCTCGAGCCGTCCTGCGACAATTTCGCAAGATGCCGGTCGCACTGCTGATGGCGCATAACTTGTAATAACTCATAGCATCGTATCCTGCGAGTTGCTTGTACGCTTTCAGGGACAGAGCTTTGAGGCTTGTGACGTTCTCAGCTAAACCGACCTGTGTGCAGGTGTTCATCATCTGGCGGAATTCGTCAAGCATCCGGAGAATCTCGGGGCTGGGCGTGTAGTGTTGTTGAACTGATTTGATCGCCCGCATAACCTAACCTAAACTTTTCGGCTCCATTTAGGCATGAGAGGTCGGTGAAAGCAATGAACCCACAAGTTAACAGAGCCCGCTGTCTCAGAGGGGAGGATTGAAGCTGTGGTTACTCATTTCACCGTACACGCAGTGGAAGCGGTGCTTGGCTCAGGAGAGCCTCTTCTAATCTTCCTAAGGAATTTAGAGAACTCGCTTTCACTCACCGTCTTTGAGACAGGAGTTGCTGAGGAGATATCAGCAGCAATGCTGACGAAGAGAGAATCTCTCGATTTCGACGACGCCTTACAATACTACGTTGCCAAGAGATTGGGGGTAGAGGCCATAGTAAGCTACGATAAGCATTTCGACAAACTCGACATTCCAAGAATCGAACCATCGCAGCTAATCAAGAAAAAGAACATCAGCGGTCTAAGAGAGTGACGAAAGCTCAGGGAACGCCGCGGAGTCATGGGAATCCATTAGAGCTACTCAAGAAATCAATTATGGATGGATAATCAGCTGGGTTTCTGTGTTTTCTGGTTTGATTCCTGTAGGTCACGTGTCATTTGTTCGAACTGGTCCTTCATGATCTCACCCCTCGCATACCTGACGCGTAGTATGTGATACTCGTCCCGGTACCCTCGGTACCGTCCCCGACGGCCCCATCCCCAGGGCCAGAATATCCACCGCAACAGGAAGAAGAGTATCAGGAACCCGAAGACCCAACCGAACGGAAAGAAGAACGGATAATACCCCATGAACGGGAAGTAAGCACGTCCCATAGGCCTGAGAACGTAAAATACCGCAGACACCACGATTGGAACAATGATCAACACTGCAACCACGACGAGCAACCCAACCCACACAGGCCTTCTGGGCCCCCAATCATCGCTCAAACCCTACCTCAACCTCCATGCAACAACATGCGCATGGTCTCCTGCCGATGAACCTTCCCCTCAGAAGGCTTAAGCGCTTCTGGCTAGATGTGTGAAAGAACAACGGGAGGCTGGCGCGTTCTTGCCCCAAAGGACCGCATCTATCTCTTTGTAATAGACTTGGCTTTTGTCTGCAGGTCTTCCGCAAATCCCAAGTCACGTTCAAGTTCCCGCAGTTCAAAGATTCGGCCTTGGTCATACCCAGCCAAATGCAGCTCAGATGCCAGCGCGAGGTACCTGTCGTATTCTTCCTGAGATATCCTTGCAGTCCGGGCCAAGTTGTCCCTTATGAGGAATTGGAGAGCAAGCCGGCCAGTGAATTTCTTCTTCTTTCCGGGGTATTCGATTTTCTTCGTTCCGAAGTGGTATAACAGTGCTTCGAGAGTAGTCTCCACGGCGCGGAAAATCTCCTCGGCAGCTGGAAAAAGCCTGCTCTCATCGATGTTTTTCCTTGCAGATTCCAAGTATTCTTCTGCTTTGCGAAGGCTCCAACTAACTGAATCTTCTCGGCTTTTCGCCATAGAGAATCTCACCGTTTGCGTGCAGGTCGCTAATGAACGAACCTCGCCTTAGGCCGGAAAGGTAGTCTTCAGGTGAAATCACGATTGGGTAGACTGTTACCCCGTACTCCTCAGCAACATGGGAATTCACGTACGAAACCAAGGCCTTCTTAATTTGAGGAATGCTCTTGGCGGGGGCAACAATCGCAATGTCTATGTCACTTGGTTCAACCACGATATCACTCTTAATGCTGCCCCTCGCTAGGCTTCCGAATAATATTGCCGCGTGAATTCTAAATTTTCTCGTCACATACCTGACGATACTGAGGGCTGCCTTTCTATACACCGTCTGGAGGTCAAGGAACAGGTTTCTGAGAGCAGTAAAGAGAAAGTGTTTACGGTTTATTCGATACACCTTTCCCTTCCCCACGCGTTCCATCACAACCAAGCCCGAGCTAACCAAGTCCTTCATTTGCCTGTTGATCTCAGACGCGGATGATCCAGCTGCTTTGGCTAGTTCAACCTCTAAGAAGGGAGTCTTATCTTTCGTTACAAGCACGGCGAGAGCGTTGACCTTTGTTCGGCTGCCCAACACTTTTTCTAGGTACATCGTGGTCACCTTTCGGTTTTCCGAAATGTGTTTTGGTTTTCCGAAATAAGGCTATGGGTTATACGATCCCCGGGCGGTCGTGTGTGACGTCGCATTCAGGAGCTGGAGCAGGATTCTGACCCAATGCTTCCAAAACCATGAGGATTCTTCGCCCATAGTGACCGGGCAAGCGCCTGAGTGACTTTCTAGCACTGTTTGAAACGATGACTTCAAACAGAAGAGCTACGCACCTAATTCCCTAAGTTGACCCAACGTAACGTAGCTGCCCTTCTCAATTTCTCGTCGACCCCTTTCGATCAGCTTTCTTTCTCTGTCAGTAACTCGCTCTTCTGGAAGCAGGGCCGCTCTTAGGCGGAGAAGTTCTATCTTCACGTCATCAAGTTTCGTAATTACTCTGCGTAATTCAGTCTTCGTAACGGCCATAAGCTTGCACCAATACTTCTGGAATGCACCCAACTAGTAAAGAATATGGCCCCTCGTACACTGGTAGCTATGACTATCTCGCGGCCAGAGATGACCGGCAGCTTACTCAAGAGAGGACAACTTTAACAACGGTGACGATGGGTCGGTCACTGGTTTCAGGAATCTTCGCGTCCTCGTCCTCAAGGTATAGTTCGATGGCTTCCCTCAGATTCTCCAAAGCCAACTCGACGCTCCTTCCTTGACTGGTTATGCCCAGTTCTGGGCTGGTTGCCACGTACCACTTTCCATCTTTGTTAACAACAGAGGAGAACTCAAAAACTCTCTTAGCCATGAGACTTCTCGCGCCCTATCGGACTATTCGGGCACCCTAGGTTAATAGGTTTCTTCGTCGATCTGGTGTTGAAGAAAAAAATGTCAGCATGCATTAGGATTCACCGCAAAACGAGCTTTCCTTATTCCGCTGGGGATGGGTGCATGAAAAGCGCCCTCCCCCCCCGATTAGACGAATGTCGCCTAAAACAGAAGGTGGGTTACGGCCAACACGCCAACCCGAAACATTTCCAACTGTACTTAGCTATGGAACCAAAGCTGGGAACTTGCTACACTTGGCACAACCAAGGTCCGCACGAATTCTCGACCGATGAAACTCGGCGATAGTACATCGCTTATGTGCGCGCAACACATTGTCGTAACGCGCGCTTTACCTCTAACGCTAGGTTTCCTGATGAGGCACAGTCGGTTCTTCGATCATGCGCTGAAGATACGCGAATTCCTTCAGAAAGCGCCGACCCATCTCTGTAACTTGATACGTGGTTCCCTCCTGTGTTTTCGTGACGTTTACTAGGCCAGAAATCATTAACGATCTTTCAAATTGGTCGAGTTGTTCCACTCCCTTAGCTCCGCCCTTAGCGAGATTACTGCCATAGGTCAAGGCCATTGCAGCCCCAATAGTAAGACCAAAGACTAACGTCAGCAAATCAACGATACCTAGGCTTCTGACGAGCGCCGTGACATCTGCACTAAAGTCCACCGACTTATCTGCATAGTAATTGAGAAACAACTGCTGGAAGTGCATCGTGTTATTCGAAAGGATCAGCGATTGGGTTATCACCGCGGCGAAGCCCAAAACGGTAGCCGACTCAACAACGAACAGCTTACTAATTCTCAAAGTTGACAGCCGAGAATATTAACGAGGTCTGCACTGATTAGATTTTGGATTGGATGGACCTTAGATTTTGCTTAGCAAAAGCATTGCCAACTAGGAGTCCTTACTTCCAGTCTCAATGTATCCCTGCCCCTCGACCTTCAGTGACACTGCCCTTACTATCATAGGAGCGGAGAATTGATGCTTGGCGAAACGTTGCTCTTGTCGATAGATACCGTATGGGAAGCCATACCTGAATTGGAATGGGCGACCCCGGAGAGAATACGTGAAGCCTCAGGAGTAGATAAGCAGCGGGTCAACGCGATCCTCAACTTTCTCATACACTGGAAGTTCGTCGATGAAAGCAAGGATCCGAAGTTTAGCGTCCGGCGTAGAGCGGGGATAATGCCTCCTACAGCTGCATTTGCTGCCCTCCGAACCTTCATCGATGCCGAGAAAAGTCTTGAGACCTCACCGCGCCAAGCCAGCTTTGCTGAACGGGTGGCATGCCGGGCATGCGGTGAGCGCAGCTTCAACTTTCTCGAACAAAACCTAGTCGAGTGCAGGCGATGCCATGAACGACAATGGTTCACCATAGAAATTGGCATAACAAGCGGAATTCAAGAGCAGGTTGCCAATGTTAGCCCAGCGAGCTGGCTAAGACGTCTCCTTGGCCGTTGACCCATTCAAATAGGTTGTTTCGGTTTTCGGGTCGGTAGCGTCCTCGTACGCTGCCAGCAAGTTGAGCACACCCAGTCGGTAGCATCCTCCTAGGCTACTAGCTGTGGTTCAGGGAATGATCACGGGTGGATGCGGGGGAGATGGGTTGTGGGAGCGGCGCGATTCATGTTCTGTTTGGGATTTGAAGCTAGATTTAGGTTCGTCCGTCAAAAAAAAATCCCGAGTGGATAATAATCGCTAGCGATTATTCGCACTAGTGGGCGACATTTTCTGTTAACTTCTTGTCACATGGGTTTCGGTTCTTTGCGGCAACATCAATTCTTCAGTTAGAGAATAGCGAAGTCAAGAAGCGTCTTGCGAACCAATCTTATCGCTCTAAGTAAGCGAAATTCTTCTCCGCGAACCTCAGAGTGAACCGCCTTATGATATCGAGTCCCAACAGACACGGGAATGTTGCGAGAATCTTGCGATCCTCATCATTGCGAGCCACAGGATTTCTCAACACATGAACGAACTGCAATTTTTCTTCAACAGCACTACCATCAGTAGCCGTGAAAATCAATCTGATCCCACCTAACATTCGTGCGTCACTGCCTCCACCGATGCCTCCCATTTTGAGCTTGACCTTGCAAGTTTCCAGCTTTTCGAGGTCTACTCCGAGTTCTCTTGCTCTTGACTCAGGGAGGGTAGTATGAATGGAGCCAGTGTCAACAACAAACTTCTGAGGGTCTTGATATTCAAATGGTCACAAATGAATAGAGTCGTAACGTAGCAATGATCGCCCTTAACTGCGAACAATTGTATGCTCACCAAGGCGGTCATCCCTCCCATGAGGTAGCGCCAAAGTGAATGAAGTCATCAGAGTATGAGTAAATAGCGTTCTCGCGTTACAAATTCAATCGCGCAAGTCTCTGGCGATCTGCCGTATTGAATGATCTTGTTGGTCAGCTCTTCCGTTGATTGTGCATCTAGCAATTGCTTACCTGAATCAAGTACAGCAACATATCGGCCAGCGTACTTGGCCCTTAAATTGTCAACATTTTCCAAGAGCCAATATGTATTCTTCGTAAATTCGGTGAGCTTGTCCAGGTCGCTCTTTTCAACGGTTACAGTAGCCATGCTAAGTTACTTCTCACTGATTTGGCTTAGTTGAGTAAAAGTGTGCTCTATATATAATTCACCCGTTTCTATTCTCTCCATGCCTCAGTGACCCCAGACATTAACTGTTAATAAAGGGATCAAGAGCCGATCGATTCTGATGCCTTCTGTATCAACGCAATCCACAAGGTCAGATTTCGTCGAGAACTGGTTGAACCCAAGCAAAGGGATGCAGGAGACCCTATCGGTTTAATCCGCCTCTAGATGGCTTCATAATCGGGTTCGGGTGGCTCTTCGAGATATTTAACCTAATTCAAACGCTTCCGCCTGAAATCCGAACCTCCGTAACCTAGCTTCTTGAGAAACCATGTGACATAAGCTAACAGAACCGGGCGAGAGACTGTCTCGGTTTTCGGGGCCTTCGGTTGAAGGAGAGGCCGGCACAGGCGAGGAAGAGCGTGACAATCGAGATTATCTGGAGGTGAGAGAATTCGGGCACGGCTTGGTATGATAGGGTAATGTTCCGGGAGAGGATAGAAGCGCCTGACCTTGTCTTGACCAGGGCGCTCACGGATATTGTGGCGTTATAATCAGCCGGGCTGCTAGGAGCCCAGAGCACCACCGGTCCAGTAGTGGCGTTCAAATGCCCACGAGAGGCCGACCACGAATAAGTTGCATCCCCAATAACGGTGCCCGCTGGCGCGTCCAGGTTTGCGGTCAAAAGAACCGCGCCTGCGGCTGAGTTCGATGGGGATGATGAGATTGTTAAGGGTGGGTCGCATCCTGCAACGCTACCCGCCGTGGGACAGAGCAGACCGAATGGCGGCAGAAGAGGATAGTCGTTGTTCCACGTGACTTGGTAATTTGCGCCGGTTTGGGATTTGTAGAAGGCCACCGAGAACGTGATATTGTAGGCACCCGCGGGCAAGTAAAGCGCACCCACACCATCGTACTTCCCATCCAAAGTTGGAGCATAGCGGCCTGAGAATGGGGACGTCGAGTTCTCAGCTGTGACATGTACCCACGAGAGCGGAATAGTCTCATTCACAGAATTCCCGAACACCCAGCCCCTCACAAGATCCGGCGGAACTCCTTGGTATATTTTGGCCATCGCGACCATGGGAAGGATAACCTCCTTCTCCTGGAATAGATCATTGAACGGTATCAAAGGATTCGAGACTATTTGGAGGAAGTGTTTGTTGAAGCCGAATTCTGGTATCTCAGCCGTGTAGTTTCCTACGTCCAGACCGTAATCGAAATAACGAATCCCATCTGTGTCGACATAGTAGAAATGCCCTTGACCATTTAGGGCGGAGCCGAAGAGCATACCTCCAAAACCGAAGACCCTGAAGAACAATGAAGCTGTCCCTGCGGTAAGGTTGCCATTCATTGCGCCAAGCAGCGGATAGCTTGGGGCGCTTGCGTTGAACACTCTCCCTATCACATGATCGTGTTCGGGGATTGTTGAGAGGAGCATCGGATCCTTATAGATGGGCCCTGACAGGTGAATCTCGTTCCCTATCAATAGCGCAACACTCGATCGTGTTAATGTGACAAGTCCGGCCCGATTGGTCACATCCCTTTGTGGCACATAACCCAGCGTGTAGGCTTTGATTGAGTACGTTGCATCGTATAGATGAGTGGGAAAGTTTCCATAGAACCAGATGTCACGGAGATTCCAATTCATGCCAGTGAAGATTATTTGAAAAGAGTTTGGACCCACTCCTTTTGGTCCTCCCTGAACCATCAGGCGTTCAACGTAACCAACCATTACGCCGTACGGGTTGTAGAAGTAGACTCGAACTACTACTGCAATTGGCAGGTTGAGGAATAAGAAGCGAAGCGGAGCCTGTAAAACGCGTGTTCCAAAACGATTGTCGTAGGAGTAAACGCCAACTGAAATGGCTCCACCTCTGACCATCTTGACAACGGCGGTTGAGTTTCCGCCCAAGAGAAGTGAGACAGGGGTTGTTGCTGTTTGGTTGTATCCCCGGATGGTCACACGAAGAGTGTACCCAGGCGACTCCACTGGCAACCCATTGTCTTCCTGCCCCCACGTCCCAGACCAAGACCGGTCTCTGAACTCACTGAAACCAATAACGTAGAAACGCACAGATAGATCATTCTTGTAGATTGTTGTCCCATCGGGGGCTGTCCTATTCATGACCACGACTCCTCGCAGGCGCCCCGTATGATCGTATGCTTGGACAACGATGTTTCCACCGAACAAGGCGTCGGTTACAGTACCCAATCCCAGAGCGACCTCCCCGTCGTGGGGTGTTTCGGGAATAACCAGATTCCAGAATTGAATGATTCCAGATATTACGCCACCGGATTGCATGACGACTGGGTTCGGGTTGGCTTGGTTGCATTGGAATGGAGGAGGCAACCTGCCAGGGGCATTAATTATCGTCACGGTCTCAGACATCTTCTGAAGATAACCTGTCATCATAACATTGAGCGTCAATGGCTGTGTGAGGAAACCAACCGGAGGAAGTCCAGCGAACTCTGTTCCATACGGATCCGTTCCAACATATTTCCTTCCGGTTCCAGTTAGGAGCCTGAAGCTGTCGGATGGCCCGTCGAGCGATACGTTCTGGTACCTGTACACGTGCCCCAGATTGTCCGTGGCTTCGACAGTTATGTTCAGAACCGTGAAACCAATAATCGGTAGGTATGGATGGTTGGTGAGTGAATGAGGAATCGGGGTCACAGTGAGGGAGTTTTCGTAAGTTATTCTTCCGCAGATTTGCGGCGCGCGGTGAAGATGAATCGTGGTACTCAAGCTATCTCCCCTTTGTAGATTCGGGAAGGATTGAGGGTCTGATAGTGAATATGCTAAACCTTTGAAGACGCCTGCCGAAGCTTGAACTTGGTAATCACCCGGCGCAAGCCCGGTTAGGTTGAAGAATCCGGTAGTCTGATTTACGTAGGCTCGGGCAACCTGCGATGTTTTGGTGTTTGTTGCGTAGACCACGCCTTTGGTCAAGATTGGTGGGCATGTGTTGGACGGGTCATCGTCGTCACATATTGTTCCCCTAATGCTGGCTGGATTGTCGCTCATACTTGCTGGAACGTAGAGTGTCTTGTTCCAGGCATGAACGAAATCTGGTAAGCCAAGGTTGTTTATGTGATTTGCGACGAATAGTGTGAAGTTGTAGAGTCCGGCTACTGACGG
>Ga0315279_10009178_pt1 | contig 11841 bp, 9 predicted proteins | sample YL17G06_20_MG_FD_203694 | JGI IMG/M metagenome (GOLD analysis project Ga0315279, IMG submission 203694) | Sediment microbial communities from Yellowstone Lake, YNP, Wyoming, USA - YL17G06_20 | ecosystem: Environmental > Aquatic > Freshwater > Lake > Sediment | place: USA: Wyoming | collected...
AGGGTTGCATCAGGAAAGTCAAGCGTGGTGAATCTGATTCCCAGACTCAATGACCCAACAGAAGGCCAGATTTTTCTTGACGGCGTGCCCGTAAGGGAGCTGAGCCTTGAAGCTTTGAGGAAGATCATCGGCTACGTTCCTCAGGAGCCGCTCCTTTTCTCGGACACAGTCGAAAACAACATAAGATTCCACAGAGACTGGGTGACTCAAGAAGACATCATGCAGGCCGCAGAAGTTTCGAGGTTGGTGGAAGAAGTTGAGGCATTTCCAGACGGCTTCCAGACAAAGATAGGTCAGCGTGGCGTCACAATCTCAGGAGGGCAAAAGCAGAGAATCGCGCTTGCGAGAGCACTCGCGGGCGAACCACAGATATTGATACTCGATGATTGCACCGCGAGTCTCGACGCTCAAACCGAGACGGCACTCTGGGAAGGTCTTCAGAAGGTATTCCCTGACTGCGCCACAATTGTGATTTCACACAGAGCGGCGACGCTCGAAAGAGCTGACCTCATACTGGTTTTTGAGAGAGGAAAGATAGTAGAGAGAGGAACACACTACGAATTAGTATCGAAAAAGGGCGTCTATCATAAGCTCTACGAACTCGGTAAGCTACAGGACGAGGTGGGAATCGGATGGGAGGAGTGAGGTGCGAACACATGGCGAGCTTCAGGGCCGAGTTTTCTGGGCTTCGTGTATGGCTGCCACACCCAGAAACAACCTAGCGACGGTCACGGTTTCGAACCCAGCCTCTCCGATTATCCGTGTCAGCTCATCAGCCTCATAGAAGCCGCGTATTGTGTTTGAAAGGTAGGCATACGCGCTCTTCGAGCCAGAGATCACTGCACCCAAGGGTCTCAGGAAACCGTCAACGTACTTGTGGAAAAGGCGTCTCGCGGTAGGAGAATTTGGCTGGCTGGTCTCGAGATTAACGAACCATCCGCCAGGCTTGAGGATGCGATTGAACTCCCTTAGGCATGAAACCAGATCCTCTCGTGACGTCGTTATGTTTCTTGTCGCCAGGGAGATTGTCACAAGGTCAAAGGAATTCGGCTTAAATGGAAGGCATCCGGTATCCGCTATCGCAAAGAGAATACGCTGTGCTTCCTTCTTGCGCCTTGCTTCCATGAGCATCGGCATCGAAAAATCCGTAGCCACAACGGTTGTGCCCGCCCCGGAGAGTCTTCTCAGGTAAGCTGCCATCTCTCCAGTGCCAGTTGAGACGTCGAGCCACGCTGCCCCACCTTTGGCAGCAGCGAGAGATGCTGCCTTCCTTCTCCAGGAAATATCGAGACCGAGGCTTACGATGTGGTTGATAAGCTCATAGACTCTCGGGAGCCCGTCGAACATTTCCCGAATCGGTCCGTTCATGATCAAAAGCTGGGACCGGCAGCACCTTGCCGGTCGTACCTCAACTTTATCTCCTGTCCGTCTTCAACGTCACATATACCTGCGGTTATCGCGGGATTGCTCTGATTCTGGAGGCGCGGGCGGCATAATCCTGCGCTTTTGTCTTCTGGCCCATTTCATCATAGAGGACGGACAAGCCTTCAAGCACGGTCGCGACATCGGGATGATCAGGCCCATAGGCTTTTTCCCTAATCTCGAACGCCCGGCGACAGAGCGGTTCGGCCTTCGCATACTGACCCTGATCGCGCAGCAATCCAGCCAGGTTGTTCAGACCTGTGGCGACATCGGGATGATCAGGCCCAGAGATTTTTTCCTTAATCTCCAATGCTCGGCGATAGAGCGGTTCGGCCTTCGCATACTGCGCACGGGATTTCAGATAGATCCCCGTCTGGTTAAGCAGGAGCGACACTTGCGCGAGCGCCACGCCACATTCCTGCGCATGCTCCGCCACAGCCAAGGCATGGGTCAACAAGGCCTCACACGCAGGCCAGAAACGGACATCGTTGCTTTCAAATGGAAAAGCCTGCGCCATTAGCTTCGCAACCGCAGTTACCCAGGTCTTCTTTGCCTGCGGGAGCATACGGTCGCGCGTCACCAACTGGACCAAGCGATGCAGAGAGAGGGTTTCGTTGGTCGCTTCGATGAGCGAGTAACGTACCAGGCCGGCAATGGCAAGGTCCATTCCCAAAGGTTGGGCCAGGGCTTGAGCCAAGGTCTTCGGGAGGTGTTCACGGCCCTCCGCCAGCAGGCCGCGCGGAATCCCTTCTGGCGCCAGAAATACCAGGGCATTGAGCAAATCCACGGCCGCCGGCACTTCGGCTTTGAGTTTGTCGAACGAAATCTCCCACGTCGTGCCCACCGTGGCCTCGTATGCCAACGGCTGATGCTCCTTGAGCAGCACCTTGCGATACTCGCGGAAAAGCACGAGATAATGCGCCAGGGAACTCCCAACCGCTTTCACATAAGCGCCAGCCTGCTCCAGCGCCAGAGGCAAATCCCCCAGTGCTTCGGCCACTGCGTCTGCTGCTTTTTCATCCTTGGTTCCACTGCGACGGATGAGGAAGGCAATCGACTCTGCACGCGGCCACACTTCCACCTTCAGGGGGCTGGCCACGCCATCCCACAGGGGATTGCGTGAGGTGATGACCACATGCCCGCTGCCAGATTGCGGCAGGTAGGACAGCAGGTCCTGTGCTTGTCGGGCGTTGTCAAAAACCAACAGCCAACCGGTGTTGTGATCGAGCCATTGTCGCACTGCGCGAATGATCGCAGCTTGGTCTTGCGCGTCTTTCTCAGGCAAATCCAGAGGGGCGGCCAACCCCGCATAATCCGTCGCCAAAGTGACCGCCTCTTCCGCCCTCAGCCACCACACTAGCCCATACTCGGCGGCAAAGCTGTAAGCATACTCCAGCGCCAGTTGGGTCTTGCCGACCCCGCCCAAACCATGAATGGCCTGGGGTTGGGTCAGGGCGGCTGCCTTCTCTTTGGTCAGCGCAACGCGCAGATCGGCGAGCAATTGCTCGCGCCCAGTGAAGTTTGGATTGCGGTGGAAGGGAATGTTCCAGATGGCGGGGAGGCTACCGGGATAGTTGGGTTTCTCGGAGACCGCACGGCCAGCGGCGGGTGGAAACTCGGGTGCGGCCTTGGGCTTACGGCGCTCGCGTTTCACCCAGTCCAGCAACGTACGCCTGGCTTCTGCTTCTGAAAGCCCCACCAAATCGATGTACTCAACCGCCTTGAGCAAACCGGTAATTTCGCATGATCTGACCCGCACGGGCAGCAACGTACCCTTCTCGCCGATGGGGTCTTGCACAAACGCGGCAGCCCATTCCGATTGGGTGAAGAGAGCGGTTAGATAGTCGGGCGAGAGTACGGCAATAGTATGTGTTGCTGCGGTTGCCGCCTTGTGCATCTCTAGCACAAAATTGGACCCGGGTAGAAAATCCCACGCTTGAATCACGACCGAGTACTCTGCTTCTTCCAGTTGCCAGGCGATCCATTCCGCCCACGCGCGATCGGCTTGTGTGTAACTGATGAAAAAGTCTTTCATGGTATGGCTTGGTTCAAGGTTTCATCCTATACTGCAACAAACAAACCTCAGTCCGGCTGGTCCAAAGGGAAGCGGACGCTTAGTCGTTCCCGGCGTCGGTGGTGTATCTGGATTGGCTGCGAGCCTCGTCAGTATATTCCGCTAACAACAGCAGGTGCCAGACCAAGATTTCGGCAGCCCATCCGGCCCTCTAAGTCTCGACTCGCTTCATCGTGACACTATATACCCGTGATGTCTGACAGGTCAATCGAATTTCCTCGGGCACAACCCAGAGACACTGGAAGAGAAACCGGAGACGGAGACGGAAACGGAAACAGAAACAGAAACAGAAACAGAAACAGAAACAGAAACAGAAACAGGAGTTCACCAAGCCTAGGACCTTGACCATTTGTTGAATAGAAAGGATCAAATGTGAAGCCGTTCTTGTGTATCACCAATTTTGAGGTGCATTCCCGGATATCAAAATAGATTGACTTCGGGGCCGAATCGGGCATTGAATTGAGCATTGTCAAGGGTACCACAACGTTTTTCTCATACTCGATCAGCAATCGCTGTGGGGCGAAACGCGTGCCTCGGTCACGCCCTCGAATTGCGCCGAGTTCTCTGCGCGTCTGGAAAGCATCTAGAATTTGATAGAATTAGTCGTAGATTGTTTCATCGGGCTTGACGCAGTTCGCAAAATTCGGTAAAATTCGAAACCTGTATGCTTCGGCGACAAAGCCACTTCTCTGCTATTGATCTTGTTGAAATAAAAGGAGTTAGCTCCCACAACAGCGCCGGCTATGTATTTTGACTTTGAAAAGCTGGACAGCATTCTGTCCGAACACAAGCCCACCCCGGGCTCACTCATTGGCATCCTGGAGGATATCCAAGAGGAGTTTCGTTTTCTTCCCGAGGAAGCCCTCGTCCTCATTAGCAGCAGAATTGGGGTTCCCGCAAGCAGGGTCTTCAGTGTAGCTACTTTCTATAATGCTTTCAGTTTGATCCCCAAGGGTCGACACGTCGTGAGCGTTTGCCTAGGGACAGCCTGTCATGTGAGGGGAGCCGGAGACATTCTTGCTCACTTGCGCAAGCAGATGAACGTCGACTCCTCGGGTACGACCTCCGACCTGCAGTTTACGATTGAAGATGTAAGATGTCTCGGTTGTTGCAGCATCGCGCCGGTCCTCAAGGTGGATGACGAAGTCTATGGGCACACCAATCCGGATAAGGCGCGTGACATCTTGGAGGGATACAAGAAGCAGGAGGCTGGAGAAGCGTAACATCGGCAGCCACTGGAGCTCTGACACCAGAATTACCATGAGAATTCGTTCACTTGAAGATCTCATCGCAGCGAAGAACAGAGGGCTTGCGACTCTTTATCCGCACAAAGCAAAGATAATGGTCGGCATGGCCTCTTGCGGGATAGCGAGCGGCTCCAGAGCCGTGATGAAAGCTCTCCAGGATGAGGTCAGAAGAATCGGTTTCGACGCCTCAATTTCCCCTATAGGTTGCATTGGTTCCTGCTACAAAGAGCCCCTCGTTGACGTAATCAGACCAGGCCAGCCGAGATTGACCTACGCAAACGTCACGCCTGCCGCAGCAGTTGACATTGCCGAATCTCTAGCTTCCGGAAGACTTCGGAAAGAAGGACTTTTCACACGAATCGAAGAAGATGAAAATCTCGTGGACGGAACGAGAGTTAGGATCTCAAGCGGGAAGGCCGCGGTTTCGACGGGCGAGGGCAGTGCTTCGTCTGGGCAAGGCACCGCGGGGAATCCGTCGAGGCGAGACACTGGAGCCAGCGATTCCTCCGGACAGCGTATGGCCAGCGAGCCATCAGACGGCTCCCGTGGCACGGGCGCTGGCCGTTCTTCTGAGGCTCGCACGCCAGCCGAGTTCGCCGACATCCCGCTGTTTGGCGAAGTGCCGTTCTTCAAGCAGCAGAAAAGAATCGTGCTCCGGAACTGCGGCGTCATAAACCCGGACAGCATTGATGAATATATCGCACGAGGCGGCTACTTCGCGCTACACAAGGCGCTGAAGGAGCTTTCGCCGGAAAAGGTAATAGAAGAAGTGAAGGCCTCGGGTCTACGCGGTCGAGGCGGAGCAGGTTTTCCAACCGGCGTGAAATGGCAGCTCACGCGCAACGCTACAGGAGACGTTAAGTACATCATCTGCAATGCCGACGAGGGAGACCCCGGCGCGTACATGGACAGAAGCGTTCTGGAGGGAGATCCTCACAGCGTGCTCGAAGGCATGACCATCGGTGCCTTTGCCGTGGGTGCGCAGGAAGGCTACATTTATGTGAGGGCCGAGTATCCTCTTGCGATAGAAAAACTCCAGCTTGCGATCAGGCAGGCTGAAGAATGCGGCCTGCTTGGCGAGGACGTTCTAGGAAGCGGTTTCAACTTCAGAGTTAGTCTGAGCAAAGGGGCAGGAGCTTTTGTTTGCGGCGAAGAAACGGCGCTAATGGCCGCGATTGAAGGAAGGGTGGGCGAACCGAGACCCAGGCCGCCTTTCCCCGCGCAATCGGGTCTGTGGGGAAAGCCCACCAACATAAACAACGTTGAGACTTGGGCGAACGTTCCCGTGATCCTGGCGAGAGGCGGGAACTGGTACGCTCAAATCGGTACCGAGAAGAGTAAAGGTACAAAGGTTTTCTCGCTTGTCGGCAAGCTTAATAACAGCGGTCTTATTGAAGTGCCGATGGGCATTAGCTTGAGAGATATAGTCTACAGCATAGGTGGCGGCATCACGGACGGGGGAAAGTTCAAGGCGGTTCAAACCGGTGGCCCCTCGGGCGGATTCATTCCAGAAAGTCTGATCGATCTTCCCGTTGACTATGAACGCCTGACAGAAGCCGGCGCCATAATGGGCTCGGGCGGCATGGTCGTCATGGATGACAAGGTTTGCATGGTTGATATGGCCCGCTTCTTTCTGACTTTCACCGCAGCCGAGTCCTGTGGGAAGTGTGCGCCGTGTCGAATAGGGACATACGTGATGAACGAAACACTGGCGCGGATATGCGAGGGGCAAGGTAGAGAAGGTGACATCGAGTTTCTCGAGAAACTTGCCCACACCGTGAAAGCTCTCTCGCTCTGCGGCCTTGGACAGACGGCACCCAATCCTGTGCTCACTACGATCCGGTATTTCAGACACGAATACGAAACACACATCAGAGACAAGAGGTGTCCCGCAAAGGTCTGCAAACGGAAGTTCACTCCAGAAGAGATTGCGCGGCTCAAGGAGGAGGCGGCCCAAAAGAGGGAAGCATTGAAAGGTAGCGAGGCACCGGGAAGCGGCGAGCAGCCTTCCCCACTCAAGTCAGCTGGAAAAAAGCAATCTGGCGCCCAGACGAGGACAGACAAAAAGGATGCAAGGAAACGTAAAGATTAGAATAGACGGACGGGATCTCGTGGCCGAGAAAGGTCTCACCATTCTAGAAGTTAGTCGGCAAGCGGGAATTGAGATTCCAACGCTTTGCTTTGATGAAGCGCTTGAACCTTACGCTGCCTGCCGGCTTTGCGTTGTTGAGCTTTCCGTAAAAGGGGCAAAGCGATTCGTGGCCGCCTGTGTGTATCCTGTCGAAGAAGGCGCGGAAGTGAACACCTGTACCGACGAAATTCTTCTTCACAGAAGGCTTCTCGTTGAGCTTTACCTGGCACGTTCGCCAAAAGCGAGAAAGATAAAAGAGCTTGCGGCCAAACTTAGTGTGGGAGAACCCAGATATAGATTCGAGGAGACTCACAACTGTATAGTTTGCGGTCTGTGTGTGAGAGCGTGCAACGAGATAGTGGGCGCGAGTGCCATAGGATTCTCACAGAGAGGGATGAAGAGGAAAGTCGAACCACCTTTCCGCAGGGGTTCCGCTGCCTGTATCAGTTGCGGGACATGTACGACGATTTGTCCGACCGAGGCCATAACGTTGAAGGAAATAGATCAAGTCAAATCTGTCCATGTCGCGGGCGAGGAAGGTTCCGCGGTACCCTGCAGCGTGTGTGCCGAATTCGAGGTGGTTCCTACGCACCCTGACGACTACATGGGATGGCTTTCTGAGAGGGTTTCAGGAAAACGTGTCAAATGAGTATGGAATGAACCCAAGAAATCTTCCTAGAATAGGAGTCGTGCTCTGCTATTGCGGGAACGAAATCCGTGAGGCACTGGATTTTGTTCAGATTGAAGAATACGTCCGTGCGTTGCCTGGCGTGGTCTATTTCAAGGCCGATGCCTACCCATGTTCGCGGCCTGGCATAGCGAACCTGATCAAGGCGATTCGCAAAAATCAACTTGAGAGAATCGTGATTGCCGGTTGCACACCTCGACTTCACGGAAACCTGGTGGCGGAAGCTTGCGAGTCCGCCGGGCTAAACAGATGGTTCGTTGATGTCGCAAATGTTCGTGAGCATTGCAGTCGGGTTCACAGAGATAAGGCAGGAGCGACGGAAAAGGCGAGAGCGCTGATTAGCGCAAGCGTCAGGAAAGTGGGGCTTGCGAAGCCCTACGAAGCTGTGAGGGTAAGTCCGAAAAACTCGATTCTTGTAATCGGTGGTGGCGTGAGCGGGTCAACTGCGGCGGCGGAATTGGAAGAGCTGAATCACGAAGTTACCTTGATTGAGAAAAAGGATACCCTAGGTGGGATGCTCCTTCAGCTTGCCAAGCCCTACCCTTACAGCAGAACTGGCAGAGAAATCATAGAAGAAGAGATATCCAGAATCGATGGCAAGGTGAAGATACTTAAGCGAACCGAGCTTGTTTCTCTCAGAGGCGGGCCTGGTCAATATGTCGCGAAGCTGTCAACCGACGGGAAGACTGACGAGCAAGAGTTTGGAGCAGTGGTAGTCGCGACCGGCGCGGAATGCGTGGGTTTGAAGGAGCTCTTCGAAGCGCCGCCCCTCAACAGGATTTCCGGCTTTGGCGGTCGTATTCTTACCCAGATTGATCTTGAGACAGAACTCTGGAACGAGAGACTCAAGAGTGCTCATTCCGTCCTTTTTGTCGACATTGCCGCGCCACAACTGAGTCATTCCAGCTCGAGGGTTTATTCTCTCGTGGCATTGAAAAACGCCGCCACGCTTAAAAAGACAAACCCAGAGCTTGAGATCTGGTTCATCTTCAAGGAGGTACCTACAGACCTCGAGAGGGAATTTCGTAGAGCCAAACATGCTGGCGTGAAGTTTGCCAGAGTAGGGGATGAGAAATCGCTGAATTTCTTCAAAAACGGGCTTCGCATTAAAAATGGGCTTGGCATTGGTGCACATGCGGCGTACGGAGGCCCGGTTGGAGCTGACAAAGATATTGGCGGTGGAGTATCCGCTTCGCCCGAGAGCGTTCTTTCGCCCGACAACACTCTAGAGATCGCTGCAGACGTGATTGTCCTGCCAACTTTTCTTAGACCACCAAATGGTTCTAGCAAGCTGGGGGAGCTTTTGCGGATTCCAGTAGACATGCACGGTTTCTTCATCGAGCCACACATCAAGCTGAGACCCGGCGATTTTGTTGAAAAAGGAATCTTTGTGGCGGGCAGCTGTCACTCACCGGCCACCATCCTCGAGTCGATTGCGCAGGCCATCGCTGCAGCTTCGAGGGCATCTCGATTTGTCAGCGGCGAAATCGTCAGAGCCCCGCTTGTTTCAAAGATCGATCGCAAAGTATGTAGAGGGTGTAGTCGTTGCGCCCAAGCATGTCGGTGGGACGCGATAGAAATGGTGACGCTTGAAAATAGTCTCAAACTGGCCCTGGTCGACGAGACTCTTTGCACGGGCTGCGGAGTCTGTTCAACCGTATGCATAAATGGAGCCCCGTCGCTGGCGCCGGTGAGCCAGGACCAGATAAGAGCGATGTTGGAGGTTGTAGGTGGCTAGAGAGTGCTGGGGTTTCGATGTGGCAAGCCGGGGACCCTCATTGGGTTTGTGCCGTAATCTTCCTAACAGTGGAGAAACTGTAACGAGGAAGAAGCTGTGGTGGGAGACGTAATGAAGGTGAGATCACAATCTAATATCATCATATTTTGCTGCAGTTGGTATCCGGCAATCGCCGCGGATAACGCGGGAGTTGTTGGCGAAGAGTATCCCCCACAGGCCAGGATAATAACGTTGACCTGTGCTGGAAGGCTTACTCCGGCTCTTATCCTGGATGCGTTTGGCTCTGGTGCGCGTGGAGTTCTTGTAGCGGCGTGTAAACGCGAGTTGTGCCATTACGTGAACGGGAGTTCTACGTGCGAGCAAGTGGTTGCCGAAGCAAAGGAGCTCGCGGAGCTTATTGGGATTGGCGCCGAAAGGATTCATCTGGAGACTTTTGATACTGAAGAGGGTAAGCGTTTCGCTGACTGCGTGAAAGAGTTTTGTGAGAAGATCGCACAATTTGTTGCCGTGCCCATGGAGCAACAATAGACTGTCAGAAAGCTAGGGCTGTGGCCATGGAGTAGCAACAGATTGTCACAGTGCTGGTGCTGTGGCGTTCGAGATTAGTCAGAGATCATCAAGGAGTCCGGTGTGAAGTCTAGTGTGAGTTTGGAGCGAAAAGTAGAGGAGACAAGAGCATACAACTGCGTTGAGTGCGGGATTTGCACCGGAAGTTGTCCCGTTTCGCGAGTGAATCCAGATTTCTCGCCCAGGCTTATGGTTGAAAAACTACTGCTCGGGCCTCAGGACGAGATTCTGGCGGACAGAGAGCTATGGTCCTGCCTTACCTGTCTCACGTGCAGCGTTCGCTGCCCTGCGCAGGTTGACTATAACGAGTTCATGCGCGCGGCCAGAGTGGCAGCCCGCGAGGCAGGTTTTGAAGGCGTTGACTCACACGCCGGCGTTCTGCGTTCTATCATGGAGCTTCATGCCAAAGGCTTCAAGCCGAGAGCGGCCAGCTGGCTTGATGCAGGTCTGCGTACGTGCACAAGTGGCGACGACTTCTATTTTGCCGGCTGCCTTCCTTACTTTGACGTAATATTCAGAAACATCGAACTCAAAAGCACACCAATCGCGCGTTCCGCGATCAAGTTGATGAACCTGGTGGGCATTACACCGGTTGTCTCCGAGAACGAACGCTGCTGCGGTCACGATTTCTACTGGTCGGGTAACTACGATGGTTTTGAGAAACTGGCAAGGTACAACTTAAAACTGATCTCTGATTCTGGAGCAAAGAGGGTAGTTTTCACGTGTCCGGAAGGATATCACACTTTTAGCAAAATATATCCTTCGGTCTTTGGCGAGCTCAAGTTTGAGGTTGTTCACATTACCGACATCTTGCTTGAAAAAGCAAAAAAGGGTGAGCTCGTGTTCCACACGCCTACGGGCCCGGGTGAGAGCGATTCTGGTGGTTCAGGCGGGAAGGAAACTGGCGATTTGAGTGGTGGTCCTCTCAAGGTGACTTTCCAGGATCCTTGTCGTATGGGAAGGATGATGGGAAGGACCGAAGGAATGCGGGAACTATTACGCGCTATTCCAGGGGTTGAGCTAGTCGAAATGCCCCGGAACCGGGCAAACGCGGTGTGTTGCGGTTCGAGCGGGTGGGTGAGCTGCGTGCTGTGTAATAAACAGATCCAACTGGAGAGACTTGCCGAGGCTCAGGAAACGGGAGCTTCAGTTTTGGTCACTGCCTGCCCCAAGTGCAGGATTCATTTAACCTGCGCCCAATACGACAAGGACAAGAAGATTGACATAAGAATCCGGGACATTGTCTCGATCGTGCTTGATGCTGCGGGGTAGGTATATCGATGATATGCGGAAGAATGGTGTGGGAGGGAAAGATCCACGAAGCAAGCAGCCCTTAAAGAGGCGACCTTTAAGCAAGGAGAATGTGGTGGCTGAGGTACTGGTGATAGGAGGAGGCATAGCAGGGATTCAGGCTTCCCTGGACCTTGCTGACATGGGGGTAAAGGTCTACATGGTTGAGCGCAGGCCCAGCATCGGCGGCGTCATGGCTCAACTGGATAAGACATTTCCCACCAATGACTGCTCCATATGAATCCTGGCGCCTAAGATGCTGGATGCCGGTCGGCATCCCAACATTGACATTCTTGCGTACAGCGAGCTCGAAAGAGTCGAGGGCGAGGCGGGCGCTTTTACGGTAACCGTGAGGAAGAAGGCTCGTTTTGTGAAGGAAGAAGTGTGCAACGCGTGCGGCGATTGTGCAGCCAAGTGTCCGCGCAAAGTTCCTGACGAGTTTGATATGAAGCTGAGGGACAGGCGGGCCATCTATCTCTATTTTGCGCAAGGCATACCCGCCGTGATGACGATTGACAAAGACAACTGCACATTTTTCGAGAAAGGCAAGTGCAGGCTGTGTGAAAGGGTGTGCCAGAAGGGCGCGATCGATTTTGAGCAGAAGGATGAAATCGTTGAACTCTCGGTTGGTGCAATAATCGTGGCCAGCGGGCTTGACGTGTTTGATCCGACCCCTTTGACTCA
>Ga0315279_10009179_pt1 | contig 11841 bp, 7 predicted proteins | sample YL17G06_20_MG_FD_203694 | JGI IMG/M metagenome (GOLD analysis project Ga0315279, IMG submission 203694) | Sediment microbial communities from Yellowstone Lake, YNP, Wyoming, USA - YL17G06_20 | ecosystem: Environmental > Aquatic > Freshwater > Lake > Sediment | place: USA: Wyoming | collected...
GCGGCCAAGGCGAGGCGTTTGCCCACGTCCTGCTTGTTCTTGGGGTGGATGTCGTTGGCCTCGCCGATGTCGATGATGACGGCCTGGCCGGTCTTCGGCAGCGCGAGGGTCATGGTCTGCGCCTCCCGCAGGGCCGCCCAGTTGCTGTCGGTAGGTTCGGCCTTGCGGGCCATGAAGTTGGCCAGTTGGACGAAGAGGAATGGGAATTCGCCCTCGCCCCAGTGCTTGCGCCAATCGGTGATCATGGCGGGGAAGAGTTTACGGTACTCCATCGGGCGGCCGGCGTTGGATTCGCCCTGGTACCAGATGGCCCCCCGGATGCCCAGCGGAATGAGCGGCGCGATCATGCCGTTGTAGAGCGACGTCGGGAAGTTCGGCGATTGGGCCGGATCGTTGGGCGGCGCGGGCTGGCGAGGCGCCTGCTTGCCTTCGGCCTTGGCCTTGTCGGCGGCGGCCTTCCAGTCGGCCAGACTCTTCTCCTTGGTTTTCTCCCACGCCTCCAGGGCCTTCGAATAGTTGTCCGCGTTCTGCTTCCAGCGGTCGTAGATGACCTTCAGGTCCGGGTCGGACTCAAGGCCCTCGCGGCTGGTCCAGGCCTCGGCGGGCGTGCCGCCCCAATTGGAACCGATCAGCCCGACCGGCACGCCAAGGTCTTTATGCAGTTCGCGGCCGAAGAAGTACCCGACGGCCGAGAAGCCCGGCACGGTTTGCGGGCTGCACTCGACCCACTGACCCTTGCAGTCGGCCTGCGGCGTGCCGGCGGTGGCCTTGGCGACCATGAACAGGCGAATCCTGGGGTACTTGGCTTCGGCGATCTCCTTGTCGGAGTCCCTGGAGGACTTGACCGACATGGCCATGTTGGACTGGCCAGAGCAAATCCAGACCTCGCCGACGAGGATGTTCGTGAGTTTGAGGGTGTTCTTGCCAGCGACGGTCATCTCCAGCGGCCCCGCGCCCGCCTTCATCGCCTCCAGGCGGACCTGCCACTTGCCATCCTTGTCCGCGGTGGCCCCGGCCTTCCGGCCGCCCAGCGTCACGGTGACCTTTTCGCCCGGGTCGGCCCAGCCCCAGATGGGGGCCTTCATGTCGGCCTGGAGCACCATGTTTGAGCCGATGATGGCCGGCAGTTTGACGTCGGCCTGCGCGAAAGCGCCAAGGACAAGAAGCACAGCCACCGCAAACGTCGCTCGTGCAGCGTGTCTCATGCGAGGTCTCCTCTGTTCAGCCCGGCTCGCCAGCCGGCCACGGCACGGCCCGTAGCCGTGCCAGGGGGCGACGCCGTGGCAAGCCCGAACGGGCTCCCCTGTCGTGCGGCGGAGAGTATAACGCCGCGCGCAGCCAATGCGAGGATTTCCCGGCCGGGGAGGCAGGCACGGCTCGCCCCTTGCCGCGTGCGGCGGGTCGGAGTTTACCCGCCTCTGGCGGGTACCCGCCGCGCCAAGTTGGGCTGTAGAGTATTAGGCCGAGGCGAGGGCGGGGGCAAGGCGCAAGGAACCAGGGATCGGGGACCCGCCCAGGGGCTGTGCCCGAACCCCGATTCCCGGGTTTCCACATTTTGTGGATAACTTTTCCACACGCCGTTTTTGACCCCTGAACCACCCCAAAATGACCCTTGCGGATGGCCAAAACGGCCCTGGCGCTAGCGCCAGAGGGGGTGACCCCCCAAAATGTTAAGATGGGCATGACGAAATGCGCGCCTTTTTGATCCCTTTTTGACGGAAAACGTCGCCTTTTTGATCGATTTTGACCCGAATTTGACGGTTTTTACATGGACGCATGGGCATACGCCGTTGTGGATAACTCCCAAAAGCCGGGAACGGGGAACAGGGAACGGGCAACCGGAAACCTGGGGACACCTGTGGCCGTAAGTTAAGGCGGGACAAGGAGTTACAATCGCCCTGCGTGCGCTGTTTTTGTAAGCCAAGGCGGGCAAAGGAGTTACGAGTGCGGAGTGTGGAGTGCGGAGTCAAAGGCCAGAAGCCAGACTCCTGCGCCGAAGCCGGTCAGAACCCGGGGCCGCAACGGTTGCCCATTTAGCCGGCGGACTTGTCCGCCGCGCGCCGCTGGAATCGGCCAACGGCCGGGAACGGGGAACCCGCCAGAGGCGGGCAGGCAAGGGAACCGGAAACCCGCCAGAGAAGCCAGGCGGGCAGGCCAGGGAACCGGAAACCCGCCAGAGAAGCCAGGCGGGCAGGCCCGTGGGGACACACGTGCCCTCTCTGCCCCGCCACGTCTTATAAGTCTTTGTGCCGCAAGGAGTTATGGAATATCGGTATTGTGTCCCGTGCGCCGTGAAAAGGCGCCGGTCTTCAGCGGGAGGAAGTCCCGCCGGGCAACTATCGCTCCAGCCCGTAGCAATCGGAGCGGCGGCGGAGGCAACGAAGCCGCCGGAGCCTTCGATGAAGGGCCGCCTTGGGCGGCCCGGCGAGCCGACAGGCCGCAACGCGAGTGAACGCCGAGCAAGCCTCGAAAGTACCAATGCGGAAGCCGACCTGTGGGACACAGGGAAGGCTGCCATCGCCGGGGACGTGAGCGATGATCCCCGCGAGTCCGCCGGGGCAGTGGCGGCGGCATGTCGGTGCAGGAGACCGGACGCAACACGGGAAGTCCCGCGCGGTGGAGGCGTGTGACCTCTAACCGGAGGCCCGCGAGGGCCTGACCGGGCCGTGTGGGATGGCGGAGAGGCCCGTAGTACCGACGACGCCGGTAACGACGGCCGAGGGAAGGGGCCTTGGTTGAAGGCGGGCGCAGGAAGCGGCGAGGGACGGGAGATTGGCGATGAGCCTGGCAACTCCAGAAAGGGTCCAGAGGCTGCAAGCGGCGCTCCACGCCAAAGCGAAGGGAGAACCCGACTACCGGTTCTACATGCTGTACGACAAGGTGTACCGGCCGGACGTGCTGGCCCACGCCTACGCCTGTTGCCGTGCCAATCGCGGCGCACCGGGGGCGGACGGTCAAACATTCGAGGACATCGAGGCGTACGGGGTGGAGCGGTGGCTGGGGGAACTGGCGGAGGAACTCAGGAAGAAGACGTATCGACCGTCGGCCGTGCGGCGGGTATGGATACCCAAGCCGGACGGCCGGAAGCGTCCGCTGGGCATCCCGACGATTCGGGACCGTGCGGCCCAGATGGCGGCGGTGTTGGTGCTGGCCCCGATTTTTGAGGCCGACCTTGCCGCCGAGCAGTACGCCTACCGGCCTGGCCGGGGTGCGTTGGATGCGGTGCAGCACGTCCACCGTCTTCTCGTCGAAGGACACACCGAAGTGGTGGACGCGGACCTGAGCGGGTACTTCGACTCGATCCCGCACGCGGAACTTCTGAAATCGGTGGCCCGCCGCGTCGTCGATGGTGCGATGTTGCACCTGGTGAAGATGTGGCTGGTGATGCCGGTGGAAGAGGAAGATGACCGCGGGCGGCGCGAGCGAACGACCCAGGCGAAGGACGCGGGGCGAGGGACGCCGCAAGGCGCGCCCATCTCCCCGTTGCTGGCCAATATTTACATCCGACGATTCGTGGCGGGGTGGCGGGCGCTGGGGCACGAGAAGCGGCTGGCCGCGTGTATCGTCAACTACGCCGACGACTTCGTCATCTGTTGCCGTGGCACGGGCGCGAAGGCGCTGGCCGCGATGCAGCGGATGATGGGGAGTCTGCGGCTGACGGTGAACGAGGCCAAGACGCGGCTGGTGTGCGTGCCGGACGAGCCGTTCGACTTCCTGGGGTACACGTTCGGACGCTGCTGGTCGGCGAGAACCGGGCGTTCGTACATCGGGACGCGGCCATCCAAGAAGGCGATCGCGCGGCTGCGTGGAGCCATCCACGCGAGAACCGACCGGAGGACGACGTGCCAGCCGGAGCGGCAGAAAGTCGCGGAACTCAACCGACTGCTGGTGGGTTGGGGGAACTACTTCTGTCATGGGCCGGTCAGCCCTGCCTATCGGGCGATGGATGCCCATGTGCGGCAGCGGCTCCGTCAGTGGTTGGGCGTCAAGCACAAGGTGCGGGGTCCGGGCACGCGGACGTGGCCGGACCGGCATCTGCACGACGTGCTGGGCTTGGTGTGTCTGGCTCGTCGGACGGCCGACTTCCCGTGGGCGAAAGCGTGAGGCCTTCTCCGAGAGCCGGATGCGGGAAATCCGCCCGTCCGGTTCGATGAGCGGGCTCTGGAAACGGAACGCGGCACGGAATGAGGCACCGGCAAGAAGGCGAAAGCCGCCGGAAACAGCCACTCCCCGTGACCGTCTGCTGCTGCGCCAGACCTCGACTCTACCCGAATTCCCAATTCCCTTGTTGACCGCCCGGTCGTGGTCCCGTTATTTTGTTTTATGTCTTCTGAAAATCTTCAAACGTGCCGTAAATGCGCGAGCCCTTTCTTCCGCCATCCAACCATATGTAGAAGACGGGATTGGGCCCCAAAGATTGCTCATCTGCAATCAGTTGCTGAATGACTTCTTCCAATTTGGTGATCGAGGCCCCGCACTCTTCCTCAAAGAGCACCTCTCCCTTGCGACACGAGGGCAAGTTCCGGTACCACACGAAGGAGTTGTAGTTGCCCCGCTCCTTCGACAAAGAGTCACGAGCCATATCAACACGCCAGCGCCTCGGAGGAGCGACACGCTTGAGTACCACACGCAGACGCACTGCCCCGCGCGGTAAGTAATTAGGCGTAAGGCACTTGGTTGCAATAATCATTCTGCCGGACTCTCGATGGTATACAATGGACTGGAGCCCATGTAATCCGTAAAGCATGTTGTTTCTCACGAGGTTAAGCACCTTGCCTGCTGGCACAGTCTTGGCAACGACCCTCACCACGGCTCCAAAAAGAGCCAGTCCACTTTCGGCCAGGACCAAGGCCGCCAAGATTATCGCTAGTCCTTCGATGTAGCCCAAGAGTTATAAGCCCCCTTTATCGATTCGTAGGCGCTATTGGCTTTGTCTGCAATAAAGCCCGGCATTTCATCGACTCTCTGGCCAACAAACACGCCCGTGTCATGATAGGGGTTCCCAGTAAAATCACAGGATGGCGGGCCAGGCATCGCGCCCTCGTACACCCCGTTTGATATTAGGGACGCTTCCCCATTTCCGGCCTTCGCACACCCTTTGCCGCCAGGATGCGTCCCGCCAGGGCCTCCAAACGGGCGGCAAAGGCGGGGTCGCCGGCAGGGCGGCGGGGCGCGAGACGGCGCGAGAGTTGCCTCCGCCGCCCTCGGGCGGCCCGTCAAGACAAAACCAGTATTGTCCCCCGAAATGCGCTCAGACGGCCTCGTTGACCAGCGAGAGGCCGGCGAAGCGGCTGAAGTGGGCGAGGTCCTTGGCGAAGTCCCCGTAGCCACTGACGCGGTGGATGCCGGCCGCCCAGTTCTGCCACAGTTTTTCGGCGTCGCCGTCGAGTTTGACGGCGATCTTCGTGCGGCACCCCCGCTCCGTTTCGGGCACGTCCACAATCTGGCCGGTGAAGTAGCGGAGCGCGGAGGTGCCATCCAGCATGACCTGCGTGACCTTCTGGCCGACGCGCATCCGCACCTGGGGCGTGCAGCCTTCCTGGCGTTCCATGATGCTGCGGAGTTTGTACGGGGCGGGCGGCTGGTTCGGGCCGTCCATCCGGGTGCTGGCAAGGCAGTGAATCAGCGTGGCACTCTGGGTGGCGAAATCGAACGTGGGATTGCAGACGAAGCCGGGGCGCCCCGTGAGCCCCTGCACCAGGACATGGGCCATGGCGCAGGGCAGGTCGGACTGGCAGATGCCGCCCAGCCCCATGTCGTTCAGCCGCGCGAACCCGATGCACGGATAGGCCGGGAGTTGATGATACATGCTCCCGTAGCAATCCACGGTCATCACGGTGGCGTCCTCTTCATCGAGGAGGCGCTGGAAGGCCAGCGCGAGCCGGCAGGATTTAAGGATTTCCTCCGGCGACGGCTCGACGACGGCCACGGCGTTCTTGACCCAGCGGTTGGCCTCGGCCTGGGCGTCTTCGGGGCTGACGGCCTCGTAGAGGCCCAGGACGCGCTCGCGGGCAACCTGCTTGATCTCGGTGCCGAACTTCTGCCTGACCTCCTGGACGTAGTCCGCCGGGGTGCGGGCCGCCAGATTGAGTATCTTGGCCTCGCGCAGGTGATGCAGGGCCCGGAACGGCCGCAGGGCGGCCGTCAACTGCGTGAAGTCGGTCGTGAGCAGGCATTCCATCCGGCGGCCCAGCGGCTCGCGGCGGATCTCGCTCAGGCCGTACCATTCGTGCCCGGAGTACGGGGCCGAAAAGATCATCGTGGGACGGTCCACGGCGAGAAGTTCCTTGATGGCGGCCATCGTCCCGAGCGTCAGGTGAATGGCGAGGATGCCGTCCACGTCCGCCAGTTTGTCCTTGAGGGCCTTGACCTGGGCGGGGGCCCCGACCAACTGGTCCACGACGAACTCCACGTCGGCGAGTTCGTCTTTCTGTTTGGCAAACGCGGCCTCGTAGGTGCGGACCTCGGCGTCGAGGTCGAGGGTGGGGTTCGGATAGCGGCTCTTCGGGACGCCCAGGTAAAGGCGGGCGACCTTGACCCTGGAACGCCGGCAGCCGGGGCTGACCAGTTTCGTGGCCGGCGTCTCGGCCGCCCGCCCGAGGAGCGGCCAGCCGCCCAGGGCGAAGACCGCGCTGCCCACCGCGGTCCGAAGGAACTCCCGACGACTTGCTCCCATGGACATAGATTTCCCCTTTCCAGAATCGGCCGGAGAACCCGGAACCCCAAGGCGCCGGTGTCTCAGCGGACCCAGAAGTCGTCGTCGCCGCGCGCGGCGAAGTCCTTGGCGGCGCTCAGGTATCCCTCGGTGTTCTTGAGGTAATTCGTGCGTTCGGGGGGCTTGTCCCAGTTGCGGTTGGCCCCGCCCAGGCTGCGCAGGCCCTCGATGAGTTGCTGAAAGGTGCGCAGGGCCCGCTGCTGCTCGGTCGTCTTGGCGACGAACTCCTTGACATAGGCATCCATGGCCTTGCCGACCTTCTCATCAAAGGCGGCCTGGTTGGCCGGGTTGGCGAGGCCGAACTGCGCGGCGGCCAGGCCGGCGTCGGCCACGACGGAGAGCCGTTCCTTGTACGTCCGGTAGGCCGCCTGGAGGACTTCGGCCCTGGCCGAGTCGTATTCCTGCTGGTTCCTGGGCTTCCAGTACACGGAGCCCTTGACCTTCGGCTCGGCCACCAGGTACTGGAAGGCCGTGATGCGTGCCTTGACGGCGGCAAGGAGTTCGTCGTCCCTGGGGTCGCGGGTTTCGCGCAGGTAGTCCTCGTAGTTCATGGCCCTCCAGTAGAATTCGTAGGCGTCCTGGAACTTGCCGAGGTTTTCGAGTTTGCGGCCCTTGTCGAGGGCCGTCTGGGCCGTCTGGCGAGCCTCGGCCAGTTGGCCGGCGTACCACGAGGAGTAGATAAAGTAGCCGATGAGGACGAGAACAAGGACAAACGCCACGCTGCCGCCGATGGTGCCGGCCTTCCCCCCGGCCGTCAGGCGGCTGAACCACGAGCCGCGCGCCCCGCCGTACAGGAGAGGCTGGCCCTGCCGGGCCGCCGCGGGGGCCGCGCGCGCCGCCTGGGCGGCGGCCGCCGGCGCAGGCCCCCCATCGAGCAGGATGGCCTTGCAGTGCGGGCACATCTGGGAATCGACCGGCACCTCCTTGCGGCAGCGCTGGCACAGGCGCGAGGTGCGGACCTTGGTGGCCGCCGGGGCGCTTGAGAGAGTCACGCCCCGGCCCTGTCCGCTGGGCACCTTCAGGGACCTGCGGCAGTTGGGGCACAGGACCACCGCGCCCGCGCGGTCGTCCTCGACGACCATGGTTCGCCCGCAAGGACACCGAAACATGATGGACATGGTTCTCATCTCCTGTCGCCCCAGCAGGCGGGGCGAAATCCCCTGGAGCGCTAACGCCTCGAGCCGCTCTCCGCAAGGGTACGGGCGCACGAGGCTGCGGGCGGGCTCACGCCCGGTACGTGTTTAGCGTAGTTGCTGTTCACCCCTCTCCCCGCCGCGGGAGAGGGGGTAGGGGTGAGGGGGTCGCGCGCCGCTGGACCCCTCACCCGGCCTTCGGCCACCCTCTCCCGCAAGGGGAGAGGGAAAAACACTAGACACGTACCACGCCCGCGGCTCGAAGAACAGCCGGCGGCCCAGCCTCACCCGCCGTCGCCGCCCTCTGCCGCCGCGGGAGTCGATTGGGCCGCGGCCGCCGCGATGGTTTCCGCCTGGCGAGCCTCGGCGGCGCTGGAGTCGATCGGCAGGGCCACCGTAAAGGTGGCCCCGCGGCCGACGTCGCTGTCGACCGTCACCGTGCCGCCGAGGAGCCCGGTGAGTTCTTTTACGATTGACAGGCCCAGGCCCGTACCACGATACCGTTTCGTGTGGCCGGAGTCCAGTTGTGTAAACCGCTGGAAGATGCGGAGGTGTTCGTCTCTCGGGATGCCCGGGCCCGTGTCGGACACGGCAAAGGCCACGTGGGTGACGGGCAGCGGGGCGGCGGGGTCGGCGGTCCCGGCCGCGGGCAGCGGCGATTCGACCGCCGGGGCGCCGGCGGGGGCGCCGGCCTCGAGCGGCGCCGAGACCGGCCGGGCCATCACGCGCACCTCCCCCTGCTCGGTGAACTTGATGGCGTTCGAGAGAAGGTTGTAGAGAATCTGCTGGACCTTGGTGCCGTCGGTGAACATGAGCGGGACGGCGGGGTCCACCTCGTGCGACAGTTTCAGCGGCGTCCCGGCCATCATCGGCCGGACCATGTTGCAGGCGACCTCGACGATGTCCTGCGGCGAGACCTTTTCGCAGCGGACCAGGATGCGGCCGGCCTCGATCTTCGCCAGGTCCAGCAGGTCGTTGATCATCTCCAGGAGCATGCGGCCGCTGGAGAGGATGTTGTGGGCGTAGCGACGGAGTTTCGGGTCGGCCTCCAGGGCGGGGGCATCGCAGAGGACCTGCGCGAACCCGATGATCGAGTTCAGCGGGGTCCGCAGTTCGTGGCTCATCGTCGTCAGGAACTTGCTCTTGACCTGGTTCATCTCGAACAGCGCGACGTTGGCCTTGGCCAGTTCGTCGAGTTTGGCGTCGCGGGCCTCGGTGGCGGCGTGGAGGTCGGCCTGGCTCCTGGCCAACTCGTCGAGCATGTGGTTCAGGGCGTCCGAGAGGTCCTGGAGTTCGTTGCCGGTGTCGATCTCGGTGCGGACCTTGAGGTCCCCTTCGCTGACCCTGTCGGCCACGTCCTTCAAGTGCCGCACGGGCCGGACCACGGAATAGCGGAACACGGCGTAGAAGAAGGCCATCGAGAGGCCGACCACCAGGAGGCCTGCGGCCAGGAGGATGAGGCGGTTCATGAGGACGGTCTTGTGGGCCTCCCGGGCGCTCAGGTCCAGGGCAATCACGTCGATGATCTCGCCGGCCTTGTACTCGCCGTGGCAGGCCAGGCACTCGGCCTCGGCCCGGAAGGCCTGGGCGTACTGGAAGGACTCGCCCGCGGGCTGCCAGCGGCGGCGTTCCTCGGCGTGCCGGAGGAACGTCTTGGCGGCGGCCTCCTCGAAGGGCGCGAGCCCCGCCGGCGGGGCCTGGGGCTGGCCCGCGGCGGCCGGCGCGAAGTGCAGCCGCCGCGGTTCCTTCTCGCCGCGCAGCGGGCCGAACCGGGCCAGTTGCTCGGTCATCGCCCGTCGCACCGGGTCGGCGCTGGGGGCGTCGGCCGCCAGGAACCGCGAGGCGTGGTAATCCTGAAGATACGCCCGGGCCAGCGCCTGGGCGCGGTCGGCCTCCCCGGACCAGACCACCTGCTCAATCTGCCAGTACGGCCACCCCATGCAGGCCCCGACCGTCAACAGCACCAGCAGGCCGAAGATGAGGCGGCCGCGGCGCTCCAGCGTCGTATGGGACCGGCGTCTCTTGGGCATGCGTATATACTTCCGCAAGGGGAGAGGGTCGAACGGCAACGGCCCCGCATGCCCGCGGGTTTACACCCGCGGCCCGAGGGCGCTGGGCGTCGCCGTTTCTGAATTCATGTCACTCATCATTCATCACTCTTCACTCATCACTTGGCGATGAGGCCGTATTCCTTCATCGTCCGCCGCAGCGACTCGGCGCCGGCTGCAGAGAGGTCCGTCAGCGGCAGGCGCTTCTCGTCCGATTCCAGCAGGCCCACCCACTTCATCGCGGTCTTGATCGGGATGGGATTGGTCTCGACGAACATGGCGCGGCACAGGGGGAAGAGTTTCCGGTGCGCCGCCTGCGCCCCCGCCAGGTCGCCCGCGAGCATGGCGCTCGTGAGGCGCTTGACGTCCTGGGGCACCAGGTTCGCCACGACGCTGATGACGCCCTTGGCCCCGAGGGCCATCAGGGGCAGGGTCAGGCTGTCGTCGCCCGAAAGGACCGTGATGCCGCACCGCGCGAGGATCTCGCTGGCCTGGTCCATCGAGCCGGTGGCCTCCTTGACGGCGACGATCTGGGGGATCCTGGCCAGGCGGGCGATGGTCTCGGGCGTCATGTTCACGACGCATCGCGGCGGGATGTTGTAGAGGACCATGGGCAGGTCCACCGCCTCGGCGATCGCCGCAAAGTGCCGGTACAGCCCCTCCTGCGTGGGCTTGTTGTAGTAGGGGGTCACCTGGAGCGTGGCGTCGGCGCCGACGTCCCTGGAGAACCTGGCCAGTTCAATCGCCTCGGCGGTGGCGTTGGCCCCCGCGCCGGCGATGACCGGGATGCGGCCCCGCGTGCGCTTGACCACCGCCTCGATGATCCTCTTGTGCTCATCGACGTCGACGGTGGGGCTCTCGCCGGTCGAGCCGACGGGCACGAGGCCCTCTGTGCCCTGCTCCACGTGCCAGTCCACCAGCCGTGAGAGGGCCGCAAAGTCCACGCGGCCGCCTTTCATCGGCGTGACCAGCGCGACGAGACTTCCGGAAAACATACACAGCCTCCTGTACGGTTGGTCTGAGAGGGTGTTATTCTACCGGTTCCCGCGGGAGATTCCAGCGTTTGCAGGCCCGCGGGCTACTTACGGCTGGACTTCCTGGGCTGGGGCCCCGGCGGCGCCTTGGCGGGCGGTGGCGGCGGCGCCTGGGGCTTCTTGCCCACGAGCGACAGCAGCCAGTCGCCGTAGCGGTTCCAGAGGCCCTGCGCCTGGACAATGTCCTCGGTGCACCGCACGTGGCCGCTGAGGACGTAGACGCCGCCCGGCGTGCCGGCGATCGGTTCCATGGTGGTCTGAAAATCGAAGTGGATGTGCTCCATGTCGTTGGCCCCGCGGATGCCCACCTGCCCCGCCGTGCCGCGCCAGAGATGGTCGCACGATTCCTGGCGGACCCAACGGTAGGCGGGGACGTTGTCCTCCTTGACCCATCCGTAGTGGGACTTCTCGGGCACCTCGAAGAAGGTCAGTTCAAAGTCGTGGTCGGCCACGCCCACGGGCGCGGCCGTCTTGCGGAAAAGGAAGATCTGGGTCTTGCCGCCGCGCGCCACCTGGAAGACCGCCATGTCGTACGCGACGGTCTCATCCGGGCCGCCGGTCATGTAATGGACGCCGGCCTGCGGCCCGCCGCAACCGGCCAGGACGGCGATCGCCAGCCCGGCTGCGGCTGCCGTCAACCACGTTCCTCTTGAGGGCATGAGCCGTCCTTTTGCAGGGCGGCCGCCGCAGGCCGCCCGCCATCAGGCTGGGCGGGCAACCGGGCGACGGACGCCGCTTCGCGGACCTTATCATCACCGCCCGGCCGGCGAGGTCAAGAGCAATCCGGCCCGCCGCGTAACCCGTTAGTTACGGTTGGGCCGGGGATTATGTAGCGCGGGGCTTTATGCCCCGCGCGGCCGTGGGGGGCCGGGGGGGCGCGCGCCCCACCACACCAGCGGGGGGCCCCCCCC
>Ga0315279_10009180_pt1 | contig 11841 bp, 20 predicted proteins | sample YL17G06_20_MG_FD_203694 | JGI IMG/M metagenome (GOLD analysis project Ga0315279, IMG submission 203694) | Sediment microbial communities from Yellowstone Lake, YNP, Wyoming, USA - YL17G06_20 | ecosystem: Environmental > Aquatic > Freshwater > Lake > Sediment | place: USA: Wyoming | collected...
TACCCTCAACTGGTTTTTCGGTCACTGTAACAATACCCGTAAAACCAGTTGAGGGTATAAGAACTGTAAGGTCTGTGGACGCGAATCCACCACCCGCTAAAAAAGCTGTGAGAATAAAACCCACAATTGATATGAAGGCGAAGAAAGTCATCCACCTACCGATGGCAGTACTCCTTAATTAACATTGTTCCTTAGTCGACGCGTCTTCTCACGATCGTTAGCTTCTACTAGAACTTCAGGACCTTCTTGCTTTACCAGAAACTTCAAATAGCTCCTCTCCTCAGAGTCCGCTAGATCCCGTAGTGCCTCTACCACGAGTAGAGGGTCGATTGTATTCAAGTCCCAATCTATGTCAAGACTCACTACATCTGTCTCTGAACCCTGTGCGAACTTGAGCGTGATTGATTCTGTCATTTATTTCTCTCTCCCTATCATGTCAGAACGTTTGTATTTTCTGTCCCAGACCGCAGACTTACAAAATGGGCAGTGTGTTGGTCTTGATAGGAGCGAATTCCAGTTATTACCACACTTTAAGCAATGACACCTTCTAACAGAAATTCGACTTACCATACAGACACTTCCTAATCTTTATCCTACCACAATTATACAATAATCACTACCCATGTGCAAGTACTTCATACTAGGAGCATACTAGCTTCAGTGAAAATCTGAGCATAAGAAAGGGTGTGATTTCTCACACCCTCTCCCGCTCTACTATGTTAGAGTCTAGACGCCTCCACCTGCACCACCGCTGAAACCACCCGCGAGTCTACTATTCGATTTGGACTTTCTCTTCATCCGTTCTGGATGCACCGTGTAAAGTCTCTACACTTGCCCGTCTTTCGACTGCTAGCTCGGGATTACAATTAAGCTTCCCCGACTTAGCGGTGTCATTGCCTCTATATTCCTACAGAGCGTGGCTAGACTCTTCGTTATTAAGTTAACCACTATGATGAACATCGCGATTATCCCCACGATACCGATTACAGGAGCGATGTTAGTCACGATGGAAACCAGCACAGGCGGCCACCCCGTGGTAACCTGTCCCTCGATGATGCCCTGGGAGATCACAATAGCGAACACGCTAATGAGACCCACAACCACAATTCGTAGCTGAACTTTCGTTCAGGTTCGGAGCACTTCATATTCCTACTTGAGGAATGTCGCCGTCTGCTCTCTCAACATGGCCTGAGTTCATTTCTCAGATTAGCTCGATCGTTGGCTTGCTCTTTCGAGTTTAGCTTTCGTCGACTTTGACGACTTTTTTATTCTCACATCACTATGAGAGGGCGCTGGTTTAAGTCAACGCACCAATGACTGATCCAATCATATTCATTCAGTAACTTCTTGCCTCTTTACCTCCTCAGTATACTTACCGGCTTGTCGAGGGCTAACCTCTCTTCATCATCTCCCGGTACGCTCTGGCTTCCGCCGTAATCTTCTTGCGGTAGGTCTTAGCGTAGGTCTTGCGATTGGATTTCTTCTCGGATTCGCTCATCTTGGAGCGAGGAGCGCCGATAATTCCAGCCTCGCGCATTGCGGCATTAAGCCTGTGCCGACGCTGCTTAGCGTAGGCATACCTGGCTGCTTTTTCAGCAGCAGTCAAATCGCGGAATTTCTTTGTCGCTATGTCTCTAACCTCCACAACTTTTTTTCGAGAGATTTCTATCTCTTGAATCTACCCTAATTGTATTATAAACTTGAAACTGATACTAGTACGTCATACTAGGAAGCATAAAGACGTCTTGTCGAATTTCTCAAAAAAGAAGGTAAAGAAGATTAGGTTATTTTAGGTGTTTGTGTCTATATCCTTTTACGTCGTTAACGACAACAGACACACACGTAATCAACCAAAACAGTAACAAAGGTGAGAACACAAGAAGTATACTCCAACCATCACCAACGTCTTTGTAGAAGGCAGTAGCCAGTAAAAAGCCTAGGATAATCAACGGCACTAGACGTACCAAGTTCACAAATCGCTCCATCTCTCACCAACGTTCATGTCGCAAGGGAAAGGTGTGTCACAGTCGTACTTATCTTCATAGTATGGACTCTGCCTTAAGAGCTTCGCGGGTAGAGCCTCCCACATTCCCTTGATTTCGTCTCGCATGTACAACGAGTCCTCCGGAACTCTCATGATTCCTGAGTCGTGTACAGGAACAAGCATTTCGACACCATACTTCCCAAACTGCTTCATGGTCTCCGCACAACTTACAAGGTTGATGTCGTTACTTAATGAAGACACCGGATAATTTACCATCTCATTTTCTGCATGATGCCGCGTCTGTTGATTGATTATCCCCCAACGTCTCCACAATCCAAAATAGTTAATCAAGTAACCCTGCTTCAAGCCAAGTCTAATATCTTCCTTCTTCCATGTCAACACCAAAGGCATTTTATCAAAGAAGGAGTCGATAAACTTCTGCGCGTCTCTTACAGACCAGACTTTATAATCCTTTCCTGGAATAAGTGTCTTAGGATCTTTACCTTCTGTCTCAAACCTCTTCTTCGCCTCACTACGACTTATGGCAGTCAATTGTCTGGCTAGCGACGGTGCCTCACGATTGTAAATCAAGCCGAACACAATCATCTTGACCCAGACACGCTGCTCTTTTGTGTATCCAGCACCGTAGAGCATCTTCGTGAATTCGCCATGGATGTCTGAGTCAGGATTTTCTTTCAGATGCTTAATGAACTCCACTTCCATTGCCAAGAAGACTACGCAACGCACTTCTGATTGTCTGCGGTCAAGCTGAAGTAGAACTGTTCCGGGATCAGCGATAAATATCTCTTTAATGTACCTCTTCCAACGATGCTCCTCAATTTCTGCTTTTCTTGGCATAGTAAGCACAGGAGGATTTTCGGCCCTCATCCGTCCGTTCTCTGCAGGTAGCTTCCAATTTGGGTGAACCCGCAGATCCTTAAACACATCGTCCGCGAAACCACGTAAGTAAGTCGACTCCATCTTTGCTGCCTGCATGTACGCAGAAATCATATCTACGAACTCATCACCCTCATACTCCTCAAGAATAGGCTTAGCCGAGCTTTCGACGTTTATTCCTCTTTTATTCAAAGCCTCAATCTTCTGTTTAGGTGAGTTAGGATTAAAGAAAGGATTTCCACTGAGCTCACACATCTGCTTGGTTAATTCCTCCATTACAGGAAGAATCTTACCTTGAAGGTCTCTAACACGAAACATGTCAACACGAAAGCCGATATATCTTGCTCTCGCAAGCATGCTGTAGGCAGGACAAAGAACGTTCTTGTAGTGCCAGAGCGAGCCCTCAAGCTGCATGTACTCTTGCGCCACTTCCTCTAACTGGTTTGTATGACACGTGTCTAGACCGTTGTACTCGAGTAGAAGCTTCCGCGGTATCTTCTCATACGAATCACTCTTGGTAGGAGCATATTGTTTCACGTCCTGCTCCCAATTAACTGCTTCGAGGAAGAACCTCGCGTCTTTCTTTAACGCGTGCCTTCCGTCGCGCTCGTCAACCTCGTGCATTGCAAGCTGACCGTCCCTATCTATTCGAGCATTTATGCCCATAGCAAGTATGTGCTGTGTATCGAATTGTCCGTTATACCAACCCCAAGAGATAGTCGAGTCTTCGAGTAGTGACCTGAGGATTCCAAACGATTCCCCATTCAATTCGTCCCTCATAAACGCTATAGCCTCGTCAGGCTTCCACGCTATGGAGATTGAGATTACTCTCGACTCCGCCCACGGCATTGAAATTCCAATATCCGGAATGACCTCATGCGTCCAAGGGTCAAGTCCTGGTGTGGTCTCGATGTCACAGTCCATACGTTTGTACGTTGTGGACAGTTCTTTAACTCTTTTGAGGAAGAGTAGAACCTGTTGTGCATTCTCCGCTTGATGCACAATTCTCTTCTCGAGAGGTATATATCTCGTCTTGCCTGTGTTAAGAAAGAGTAGCAGCTTGTCGAACCCTAACTCCCAACTTCTCCACTCCGAACCACGTCTGTTAATGTAGCTCGGATGGAACATAGGTTGGATGAGTTTACCATTAGATGTGAAGAACAAACCCTGAACGGAAGTAATACTAGCTTCTGGCAAGTCTGGACAAACAGCTTTTAACGCTGTTCCACCTAAAGGTATAATGACTTTGTAGGGTTTGCTGAGGTCCTCCGCCAAGAGTTTTCGACAATACTCTGCGGGCTCGTCATCCTCAGGCAGTATGTTTCCAGGCGGACGGCACCTCCAAACGTTTGCAATGCCGAACTTCGTGAGTGGAGGACACTTCTCGCCCAAATACTTCAGAGTGTGCCGCAACACTTGACCAGCCTGACCTACCATAGGACGGTTCTGGTCAATTTCAACCGCGCCTAAAGCTTCTCCTATGAACAGTACGTCTGGGTCTTCGACTGAAAACTCAGAATGTACAGGCCCCTTACAGCTGTAGAGAGCGCACCCTTCGCAAAGCTCGTCTTTAACGTTCATTTTCCTGTACTCCCGTAGCCACCCTTACCGCGTGTGGTTTCTGTCAGCTCCCTCACTTCCTCAAAACCACACTCAGCCACAGGCATGAGTGCGCACTGTGCAATACGGTCACCTACACTAATGAGATAGGCGCCAGAAGAGTGGTTGATGAGAGTAATCTTCAACTCGCCACGGAAGTCATCATCAATCGTTCCAGGCGAATTGTTTACCGTAATTCCCTTCGTAGCCATTCCACTACGAGGTCGAACGTCAAGAAACCATCCTCTCGGTGTTTCAACGTTCCAACCAGTTGTAATAGGCTTGACTTCACCAGCGCTTAGGAAGTAGCCTTCCGCAGCGTATAGGTCGTAATAGGCACTTCTCACAGAGCCTTTTGTGGGAAGCTTGGCGTTTGGGTTGACCCGTTGGAGTCTAACGTTCATACTAACACCCTCTCGATCGCTTCTTTAGTACCAGGCAAACAGAACAAACCCTCAAGGTCCGTCACACCTCCTATCCAGCGAGAAAACGGCCAATGTATTGGAAACTGGTGTTCCTGCTCTACCGAACACGCGTAGTACAACACTAAGTAGTCTTCGCCGTCGTCGTCGTAGGTGTTAACTTGAGCATGCACTAACTGCATAGGCGTCACATCCCATTGCAACTCCTCTCTAATCTCTCTACGTAGCGCATCCTCAAGCTTCTCACCCGAATTAACCCTACCTCCAGGCAGCTCCCACACGCCTCTGTTAAGCTTATTGTCCCTATGCGTAATAAGCACGTGACACTCACTGACTATACAAGCAGCCACAACTACGTACGGTCTCATTTCACTACTCATAGCAACACCCTCTTTCCAATCATTACTGTGTACACCTTATTTGCTCTTCTCATACTCAAGGCAAAGACTTCATCACGATGACGTCGAAAGTCTCTGAAAGTGAGTCGATTAACCTTGCACCAGTGCCTAATGAGTTCCTCAATTTGCGGAAGGTTGTATACTAAACTAGAACGGCCAAAGTGATGGGTATCATGACAGAAAGTGCAACAACACTCAAGTCCGTTAAATATCTGTAATAGTTTCTTATCATCGTATCTCCACAGCTCATGCGCGTTTATTCCACCAACATCCGAGAAACATATCTCACACTTGTAATCTGCTATCTTATAACATTCACGACGAATATAGTTCCACGTTTCCTCTGGTAGCTTCTGAGCAAGAGAGATCCCCCACGTACTATTTGGAAGAGGCTGGATTTCTAGACGGAGCTTCATTAGTCTTCTCTACCGAACTAGGTCTTTCCACTATCCAACCACCTGAAAGTGTTATCGTTTTTCCATCTACGTCGAAAGTGATGGTACCGTCATTTGTACTGTACCAAGTAGTGTGGTACATCTGACCTGTTACTCTATCAATGATGGTGTATGTAATTACTTCCTCCCGGCCAAGAAATCTATGAGAGTACGGATAGATGATTGCCGCCGCCAGAACGCCCAGAATGACGATGACGATTAAAAGTTCAATGAGTGGGAAGCCCTTTAGATTCCTCATTCCTTAATCTCCTTGAAACCAACTTCTGTGAGGACTTCTTGCACCATCTGTGTCAACTCCTCGTCTGTTATCCCGAAGCCCTTGAGCGTGTTACCAGTAAAAGGATTACACCTCCATGCGTTTATTAGACGCATAGCATTCGGCTTAAGGTCATACGGTACTAAAGGGTCGAGTTTACCTTTCTTAATGTCGTTTTTAGCGAGGTCCGTGAGCTTGGACTTAAGACCACCGATGAAAAGACCCCTTATGTCAGGACCCTTCGAGGCAGCAGACTGAACATTGAACATTGCCAACTTAACTTTGTCTTTTAGTTTGCTCATGTTTGTGTCCTTCCTTCTCGTCTTCATACGTAAAAGCCTTGACTATCGTACTGACAATAGACAGCACAGCCGCAACTAGTGCTGCAATTGCACAAGCAACATACACGTCCATCTAGCCACCACCACACAACTTCACGAACCCTTCGCAATTCGCTCTCAACAGTTCCTTGTCTACATGATTATGTTCGGTATCGATAAACGCTTTATTGTGTGACACTTCAAGCCATCTGTCGAGACCTTTGCCCTCTACAGCTAGACGTACAACTTTCGTCGTGTCTACGCCAGTAACAAAGCTATACTGGCTCTCAATCTCAACTTCATTAAGTGGTGCTGTTTTCCAGCATCCAAGGAGATGACACTTCTTCTTAACTCTCTTCTTTATAGCCTCAAGCGCTTTCCACCTGCTACCGAAGAGCTGCGTCGTTAGCATAGGAATACCAAGTACGTCTATTCCTTCAAGCGAATTCAAAACACCGAAACACATCATCCAATCTGCTACACTAGCGCCCTGCACTACAGCTGCAATCTTTGTCTCCGGAAGAACACGCCTCATGAATCTTATGTGAGGACTCATAAAGACATTTTCCAACTCCTCCAACGTTCTGTGACTATCAAACATGAAGTCCGGAAGAAAGACAACATTAGGTTTCGTCAGAACAGCGGCCAGCACAACGTCTTTAAGAGGAACACTCCGACCGTTCTTCTCCGCAGCACTGTTGTCGAGTAGAATGAAGTCGCCAGCCTTCGACCTCTCTCGGTAGAACTTCTGATACCGATGGTCAAAAATAACGCGGTGAGTCAGAATAAGATGATAATCACTATAAGGTTGAACATCGTGTAACAAAGTTGCAGGAGTTACTAGCGCAGCTCTCATGTCTATTCTCCCTCAACCTTCGACATTGACTCTCTTCCACGTCTCATCTGCACAAAAAGGAGAAGCAGTATAAGACATTGTACTATTAGTAGCACAATCAACCAGCTCCGTAGACTACTCACCTTGCCTTGTAGACTGACCGTGCTTATATCTTCCTGCTTAGATAAAGCAGCAACAGTAACAGACAAAGTAGCTATATCTGCCTTAACAGAGGTCAAACTATCTGCAGCCGCTTTCACCTGTGTACTAACAGATGTCACATTTCTGTCTACAGTTGCTACTGAGGTTTGCAGTGTACTAGCAGTACTTTGCAAGGATTGTACAGAAGACTGTATAGCAGCTACAGACGTAGTAATTTTACCAACCTGTGAACTTACTGCATTACTCTGTGTACTTACGTCAGCTAGAGAACTCGATAACACTTTCACAGATGCTTGCAAATTGTCCACAGTTGTCTGTAAATTGACTACACCCGCCTTAAGAGTTACAATGTCAGCTAACGTAGCGTCAGAAAGAGTGTAGGTGCTAACACTATCATACACTATGTACAAACTTACAGCCATCGTCGAACTGAAAGAATACGAGTACGCATGTCTAGACGCATTAGGTACATTTGTACTTTGATTAGCAGTATCATCCCAAAAAAGAACAAGACTATTACTGTACTGCCAGTTAGGTTGATCTACAATCGCCTGAACAATCGATGATAAGTTAGGAGAGCTATAAGAACTGCCCGAGGTCCAAGCAGGTATACTTTGCCAATAGACAACTTGAGACGTTCTCGACCTACCCACAAAGTTGGCGTATGTAGTAAAAGCTACTGGAGAAACACTTAATTCGCCCCGAATTACTGTATTAACAGTTATTCCCGTGTTGACCGCATTATAAGCAGTAAATATCAAATACGCCTGAGTTATCGACATCCTAGGTGGTACCGTTACATTGTTAAAACGAAAACCCGACCCCATCCTTTGATGGATGCTATCATAATAACCTGCAGACGTAAGCTCTGTAGTACTAAGAACCCACGCACTTCCGTTGTAGTATACACGACAATTGTCGTTAACCGAATCCACCCTTACAGTCAACGATGTAGAAGAAGCAAAAGCGAAAGACGGAAGAAGTACAACCAAAATCAACAAACAAAGAACAACGACAGCAATAATCTTTTTCATGTCTACTCTCCTCCCACGTCTCTCTTTCTCAAACGTTCCTGTAGTCCGTGTTTCCGTATGTCCTGCATCCTCTCAAGATAGAGCTGTTCACCCATTTCCGCAATCTCGTCGAAGTTCCACTGATACTGCTCAATGAACATCCGAAGCATCGAGAGAGCACATGAAACCTTCGACTTCAAGTCACCGTGGTATCCTATCTTGTCTTTTGGATAGCGAGACATATAGTGCATAAGCTTGTTCATATCACCTACTTCGTAGGTAAGAATACGAAGAGTCTCATCACTAGAAAGGTTGCCGACACTTTCCTTAACGAAGCTAAAACTCTTGTTCATCTGTCTAGCACCATCCTCGCTAGCTCCCAGTGGTGTGAGTACAGATGAAGACCCTTGCTGTAAGCGAATAAAGGTCCGTCACCGACATCAACTTCATCTGCAACATATTCCTTAAGAATCTGCACCGCCGCTAGATTAGCTGGAAATCCTCCCCACAAATCCCAAGAGCGGAAGTAAACGTGGAAATGAAGCTTGCCGTTACGGATACGAGCGTCGATTACATGCAGACACTGTGGGTCAGTTAGACATATCGACTCAGCACTACCAATGGTCATGCAAGCCTGATTAGTCCCTTCTCCAGCCTCTTTAAGTATCTCAATAAACTTCGGAAGCTGTTTATCAATGTCCATTCCGTAAGTGTATTGTTCATTCTTCTGTTTGACACCACACATCAAATAAGGCAAGTAGCTCTCGACATATTCCATTGAACAAGGAGGAGGTACACCCTGCGGAACATCTGGTACCATAGGTTCCGAACCCGGATAAAGAATCTCAATCGCAACCGAATCTAGCTCCTTACGACTAGAGCCCTCATGACTCCCTTTAGTAATAACATACCTGTAGCCATGGTCCATGATCCCTCTGAGACACAGAAACCAGGCCTCAGGCAAGTCACGCGCTACTACAGTTGTAATATCATGGTCGATTGAGAAACTCATTTCTTTTCCTCCTCATTGCAGGCTAAAGCCGGTTAACATGCTGTCCCTGGTGCCGATAAAACGATTCCACCAGTTATCCATCTTCAGTGTGTAATTTTCATAAGTGAAATCATATATTCTGCCAATAAGTACTCTGATATCGCCGTTTAATGTGACAAAGCCATTGTCTAACATCACCTTCGTTCCGTAGTTGTCACATTCGGTGGCAACGACTGTACCTGTGATATGGGAGTAGGAGATGTTGTAATTATCATCATTCCCTTGAAAGACAAAACCTAACCAAAGAGCGAAAGCAAAGAAAATAAATGGTAGCAAGAATACTAAGCCCCAATGATGTTTGAGATAATAGCTCATTTCTTCCTCTCCGTAAACGCCCTTATGACGAACCATATAGCCCAGTAAAGAGCTGAAGCGAAAATTATCCACACCCAAATTCTTATCCCAGTCGTCGACGCTGCATTGAGAACGACGATCTCACGTATCAGAAGCGCAGCACCCATCAACACCGACATTGCGGTCAGACAATAAACGACGGGTTTGAGATAACGTGTGTAGAGTAGTAAAAAGTACTTCATTTTAACACCTCAATGTCTAACGGTACACGCGAAAGAACCTCAAACTCAATCTTCACGGCCTCGAACAAGTCTCTAAAAGTTGAGTCGTCGTAGTTAAAGCAAGTCACGTAGCGCTTGATGCCAACATTACAAAGCATCTTAGCGCACCTACGACAAGGTGAGTGTGTACAGTAGATAGTTGCACCTCGAAGACTTGTAGCGTAAACGGCGCCTTGAATTATAGCGTTCTCTTCAGCGTGAACTGCTCTACAAATCTCTGTTTGCTCACCAGAAGGTACATTGTTTTCGTCTCTCAGACAACCCAACTCCAGACAGTCTAGTAAACCTGCTGGCGCACCATTGTAACCGCCAGTAAGTATTCGACGGTCACAAACCACGACCGCACCTACATGATGACGCTTACACGTCGCACGTTCTGCTGTTACGAACGCTATCTTCATGAAGTAATTGTCCCAGTCAGGCCGCGACATTATTTACTTCACACCTCTCATGCTTATGAAGCTGAGGAACTCGCTTCTCGCCGCCGGTACATCGCGGAAGGCCCCTTTAACAACAGAAGTCACAGTTGAAGAACCAACAGCACGAGCGCCTCTTAGGCTCACACAGCCATGTTCAGCTTCAAGGACAACCATACACCCTAAAGTGTCGACTTCCTTGTACAGTCTCGACGCAATACTCTCGGTAACACTCTCCTGTGTAGTAAGCCCAACACTACAAGAGTAAACGAGTCTTGCCAGCTTACTTAAGCCCAATATCCTCTCGCCTTTCGGAATGTATGCTACATGAGCTCGTCCAGAGTAGAAGACCATGTGGTGCATACAGCAACTCTCAAAGGGAACATCCCGAACAGCCACAAGACCGTCGAATTTTCTCTCTTCAAAGGAACGATCGAGCTCAGCGTCTCTCTCTGTACACTGTTCGATAAACATCTCACTGACTCTACGCGGGGTATCCTTAAACCCTTCGATGTTGATATCACAATCTAATGCCAACAGCAGCTCTTTAATCGCATTCTCAGCACGCTTCTGGTCCAAGTTTACACTCCTTTCCTATTTCCGAACACCACTTTATGATTCTGCAAGCTAAATCGTAAGTCGTTCTGAACGCAGAACTCCCAAACTCGTTGGAGCCACTTCTGCTGTGCTTGTGCCGCCACCAGTGTTAGCACGTTACTAGGAACAACATCTCCACAAATCGCAGGGCTTACAAACCTCTGTGTCTCCGAAAGAGGCATCTTGTCCCGCATGTATTTGACTGCCTTGACACAGTACTTCAGGTCTTCTTCATCAGCAACCACAAACTTTATGCTGTCACCGTACCTAAGAGAACGGAACCAGTTAGTATAGCGACCGATATCGATGTTCGTTTTCGAAGAAGGACACTTTACATCAACGCACCAACGTACCTGTTTGTACCACCTCGGTAGTTCGAGCGTCCCATTAGTAAAGACCTCTATACGATAGACATGGAAGCTACGAACACGAAGTGCCCTTACGAGCTCATACACTTCTGAGGCTTGATATAAAGGCTCGCCACCAGTTATGCAAACACTGGTACAACGCACACCCTTCTTCACTTCATCTATACGTACCAATAACTGTGCAAGTGTAGCCTCCTCACCGCCGTCTTTCTGCGCGTATTTCGTGTCACACCAAGAACAGCCCGGGTTAAGGTTGCATCCTTGAAATCTCACAAACACGAAAGGAAGGCCTACGCTAAGACCCTCACCTTGACACGAGAGAAATACCTCGTTAATCTTCATCTATCAACTCCCCTTATGCTTTCCATACGGAAAGTATTGATTGTTGGACCAGCGTACAGACGGCACCTCTTTTACCATACGTACCACTTTACAGTACATACAACACTCTTGGTCGCCATTTATAAGCCAATGATGTGCACTAGTAGGAGAC
>Ga0315279_10009181_pt1 | contig 11840 bp, 9 predicted proteins | sample YL17G06_20_MG_FD_203694 | JGI IMG/M metagenome (GOLD analysis project Ga0315279, IMG submission 203694) | Sediment microbial communities from Yellowstone Lake, YNP, Wyoming, USA - YL17G06_20 | ecosystem: Environmental > Aquatic > Freshwater > Lake > Sediment | place: USA: Wyoming | collected...
AACGTGTAGAGTAACGATTCCAGGGCAAATTGCTGGAACAAACGTAGCGTATGGAATCGAAGCCACCGACTTGTTAAGAGATGTTCTTGTTGCCAACGGAAGCTACACTGTGAAGAACCCCTCAATGTTAAACATAACTTTGATTCGTGAAACCGTAACATTGGGTGACAACATAACGGTCAAAGGCTACATGATTCCACAAATCGCAGGCATGCCCATCACCGTTTATTTTGACTCTGGAAACGACAGCGAAAGCATCATATGTTTCACCCTTGCAGACGGTTCCTTCACTGCAAGCCTCACGTCAAATGTCACGGGAATTTGGAATGTTCAAGCAACATTCTTTGAGGACACGTCAACGTACGGAAGTATGAGCCAACAACTAGTGGCAGACGTTGAAGAACCATCCTTTCTAGCCCAATATTCTCTCTATATAGGTCTAGGAGTCGGAGCCGCAGCAGTAGGTTCAGCAGTCCTGATGCTCTATCTCAAAAAGTGGCGTGGGCGTGCAGTAGAAGAAGAATGGTAGCAAACTTTTTCGATTAAACAACTATCTAGTCTCTCTGAAATACCAAGACGCAACGATGATTCAGTACTAACAGATGCCTTATCTGGGACTTACCATAACCTTCCACTCAAGAGCAAGACTGGCTGTAGCGGTCAAAACCTGAGACAAGCCTGTTAGTTTGAACTTTGAAGTTGCGAGATAGAGTTTGCCGGAAACGCTAACACTGATGTAAGCGTTGCTCTAAGCCACGCGCCTCAAAGGATTTGCATTTCGTATGCATGTTAGAGGATAGTTCAAGTGTTCATCCTGCAAGCGCCATGTATTCTCGGCTGCAGCCTGGTGGCTTTCAGGCCCAGTAGAGCATGCTTAGTTTCTTGGACCCATTCTCCAAGTTTCGTCTTGCCCGCAAAGTTGTCTTCCGCAACCCACATAACGGCTTCCTTGTTTCCTTCAATTATCTCTCTGACTTGTCTGGACACTGGTGCAGTCGCCAGTTCTCTGTTTTTCAGGGAGAGCGGACTGAATCCGGGTCTTCTCTCCCCAATGCATCTTATGCCATAGATTGCAAAAAACTTCAGTATTTCATTTTCATCAAGTCCTAGGAATTCCTATCTGTCTCTTTTGTCGAAGGAAACTATTTTCCGAATATTCCTATACTCGTCTCTCAGCACAGATTGCCTTACAACGTAACTATGCAGTATGATTATAGGAGCTGCCAGGTGTCAAGATTGCAAAGGATGAAAGTGGAAACTGAAATAGGAACGGTTTTCCTTCACTCGACGTTCAGATTGCCTAACACCAAGTGCACACAGGAAACTCGGCGACAGATTTCAGGCCAAGAACCTACATTAGGGAACGATGCATCTGCAGGACTCATGTCGCTTGCGTCGAGTTTGCGGAAGCATGCCGTTCACCAGCTTCCCATCTAATGCACAAAAGTCAGGCTGGCTGAGGTTAAAGCTGAATACATTGACCTCAACCCTCCAATTCTCAGCAGTACGTGTTTGAAGCGTATCCTATTCAATGTGGAAAGATTTCCTCTCCTCTCATTGCTAAGATTTCCATGATTTCTTCTATCCCTTTTCGTTTCTGCCTTCACATATCGGTGCAGCGAGGACATGTCGCATGCGTTCAGGAAACCACATTTGATCGAATCCAACAGATTTGCCGTCGGCTTCACGAACCTATTGACAGTGCGAATCAGTAGAACAATGTTTCAGAATTCACTTGTTTTATGATTTGAAAAAAATAAAAAGAAAGTGGGCGGGATGTATCTCAGTTGGAACCGAGTTTTCTACCCGAGATCAATCAGCTTACTTGCTGCGAGGCCGCCTGGGATTTCTCTCTGTATCATCAAAGCTGCGCCTTTGCTGGTCCTGATCTCAACTTTGAACTTGGTGTAGGACTGTAATGGGTAGTTCGAGCCTAGGTAGATGACCATGTATGCTTTTGCGTTTTGTTTGAGGACCGTGTCAGTCGAGAGTTGACTGTTATAGATGAAGCAAGTAGCGTTTGGCGTAGTGTCCACAGCGGGCGTCACACTGGTCATCAGGTTTGCAATGCTTTCATTGTTCGAGGTCACTGAACCACTGTATATGTTGGCAAGCGACCAGTTTCCGCCTTGCACCGCGACTACCACCGTGTTACTAGCCATGTCTACTTGTTCCTGACCTACAGCGAGCTTCAACGGGATAGCAAGATACGTCACATTGCTATTAGCGTCTGTCAATCCTGCTATGTAGCCGTCGAGTTCAAGAGCGCTCGTTGCCTCTTGAATGCCCTTGTCAATCGTCGACTTCGCCGTCTGCGCCGAGTAGAAACCCATGTTGATGACAACATAGGCCAAGGCCGCGGCTATCACGACGAAGGCAATCAGAACGATGGCCGCCTCAATACCAACGATACCGCGCTTGTTCTTTCGAATACAACGCATTAGGGTGTTCATTGCGGCTCACCTTAACTGCCTATCGTGTGCCATCCAGGAGTAAGCTGCGGCGGAACTATGAATTCTATAGTCAACGGTGCACCGGTCTCTGGTCTGATTTCCATCCAAACGTGCTCTCTTTCATTTGCTGCATCAGTTGGGGCTAGGTGTATCACGAGGTATCCTTTTTCGTTGTAGGCAAGTGAAGAGTCACCGTTGCTGTTGCCTATGAAGAGTTGTGCTGAGCTTGCATTCAGTCCGTATAACGTGTCAAGTGTGGCGTCTGTGGGCTCTGTTACGTTTATTCCGTGGTAAATGTTTGCCCAGGTAGTGTGATTCTCTACTCTCAAGCTTAGCTCTGACTCAGGGCTTTTCATAGGAACATATCTGACACCCATAGTCTTGAGAGGGACAACAATACCGGTTGCGTTGGCGCTTCCGGATTCAACGTATATTTGTATGCTACCGTCAAGTGTCAGTGGGCTGCTTGACTCCGATATTCCTTGTTGGATTGTTTCCCTGCCTCTCTGGGTTGAGAAGAGACCCATGTTGACGACCATGAAGCTGAATGCCGCTGCAACAATCACGAAAGCAATCAGGACTATAGCTGCTTCGATGCCGACCATACCGCGATTTTGTTTCAGTAGTTTTCTTAGGCTTTGCTTTATTTTCATTTTCTTTTTCACCTGAGCCTAAGAGTATTGTCTATTGCGATATAATACTCTGTGCGTCACAACGTCTACAAACAATGCTACTAGAACAATGAGACGATACCGCGCCCATTTCGACGAGTGCGAGACGCCAATTGCCTCATAGTTACTTTCCTGGCTGAGTGCCCTCCCAGTGCCTAGGCGAGAAGTGAAGCAAGCTTTCTTCTTCCACCTTCTTGAGATGTATATCTGGCATCTCGCGATTTAACAAAGTTATCCAACTTGGCAACAGGCACAAACACGTGAATGTCACGTAGGTAGAGTTGTGCTTCTGGTAATGAAGATCGAATTGGCCAAGTGTCTGATAGATTGAGCTTCTGCTCCCTGTTTTGCAGGATCTTGTTTGCTTGCAAAAGTTTTGGCCGGTGGTTGTGTTGTGCTTGTGTCGAAGACTGAACGGCGGATTCGGTTGCGCTGTACTGTCTCGAAGTCAAGATGTTGAGAGGACATCAGCCGTATGTTGTTTCTTAGCTGCCTACTGTTAGCCATCCGTTAGTGAGCGCTGGCGGGACGATGATTTCGATCGAGAGTGGGGCGCCGTTCTCTGGTCGGATGTCGACGTAGATATGTTCTCTTTCGGCTGCTTGGTCGGTTCCACTGAAGTAGAATACCATAAAGCCTTTTTCGCTGTAGTCGAGGGATGAGTCACCGTCATTGTTGCCCACGAAGAGTTTTGCGCCCGTGCTGCTGTTGCCAACAGCGTTTACGAGCGTGTCGAACTGCGTTGTGTACGGGTTAGTGTCGTTTATTCCGTTGTAGACATCGGCGATTGCAGTGTGATTCTCCACTCTTAACGTTACTTCGGTCGAGCTCTGTGCCATTGAAACGTATTGTGTCCCGATGGTCTTAAGCGGAATCACCAGAGCATCCACCTTGCCAGAGCTTGCCCTCAGATACATGCTACCATCAGTCAGCAGTGGACTGCTCACTTGCGATATACCCTGTTGAATCGTGTCTCTTACTCTCTGTGTTGCGAACAAACCCATGTTGACAACCATGAAGCTGAAGGCAGCAGCAATAATCACAAAGCTGATGAGCACGATTGCAGCTTCAATGCCCACCATACCGCGATTCCGTTTCAGAGGCTTATTTAGTGTTTTCATAATCTTCATTAAAGCCTTCACCTTTACTTGGAGTCAATATTCAGAATATTTAGATATAATCTTCTGTATGTCGCAAACTTCACAGACAACGCTTCTCCACAGAATTTCGACCTTATCTCCTAATAGATTTCCTGTTCATAGCGCTATGCTAAACATCGTTTGCCTCAAGCTGTTCCCGATTCGAGAATTCCGAAAAGATGCAGGACCTCTGAAAGTCTCATCGAAAAGCGTGCTGAGGCACTCGATCCGTTCAACGAGACTCCAACAGAATGAGGCTGCATTGACAAGAGGCTGATCAGGATTGGCTCTATTGGTAAACTTTGATTTTGTACAGACGGCATAGTCTCAGATGTCATTAGTGTGACTATCTTCAGAACGCACGATTTGTTATGGAATCGTGATTATGAAAAGGCTGATTGAGCGTGGAAATTTGAGAAAACGATTGGAGAGTTCAGCGTCTTAGGCAGATTTCTTGAACTGTTTTTGCGGTTTCATTCAGTTTTGAGAACAGCATTTCAAGCGTTTCAATGAAGGCGTTGTAGTTTGTCCAAAGAGCCACGGTTTTGGATTTCTTCTTGTCAATGCCATCTTCTCCTTCTTCATTTTGTTGAATCGCAATTAACAGTTCTTTCCTGTCTGATATTATGAAGCAAGGTATGTTTTTGGCGTCTACGACGCGGTGCTTGTGACTTGCCCAGCTCATTTTTTCCAGGAAGAACCTGCTTTTCAAAGAGTTGTCGGCTAACAAAGCTACGTCCAGTTTCTTTGAGCACACTTCCAAGTTGTCTATGAAATCACTGTGGTACAATTGGGCCAAGTATTCGCCGGGGGCAAATATCTGAATTTCTTCTCTTGCTTTTCCAAGAAGCTCATTTGCCTTGAGAAGTATCTGCTGTCCACCTTCAAGTATCTGGAATATCTCCTTCTTGTTGCTTTCAAGCTTCGGCTGCGGCATTGACGACCAAAGCTCGACCAAACTGACCTTTTCCTTTTCAAGTAGCATGATTTTCATTTTCTGAGCTTCTATCAGCAAGTCTACTGCCTTCTCAAGAGGCACCGCTGTGAACTTCAGCGGTTTTTCGAAAACCGAAAAAACAATACCTTTCTTCTCCAGATCGCGCAGAATCCTGTACGTCTCCGTTCTGTGAAGCGATATGGCTTCCGCAACTTCAGCGGCCTTTCTTTCCCCCGCTCTCGCAAGATAGACGTAGACCCTTATCTCGTTTTTCAGCAGCCCAAACCTGGACAGAGTGTCCTCTACCATCATGAGCTGCTTGTTAAACCCCTTGTCTCTCTTGACGAACCTCCATGATTCATTCTTCTCATCATATACCTTGATCAAATCGTCGATTTTTTCCATTGACAGTTCCATGGCCATTCTCCTACGCTCAACGCGATCTGAGCTTGACGGCCAATTCTGACGAAGCATATACTTTATACTTATGAACCTAAAATCTGAATCAGAAATTCACCATTGACTCAACTTGTTGTGTAGTAAGAGCAAAATCGGACTCATGACACAACAAATTCCCTGAAAGTTTTCGGCCTTGAGATTCCGTATAAGACCATGAAGATGAGTCCCCCTCTTTGATTTTTTTGAACCGTGCCCTTGCACTGAGCGCGCAAGCAGAAATTTTATTGAGTACGCAAATTGGTTAGATTGAGAACCTTCGTCGTTTCATTGGGAAAATTTTCTGAGACAATAGAGGACGCGAGCTAACTGCGTAATTTGTTCAGACTTGATGACGTTGAGGGCGGAGGGTGTCTTGAAGCTGTTTTGTCACCTGACGAGAACGAAAGAGTTGGATCGTTGTTTATGAATCGATTTTGGGCATATTTCGACAACAGAAGGATGGTTTAACTGCTTTACAAACGCCTTTCTACGTGGAGAAATTCTAAGTGGGGCTGATGGAGTTGATGGAGAAGGTTGAGACGCGATCAGGAAATGCTCATCATGTAATACTAAGCTGTAATGGAACGGTGTTCTACGTATCCACGGTTCGCGTTCACCTTTGTAAAGGGGATGTGAAGCATAAGGCGATATTCTGTGCAAAAGAAACAAAGGATGGCCAATCGAAAGATTTGGCCATGGAAATACCGCAAAACCTGTACGAGGTTTTGTTAAAGTATGTCCGCCTGAATAACCCAGACCTTATACTCGTTTTGCAGGTCGAGGGCAGCGACTTCAAGTGGGGTTTCACAAGCGAAACCTGGCTTAAACAATATTCACGCAAAGATAATTTCCGAAAGTACGTTGTCTAGCTCGATGTTGAAGGCTTGAGCGGCGCACGCAGAATAACCAAGAAAAGCAAGCGAATCAACTGAGAAACCCCAAAAAAAATCGTGCAAGTGAACAAGACCCTGCCACTTACTGAAATCTCAGGAAATAGTCCGAAAGTGCCAAACGTGACCTAATAATGTAAGCATCGAGAAAGTTCAGCTTGGGTTTTAATCTTGGATTCATAACCTATTTATCCATACATAGACAACTTTTCTAAGAAAAGAGGAATTTGATTGTCAATCAGCAAGCATACTGAGTTCATTCAGAGAGGGAACTCGTTTTGGGTGATGTGAATTGAGGATTGGTTTTTTTGTCTGGGAATATCCACCTGCGCTCGTCGGCGGTTTGGGCACTTATGCTGAGTACATAACGCGTCAATTCGTTTCTATGGGCAACGACGTAACAGTTTTTACCCTTAACCCGGGAAACCTCAAAACCCGAGAAATTTTGAAAGGCGTGGAAGTTCACAGACCCTTGATTGCCGATGCAAGCAATGTTTTCCCGATGTTCGTCATCGACGACTTGAAAAAATGGGGGACGAACATACGCATGTTCAATGACATATTCATCTACAACATACTGAGCGCGTCAAAATTCATAAACAGCATGTTGAAAAAGGAAGGCTGCAACTACGACATTGTCTGCGTGCACGACTGGCTAAGCAGCATATCCGGCCTCATGGTCAAGAATGAAACAAAGACACCAGTGGTTTTTCACGTCCACAGCACCGAGTGGGGCAGAGCAGGAGGGCAAGGATCAGAAGTTGTCTCACACCTCGAATGGGCAACCTCCGAGAAAGTGGACAAGATCATAACCGTTAGTCACTCTATGCAAGAAGACTTGGTCAGGCACGGATGGCCAAAATCCAAAATAAGCGTTGTCTGGAACGGCGTTGACCCTGAGTATTACAATCCCAGGAACTGCAAACCTGAGGATGTAGAAGCAGTCCGTAACAGGTACGAGATAGAACCTGATGAAAAAATGGTTCTGTTCTTAGGAAGACTTACATGGGTTAAAGGTGTCACAAACCTCGTCCAAGCAATGCCCACGGTATTGGCGGACTATCCTAACACCAAATTGGTTATTTTGGGAAAGGGTGAACAACAGAACGACATAGTCGAAACCGCAAACAGGCTCGGAATAAGCGAAAAAGTCGCCTGCAGGTTTGAGTTCGTACCAGAAAAAGAACGTATCCTACATTACGCAGCAGCAGACGTTTGCATTTTCCCCTCCACCTACGAACCGTTTGGAATAGTAAGTCTAGAAGCCATGTCAATGGAGAAACCTATAATTGTTGGAGCTCAAGGCACAGTTGGATTCAGAGAACAGGTAATTCCCACCGGGCCAGACCAGAACGGCGTTCACGTAAACGGTGGTAACCCATCCGATATTGCATGGGGCATCAAGGAAACCCTATCTGATACAGAAAGAGCCAAAAAATGGGGAATAAACGGCAGGAAGAGGGTGTTGCAATATTTTACGTGGCGAGAAGCTGCAGAACAGACTCTTCGGATATATGAAATGATTCAGCATCCCCAAGGACACGAGGAATTCAAATTAGTCGATTTCGTCCAGAAGCTGTCAAGAACATAAGAAATCGAACGGTTCTGTGCGTGTCCGTCTCATAGTTATTGACACTTGCACGCGCGCAGGTAGAGAACCACGATCGGGCACAGGTGTTGCTGTCGTTGTCAAAAATGCGAAAGCTTTATTAAATATCAATACTACATATATAGCTAGCGAAGGGCTGCCGACCGGTCTGGACTAAGCTTGCAGACTTCAGTTCTGACTCGCTTGTCATCCTCGAATCCCGGTCTTGCCGTGCATCGCGGCTCTTGACGCAGCTCGCAGCTCAGGGTTGGCAGCCCCCGGGCAAAGAACACTAAACTTTCCATGCGGTACATGCTTCTTGTTTTTTAACGAAAAGTAACACGGCAGAAACGGACACGTTGGATTCAAACTTGGTCCTGACGAACGTTATCAGAGTCGAACCTTTTTCAAACAGTCTACGTTAGATTGCACGCATGTTGGAAAGCTTTTCGACGATATCAATCATTTTCTGATCAACGTCAACCGTTCTGGCAATGTTGGTTAGGGTAATCAAACCGACAAGCTTTCCATTCTCCACGATGGGAAGCTTCTTGATCTTCTTTTTGAACATGAGCCTTGCAGCTTCATGGATTTCCATGTCAGGGCTTCCCACAACTAGTTTCTTTGTCATGATGTCTGAAACAACCAGTTTTCTAGGGTCCTTGGCTTTTTCCAGAACCTTTTTTAGTAGGTCTCTCTGAGTCACAATCCCCCTTGTTTCTCCATTATCCTCAATAATCAAACATCCTATGTGATTCTTGTTCATCACCTTCACTGCGTTATCTACGAGAGTGCTGGAACCTACCTTCACTACGTCTTTGACCATGGCATCTTCGGCTCTCAAGAACTTCCCCCGTTAGGTATTGTGCCGCCTCTTCTTTTAAGGAATTGTGTGTAACAGGGTTTACTCTCAGTGGAATGGCACTTTCTGGTTGACTTCTGTTGCAGATCGTTCGCGGCATCGAAAACCTTAATTCAGTGTGCTCAAATTGAAGTGTGCTGTTAACTTCCAAAGGCGAATCCTAGGCTGTTAACCTGACGCAGCGGGGTGGGGTAGCCAGGATTAACCCGCTGGGCTCATAAAAGCTCAGTTGCTTCGGGAGACCCAGAGATCAGTAGTTCAAATCTACTCCCCGCTACCAGAAACTTCCACATTAGCTTCTCTTCAAAAATGCTTTCATCCTATTCTCGCACCCTTTAAGCTTTGAACGCATCTCTCTTGGAATATCTGCTTTTTTCAAATCTGCAAACGAAACGAGGTTTGATGCTTGATTTAGCACGAGAAAGGAATTAAAAGTATTAATACCTCAAGGTTCCACACCCTAATGTGAATTACTATGCAGATTGATGCCATAGAGAACTCCTTGCTGCAGGTCACGTTTAATCCATTCCTCAAGCGGATAATCAGCCTCATAGACAAGGAATGTCCGAGGGACGGAAGTCTTCTCCTGAACTCTCTGAAGGACTTTCTGGGCGAACCAGTTTCTCTATGTCCAACGTGTAAAAGTGTAAGCACCAAAATGGCTAAACACTTCTACAGACTTGGCAGCAGCTTCCTACACATAGATATGGACTTTATGCGCAACCAGTTTCTAGACGACGAATTCGGAGAGGCTTGGCTAAGGGGGTTTGGCCTCATGATGAAAGGTGTAGAGAAATACGGCGTACGCATACCTTTTACACCAGCAGGACCATTTGAAATCGTTTGGAACGTCACTTACCGATGCAATCTGAAATGCAAACACTGCTACGAAAACGCTGGTCAAAAGCACCCAGAACTCTCCACGGACGAAGCCAAACAAGTGTTAGACAAACTTTCAAAATTGTCGGGCATCGGTCTGCCGGCGCTGTCCTTTAGCGGCGGTGAACCACTTGCGCGAAAGGACTTTTTTGAACTCGCAGCCTATGCAAAGGAGCGTGTCGGGTACTTAAGTATCGCCTCAAATGGCACATTGATTACGCACGACAATGCAAAAAGAATCAAAGATGTTGGAGTCGACTACGTTGAGATAAGCATCGATGGAGCAACGCCCGGAGTTCATGACTCGTTCAGAGGTATTCCAGGCGCATTTGAAAGGGCGATTGAAGGGGTGAAAAACTCCCTTGAAGAGGGCGTAGATACCTGCATTGCAACCGTCTTGCACAGGGACAACCTGAACGAACTGGATAAGCTTGTCGGATTATCGAAACAGTTGGGTACAAGATTCATGCATTTCAACTACATTCCCACAGGAAGGGCAAAGTCTCACGTTGAACTGGATTTGACTCCGAACCAGAGATACCATGTGCTTGAAACCATCGGCAAAGAGATAGTAGGGCTTTACATGCAAAAGAAAGAAGAGGAAATCAAGTGTGGGAAGTCGGACATAAAGGTTGACAGGTTTTTCAGCACATGTCCGCAGTATGCGAGCGTTACGAAGGAGCTGTCGCAAAGGCAAGGTGGAAAGTTTATGGTGGAAGCTCACTATGCGGCGAAGCAAGGCGTTGAGAACGTCGCTAACTTCCTGGGTGGATGCGGTGCTGGACGGCTGTACTGCTGCCTCGAACCAAACGGAGACATAAAGCCCTGTGTCTTTTTCCAAACGTCCAATGAAACAGTTCTTGGAAACATGTTGAAGGATAGCTTTGAAGAAATATGGGATACCCACCCGTTACTGTGGAAGCTTCGCATAAGAGAAGACCTTGAAGACTGCTTAGTAGGCGGAGAGAAAGTGGGCTGTGGAGATTGCCCTGACAAGTATATATGTGGGGGGTGCAGGGCCAGAGCCTACAGCTACTTTAATGGCAATGTGAAGATGCCGGATGTCGGCTGCATTCACAATGAGCCTCTGTGGGAAAAGATATCTAATCCAAGGAGATAGCGTGAAAAGAAACCCCGAATATCTACGTCAACAGTTAGCGGACTCACGCCTTTCCTTTCTCTTCCTTCCCGAAATAGGTGGTCCATTTGAGTTTACGCGCGTCTCTTCTCAAAAATAAGGAGCTTTTTCTACACTTACTCGAACAGAACCACAGAATCGATCCATCGTTCTTGATGAACATCATGCCCGTGCCCGCTGGGAATTCGTTCCCACAGAATGAACATTTCCTAGGCCTCGGCATCAGCGATCTCTCCAGATAATCTTGATGCTAGCTTATCTGTTAATCTTCCTTGCTTCTCTTTCTGTTTCCCTGAGCATCAGAAGGTCTTGAGCCCGAACTGGTCCTTTCACATTACGCGTTATTATGCGACCCTTGTCTTTCCCCTCGAGGATGCGCACTCTAACTTGCGAAATTTCTCCTGTTACACCTGTGCGTGCTATGACTTGAATTACCTCCGCCGGTGTAAGCTCTGCCTGCTCAGCCTCTCTCTGTTCTTTGCTCATCAGGTCGTTCCGCTTCTCAACTGCTCAACTCTTGTAACAATCTCTTTGACCAACCCCACAGCGTCTCCTTCTTTAACAATGCATGCCGCTCCAGCAGGAACGTCGATGCCTATAGCACTGCCAATCTTTTCTTTGCTAGGAACAAATATGTACGGAATTTTCCGTTCCTCACACAGCAAAGGCAAATGAGCAACGACCTCTGGTGGCTGGACATCCTCGGCTATGACTACAAGTTTAGCTTGGGCTCTTTCAATAGCCTTCGTCGTTTCGTTTGTACCTTTCCTAACCGTGCCTGTTTTTGCAACTATTTGCAGGGCTTCATAGGCGGCATCTGCCAACTCCTTCGAAACTTCAAACTT
>Ga0315279_10009182_pt1 | contig 11840 bp, 10 predicted proteins | sample YL17G06_20_MG_FD_203694 | JGI IMG/M metagenome (GOLD analysis project Ga0315279, IMG submission 203694) | Sediment microbial communities from Yellowstone Lake, YNP, Wyoming, USA - YL17G06_20 | ecosystem: Environmental > Aquatic > Freshwater > Lake > Sediment | place: USA: Wyoming | collected...
AACCGCCCCTACTGTCCCCGCACCGTCAGCGCCACCACCGCTTCCACGTGCCCCGTCTGCGGGAACATGTCCACGGGCTGAATTGGGCTGATGTCGTAGGCTTCCGATAGCAGCGCAAGGTCGGCGGCCAGAGCCTGTGGGTTGCACGAGACATACACAATACGCGGCGGGCGCATCTCGAGCAGCCGCCGTATTACGCGCGGCCCGCACCCCGGCCGCGGCGGGTCGAGAACCACCACGTCGAACGCCTCGCCTCGGTGCTCGCGCAGATACTCGCGCGCGGTGGCACAAACGAAACGCGCGTTATCAATGCCGTTTGCGGCCGCGTTGCGACGGGCGCTCTCGACCGCCGCCTCCACCGACTCTACGCCGACGACTTCGCTCATCGCACCGGGCGCGACCGGACCCACCGTGTGCGGTGTGGTCGTGCACTCTGATGTGGCACAGCCGCCCTTCAGGCTCCGAAGCCTTGGCGAAGGAGGCTCGGCTGTGAATGGGCGGCCACACGGGGCCACCCCTACAGTGCGGCCTGCCAGCGTCAGGCCGATCGTCCCCACGCCGCAGAACACGTCCAGCACCCGCTCCCCGCCGCGCAGCTCGGCCGCCTGCGAAATGACCTCCAGCAGACGCGATGCCATGGCAGTGTTAGTCTGGAAAAAGGACTCCGGCGACAGGATGAAACTCAACCCGCCGACGCGCTCGCGAATCGAAGGCTCGCCCGCCAGCGTCTCCACGCGCTCGAACTTCACCGCCGCCGCGGGCCCGGAGTGGATGGTCCGCAGGACGCCCCTCGGCCGGAACTCCCGCACCGCATCCACCAGCGGGCTGTCGGGCAATGAGCCCTCGGCGGTGACCAGGTTGACGACGAAATCGCCGGTCACCGGGCTCTCGCGCATCACCAGGTGACGCAGGAACCCCTCGTGCCGCCGTTGATGGTAGGGAGCCAGCCCCGCCTGCGCCGCCCACGCCTTGACCGCGAACGCCGCGCCGAGCACGCGCTCCGGGCACAGCCAGCATTCCTCGACATCTATGCGCTGCCACCACTTCGTCTTCGGGCTGTAGCCGAGGGCGAGCGCGCCATCCTCCCGTCGGTCGAAGGTCATCTCGACCTTGTTGCGATAGCGCCATTCGTCGGCCGCCGGTAAGACGTCGCGGACCTCGCACGCCTGGGTCTGCGGCAGCGCCGCCATCGCCGCTTCGACCAGGCGGCGCTTCAACCGGAGCTGAGCGGGGTAGGGCAGGTGCTGCAAGTCGCACCCGCCGCACGTGCCGAAGTGGCGGCAGCGTGGAGAGACAGTCTTCTCCGTGCGCCCGGCCTCTTCGATCATCTTCGCCAGGAGGTTTGGTTTCTTCGGTGAGGGCATGTGTCTGCCGGGTCGTTGCATGTTATTCCGAACGAGTGCAGCGAGTGAGAGCCTGCCCTGAGCTTGTCGAAGGGAATCCCCTATCGGGGTTGCAGGGGAGGTGGGGGATACCTCGCGGAGTCTACCCCGAGCACAGCCTGCCCTGCCTGCCCTGAGCGCAGCCGAAGGGAGCTTGCCGAATGGGTCGAGGGGCTCGGAATGACAGTTCGCAGCGCCAACGCTCCTCTCCTGCCCACCGCTTTCCGCCAACGCCGAGCCGTGTTATACTGCCACCACACGCCATGGACTCCACCCGCCCCAACGTCACATCACCCACCGAGCTGCGGCGGCTGCTCGCCGAGTATGGCATTCGCCCGGCGAAACGCCTGGGCCAGAGCTTTCTGATTGATGCCAACATCGTCGCCAAGACCCTCGCCGCGGCCGAGGTCGGCGGCGGCGACAGCGTGTTCGAGGTCGGGCCGGGCGCGGGCGCGCTGACCGTCGCGCTTGCGCGCAGTGCCGGCCGCGTGGTGGCGCTGGAGATCGACCGCCGATTCGTGGACCTGTTGGAGAACCTCCTCGGGGGCGCGCCCAATGTGAGCATCGCGCGGGGCGACATACTGAAGGCCGACCTGCCCGCCTTGCTCGGCGACGGCTCGTGGAAGGTGTTGGCGAACTTGCCGTATTCCGTCGTCGGCCCCGCGATCGCGCGGCTGTTGCAGCATCGGCGCATGTTCCCGCTGATGCTGCTGATGGTGCAGCGCGAGGTGGCCCAGCGGCTGGCGGCCGCGCCCGGCGGGCGGGACTACGGCGTGCTGTCGGTGCTGGCGCAGGCATACATGCGCGCGGAGGTGGTCGGGCAGGTTGGGCGCACGTGCTTCTATCCGCAGCCGCGGGTGGACTCGACGCTGGTGCGCCTCACGCGGCGCGACGAACCTGCAATAGCCGTGGATCTCGAGCCGGCGTTCACGGCCGTGGTGCGCGCCGCCTTCCGGCAGCGGCGCAAGACGCTGCTCAATGCGCTCGTGGGGGCGGCGGAGTTGGCGCTTACGCGCGAGCGGGCTCAGCATGCACTGGCTGCAGCGGGGATCGAATCGCGGCGCCGGCCCGAGTCCCTCTCTCCGGCTGAGTTCGCCGCGCTCGCGCGCGCCCTGCCGGGCGATGCCCGCTGCTAGTGGACGGTCTCGCCCGAGTCAACGATGAAGGCGCCCTCGCGGGCCTTGCGCTCTTCGTCCAGGCGCCCCAGCAGCTCCTCGGGGATGAATATGGGGGCGTTGGCGCGCAGGGCGATTGCGATGCCGTCGCTGGGACGGCAGTCCACCTCCTGCCGGCTGCTGTCAACCATCAGGATCAACTGGCCGAAGTAGGTGTTGTCGCGGACGTCGTTGATAATCATGCGCTCGACTTTGATGTCGAGCTGGGAGAGGATGTTGCGTATCAAGTCATGGGTCATCGGCCGCGGCGGGTGGCGCTGCTCCAGCTCCATGCTGATCGCCACCGCCTCCGCCGGCCCGATCCAGATGTTGACCGCGCGGTCACCCGATTTGTCCTTCAGGATTACCACCGGCTGGTTGTTATGATCCACGGCCACGCCTTCCACCTGCAGCTCGGTCATCTTCGACTTCAAGGCACATCTCCCCGGGGGCGGCGGACCCGTGATTGCGACTGCGCCCAACCAACCGGCCCGAACCCAGGATAGCCCTCCACATCTGCCGTGTCAAGCCGAGTCTTGGCCCGGCGTGACACGGCGGTGCGCCGTCCCTGACATCGGCGGTCCGACGTCAGTTGGCCTCCTGCGCGGGGGCCGGTTTCTCCACCGCGGCCGGCGGTGACGCCGCGGAGCCCTGCCATTGCCTGCGCGCCTCGGCTTCGCGCCGGACATCGGCCAGCACCAGCTTCAGCATCAGGTCGGCCTGCCGGTTCTGTTCCGCTTCTCGGGCCTCCGCGGGCTTTGACGTTTCGTTGCCCGGGGGCGACTCCTGCGATTCCGCCGCGGCCGTCACCGCGTGGACAAGCCCTGCGCCGAATCCTCCCTCAGCCCCTGCCAGCGCATCAGGATCCGCGCCGGTCATCGCCCCGGCCATGCTGCACAGCGCCCGGCGGTGAGCGGGCGGCGTATCGAGATAGGCCGCGCTCAACCGCCAGCTCAGCTCCTGCGCCCGCCAGCGCCGCAGCGCCGCCATCGCCTTGCCCGACAACTCCAGCGCGCTGTGCGCGTTCCTCAGCGCCTCGTCAACCTCGCCCTCGGCCAGGCCCAGAAACGCAAACGACCGGTCTATGGCCCCGAAGACATTCATGGCCGACGGTAGGCTGCTCACCGCGGAGGAGAGCTGGGAGGCAGCCTTATCCGCGAGGTCGGCAGCTTGCAGCGCTTGCTGGCGGATTCCCCCGGCTTGCGTTTCGGCCCCGGCTATGCCGGCGGCGACCTCGGCCGACAGCGCCGTCCACTGCGCGCGGTCCACCGTGGTGGCCGGCGCCGCGGAATCCCGCGCGATCGTCTGTACCACCTCCGCCGCGCCGTCGCCTTTGGCTTGCAGCCCCTCGCCCACGGCCGCCACGCGGTCCGAGGTCTCCGCGATCATGTAGAGCGTGAACTGCGCTTTCTCCATTACGCGCTCGCCCGCGAGGGTGGGACTCCCTAACGCCCCGGTCATGCTCATGCGCCGCGCCAGGCCCTGCACGCTATTCTCCAGGGACTTGGCCCGGTTTCCGATCTCCCGCACCGGCTCCTTAACCTGGCTATGCCAGCGCTCGGCGGCCGCGCGCGCCTGCTCGACCTGCTGCTCCTCGGCTGCCGAAGGAGGCACGACCGGCGGCGCGGATGCAGTCGGCAGGTCCGGCAGCTCCTCTTGGTCGCGCAGGCCCAGTTCCTCCGCGCGCTGCCAGGCCTGCTGCGCCGGCTCCGGCTCACCCAGCTTGGCATACGCGCGCGCCAGGCCCGCGTGCGCTTCCGCACGGTCCGGCGCCAGCTCTATCACCCGCCGGTATTCGACCACCGCCTGGTTGGCGAGGTGGCGTGCCAGGAACGCATGTGCTACGTGTGTCGCTACATCGGCGTTCTTGCGGTTAACCTCCGGCAGCTCCGCCAGCCGTTGCTGGCGCCGCTCGCCGGTGGGATGGGTCGAGAGATAGACTTCGATGGTGCTCGGCTTGCGCCCATGCTCCTCGTCGAGCTTGCGCAGGAAGGCGGAGAGCTGAGAGGGGTCATAGCCGGCGGCGTAGGAGTATCCGGCGCCAAGCCCGTCGGCCTCCTGCTCGTCCTTGCGGCTGTGGCGCAGCAGGTAGAGGGTGGTGCCCACCTGGCCCACCGTCAGCAGCGTGGCGGGCGCATCTATCACCCCGAACAGCAGTGACGCCCAGAACTGCTGCTTGAACGCGTCCAGCGAGTGCTTCTGCGCGACGTGGGCGATCTCGTGCCCCAACACGCCCGCAAGCTGATCAGAGGAATCCACGAACTCCAACATGCCGGTGGTGACGTAAACGTAACCCCAGGGCAGCGCGAAGGCGTTGATCTGCTCGGTGTCGAGGATCTTGAACGTGTACTCGATGTCGTGGCGCGGCGAGACCTCCACCAGCGTCTTGCCGATGCGCTCGACGTATTCCGCCGCCGGCCCCTTCTTCACGACATCATACTGTGACTCGATGGCGTCGCGCGCCTGCTTGCCGAGGGTCTTCTCCAGACCGCGCTCGAAGCTGGCCTGCGCCGGCAGCGCCATCGCCGCCAGGACGACCGCTGCTAACGCCACCCGGCGGCTGATCCACTTTGGGCGGTGCCTCGACAATGCTTTCATCCGATCTCGCGGCTCTGCCGGGCGACGACGCCGGCGCCGAAGCCCGACTACTCGGCTTTCATCGGGGCCTGGCCAAGGGGCCTAACCATGTCGCCGATCTGGGCCTGGAGTTCCCCCGCCCGGCCCACGAGCGAGCCAGTGGATACCTTCTCCTCCACCGCGTCAATGCGCAGCACGCCCACCGGCATGGTGAGGACCGTGAGCAGCTCGCCGGTCTCGGGGTCGCGGACCTCCTCCCCGCGGCGCAGGAGCTGGAAGCAGTCGCCGACCTTCACGCCATATCGCGCGCCGAGGTTGGTCATGATCTTGGCGCCGTCAAGATAGACCACGTACCCGTTGATCTCGGACCAGTCGGGCGGACCGTAGATGAGCTTCTGCGCTGCGCCCGCGATTTGGGCGGCGGAGTTGTCCACCGCCGCTCGCGTTGCGGCGCCGAGGATGGTGCGGAGGAACTCCGCGCTGCCGAAGGTGAGGCGCCCGATATCCTCGACGCGAATGCCGACATTGGTGCGGCCGTCGCGGCCGGCGCCGGTGAAGGCGTAGACGATCTCGCCGGTCGTGCTGTCCACCAGGCGCCCGTCGAGCTTGACCTCGGCGGTGCTGCGGCTGAGGGTGAGGTCGCGCAGGTCCCCGCGCCAGCTCCCCACGCTGCCGCCCTTGGTGTCAACCGCGAACTCGGTGACGCGACCGAGCACCAGGTAGTCAACCCCCAGGATCTTGCCCACGCGCGCCGCGGTCGCCGGGTCGAGCCGTCCCGATGTGCCCAGGTCCTGCTCCGCCAGCACCGCGTCCACCTTGTCGCGCTCGATCACCCGGAACTCGTTGGTCGCCACCAGGGAAGTCGTCAGCATGTCGGCGACACCGCGGCCCACGTCGAACACGCGCCCGAAATAGCTGCTCTCGCGAATGGCGCCGTCGTCGAACGGCAGCACCGCAACGCGCTTGCGCTGGGAATATGGGATCCGCGTCCCTTCAGCCCCGCCCGGCGCCTGTGCCCACGCAGGGACGCTCGTCAGCACTATCGCCGTCAGGCAAACACCTGCCGCCGCTTTCAGCCCGCGACTCCACGCGCCCATCTTCCCGCCTCCCCGATCTCCGCGACCGCGGTAGTCGTCTCCGATAACTGGCACTATATTCTACCACTTCTCGCTCTCCGAGAGCGACCCCGGCGACGCCGCTCCGGCAAACCGCAGTTTGCGATTGACACATGGCGCTGTGGGGATAAACCGCGACCGCTGTCGTCGCAGACTCGTTTTGGCTCCGTGATTCCGAGCGTTCACGGGCCCCTGGGGAGGGCCACGAGCGTGAGCCGAGTTTGCCGGACAATCAGGAATGTAGGGCGGGGCTGCCCGAGGTTGTTGCACAACTACTGGCGAGCAGCGCAACTGCCCCCGCCAATGTCATTCCGAGCCCCTCGACCCATTCGGCAAGTGGCTAAGCCCGATTCATCGGGCCGCCACGGCGGCCTTAGCCTAGCCGCTCAGGGCAGGCTGCGCTCGGGGTAAACTCCGCGCCGAGCGCCAGCGAGGCGCAAAGCCGAGGTTTACCCGCCTCTGGAGGGAATCTTGGCTCGGTTGCAGCGCCCAAGCTGAATTGCGCAACGACCTCTCCCACCCCGCCGGCCGCCCCAGGAAGCCAAAGAATGCCGAAGATGAATAGGTAACTGTCCCTGTTAATCCCGTCCCGGCACGAGTCTGACGAAGAGATGTCACCCGTGTTGAGACAAGACCAGCCGCGGTGGTAAGCTGCCAGCGCGACGAGAGTATGGTCTCATTTCTGCTGGGCCGAGACCGCGCTTCGCTTCGGTGTGAGCCCGGCCCCGATCCTAGCTGAGGATCAGTCGCGGCCTACCACCGGCATCCGAAGAATTGTCTTCAGCCGTTCCGGTGGGACACGACGTGGATCTGAAAGGTAGATCTCATGATGCTTGCCGAGGGGCGTCAGTCCTTCCCGATCAGCAAACTCCTTCATCTGGGCGACTGTGTCACTCTCGCGCTCGTATGGCCCCACGTGAAGCATCTGGATGCACTTGCCCTCAGCCATCTTCTCGAGCCGGACCTGAGCAACCTCGGGTTGCTTGCCTTTCTCGAGCAGGACCGAGACAGCCTGCTTCAGCTCGTCCTTGCCGACAAAGCCAGGCGTGCGGATCAACAGCCTCCAGCTCCATTTCTCCATTGGGAGTTGGTCGAATGCGACGCCCTCCTTCTCGCCCCACCACTGGGCCTCCAGCTTGCCGATCACATAGTCCTGTTCCCCGGCAAATCGGCGGGTCATCTTGATAGTGTAGGCGACCCCATAGAGCGCGCCAACCTTGGCTGCGAACTCCACACCTCCTGGCGCGCCGCACCCCTCAATGGTGAGATAGATCCCATCCCCAACATTAATGAGGATGGGCGACTTAGGGGCCGCGTATTCATCTTTGTGCGTTCTGAAGAGATCAATCTTCTCCTGTGTTGCCATTATCCGGACTCCTCTGGCGGATTTTCGAATGTGATGGACAAACAAGGTGAACCTGTCGGCTGCTCCATTCACCCTATTCCTGTGTTCGGTTTTCACCGTGGCTCCAGCGGCGCGTAGATATCAGTGATCAGATCTTCAGGTTCTACACTCTCCGGATCGTTCAGATAGAACTCCAGGCAGGGGGCGGAACGCAACTCCCGGCCGTTTACCGGCAGCCACTCTCCGAGCAGCTTCGCGTATGTCTCGCCTAGCTTTTCATAGGGTCCAAAATGAGTGGTGACGGCATACTGCCCGCCGGTGATCGTCTGCACGCCAATCTCGCCTTCAGCCTCGAAGTCGTCATTCACCGTAACACACGCATCGTAGCGGAGCTTGTCTGGAGGCGTGACCTCCGGGTCGTCGTAGCAGATGCCGATGAATTTCGTGTCGGCCCCAAGCATGCCTTGCTTGCCGAGCTGCGCGGTGAGCTTGCCCCAGGCGGCGCTGCTTTCACCGTAAGGCCCAGTGTGACGGACGAAGGCTACGCGCATCGGCTCGATGGTCTCGATCTTCACATCCATACTTTCACCTCCTGAGCGGACGGGGTTAAAGTCCTTCAATTGCTTTCCCCCGCGGTAGTGAACACCAGAGGGCGTGCTGGTGCGCAAGGTGGAGCGGCTGCATGAGCGAAACTCGGAGGGCGAGACGCTTTCCATGGCTTTGAAGGCACGACTGAATGCCTCGTGGGCTTCGTAACCAGCCTCGAGCGCGATCTTTATGATCGGCTTGTCGCTGCGCTTAAGCTGTGACGCCGCGCGCTCCAGCCGGAGGCGCCGGATGTGCTCCCCGACTGATTCTCCCAGCATGCCGCGGAAAACGCGATGAAAGTGATACTGTGAAAAGCAGGCGACTCCAGCCAACTCCTCAAGGGAGAGTTCATCATCCAGGTGTTGTTGGATGTATACGAGTACTCGCAACATACGTTCTTTGTACGCCTCTGACGTTGACCTCTTCATTATTCCCCGCTCTGACTCAGGAGTCTAACAGATCTCCGTGAGCCGTGCTTGATTGTATTTGCGCATTCCTTCCATAGGGGATGCTAAGGTCGCAGGATGGTGGAGGCGCCGGGATTCGAACCCACGTCCGAAGAGCAGTCCTCGCCGGTCGCTGCGGGCATTGCGGGCGTTTACTCCCGGTGGGCGACAGCGCGCACCAGCTCCACCTGCCCCCATGCGCCCAAATGCTCGCCGATGATGACGACCGCGCCCAGCACCCCGGGGATCCGTTGGGCGAGTTCGATTGCTTTGGGGATGTCGTCCGGGCCGCGCGCGGCGTTGCCGATGGCGGTGGCGGCGGCGTCGGCAAGGGCCCCGCTGCCCGCCAGGGCGATCGCAGCATCTGCTTTGCCAAAGCTCAACGAAGGCCCCACCGTGCCCGACGAGGTGCAGATGGCGCCGGGCAGCACGCTCCCCTCCACGCGCACCGCCAGCTTGCCCGTGAACGGTGACTCGCCCGCGAAGACGCCGACCGTTCGCTCGCGGCGCCCCTGCAGCCAGATGTCGCCGCCGTTCTCGACGATGACCTCTGTCGAATAGGGAGCGAGACCCCGTCCCACGCGCTCGGCGATGGCGCCCGCCACCGCCGCCATGGGGCCCACGCCCGCCAGCGCCGCCGCGTCCGCCATGGCGCGGACGATCTCGGGGGCGTCGCGCGGCACGGGGTAGGGGTCGAGCGCCTCCTTGAAGCCGGGGTCGCGCGCGATGTAGGCCTCAAGGTCGCCGCGGCAGGCGCGCACGATCTTCGCCGCCTCGGCCGACAGGTCGCGCTCGGCCGCGATGAGCAGGTCGGTCTGCATCACCTTGACCTCGAAGGTGACGAGGTCGGGGCTCGCCGTGCGCCTATAGGTGCGCTCGATGTAGTCGGGCATGGCAGCCTTCGCGGCGCCGTCGGTTGCCCGACGGCGCCGCAATGGGGCACAGCCGCCTCGGCTGTGTTGCTCCGTCAATACTGGAGTTGCATCGCGTGCAGCGGACACGCGGTCAGGCACTGCTCGCAGGCCACGCACTTGGCGGGGTTGAAGCTGACCTCCATGCTGGGCCGCTCCACGCTCAGCGCCCCCACCTGGCATACCGCCAGGCACGCGCCGCAGTGGGTGCAGCGCTGCTCGTTGCGCGTGATGTCTTGGCCAATCGGCTGGATGCGCAGCCCCAGGCCTCGCAGGTACTCCAGGCCCTGCTGACAGGCCTGTGCGTCGCCCAAAAGCTCCAGCACCATCAGGCCCTCTTGCTCGGGCGTGATCATCGCCTTCAGGATATTGAACATGACCCCGTACTTGCTGGTGAGAAAGCAAATGATGGGCTTGTCCACTTTCTCTTTAGGAAAGTGGATGACCACCTTGCCCTGTGATTCCGCGGTTTCGACTGCCATCTCTAGTCCTCCCGTAATGCTCTCGGCACCGAGGTGCATCGGTTCGAGCGGGGGGCGACAACGCAGCGCCGCCGCCGCCCCGCAATGGTCTATTCCTCCACCGGCCGCTCCTTGAGCAGACGGAAGGCGTAGCCCGAGTCGGGCCCGGGCAGCGTCTCCGCCGGCTGGTTGAGCAAGAACTTGCCGGCAGCGATCCAGTCCTTGAGCATGCCCGCGATGCGCCGCGCGGCCGAATAGCTCGACAGCGGCACCGTATCGATCCGCTTGCCGTCGAGCGCGATGCTGCCGCCCTTGAGATCGGCGTAGCTGACCTCGGCCAGGCTGCCCGGCTCCAGCCGGGGGTAGGCCTGGCTGTAGTCGATCACCTGCGCCTTGATATCGGCGTCACTGACCGCCGTGTGCAGGGCCAGCTCCTCGTCGAGAATCGGTATCGGAATGCCGAGGCCGACCACCAGCGTGCAGCCGTAGCCCTTGAATGAGGCGCCGCGCAGCCATTCCGCGCTCATCGCCTTCAGGTCGCCGGTCACCGCCATCGTGCCCGCTCCGGCGCGGGGGACTCCGTTGTCGGTGCGCGGGGCGACCGGGTTGTGCTGGGTGCCGGGGCCGACGATGTAGCCCACCCCGCCGCCGAGGAAGATCCTGGCGCCGGGGCCGATGGTGCGGTAGGTCGGATCGTTCAGCAGCGGCGAGAGCTGCCCCGCGCTGCAGTAGTTGGCGTTGCCCGCGCGCGGCTTGAGCACGCCCATGTAGGTGTAGATGGTCTTGTCGCTCAAGTTGACCGCGACATTGTAGTTCTGGTAACCGTTGCGCGGGTTGAACAGGAACGCCTCGTTGAGGTCGGCGAGGTTGATCCATGTGTCGAGGCGCTTGCGCGGGTAGCAGTCGGTGCCATAGGCGGTCGCCTGCAGGCGCACGTCCTTGCCGGCCACCAGGTCCTCGATCACGTGCCCGCCGCCGTAGGCGAACTCGCCCGGGAAGACCTGGTTGCGCGGATCGTCCTCCTGCAGCGCGGTCGCGCCGACGTACAAGTCCACCGCCGCCAGCCCGGCGTACACGTTGACCCCGTTGAGCGTGACGCGGCCACCGCCGAGCTTGATGCGGGGCTTGGCATGGCCGGTATTGATGAAGGCGCCACTGGAGCACATGGCGCCGAAGGTGCCCGTGGTCACGACATCCACGTGCTTGGCGGCTGCGGCCGCGCCCTTCTCCTTGACGACATCTATCATCTCCTCCGCGGTGACCACCACCGCCTCACCGCGGCGTATGCGATCATTGATCTCAGCGTAAGTCTTTGCCATTGTTACCTCCCAGCGGCGCATGCGCCGCCATATCGTCTTGATGTGTCAGCGGCCGGCTGGCCGCTTCCCACGGCGTGCTCGGGTGAAATACTGGGATACTGGCGCAAAGCCAGCGTTCACTTGGCGAGGGATTCCGCGACTGCGTGAGGCGCCAGGGACCGCGGCGCGCTTCCCTCCGGTTCCCACGGAGGGCACGCAGCCGCTAGCGCATGCGCATGCTTGCCCTGAGCCGGGCGAACGGGGCCGGAGGCATGGACGTGAGCAAGGACGAAAGCGGTCGCGCTCCAGGCGCGTCCGCTCCGTGAGCCCGCTGCAGCTTGTGCCGTCCTGAGTCCATGTTTCCTCGCGGCCGATGGAATCCGAAAGCTGGCCGGCGGCTCGCGCCGTGCCGACCGGCCCCGGACACATACATTTTCCACAGAAGCCGGGGACTTGTCAAGCCCATGCTTGAGCAGCTTGAGCAGACCGGCCGCCGACGGGCGCAGCAGCGGCGGAAGGAGTAGCCGGCAGGAACGGGGAAACCTGGAGGCGTAGATCAACGT
>Ga0315279_10009183_pt1 | contig 11839 bp, 12 predicted proteins | sample YL17G06_20_MG_FD_203694 | JGI IMG/M metagenome (GOLD analysis project Ga0315279, IMG submission 203694) | Sediment microbial communities from Yellowstone Lake, YNP, Wyoming, USA - YL17G06_20 | ecosystem: Environmental > Aquatic > Freshwater > Lake > Sediment | place: USA: Wyoming | collected...
GGTCCATCGTTTGCCATCCGAGATACCCTGGGTAATTCTCGTTACTCTTACTTAGTCGCTGCATTAAGAACCTGGTCGGGTATCCTTGCCCAGTCTCCGCCGGATGATTTTAGTTTAATCGCCGCAGGTTTTCCTGAAGTACTGCATTTCTCATCTCCAAGGGATTGGTTTACGGCGTTCAATGGGTACCAGCCGGATGCCCCCAGCGCAAAAGCCACGCTGGATACCCTGGCACGAGCGCTGGATGTGGCCGGCGGGGATTCTCCTCGAGCTGGAATGGGACGCGCCGTGCTGTTCATCACCGCTCCACAGGATGCTGAGACGACCACCAATCTGCAAGACCTTGCCGATCGGGCGATACGAGGGGGAATCCATGTATATGTCTGGCTGATTGCTGCCCCCGAGTCATTCACTAGTCAAAGCGCCATCCAATTGCAAAACCTGGCGAACCAAACAGGCGGGCAGTTCTTTACTTTTTCGGGCGTTGAGACGATCCCTGATCTCGAACCAATACTTGAACCCCTTAGGAATGCATACGCTCTCTCCTATAACTCGGAAATTACAAGCAGCGGTACCCACCAGCTAATTGTTGAAATCAACACCGCCGACCTGCAAATCTCTACACCGTCCAGCAGCTTCGAGCTGAAGGTTTTGCCTCCTAATCCAATTTTTGTCTCGCTACCGGTGAGTATCGTGCGTGCGAAACCGGAGGGCGAAAACGGGCAAAGGTTGATCTCCACTGAAGTGCAAAAAACAGATCTCGCACCCGTTGAACAGTCATTGGAAGTGCTGATTGAATTTCCGGATGGTTACCCGCGCTTGCCCACGCGCACCGCACTGTATGTAGATGGTATTCTAGAGGATGAAAATACAACTCCACCCTTCGAAGAATTCACCTGGGATTTACGACCGTATGTTCAGAGTGGTAAACACTTACTGCGGGTAGAGGTTGTCGATAGTCTTGGGTTGACCGGTACCAGCATCGACACGGGTGTGCATATTACTGTTCAACAGCCACGGCGAAGTTTTTTGTCTCTTCTGTTGTCGTGGAAAAACGCACTCCTGGCTGGATTAGTAGTGTTATCGGCGGGTCTATTAGCAATCCTCTTGCTTGTTTTAGGCGGGCGCCTCCGGCCGCGCTGGGCTGGGGAAAATTCGCGGCCCGTTCCAGGCAAGCTCCCGGCCCGCCGCGGATTATCTCATAAGCCTGCCCGCCCTGCGATCCATCAGATAGAGGAAACGAGAGCCCAGCGCATTCCAAATTGGTTAAGTCATCTCCAATTACACCCGCGCAGGCCTGCACCCAAGGCGCCGGCCTTTTTGGTGCCTTTATCAGAGGCTGAAGATACGCCTCCAGTTGCACCGATCCCCATTACCGCAAATGTAGTTACATTTGGCCGCGATGCAGTCCATGCCACACTGGTTTTGGATGATTTTTCGGTAGATGAGATCCATGCTCGTTTACAGCGTGAAAACAATATATTTCGGCTAACTGATGCAGGCTCAATAGCCGGGACTTGGGTCAATTACACCCCGGTCTCTCAGGATGGGACGATTCTGGAAAATGGTGATTTTATCCATATCGGTCGGATTGGCTTTCGGTTCACGCAGCGTGAGCCAGGCCATATTCGCAAGCCGGTTGTTCTTCCCCAGCCGGTTGAGCCGGAGGCACGAACGTGATCCCAGTTAATGAAGCCCACCTGTACGTTGCTGCCTCCACTCACCCGGGCATGAAAGGGAAAAATAATGAAGACCGCTTTGCTGTATCTGCCCACCGCCTCGGACAGGAAGAAAGAACGCCATCCCTGTTGGCTGTAATTTGCGATGGTATCGGCGGGCACCGCGCGGGTGAAGTGGCTGCTGAGATGGCTGTAGAAACGATCTGCCGGACGGTAGCGGGAAGCGACGGGAGACAACCGCTAGCAACATTGACACAGGCATTCTCAAATGCAAACCAGATCATCCGCGAGCAAGCAACCAGTGATCTGGCCCAGCGTGGCATGGGAGCCACCTGTGTGTGTGCCTGGGTGATAGGATTCCAGCTTTATACGGCTTCCCTGGGCGACTCACGGTTATATTTTATACGTGGCGACACCATCCGGCAAATTACCACGGACCATACCTGGATCCAGGAAGCGATCGACTTTGGTGCGCTGACCCCTGAACAGGCTGTCGGGCATCCGAATGCACACGTCATCCGCCGGTATCTGGGGGCGCAGAATCCAATGACTCCTGATTTTCGCCTGCGTTTACAGCCTGAGGAAACCGATGAGCAGGCACAGGCGAACCAGGGGATGCGATTGCTGCCCGGTGACCGATTGTTGTTGTGCAGCGACGGGTTGACAGATCTGGTGACGAAAGAAGAGATGATGAATGCCCTGCGCAGCCGCGAACGGAAGGCAGCGCTGGATTATTTGATCGATCTGGCAAATTCGCGTGGCGGGCACGATAATATTACCGTTATCACCCTGGAAATGCCCCCCGATGAAGACTTGACCGTTCCGCTGAAGACCAAGTTTCGTATGGAGAAAAGCCGCCGCCAGCGCATTCGCGGTTGTTTGGGAATCCTGCTGCTGATGGTACTTTTGGCCTTGCTTGGGGTCCTTTTGTGTAAGTATATGCGCAGATTGACCACACCACGGCATACTCCCATACCCTCTCCTTCAGTCACCCGGCGGGTTACCCCCTTACTTCCTGGCTCAGCACGGGTCACGCCATCTGCAACTGGCAAGCTCTTGCCCTCCCCCACAATCACACGTGTTCAATTTAATCCCAAACCTGCCTATACCGTTACACCACGGGAGACTTCCCGCTCTCCCTGATTGCCCGATCCCCCGCGGATTAAAATGATGAACGCCTGGGTGAGGGGGGCACCCAGACGTTCATCGGGCATAATGATAACGGAAATTTACAAAAAAAGCAAGGCCCAATTCTAACAATTACATTTCAAATTTAATAGGTGCCCCAGGCGGGAGTCGAACCCACAACCTCGGCGTTAGGAGTGCCTTGCTCTGTCCTTTGAGCTACTGGGGCTAGCGACAGACATTATAGCATCCTCAAATGGGAGAAACAAGGCAAAAAATATTACAGGTATTCGCGTAGCTGTCGCGCCCGGCAGGGATGGCGTAACCGGCGAAGCGCCCGGCCTTCGATCTGGCGGATGCGTTCGCGTGTCAAGCCAAACTTTTGTCCGACTTCCTCCAGGGTATAAGGGTGACCATTGTCCAACCCAAACCGCAGCCGTAAAACCCGTGCCTCCCGAGGGGAGAGCGTGCCGAGTACTTCATTCATTTTCTCGCGCAGCAAATTCTCGTATGTAACCTGGGATGGCATGGGCGTGATCTCATCTTCCACGAACATCCCGAATTCCGAATCGTCATCATCACCCACCGGGCTGTCCAATGACAGGGGTATCCAGGATACCTGAAGCATCCATTGTAACTTGTCGGGCTCCAGGTTCATTTCCATGCACAACTCGTCATGGGTGGGGGGACGCCCGAGCACCTGTTCCAGATCGTGGAAGATTTTATACATCTTGCGGATGCGATCGGTCATATGCACTGGAACCCGTATGGTACGGGCTTGATCGGCAATGGCGCGTGTGATTGTCTGGCGGATCCACCAGGTGGCATAAGTGGAAAAACGAAAACCGCGCCGGTATTCGTATTTTTCAACTGCTTTCATTAATCCCAGGTTGCCTTCCTGGATCAAGTCCAGGAAGGGCATGCTCCGTCCGATATACTTCTTGGCTATACTGACTACCAGGCGGGTATTGGCCTTGATGAGATGATCGCGGGCCAGCAATCCGTCCTGCAGCTGAGTTTCTAATTCGCGCCGGACTTTGATCGAGCCATGCCCCTTGCGTTTCGTCAGAGCATATTTGGCTGATTTACCCAGTTCGATCCGTTGGGCGAGACGTACCTCCTCCTCCACGCTCAACAGAGGCACGCGCGACATCTCTTTTAGGTAGAGGCCAACAACATCATCCGAGGAGATAAAATCCAACCCGAGAATGGGGTCCAACCCGATCGGAGGCATGGGATCTGCGATGAGGTTTTCGGTTTCGTCCTCATTGATCTCCACATCCCTGTGCCCCAATCCAATAACGAATTCATCGAAACGGTTATCGCTATCTTCATCCCAGGCAAAGTTCTCAGCGATCTCAGCAGGCGTGAGGTAACGCTGGGGATCAGCTTTTTCGAAGAAAGTGCTGATCACCTCATTGAAGTGTGTGCGTTGAGCCGGATATGCCATGCACAACCCTCCTTTACCGATTGGCACTGGCCATTAGACGAGGTAAATTAATTTTTCAACAACGTTTTTAATGTCGCCAGACGCGGATCAAGAACCTCCGCATCGTGGTCGCAGACCTCTTCATTGAGGTTTCCGCCACAAACGGGGCAGAGACCTTTACAATCAGGCTTACACAACGGATTGAGCGGGACTTCTAGCAGCATATATTCTCGCACCAGAGGTTCCAGGTCAACGTTGCCATCATCGGGTAAAATTAACCCCGACTCGGTAGCAAACTTGAGCGCAAAAGCGTAAAGTTCTGTAAAATCGATATCCAGTGGTTGAGGGAAAGTGGTCAGACAACGGGCGCAGTCGGTGTATAAAGTAGCGCGCATTTTTACCTGCGACAGCAAACCTTGTGGGGTACGAGTAAAGCGGGTCGTACCCGTCAAATCCCGCAGCTCTTGATCGGGTGGAAGAGGGAGCTTGGGGACATCAAATTCAAATTCCCGGCTGTAGCCGATGCCCTGGTGGACAATGAAACCGACGTTCAACCGGAGAGGCGCACGAGGGTTCGACACGGTCATGATCGGCTCAGATAGAGAAATGCTATCTGAATGGGCGCATTTTAACATACCTAGAATGAATCGTCAAGGATTGCTAATTTTATTGACTCAATGCAAAAATCATAGCTTGAGGGATGGCATATATCCGTTTATTGCCCCGATTCGCCCATATTTGGCGTATAGCTATAACATAAAAGATAGGTGTAAAAAACAGTATGAAATATTTACTGCTAGCCACTAATAACATAGGAAAGTTGCGAGAAATTCAGGCTATCCTGGAGCACCTGGGAATCCAATTGCTGTCACCGAAAGATGCCGGAATACAGCTTGAAGTCGTTGAGGATGGCGAAACCTATGCTGAGAACGCTGCCCGTAAAGCTTTAGCATTTGCTCGTGCGTCCAATTTACTCTCGCTTTCGGATGATTCGGGTTTAGAGGTGGATGCACTAGACGGCGCCCCTGGGCTACATTCCGCCCGGTTCTCTCCAAAGCCTGGGGCGACGGATTCAGACCGGCGAGCGCTCCTCTTGCGGTGTTTACAGGTCTATTCACGCCCCTGGTGGGCGCGTTTCCATTGTACTGTGGCTCTGGCAACCCCAGATGGATGGGTGGGTTTCGCTGAGGGGAACTGCCCGGGTGAGATTATCCCGGTAGAACGGGGCCAAAACGGCTTCGGGTATGATCCGATTTTTCTCGTGGTTGAGAAAGGCTTGACCATGGCGGAGTTGGGTATGGAAGAGAAAAACACACTCAGCCATCGCGCCCGCGCTGTCAGTGCCGCGATCCCATTAATCCGCGAGAAATTATCCAGCTAACGAGTTTAACGGTTCATACAACTATTCATCCAGCCTTTTTTCGGTTATCATAAGGATATGCAATTGGGTGAGGCTTTCACATCTGATGTAATCATAATCATCGCGTTGGCAGCATTGATCACCTTCATACTGGGGATGCTCCTCGGTAGGAGGAGCAACCGCGCTGCAGGAAAGGGCGGAGGAAAGAAAGCACAGCAAAATACGCGACGTGAAGCAGAACGTACCAGTTTTGCCGAGAGAGGCCGGCTGCAAACCATTTTCGATCTGATATCGTCGCTGACTGCTACTCTGAACTACCAGCGCGTCATGGATACGGCACTGGACTTGAGCGCTACGGCCCTGGGTACCCCTACTACTCCCGCGGAGCACCTGGTCAGCGCGGTGTTGTTATTTTCCCCGGCGGGGGAAGGCCAGCAAGCGCAATTGACTGTGGCTGCTTCACGTAGGTTTACGCCTGCGGATACGCGTGCGGTACTGCCGGGCACGAAGGGTTTGCTCGGACAAGCTTTCGAAGAGGGCAAGCCTATCGCCTCGAAAGACTTAGCTCGTGATCCTGAGCTTGGCCGGATCGTGGCTTTACGGGCATGTAAAATCGCCTTATGTATTCCCCTGCGTCACGGGCTAAATAATTACGGCGAACTACTCTACGGTCATCCCGATCCTGATTTTTTTACCCCCTCCCAACGTGAAATATTAGGCATCATTGCTCACCAGTCTGTCATTGCTATTCAGAATGCGCTGCTGTATCGTGATCTGGAACTAGAAAAAGAGCGCATGATGGAGATCCAGGAAGAAGCGCGCAAGAAGTTAGCACGCGACCTGCATGATGGGCCTACTCAATCGGTGGCGGCGATTGCCATGCGGGTTAACTTCGCCCGCCGGCTGATCGAACGTGATGTGAAAGCTGCTGCTGATGAATTGTTTAAAATTGAGGACCTGGCGCGACGGACTACCGGGGAGATCCGCCATATGTTGTTCACTCTGCGCCCGTTGGTGCTTGAATCACAGGGGCTGGTAGCTGCTCTCGAGGCCATGGCTGAAAAGATGCACGAAACTTACAATCAGAATGTGATTATTGATGCCGACGCAAAGGTGGTCCCTGAGCTTGAGTTGGGTAAGCAGGCGATTATTTTTTATATTGCTGAAGAAGCAGTCAACAATGCGCGTAAACATGCTCAGGCGGCTCACATCTGGGTGCGCATCAAGCCTTTGGATGAAGGTGTAGTTTTGTTGGAAATCGAAGATGATGGGGTAGGTTTTAACGTAGGAGCAGTGGATTCTACTTATGAAAAACGTGGCAGCCTGGGATTGGTCAATATCCGCGAGCGTGCCGAGTTGGTGAATGGCATCCCGCGTATCGACTCTGCTGAGGGGAAAGGTACTCGTATCCGCGTGGTTATCCCGTTGAATGAAGAAGCCGCGGATCGCCTCCGTCGTGGGGGGTAGCCCCCATGCCAGTTGCTTCTGAGATTTATTATCACCTATACCAGGGGAGTGGGTTCGAGACTCTGCCTGTTGTATTACTCCATGGGGCAGGGGGATCGCACTTATCCTGGCCTCCCGAAGTGCGCCGTCTGGCTGGGACGCGTGTCTTTGCTCTCGATTTACCCGGTCACGGGAACTCTCCAGGTCGAGGCCAGCAATCGATCGCGGGTTATGCGCGGTGTGTGCTGGAATGGCTCGGAGCTGTAGGCCTGAACCGGGCAGCGTTCATTGGGCACTCGATGGGCGGGGCTATCGCACTTGAGATGGCAATGCAGTACCCTGAAAATGTACTGGCATTAGGTTTACTGGCCACTGGCACACGCCTGCCCATCCCCCCCGAAATCTTGACGGATGCTGCCAGCCCAACAACGTATCGTAAAGCGAATGAAGCCCTCCGCCGCCTGGCTTTCAGCCCTTCTGCAGATATTCACCTGATTGAGTTGGTGGTGCGGCGCATGGCTGAGATCCGGCAGAGCGTGATGCACGGCGACTTGCTGGCGTGCAACGACTTCGATGCTACCGGGCGTATAGAAAGAATCCGTCACCCTACGCTGGTGCTATGTGGATCTGATGACCGGTTGACACCCTTGCGTTATGCACAATTCCTGGCGGATACGATCCCTTCTGGAAGACTGGCGGTCGTTCGAGCTGCGGGTCATATGCTCATGCTTGAGTGCCCTCAGGCAGTTGCGGAGGCACTGGGAATTTTCCTGTCTGGAATTTCTTATTATGCAGGCTGATCAAACGGAACCCCCACCCCTCAAAAAACGGGGGAGAGGAGATACCATAAACAGGTTTCGGACGGGCAAAGCCCGTCCGAAACCTGTGTTTCTGACTCAGATCCCCTTCCCCCTTCAGGGGGAGGGGATGAGGGTTACCCACAGAATACCTCAGGGCGAAGGTGGCGGGTAAGGTGTTTCATTCTCCGGGATGGTAGTCGGGGTTGGAGTTGGCGTTTCGGTGGGTGGTGGAGGCGTATCTGTCGGTGGTTCCGTAACAGGTGGCGAGGTGGGTGTATCGAGGCTCGGTACTTGGGTGGCTGAAAGTTTTGGCGTCGGCAGGGCAGTCGTGGGAACAATTGTCTTACCCGTCGTTGGCACAGGTGTGCTGGTGGGCCCAGGTGGGGTTGTTCCCAGCGTGCTTGTTGCTGTCGGTGTCAGCGTGGCCACTGGCGCCGTGGTCGAGGGGCTGGTCAAAAGTGCGGCATCTGCGGCGGTCTTTGGTGCGCCTGCCTTGACCCACAACTCGAAGATAGCGACCAATTCCGGCTTGAGCTCTTTAGATGGCGGCATGGGGCCGCCGGCATCAATTTCTTCGCGGTGGAGCATGCGGATCAGGTTGCTGTTTAAATCACCAGGGATAATATTGGGGGCATCATCCCCGCTGGTCATGATGTTATCGTAGCTTCCCATCAGGTAGTTGTTATTGGTCTTACCGGAACGGTGGCAGGATACGCAGTATTTTTTGGCGATCGGCTGGATGTGTATTTCATAGCTGGGCACTTCCCCCGCGGCCAGGGTGGGGATTGCCCCTCCCTGAGCTTCCTTGGGCATTTCTACGCGGTCGTCCCAGGTATAGCGCAGGAAACTCACAATCGCCTCGATATCTGCGATGGACAGCTCCCCGCCGTAGGCTTTGCTGAAGCCGGGCATGCCCGAATCTGGCTGCCCATAACTGATGATATTGGCCAGCGTATCGTCGGTGCGGGTGTACATGACATCTTTACTGTTGATGGGGGCCAGGATTACGCCCTCCATACCTACAACACCCTTCACCTCACCACCCTCGCCATCTGCGCCGTGACATTCTACGCATTGGATGGAGTATAAATCTCCTCCTGCGGAGATTTTCTCGGGAAGCGTAACAGCTATTGTGCCTGTTTCTGCCTGTGTCGGCGTGGAAACAGATGCCATGATGGTCAGCGCGATCATCCCGAGCACGATCACGCTCATGACGCTGATCGCAAAGATGCGTTTTTTCCAATGGCGGTAAGGATTACGATCATAAAAGGGCAGCAGGAGCAAGGCAAGAACGGCGATCCCAGGGATGATGGTGGTCCCTACCCATTCCAGCACACCAGGAAAATACTTCAACATCTCGAACAGGAAGAGGAAATACCATTCGGGACGAGGCACGTAGGTGCTGTCGCTGGGATCTGCCTTCGGTTCATTGGCAACGCCGACGAAGGTCGCCAGCACGATCAAGATTATGAAAAGGGCAACCGAGACGACCAGGTCTTTGTAAATGATATCCGGCCAGAACTTGACACCCTTTTGCTTGGCCTGCTTGTATTTTGCGAGGTATTCTTGCTTATCTTTTTCTTCCATGATCTCGCTCCTCCCCTCTTAATCCCCTTCGTGCGGGATCATCGATATTCCGATGCGGATCACCAGGTACATGTGAATGCCTATCAACGCCCCGATCACGACCGGCAGCCACCAGATGTGCACCGAGAAGAAGCGCGCCAGTGTAACGGCACTGATGTCCGAACCGCCGAGAATTACTTTCTCGATGAAAGGTCCAATGCCTGGGACGGTGCCCGCGATGGAGGCCCCGACTTTGGAAGCCCAGTAAGAGCGCTGGTTCATGGGCAGCAGGTAACCGGTAAATCCCATGCCAAGTGTCGCTAGCAGCAGTACCACACCAGTGAGCCAGGTGAGTTCACGCGGGTATTTGTAGGCGGCATAAAAATACGTGCGCAGCATGTGCAGGAATACCACGATGATCATCAGCGTGGCTCCCCAGTGATGCATGCCGCGGATCAGCCAGCCGAAGGCTACATCATTCATGATGTATTGAATGCTGTCGTAGGCTTTTGCAGGATCAGGAACATAATATATGGTGAGCATGATGCCCGTGACACACTGCATAGCGAACAGGAACAGGCTGGCGCTGCCGAGGGTGAACCACCAGTTAACCTTGGGGACCTTGCGATCCAGCACGGTGTTATAGATTGCCGTCAAGCCCAGGCGTTCGTCGAGCCAGGAGAGGATTTTTACAAACATGGTTATCCTCCCACGAAGTGAATGAAGAGGGTGCCCTCTTCGATTTTTAGATTGCCCTCACTCTCTGCATACATGTCCAACGGTCTGGGTGGTGGATCATGGATTACATTACCTTCGATATCGAATATCCCCGCATGGCAAGGGCACAGATAAGCCTTTTTTTCTGCATCCCACCTCACCCGGCAACTCAGGTGAGTGCATACATTGGAGAAAACTTTCACCTCGTCCTCATTTTTTCGCCATACATACACACCGTAGCTGTTCACTGTCTTCTCCCAACCAGTTACCTGGGAGCGCGTGAAGCTAAACAATGTCGGTTCGCCAAGGGGAATATTTTCCAAAGGGCCAAGGGGAATCCAGGCATCAGATTTTTGTATTTTCGTAGCAGGGGAAACCAGATAGCCGATGGCTGGGATACCGATGATCGCGCCCATCGCTGTGCCAACCATAGCAGTTACGACTTTCACGAAACCATTGCGGCTGAGTTCATGTTGAGAACCGGGCATGGCTGCTTCCTCCTGAGTTTCACCGAATTACAGGCCGAACTATCCCCATTATAGAATCTATATCCAACCATAATGATGTGCACAAGACCATGTTCTAATTTTAGAGCAGAAAATGACAGGATCATAGGACATCTGAAATGATTAATCGGTGAGTATTATCACTTTTCCGTAAGGAAACGGATGTGATAATAAGAAGGTTACCGTTTCTGAGCTGTTCACCTTTTGCCTAAGGAGGCTCTTATGGCCTTTGGGAAGAATGTTGGCTTGAAGGGGATGCAATATCGTGGGGGAGGTCCGATGCTGGTGTGGCTATTCCATCGCATCAGTGGATTAGGAATGATCATCTTTGTCAGTTTGCATGTGCTGGCATCATTTTTTACCTATGTTGTGGCCACCGGAAGTGATTTTGTGGTTAAAATCAACGATATATACGAAGCCTGGCCTTTCCAGCTTTTTATCTATTTCTGTGTTATGTTCCATGCCTTGAATGGGCTGCGGATCATCCTGATGGACTTGTGGCCTCAATTCCTGAAATATCAACGCGAAGCCATCTGGCTGGAATGGGGGATCTTCCTGCCAGCCTACGGCTTCATCGTGTTTTTCACTCTTCAAAAAGTGCTGTAGGGGAGGAGGAAAACGATGCGTGTGCGTACAGTTCCTCAGAGAGGTCTAACTCTGGAATACATAATGTGGCTGTTCACCCGGCTGTCAGGCCTAGCGTTGATCTCAGTAGCTCTGTTTGGGATCGGCATGGCGTTTTATTACGGAGCGCGCAACCAGGTTGATATGATCACGGCGTTCCGCTGGATGTTTTTTCCAAACCATTACCACATCGAAGCGGCTGCAGAAACGATCGTTGACTTTGACAAGTGGACGACCGATCTGTGGCAGATCATGCAACTGCTGATCCTGTTCTTCGGCGTCACCCACGGGATCAATGGGCTGCGCGTGGTTGGCGAAGATTACATCGGTGGACCGCTGAAGCGCTTGTTCTGGCGCAGTTTTATCTTCATGGCATGGATATTCGTGTTGATCGTGGCTGTATACGTAGCGATCAAAGCTTAATCCTGTGAGTGTTAAGGAATGGATTATGAATAAACAACAGTTTGACATAATCGTGGTAGGTGCAGGAGGTGCGGGGCTGATGGCAGCTCTATATGCCTCAAAAACAGCCAACGTAGCCGTGCTCAGCAAGCTGTACCCCACCCGCTCCATACCGGTACGGCCCA
>Ga0315279_10009184_pt1 | contig 11838 bp, 18 predicted proteins | sample YL17G06_20_MG_FD_203694 | JGI IMG/M metagenome (GOLD analysis project Ga0315279, IMG submission 203694) | Sediment microbial communities from Yellowstone Lake, YNP, Wyoming, USA - YL17G06_20 | ecosystem: Environmental > Aquatic > Freshwater > Lake > Sediment | place: USA: Wyoming | collected...
TTTCACCTTTCTCCCGCTGAAGACGTTTTTCTTTTTTCTCTTCTTCATGAGTTTCAACATGATCGTCAACGGCTATCTTGCCTCAAAGATCATCAAAGGAGAAAAATCAGCCTTTATGCTGGAGCTGTCTCCCTTTCGAATACCTCAGGTAAGAAACTCGTTGAAGAAAACATTTCACCGCCTTACCTGGCTTACCAACGAGGTAATCCCTGCCTTCCTTCTGGGAACCTTTATCCTCTTCGTTCTGGATAAAACTGCTATCCTTGCAAAGATTGAAACACTCTGCGCACCGATTGTTTCAGGGTGGCTGGGGCTGCCGGCCAAAATGACCGAGGTTCTGCTCATGACATTCTTCCGGAGCGAATACGGTGCTGCCGGCCTCATGAATATTGTCCTTTCGGGATATTTAGACCCTATTGCTCTGCTCGTATCACTGGTCGTCCTCACCCTCTTCATCCCCTGTTTTGCCTCACTCGTCGTGCTCTTCAAGGAGTTCGGCGTAAAGTTTACAACGTTCGCAGCCCTGTTCATACCAACCTACTCTGTCCTCATGGGCACCTTAATCAACTACCTCTTCAGGCACTTCTCCGTTATCCAGAAACTCTTTATGTGATCTGTGCCCTAAATTGGTGACCCATAGGGTTCCGAGTGCGAATTCAAGATTTTTTCGTTAACAATTCTTGATGAAGCGTAACGGCCGCAAATTCAGTTGTTTGAACCGCCGCAGGCGGTGAGTTCTGAATTTGCAGTGAAGCAAGTCTTAGAATTGTCGAAAAAATGTTGCTGAGCGACGAGGAATCCTATGGGGGAACCTTTTCTTATGGAAATTGACATGCCCTGCCCATTCAGTTAAGATTTCATAAATGTTAACCTCTCACACAAGGAGGCTTTATGGCAGGCTGGATTGAGGACACCTACTCGATTGCCCTGAACACCTTAAAGGCAGGGCTTGAAATCAAATATTTCCCCATTGACCCGCAGTACAATCACATCACCTCCTGGCGGGTATTGAAACTCCTCAACTTTTATCCCCGCTTCTTCTCTTCGTCTGTCCACTACAAGATCATCTTCCAGCAGAATACCGGGCCCCTCGGCATGCGGATTCTCTCCATCTACTGCCGCCCAAAGCTGGACGTGCGCCTCCCCTTCTTCATCACCGAGATCGTAAAGATACTGAACAAGCGGATCTGCATCGTGGACATCTATGACATCTACAAGATCGGCTTCCCCAACTTACAGACAGAAATGGAAGAACTGAAAGGATTGCATCAGAAATATCAGGGTGAGCTCGGTGCCCAGATTACGGTGAGTGCAGAGATTGACAAATTCGGCTCTCCCTGCAGGGTGAAGGCAAAGGTGGGAGCAGATAAAGAACCGGTTATCACCGAGACCGTAAAGGCATATATGTCTCAGTATGTCAAGATGTGTAAGAAGGTTGAGCCCATTACCGATGAAAATCTGAAGCGGGAGATCCAGGAGAGGCAAAAGGCTTATGCGCAGGATGCCATTGTTCATGACCCCGGGGTAAAGGGACTGAAGACCATTCTGGGAGAGAAAAAGGGTATGGAGGTAGCTAAGCTGCTATTCTTTGATTAGAGGTGCAGTGGCGCAGAACGGTTCGCAGCAGGAGGAGCGGCAGTATGGATGATAAGCTCAGGGATGCAATCCATCAGGCGTATACCGGGGAAGCAAAGGCTGCCCTGAGGCTGAAGGCGTATGCCGAACAGGCTGACGCCGAGGGGTACACCCAGCTCGCTAAACTCTTCCGGGTGATTGCCTTCTCCGAGGAGATACACGGCAAGAGGGCATTGAGATTACTTCAGGAAATTAAGAGCACCGAGGAGAACCTGAAGGAAAGCTTCGAGTCTGAAACGAGGGTAGCAGAGGTCGCCTACGACGAGTTCATAAGACGGGCTGAGGAAGCTGGAGATAAGGCCTCTTCCCTCTACTTCAGCCAGTCCCGGGACGCGGAAGAGATTCATTCAAGGCTCTACAAAGAGGCGATGGAACACGTGATGGAGGAGCGGGAGACCACCTACTATGTATGCAGCGTATGCGGATATGTCTCCGACGGCCTCCTGCCCGACGAATGCCCGATCTGCGGTGCAAAGAAGGAGAGGTTTGTGAGATTTGGATAGGGTGGGTAATTAAAAATAGAGCCGTTCCATTTTCGTCTTTTATCCTGCACCTTTCACCGGTATATCCGGTTTTCAGGAGGAAGCTCACAGGCGTCAACGGCAAGGTTATCTACCGGTGCTTCTATCTTTACAACATTTACACCCTTCAACTTAAAGCGCATACCGTTAATGAGATAGATGACTGAAATGTCGGAATGTGATTCAATGATTTCAAAATCATAGATGTAGTCGTGCCCTTCACGGTCATCGAGATATGACTGCAGTTCAGCACTTCCTATCACAAAATATTTCTCATTAATCTTCACGTTCCCTGTTCCCTTGATAGCATGAAGCACAAGGGGATTGTTCATGATGCCGGTCCAGCCTGCCGGCACTGTCACTTTCAGATTTGCATAAGAGGGTGCCAGTTCTCCATTCATCGTAATGAAAGGCTGATGAAATACTCCTGGAAATTCAATCTGACCGCCGGGAGGAACTTTCAGCTTAAATGCCTTCGCGGAAGACGGCGTCACATTACGAACGGTAATACGGTTATCTTGGGCACTGGCATAGTAATCCGCAATCCTGGGAGAATAGACGCTCCGGGGAGGTACCATCACTGGATGAACAGGTTTTGTTATGTACTCAGGGTGGAAGGAAAGCTCTTCAACACCTGCGATTTCCCCATGAGGATTAAAATAATAAATGCCCAGATCAGGATCCAGCATCTTCCATCTGCCTTTTATGTTGATTTCCGGGACAACATGTCCCGTTAATTCCCAGACACGCACATCAAAACCTGCAGCAGAAGCCAGCCGGCAATAGATCATTGCTGTATCATCGCAGAAGCCAAAGCCAATTGAATTAAAAAAAAGAGCAGGCGAATGTGCCCACTCCTTTGAGGAAGCAGGGATAAAGTGATACCTGTTGTTCTTTATGTAATCGAAGAGCTTTATTTCAAATGCTCCGGTCTGAGTCCCCGAACTGCTGAGAACTTCCTCCAGCACTTCGGCATCTGAAGCAAAAAACCCCTTGCCATTCAATGATAAGCCGCTCAGGAAGGTCTCTTTCCCCAGGTTCCGTATGCGTATCGCATACGCCGAGGGGGCATCAGTCCTCACGATGTATTCCTTCTTAATACGGCTTGAGGGGGAAAGAAGGTCACAGGAAGAGAACGTGAATGAAGCTGCGAATAACAGGAGAAGTATTTTCTTCTTGTTCATCCCGTTTTCATGGAGAGACATGGATAAGAACTCGCCGCTCTGATGAGCGGAGTATAGGATGAAGGTATCTGTGTGTCAACAGAGATGTGGTGATGATAGAGGATATCTCATTGCAGGAGATATCCTCTCCAGTGCATTCAACTCGTGGGAACAGAATTCCTGGTTTACTGAACTGCTGGCAGGTTTCTCTTCCCTGGACTTGATGAGAGGACCCGGCAACATCTGCCGGGCCTCACTGGTTTTTCTGGTTACACCTTCACTACGTGGACGGCTTGTTCGCCTTTAGGGCCTTTTTCAATATCGAATTCAACTTCCTGGCCTTCTTCTAAAGTCTTATAGCCTTCACACTGAATTGCGCTATGATGCACGAATACATCCTTGCCTGATTCAGGTGTAATAAATCCATAGCCTTTCTGGTTGCTAAACCATTTGACCTTTCCTTTTGCCACTTCTGTCTTCCCTCCTTTCTTAGAAAATGTTGTATATGAAGATAAAAAAGTATCAATCGTCCGTTTCTTCTGCTGTGCCTCCTTCAGGGGCAGCGGCTTTTTTCCCGGCCTTTTCCTTTTTCAAACCGGGCTGAGGTTTTGGTCCCTTCTTCCTCTCAGGCTTTTCCTTTTTCCCTGCCGCTTTCTTTTTCTTTTCTTTCTTCGCTTCCCCCTCGCCTACCAGCTCAATGATGGATACGGGGGCATTATCACCCAGCCTCCTTCCCACCTTCATGATCCGCGTATAGCCTCCCTGACGGTTCTGGAAGCGGGGTGCAATCTCTTCAAACAGCTTTTTTACTACCTTCTTAGTCATGATGACGCTCAAGGCCTGCCTCCGCGCATGGAGGTCACCCCTCTTTCCCAAGGTGATCATTTTATCGGCGATTTTCCTCAACTCCTTGGCCTTGGCATCGGTGGTTTCAATCTTTTCATGTTCAAGCAATGAAGTAACCATGTTTCTCAAGGTTGCCTTGAGATGGCTGCTGGTTCTTCCTAATTTTCTTCCTGCTTTACGGTGGCGCATTTCTTACCTCAATCCTGCTTATCTTTTTCCGGGCGCGGCTGGAAACCGTCGAGCTTCAGGCCGAGACTCAACCCCATGTCTGTCAAAATATCCTTGATTTCATTGAGAGACTTCCTCCCGAAATTCTTTGTCTCAAGCATTTCCGCTTCAGTCTTCTGAACCAGCTCCCAGATGTACTTGATATTGGCATTCTTGAGACAATTAGAGGAGCGAACCGAGAGTTCCAGCTCGTCAATATTCCGATAGAGGTTATCATTAAAATGAGGTTTTTCTTCCCGTGCCGAAGGCAGGGGAGCAATATCTTCCTCCTCAAAGTTGATGAAGATCGTGAGCTGGTCCTGGATGATCTTTGCAGCATACGCCAGGGCATCTTCAGGCTTAACACTCCCGTCAGTCCATATCTCCATGGTGAGTCTGTCGTAATCAGTAATCTGACCAACCCGGGCATGGGTGACACCAAAATTCACCTTTTTAATCGGGGAAAAGGTGGCATCGATGGGGATGGTTCCGATCGGCTGGGTCTCTTCCCGATTCTTTTCTGCCGGGACATAACCACTTCCCAATTTCACCGTCATCTCCATATCAAGCTCTCCACCCTTGGCAAGGGTAGCAATATGGATATCGGAATTCATGATCTCAACATTGTTGTTGGTGGTAATATCAGCAGCCGTAACTTCTTTCTCTCCCTTAACCTTTAACCTGATCGTTTCCGGTCCAGCGGTATGGAGCTTCAGGCGAACTTCCTTCATATTCAAGATGATATCGGTAACGTCCTCCCGCACTCCGGGTATGGTTGAGAACTCATGGAGGATCCCCTTGATTTTTACTGACGTGATTGCTGCACCCTGGAGAGAGGAGAGGAGAACCCTTCTCACTGTATTACCCAGGGTGATCCCGAAACCTCGCTCAAGGGGTTCACAGGTAAACTTTCCGTAAAACTCGGTATAAGACTCCCGATCAATCTCAATCTTTTTGGGTTTGATCAAAGTCAGCCAATTTCTCTTATATAGCATCCTTTCCCCCCAAAGCATAAATTAGGTTACTGTGAGAAGTGAACATCTTTCTCTCTCTCATTTACTATAAAACTCCACGATTATCTGTTCATTGATGGGCATGGTCAGTTCTTCCCGGGCAGGGAGAGCGACAACCTTGCCCTTCAGGTTATCCTTATCCACCTCCAACCAGCGAGGAACACCTCTCCGGCTGCTCCCCTCAAGAGACTCCTGGACTTTGGCGATCTTCCTGCTTTTCTCTTTCAGTTCAATCACATCCCCTGCCCTCATCAGGTAGGAAGGGATGTTTACCCTCTTGCCATTGACCTCAAAGTGGTTGTGTCGAATGAGCTGCCGTGCCTCATTGCGGGAACTGGCAAAACCCATCCGATAAACCATATTGTCCAGCCTTCTCTCCAGAATCAGCAGGAGGTTCTCACCGGTGATGCCCTTCTGACGATTTGCTTCTTCAAAATACCCTCGAAACTGTTGTTCCATAACGCCGTAGATCCGCTTGACCTTCTGTTTTTCCCGAAGCTGGACGTCGTAATCGGAATACTTATACTTTTTGCGGCTCTGCCCATGCTGGCCTGGAGGATATTCCCTGCGGTCCACAGCACATTTTTCTGAGTAGCACCTTTCCCCTTTGAGGAAAAGCTTCAAACGTTCTCTCCGACACAGCCGACAGCTCGGACCAGTATATCTTGCCAAGAGCACCTCCTTACGTGAGAATAAACCTTATACCCTTCTCCTTTTGGGCTGACGGCACCCATTGTGAGGAATCGGGGTAACATCTCGAATTATCTTGATCGTGAAACCTACTGCCTGGAGAGACCGTAAAGCAGCTTCTCTGCCTGCCCCCGGTCCCTTCACATATACCTCAATAGACTTGACACCATGTTCCATCGCCTTTTTCGCCACATTGTCTGCTGCCTGCTGAGCGGCAAAGGGGGTGCTTTTCCGTGCTCCCTTAAAACCCACGGTACCTGCACTTGACCAGGCAATCGTATTACCCACCGTATCGGTAATCGTAATAATCGTGTTATTGAAGGTCGATTGGATATGAGCAATTGCGCTCGGAATGTTCTTCTTCTCTCTCTTCTTCTTTCCCGTTTTTTCCTTATCTACCATGTGGTTCCCTTCTTTCGCTTCTTATATTAAGCAGTCGGGGTTTCTGTTCTCTTCTTCGTCATGACAGCACGGCGTGGCCCTTTTCTGGTACGGGCATTGGTATGGGACCTCTGGCCGCGAACCGGCAGGGAGCGCCGGTGTCTCAGACCACGATAGCTCCCAATGTCCATCAGCCGCTTGATATTCATAGAGATCTCTTTCCTTAAGTCCCCTTCCACTTTTTGTTCCCGGTCAATGATTTCCCTGATCTTGGAGACATCTGATGCAGAGAGGGTATCAGTCTTGATATTAAAGTCTACTCCCGCTTTCCGCAATACCTTCTGGGCAGTGGACCTCCCGATCCCGTAGATGTATGTCAGAGCAATCTCGATCCTTTTGTTCTTAGGTAGATCGACACCTGCTATCCTTGCCACCGTTCACACCCTCCTCATCCCTGTCTCTGTTTATGCTTGGGATTCTCGCAGATCACCCTTACCACACCTTTTCGTTTCACAATGATACACTTGCTGCAGATTTTTTTCACCGAAGCTTTAACCTTCATTGCCTCTTCCTCTCGTTCTTTCTACCGTGCCCGATAGGTAATCCTGCCACGGGTCAGATCATAGGGAGAAAACTCTATTGTCACTTTATCTCCGGGGAGGATTTTGATGTAGTGCATCCGCATCCTGCCGGAGATATGGGCCAATACCTTATGTCCGTTGGAGAGCTCCACCCTGAACATGGCATTGGGCAGGGCTTCTAAAACTGTGCCTTCCAGCTCGATAACATCTTCCTTGGACATACCACCTCAGAGAGAGAGCTATACTTTTCCTCCTTATAAGGCTTTGCTGATTCTTCCAAAGATCTCCTCGATGCTCCCCATCCCATCCACCATCGAGAGGAGCTGCTTCTTCTGATAGTATTCAATGAGAGGGGCTGTCTGGTTATTGTATACTTTAAGCCTGTTTCGTATGGTTGACTCTTTATCATCATCACGCTGGTAGAGCTTCCCCTGACACTTGTCACAGACCCCCTCCTGCTTTGGGGGATCAAAGATGACGTGGTAGCCGGCACCGCATTTTTCGCACACCCTTCTGCCGGTAAGCCTCTTCACCAGCTCATCTTCATCTACGTTTACGAGAATTACCCTGGAGAGAGCTTTCTTCATTCGCTGTAAGGTCCCCTTCAGAGCATCGGCCTGGGCAACCGTACGGGGGAATCCATCCAAAATGAACCCTGCTGTGCAGTCGCCCTTTTTTACTCTCTCCTCAACCATGCCCACCACTACCTCATCGGGAACAAGCTGGCCCTTATCCATGTACTCCTTCGCTTTGAGTCCAAGAACGGTTCCTGATTTTACTTCTTCCCTGAGGATATCCCCGGTTGAGATCTGCGGGATGGAATACTTCTGTACCAGAAATTTTGCCTGAGTACCCTTTCCTGAACCGGGCGCTCCTAACAGAATGAGATTCATCTTACCTTCTCCCCTTAAACTTCCTGTTCTTCAAGAATCCTTCATAGTGGCGCGTCAGCATATGCGACTCCATCTGAGCAATCGTGTCTAAGGCAACCCCGACCACAATCAGCAGCGCAGTACCCCCGAAATAAAAGGGGATGTTCAACTGATGAATAAGGATAGAGGGGAGGACGCAGACCGCAGAGACATACAGAGCACCCCCGAAGGTAATCCGGGTCAACACCCGGTCAATGTAATCAGAGGTCTTCTTCCCGGGACGTATTCCAGGAATGTATCCTCCATACCTCCTCATATTATCCGCCACATCCACAGGGTTAAACGTAACGGCAGTATAGAAATAGCAGAAGAAGATTATAAAGATCACATAGGAGACTTCGTACATCCACTTCCCCGGCCCGAGACTGACGATCATCGCGTTGATCCAGGGATGGCTCTCCAGCCAGGCCTTGGGGAGAAAATTGGCAATCGTCAATGGAAACATCAAGATGGAAGATGCAAAGATAGGCGGTATTACTCCTGACGTATTGATCTTCAACGGGAGGTGGGTGGTCTGACCTCCATACATTTTTCGTCCAACTACCTTCTTGGCATATTGAACCGGTATCCTCCTCTGTCCCCTTTCCACGAAGATGATGAAAGCAACGACCAGAACCATGAGCGCCACGACAAAGAGAATGAGTATAATCCCCAGCTCTCCTGTTCGAAACAGTCGTATGCTGTTGGCCACTGCTGAGGGCATCCGTGCCACAATCCCGGCAAAGATGATCAGGGAAATTCCATTACCAATGCCCCGTTCCGTTATCTGCTCTCCCAGCCACATGATAAAGGCTGTGCCGGCAGTGAGGGTCAGGACCGTTAAGAACCGGAATGCCCACCCTGGGTTTTGCACTATCGCCTCCCCGGCTGGACCTGCCATCTTTTCAAGACCGACGCTTATCCCGAAACCCTGGATGATACTCAGGACCACGGTACCATAGCGGGTGTATTGTACGATTTTCCTCCTGCCTGCCTCTCCCTCTTTGGACAGTTTCTCCAGGTAGGGAATCACAACGGTTAATAATTGAAGGATAATCGAGGCACTGATGTAGGGCATGATTCCCAGGGCAAAAACTGACATATGTTCCAGCGCACCCCCTGAGAACATGTCAAAGAGACCAAGGAGGGTCCCCTTCGCCCGCGCAAAGAATGATGCAAGTGCCTTGGCGTCAATGCCTGGGGTAGGGATATATACCCCTATGCGGTAGACGGCAAGCAACGCGAAGGTAGCCAGAATCCTTTTCCGTAATTCTGGTATCTTGGGTATCGTCTGGAAACCGCCTAACACCTTAGATAATCTCTACCTTTCCACCTGAAGATTCAATCTTTTCTCTGGCAGATCGACTGATACCCTGAACTCTCAAGACAAGAGCATGTGATACCGCACCCTTACCCAGAATCTTAATCCCATCATACTTCCCTTTGACCAATCCCGCCTGTCGGAGGGCCTGGAAATCAACCGTGCTTCCTTCCTGGAAGCGGTTGAGGTCCGTAAGGTTGATGATGGCAATTTTTTTTCTCGAGGGATTCACAAACCCCCTTTTGGGAAGGCGGCGGATGAGTGGCATCTGACCGCCCTCAAACCATGACGGGACATTCCCTCCCGAACGCGCCTTCTGGCCCTTATGACCCCTCCCTGAGGTCTGGCCGTGGCCGGAACCGGTACCTCTTCCTATTCTCTTCCGTTTTTTCACTGCCCCCCGGCGGGGACCTAATTCACTCAGATTCATGCAAGGAACTCTCTTTCACTATGGCTAATCGATCTCTTCCACGTTAACGAGATGGATAACCTTTCTTATCATTCCCCGGATTGCAGGGTGATCCCTCACAATCACTGTTCTGTTCATCTTATGTAACCCCAGGCTCTTTAAGGTCAATCGCTGGGTTTCTGGCCTTCCAATATAGCTCTTCTGTAATGTAATCTTAAGTTGTTTTTCCACTGCTCACCTTTTTTTCAGGCTTGAGGAGGAGCAAACGTAATTTCTCTCTTCTCTTTCCCTAATTTCTTCCTAACATCTTCCGGTGTCTTCAGCTGTTTCAGTGCTTCCATCGTAGCCTTCACGACATTATGGGGGTTATGAGAACCCAGACATTTCGTCAGAATATTCTTAATCCCCACTGACTCAATAACGGCTCTCACAGCTCCTCCCGCTATTACCCCGGTGCCTTCTGATGCCGGCTTCATGAAAACCTTCCCCGCGCCAAATTTCCCCAGGCTCTCATAGGGGATTGTCCCGTTCATAATCGGCACTGATATCATGCCCTTCTTAGCCTTCTCGATCCCCTTTCTGATTGCCTCAGGAACTTCATTTGCCTTTCCCAGTCCGAAACCTACCTTGCCATTCCCATCCCCGACAACCACGATTGCACTGAAGCTGAACCGTTTTCCGCCCTTGACTACTTTGGCCACACGGCTGATGTGGACAATCTTATCAATCAGGTTTAATTCATCTTGATTCTTTAGCGGCAATACACCACCTCCTTCAAAACGTACCTCCTTCATCCATTAAAAAATGAGCCCTTTCTCCCGGGCAGCCACGGCGAGTGCCTTCACCCGACCATGATAGATATAACCGCTCCGGTCAAAGACCACCTCTTTGATACCCTTCTCAAGACATTTCTGGGCGATAAGAGCACCCACCTCTTTGGCTGCTTCTCTATTGCCTGATTTTTTTATCTTTTCCTTCAGTTCAGGGCTTAACGTAGAGGCAGCCACATAGGTCTTGCCTGTCCTATCATCGATAACCTGAGCATAAATGTGTTGAGCACTCCGGAAGACCGAAAGACGTGGTCTCTCCTTTGTACCTTTCAAGTCCTTCCTGATCCTCTTCTTTCTCTTCAATCTGGCTATTACTTTTTCAGCTACAGGCGGCACTGCCCACTCTCCTTGAGACAAAAATGATAAAACTATTTGGCTCCAGTTTTTCCGACCTTTTTCTTTACTATCTCGCCAGTGTACCGAACACCTTTTCCTTTATAAACATCCGGCTTTCTGAAGCCCCTGATTTTTGCTGCCACTTCCCCGACCAGATATTTATCTATCCCTTCCACGGTAATCCTGGTCTGCTTCTCTACCCTGACCTTAATGCCCGGGGGGAGCTCATACTTGATGGGGTGAGAATAACCGAGATTCAGCGTCAAGGTGTTGCCCTGAATGTCAGCCCGGTATCCAACCCCCTGGATATCGAGGGATTTCTCAAACCCCTGCGTCACACCGAGTATCATATTGTTAATGAGGGTTCGAGTTAGGCCATGGAGTGCACGGGCGTCTCGATCATCATGTGAACGTTTTACCCAGACCTTCCCATCGTCTACCGTAACCTCAATCCTTTCTTCCACCTTCTTGATCATCTCACCTTTCTGTCCCTTCACCTTCACATAGGGCTTCTCGTACTGGACGGTAACTCCTTGAGGGACAGGGATCGGTAACTTGCCTATTCGAGACATTGCCTTTCTCCTTCACCACACCAGGCAGAGAATCTCTCCACCCACATTCAGACTTCTCGCATCTTTGTCCGAAATCACTCCTTTTGGGGTGGAAAGAATTGCCAGACCCGTACCGCTCTTTACAGAGGGAATACCGTCGGTACCGCTGTATAGCCTCAACCCCGGTTTGCTTACCCGCTTTAACCCATTGATGACAGGACCTTTTTTGTTGTCATATTTCAGAAAGATCCGCAGAATTCCCTGCTTTTTATCCTCGATCACCTTATAGTCCTTTATGTAACCTTCCTCTTTTAAAATCTTTGCTATATTCACCTTCAGGTGGGAGGAAGGGATATCAACCTTTTCAAACTTGGCTTTATTCGCATTTCTCATCCGAGTGAGCATGTCGGCTAATGGATCAGTCATTCCCATCGTTTACTCCT
>Ga0315279_10009185_pt1 | contig 11837 bp, 9 predicted proteins | sample YL17G06_20_MG_FD_203694 | JGI IMG/M metagenome (GOLD analysis project Ga0315279, IMG submission 203694) | Sediment microbial communities from Yellowstone Lake, YNP, Wyoming, USA - YL17G06_20 | ecosystem: Environmental > Aquatic > Freshwater > Lake > Sediment | place: USA: Wyoming | collected...
CGCTGGCAGCGGCAGTACCAGTCCGCCCGCGACTACTATTACGGCGTCTCGGACGACGACATCCTCTGCGGCTTCCGCGCCGACGCCGGCCTGCCCGCGCCCGGCCGGCCCCTCGGCGGCTGGTGCGAGCACGATAGCTCGGTCGTCTTCGGCCAGTGGCTGAGCGGGATGTCGCGCATGTTCCGGGCCACGGGCGACTCCGCGATGCGGGACAAAGCGGTCAGGCTGGTGACCGAGTGGGCCCTGACCATATCCGCCGACGGGAACTGCCGGATGGGGCTCTATCCCTTCGAGAAGCTCGTCTGCGGGCTGACCGATATGTACGAGTACGCCGACAGGCCGGACGCCTTCGACATCCTGGACAAAATTCTCCCCTACGCGGCAAAGACGTTCGACCGAACGCGGACGCCGGCCGGGCCCGTCCCGTGGGAGATGCACTCGGGACGTCCGCTCGAATGGTACACCCTGCCCGAAAACCTCCTCAGGGCCTACGTCCACACCGGCAATCCCCGCTACAAGGAGTTCGCCGAGGTCTGGCTCTATCATTCCTACTGGAAGAAGTTCGCGGGCACGGCGGACCAGGCCGATGCCATGGGCGTCCACGCCTACAGCCACGTCAACTCCTTCAGCAGCGCCGCCATGGCGTATGCCGTGAGCGGCGTCCCGGCCTACCTCGGGATCATCCGTAATGCCTACGACTTCCTCCAGAACCGGCAGACCTTCGCCACCGGCGGCTACGGCCCGGCCGAGCGGATCCTCCCCTCCGACGGCAGCCTCGGCCGCTCGCTCGAGATGCGGCTGGACAGCTGCGAGACGCCCTGCTGCACCTGGGCCGCCTTCAAACTCTGCCGCTATCTGATGATGTTCACCGGCGAGGCCCGCTACGGGGACTGGATCGAGCGCCTCCTCTACAACGGCATCGGTGCGGCCCTGCCCATCACGACCGGCGGCCGCCACTTCTATTACGCCGACTATCGCTCCGCGGCCGTCAAGTACTACAGCCGGAACGCCTACACCTGCTGCTCGGGCACGTACATCCAGGGCGTGGCGGCCTACCACGATCTGATCTACTTCCGGGACGCGGCTGGCCTTAGCGTCAATCTCTATCTCCCCTCGGAGGCCGTCTGGAATCGTCCCGAGGGCGAGGTCAGGATCAAGCAGGAGACGGGCTTCCCCGAGGCCGAGACCGCCGCCCTGTCCTTAGAGATGAAAAGAGCCGCGGCCTTCGCACTCCGCCTCCGTGTGCCTGGCTGGTCGAAGGACGCTTCGATCACCGTCAACGGCGCGGCCTCCGGCGTCGCCTGCTCCCCCGGGACGTGGGCCATCATCGATCGGACCTGGAGTTCAGGGGACAAGGTCGAGATCAAGCTGCCCCTCCGCTTCCATCTCCAGCCAGTCGACCGCTGGCACCCGACCCGCGTCGCCCTCGTCCGCGGCCCGGTCGTCTTCGTCCAGGAGGGGAACACCCACGAGCCCGTCTATCGTTTCCCCGCGGACGAAGCCGCTCTCAACGCCCAGCTCGTCGCGGAGGGGGAGCCGGCGCATTTCCGCTTCGTCCCGCCGGACAAAACCAATGTCCAGGCCCGCGTCAGGCCGTTCTACACCATGACCGAGAACTACCCCTACAGGATGTACGTCGATCTCAAGGACGTCCCGTTCGAGCTGTGGAAGGGCTGATCAGGCCGCGTTGCCATCAGCGACAAGCCCCGGACCGACCATCCCCGGATGGGCGGCGGCCGTGGCGTCGCCGGTGAGCACAATCTGAGCACGATCGATTTTGCGTCCCGGCTAATTACCTTTATTATCAGCAAGTTGAAACGCTTGGCCAGTTGGTTCGTAATCAGCAGGTCGAGGGTTCGATCCCTCTCGCTGGCTCTTCATCAAAAATTTTCGGAATTATTTAACGGGGGGGGGGCAGGTCACTCGTTGCGCATCAGCTTAACCATCTCTAAAGGACGACTGCGACTTCACCTTTGAGCTCGGGCTTGTCCTTGGCCGTTACTCGGATGACGAGCTTGTCGCCCTTCTTAAAGCCGGGGTTCTTGAAATAGCACTTGGTCACGAAACTGTAGAAGCCGCTTATAGAGCCCTCGTCCGTCCTGATCCGCGTGCGGACGGCCAGAGGGGGAAAGAAATCGCCCTGGCTGGGGAATTTGTAGAACCTCACCCAGGAGGAGGCGATGCCCTCCTTTCCCAAGTGCCGAAGAAGGTCGATGTCCCGGATCTCGGCCCCGTAGTTCTTCCGGAGCTCTTTGAGCGAGGGCATCTGGTACTCCTGCCCGTTATAGACGAGGGTCACGTCATTCCGATGGACGGAGATGTTCTGTTTCTGGTCTTTGGACGCCATGTAGACGACGAACATCACGTAGGGGCTTTCGAGAACCCGGCTGGCGACGCCGGCGTCGACGGCCAGCATGATAGGATCCTTGTCGTTAGCGTAAGCTCCTAGGCCAAGGTCTATGGTCTGAGCAGACACGGCCGCCGAGAGAACGAGAAGCGCGAATACTATCTTGAAGCTTTTCATGTTGTCCTCCTTGCTTCGTGAAGAGCTAATGCAAGGGACGTGCCAAGTTTGGCGTCGGGCGAAATTCCTCCATACCGATAGGAAATATAGGAGAATGGACGCCTTGTCGTGTCGCTTTTTCTGGACATGGGGCGTATCGCGTGGGGGACGCTTCTCGACGCCGCCTGGCCGACAAGAACCTCGGCCATACTCCGCTTGCCGATGATCTGTTCCGGAGTGAATCGCACCCTGCCTATTAAGGCTCCCAGGTTCTTCTCATTATACTTAGACCGATTTTAGGGGGGCAGATCACTCGTTCCATATCAAAACCTGACCCCTTAAGGTGAGGGATATCCCCCTGAATTTCACCCCTAAAGGGCATTGCCAATCCTGCCCCCCGGCCCCATATTATGTCTGGATCCAATAAAGAAGGGACCTATCAAGAAGGCATGGAGGGCAAAATGAGGCGCGACATGAGTTGGGGGAAAAAGATAGCGATCCTCATCGCAACAACGTGTTTGATACTCGCCATGCCGCTTTCGGCACAGACGAAAAAGCTCCAGGTGATCACCGAGCGGGCCAATCTTTACCTCGACGCCGACGAGCGGAGCCCGATCGTCGAGACCCTATTGAAGGGCGCTACGATGACCCTCGCCAGTGCCGTCAAAACCCGCATGAACTGGTTCTACGTTTATTACATCTCGCTCCAGACGGGCAAGACGCGCTCCGGATATATCCTCGACTCCCTGGTCTGTAAACTCTACGCGGACGTCAAGGTCATCAACATCAGCTCCGAAGACGAGATCACCCAGCCCGGCGACCTGGACTTCAACGACGGCTACCAGCCGATCCTCGACTGGGGCGCCGCTAAGGACAAGATCATCAACCTCGAGGGAAGGCCCTCCGGCCAGGAGAAGGCCAACGGCCTCGAGGTCATCCGGTACAAACGCTCGATCATGGCCAAGAACTGCCTCGTCGAATACATCTTCGACAACAATTGCCTGGTCACGGCCCGGTACAATCTTCTCGAAAAGTACGCTGACAAGAACCGCTACATCGAGGAGTATCTGAAGATCAAGGACAACCTCGTTTCCAAGATCGGCGCGCCGCGCGCGGACACGGTCACCTGGCAGGATCCGACCTACAAGTCGAACAACGCGTTCTGGGGGAGGGCCCTGAGCATGGGCCACCTGGAGTATCACACGACATGGGAATTATCCGAGACCGAACTGCAGATCACACTGGCCGGCAGCGCCAACCAAGTGTCGTTCGGCGCCGAATTCAAGGGCTTGAAATTCAAATCGGCCTCTTTATAACCCCTCCTTTCTATTTCCCCCCGTCCCCGCCCTCACGGGGACGGGGGCTTATTATCGCGGCTGTTCTTCATTCTGGACGAAGCTCATGCTGACCTTGTTGCGGCCGCGCCACTTGGAGTGCATCATGAGCTGTTCGGCCCGCTTGACCAGGCTCTCCACCGTGTCGTAGCGTTGGACGAGGCAGGCGCCCATGGAGATCGTGGCGCTCAGGACGCCCGTTTCCACCGAGATATAGGATTCCGCGACGAGCAGCCTCAGCTTGTTGGACACGATGTCGAGCCGGGTTTCGTCGATGTTGAGGAGGGCGATCAGGAACTCTTCCGTATTCCAGCGCCCCACGATGTCGAAATAGCGGATGTTCTTGTGGAGCGTCCGGGCGATCATCCTAAGGACCTTGGCGGCGTTGAACCGGCCGTAGCGCTCGAGGAGCTTGTCGTAATGGTCGACGTCGGCGTAGATCAGGCCGAACGGCAGGTTGTGCTTCTGGAACTCGTCGAGCCGCGCCGCGAGGTGCATCTCAAGATACTTCCTGTTGGTGATCCCCGTTTCGGTGTCGATCAGGGCCATGCGTTCCAGCTCGTTCACGTTGAGGGGAATGGTGACCTTGGGCGACATGTCGGTGAAGACCTCGGCCGTCCCGATGATCTCGCCGTCCTCCTTGAAGACCGGGACGACACGCAGGAAGACGGGCAGACGGTAGCCGTCCTTGTGCTGGATGTAGAGCTCGGCCGAACGGATCGTTCCGTCCTTGAGTGTCGCAATGATCGGGCACTTCTCAGGATCGATCGAATGGCCCTCGTGGTCCACGAGGAGGGCCACGTCTTCCGGGCATTGCTTGTCGAGAACATCGGACCGCTCAAAGCCGGTAATCGTTTCCGCTCCCTTGTTCCAGAGCACGATCCTCCTGTTCCGGTCCAGGCAGTAAACGCCGTCCTGGGTTTGGTTGAGAAGGGTGTTGGTGAAACTCTTGGTCGCTCCTTCAAAGACCTCGCTGATTTGTTTTTCCGCGGTCATTGATGATCCCCGTTCCTGCCCAAGATCTCAATGCCCCCAGAGCATTGTTTGATTACTATATAGCATAAAATAAACAGGGGGCACAAGACCCGTTTTCAAATTTCCCTCCGCGTCGCAAGCTATCGGATCGTCTATTGTATTGGCGCTGACGGGAACGTTTTCGTTGAGACTGTTCGCCACCGAAAAGACGTCTCTAGAAAGCTCCAGCGGTGGCTTATAATCCTCCCCGGAGGAACCTTTTGCCTTCCGCTTACGTCTATATCTATGAAACAAAGGAGGCGTGCATGAAAAAGCTTTTTATCATCCTGATTGTGACCATCCTTCTCCTGCTGGCGGCATCGGTGTTTTCCTTCGAGACCTCGAAGACCCTCACCCTGCCCGCCGAGGGGCTCCGCCAGCTCCGGGTCGATTCGGGCGCCGGCCGCCTCAAGGTCACCGGCGTCGATTCCCTGACCACGATCGAGGTTACGGCTGAGATCTACGCCCGCGGCGAGAGCGAAAAGGACATGGCCGATTTCATCAAGGATCACGTCGAGCTTTCCCTTGAGAAGAGGGGAGACCGGGCGGTCCTCATGAGCGATATCGAAGGTCACTTTCATCTGTTCTTCTCCGGCGACGCCGGCATCAACCTGACCGTGCGCGTCCCCAAGTCGCTGGCCATCGAGATCGACGACGGCTCCGGGGACATGACTGTCGAGGATATCGCCGCGGACGTCTCCATCGAGGACGGCTCGGGCGGGATCCGCGTCGAGCGCGTGGCCGGGGACCTCCGGATCGAGGACAACTCCGGCGAGATCGAGGTCGAAGAGGTCGGCGGCGACGTTTCCATTGACGACGGCTCCGGCTCGATGACCGTGGTCGACGTCAAAGGGAGCGTGACCGTGGCCGACGGTTCCGGTTCGATCGACATCGACCGCGTCGGCAGGGACGTCATCATCGAGGACGCCGGGAGCGGCGGCGTCCATATCGGCAAGGTTGACGGCCGCGTCATCCGCCAAGACCGCGACGATGATGACGACGACGAAGAAGACGACGAGGACGACGACTGACTTCCGGCAAAAATCTCCCGCGCCTTGACATACGCCCTGACTTCGCGTTAATCTTCGCTCGAAGCGCCTCAGGGGGTGCGCGAGCATGCAACAACTCATCGGCTCCCGACTCAAAAAAGCCCGCGAAGAGACAGGTCTCCTGCAGGGCGCTTTCGCCAAGGCCGTCGGCCTCTCCTCCGAGTATATTTCCCTTCTCGAAGCCGGCAAACGCACGCCGTCCTTCGACACGCTCGAAAAGATCGCCAAGTTTCTCAACAAGGAGATCGCTTACTTTTTCGAACAGCGCGAGCCCGCCTTCACCATGCTTTTCCGCGGCGAGTCGCTCGACGAACGCTCCCGCTCCGAGCTCCAGAAGTTCCGCCGCTACTGCGAAAAGTATCTCGAGCTCGAGGAGACGACCGGCCGCCGCCTGGAACTCGCGCCCCTCTACGCCAACGTCTCGGCCGAACGCATGGCCGACGAGGAGCGACGCCGCCTCGGCCTGGGCAACGAGCCCATCCGCGACATCTTCGCCCTTTTCGAACTGAGCGGCTGCCGCATCCTCCGCCGCCCGCTCCCCGAGGACTCCAAAGTCTCCGGCGTCTTCGTCTTTGTCGAGGAGAAAGGCGCGGCCTTCGCCCTGGTCAATTCGGCCGACCCGCCGGGCCGCCAGGTATTTACGGCCGCCCACGAATACTGCCACTACCTCAAGGACCGGCTCGACAGCCCGGTCATCGATAATCCCGACGTCTTCGTCGACGAGTACGTCTCCCTCTACCCGCCGCGCGAGCAGTTCGCCCAGGCCTTCGCCGCCCGCTTCCTGATGCCGCCGACCAAGGTCCGGGAGATCGTGGAGAGGGACATCCGGCCCCACCGTATCGGCTACGACGACGTCCTCTTCCTCAAGCGCTACTTCGGCGTCGGCACCCAGGCCATGCTTCGGACGCTCCGGAACATGAACTTCATACGCCGCGAGCGGTTCGAGGAGTTCTTCCAGCGCGACCCCGGGCCGCGGGAGAAGGAGGTCTTCGGCAACGTCGTCGACGGGGAGGGGAGGGGAGGCCGGGGGCGCGGGGGCGTCAAGGGCCTTATCGCCAAGGCCAGGGCCAGAACCATCACTTCGGAGCGCTTCAAGCTCCTCGAGCGCGAGGCTGAGGCCGTCCTGGAGATTCGCCGCCGGGGCGAAGAGGTTGAGCCCGAAGAACCGCCCGACGGCCAATCGAATTTGCCGACGGAACAATGATGAAATCGCGCGAGGCTGCGCGTGTCATACCGTTGCCACGCGCGGAGGGGGAAGGGGAGAGTTGGGGGATAGGGTTTCCCCGTTCTTTCGCCTACAAGGAGAAAACATGAACAAGACAGTTAAGATCCTCGTGATCTTCCTGGCCATCGACGCAGTGATCGCGGGCTTCTACTTCGGAATTAAAGCGATTTCCTCGAGTTCCGGCGAATCCCCCATGGACGCCTATGAGTGGAAGACGATGGACGAGTATTACCAGCCCGTGGACTACGTCGAGCAGTTCATCAAGGACGACGCCTCCGAGAAGGGCATCTTCCCCGTCCAGATCCGGAACTACGGCCGGAACGGCGATGTCCTCAAACGCTTCAAAGGAAAGAATTTCGCCCGTTCGTCCGAATCCAACCTGAATCTGGCCTTCCCCGGCCTCGACGACTGGACCCTCATCGACGTCAAGTACAAGAACGAGAAGGAGATGGAGGTCGCCCGGACCATCCTCTACGTCAGCATCAAGAACCAATGGCGCGTCGGCGACAGCGGGAAGCTGATGAAGTGAGCCTTAGCGGACAGCGGAATATATCTTGCATGGTCGAGCGAGGAGATTCATCGAATATTCATAGGAGGGAACGATGTCTTTTAAGCAGATGGTGATTTTGTACCTGATCACCCTGGCCGTGTTTTTCCTGATCGACATAGTTTGGCTCGGCGTTGTGGCCAGGGACTTTTACCGCCGTCATCTCGGGACGATGCTCAGCCCCAAGGTAAACTGGGGCGCGGCCATTCTTTTCTACCTCCTCTTTATCGCCGGCCTGCTCATCTTCGTCATCCGGCCGGCCTTGGCGCAACGTGCGGTCCTTCCCGCCCTTCTGCTCGGTGCTCTGTTCGGATTGATCTCCTACGCCACTTATGACCTGTCTAATCTGGCGACACTCAGGGACTGGCCCTTGATCGTCACGGTCGTCGACCTCGTCTGGGGTGCGACCTTGGGCGGCCTGGTGTCCCTGATCAGCACCCTCCTCGGCCGCTGGCTCCTCCGTTCCTGATGAATTCGGGGATGGACGGAGCCCCAGGCCGAAGGGGCGTTTCGAGTGAGGAGAGAACCTGAAGTTCAAAACCTCCAGAGGTAACTGACCTTGAAAAACAGGCCGCGCTTGGTTTCGAGGAAACGGTCGCTCGTCACGTACTCGCTGCCGTTCCACTCCTGCCGCTCGAAGGCCGAACCGTAGCCCACGTAGAAAACCGTCCCGGGGATGTAGGTGAACGACACGAGCGCGTCGGCGGTCAGCCGCTTCCGGTAGAGGTTGTATTCGACGATCCCCCGAAAGAACAGGTACTTGTTGACCTGGAACGTGTTCCGGCTGCGGAGGATCGTATAGTCGTAAATCTTCTCCCCGTCGGCCCGCTTGAAAAAATCGACATAGTTCAGGCTCAGGTTGAAGTCAAGCTTGTCGACGGGCTGGTACCGCACGCCGACGCTGAAGCGGGTTTCATCGCCCTGGTACGGGGCGTCCGGGTCGTAGTAAATGCCCCCCCACCTCCGGATCGCCGCCTCAACATAGACCTGCTTGAAGACCTGGGACTCCGTGCGGAACCCATAACCGGTCCGGTCGAACCGCCCGCCGGCGAAGATCTCGTTGCCCAGGATCCCTTCGAACCGGACCTGGGTGTTCCGCGGCAGGTAGAACCGGAGGACGAAAAAGTTCATCGTCTCCCACATGTTGTCGATCGTGTCGTAGAGGTGGTAGCTCCAGTAGAAGGGCTCGATCTTCTGGAAGAATTTCGACTTGGGGTAGATCTGGTGCATGGCGAAGGCGGCGAAACGCCGGACGCCGGTCCGTGTGAGGAAGCCCGTGTCCACCTGGAAATTCCGGGAAACGTCCTGGTAGCCGAGGTCGATGTTCCATTTCCGGCTCTGGTAATTGTAATAGAGCGAAAGTGCGTGGTCCTTGTTCGTGGACTCCGCGTCCGCCGGCCGCGTCAGCGAACCGAAAGCGTGGAACGAGAAGAGGGAGGCTTGGCTCAACCGGAACCGGCCGTCGATGCCGCCGACGCGGTTATACCCCTGGCCATACTCCCGGTCCGTGTAGAACGCGCCGATATAGGCGTCTTCTTTCAGGGAATGCTTGTAGCGGACGATGGCGAAATCCGGGTGCACATCCACCGAGTCGCCCGGCAGGCGGTCCTTGGCGTAGATGGCGGCGATCGTGTCGCGGCGGTTGAGCTTTCCGGTCAGCCTGAATCCGTAGGTCGGGTCGATGATCGTTCGCGTGTAGACGACGGCCGACAGCGGGGCGTCCTCCATTTCGCCGCCGAACCGCCAGAGGTCCTGACCCTCGAGGAAGAACGGCCGCTTCTCCTGGTAATATAGGGCGTAGCGGAGGTTGATGTCGACCTGGCCGGCGTCAGCCTCGACCTGGCTGAAGTCGGGGTTGACCGCCCCGTCCATGGTCAGGTCGGACGTCAGGCCGACCTTGCCCGTCAGGCTGATGTCCTTGTTCTCTTCGTCCCTGACGAGCTTCCCGGCGTCGGCGCCGTAGCGGGCCCCGTAGGTGAAGGCGGGCAGGATCTCGACGACCCTTTTGTACTTGAGTCCCGAAACCCGGATGGACTGGGCCTGGGAGATGATGCTGCTGTTGTCGGGGTTCAGGGGAGGGAAACTCGCCTGCTCGGATGTTCGGGTCAGGAACCGGAAGAAAAAGATGCGCATGGTCAGGACCTTTTTGTCGGGGAAGCGGATGCTTTGGAGTGGGACGCGCGCCTCCACGGTCCAGCCCGTGTCGTCGATCAGGCCCTTGCTGTACCAGACCATATCGTGGCTGTCGTCGACGTTGCCCTGGACGTTCATGATGCCGTCGCCCTGGATGCCGAGGGGGTTGAGCATGAAGGTGAAGCCGCTCTGGTTGTCATTGAAGGTGTCGAGGATGACCCCGACGAGGTCGTCCTGGCCCATGGCGTCCCGCTTGCAGACGGAGGACTTGATCTTGGCGGGTTCGGTGTCGCTGCAGCGGAAGGCGAAGTAAAAGTTATCCGGGTCGTAGGCCAATAGGGCCTCAGTGCGCTGGGACGGCTCCTTGCCGTAGTCGGGCTTGAAGGTCTTGAAGGCGTCGAACCTGGCGGCCGTCTCCCAGATAGGGTCGTCGAGCCGGCCATCGATCGAGGGAGGGGTGGCCGTCGGGGGGATAACGGGGATAACGAGCGGGGCAGGGGGTTCGGCCGATGGGCCGCGGGATTGCCGGGCCGGGTCCGGGCCGGTATTGGCGGCGGATGATGGGGCAGGCATGGCCGTAAGCGTCAGCGCCAGGGCGGCTATCATCGCGAAACGCATCGATTTATTATTGAGGGAAAAACCAAAATTCATCTTGTTTCTCCAAATCCATCACTAATGACTACGTAAGGACCCGGCCGAAGGTTCCCTGCCCCGGGGCGGAGGCGCAAACTTTCTTGACTTCGAGGACATCCCCAAATACAAGTTGTATCGCCGATTTCTAAGTGGTAAATTGTTTTCAAAGGGAGACGCTCCATGGAAATGAATCAAGGGAATTCATCGAGTTCGAAGAGCAAGTGGCTGGTTGGGCTGGGGATCGGCTGTGGGGCGATCATCGTCATCATCGTCCTCCTGTTCATCGGGGGCTACTTCTTTGTCAAAAACATGACCCGGGGCTTCAAGGAATCCGAAAGCAAGATGAACGAGCTCGCCGTCAAGTACGGCCGGATCGAGGAGTTTTGTCCCAACCCTTCGGGGGCCATCGGACCTGACCGGCTGGAGGCCTTCTTGAAGGCGCGGGAGGCCGTGGCGCCGAATCGGCAAAGGCTCGAGACCTCGTTCGAGCAGCTGACCAAAGACAGAAGATCGTTCGCAGCGATCCGGCGCGGACTTGGGGTTATCCCTCAGGTCGCCGATTATCTAAGGGCGCGAAATCAGGCCCTTCTGGACGCCGGAATGGGGATGGGAGAATATTATTTCATTTATGTGATCGTCTATGAATCATATTTGAAAAAGCCTATGGACGACGGCCCCGGCTTTCGCTTTCCCGAAAGCGGAGGTCTGCGGACGGACTGGGACAGGGAAGGCGCGAAGGAGATGCAGAAGGACTTTGCTCTGAGGCGCATCCATCGGGCGGTCCTGCCTATGCTCAAGAACCAGCTCGCGAAGCTGGCGACCGAAAATGCCGCGCCGGGCGCGGCCGCCGGCACATCGGGCCGGGGAGCAGGGAAAGGGGCCCCGTTGAAATGGCAGGAAGCGCTCGCCGCCGAGGTCAAGGCCATGGAAGCCGACCCTCATCGTCTGCCCTGGCAGGACGGCCTGCCCGAGGTCCTCGAGTCTTCCTTGAAGCCGTTCCGTGATCGCTTCGAGGCGAGCTATAGCCGTATGACAAACATATTCGAGATCTCCTACGAACAAAAGTAGGGACCAGGTCTCGACATTGACCCCGGAATTCCGACTCGCGTCCTATCGGCGATTTTGGGGTTCGTCCCGTTTACGCGGTTTAGGGAAGAGCGTATACTAATACAAATGCAATAAAAAAAGTACCTATGTATGAACGGCGCTGAATGCCGACCTCAAGCCCCCGTAGCGGAGGGGGGACCCGGCGGTTTTTTCGACGGGGGGAACCGACGGGACTGGTTCCCCGGGGCCGGGGGAGTGAGGGCGGCTTCAGGCCGCTTAAAGTCAGATGTCAAACTATTTAATGCGTTTGTATTAGCTTCCCGAAATACCGAGCTGGAGAGGGGCGCCATGG
>Ga0315279_10009188_pt1 | contig 11835 bp, 10 predicted proteins | sample YL17G06_20_MG_FD_203694 | JGI IMG/M metagenome (GOLD analysis project Ga0315279, IMG submission 203694) | Sediment microbial communities from Yellowstone Lake, YNP, Wyoming, USA - YL17G06_20 | ecosystem: Environmental > Aquatic > Freshwater > Lake > Sediment | place: USA: Wyoming | collected...
ACCCGTCGCCCAGCACTAATATGGCCAATTCTCAGGAGTTGGCCTAGTTTTTTTTAAACGGCTCCGGCGGCTGGAGGATATGCCTACTCGCCCAAAATCGGTAACCTTACTGTACTATGCTTTCTTTCCAAGTGCTGACCAGAGCGCAAGAACGGCGATGAGGACGCCTACGATAACGAATCGCAGTGTGTGACCTCCGCCCATGTAGGCCATGACGACCACCGCAAGCCCGAGGAGAAGATTAACCCATTGTTTCCACATGGAAGTGTGAATTAATTATACGATCCCGGCCTTTGAAATTAGTATACCATTTTGGCCCCGGCGCCAGGACCGGCTTATTAATTTGGTAATTTTGTTAGACCACTTTCTACTTCTGTGTGGCAGTTCTTACAGAGGATAATACACTTTCTAGCCTCTTTTAATATTGAATTCCAAGCGTAGCACAAACCCTTTACGCTCAATGAAAAAGATTTAGATGTTGGGTTTATGTGGTGAAAGTCGAGCGCGCCGACATATTTTTTGTAGCCGCATACAGCGCACTTTCCGCCAAACATTTTAACCAGCCGCTCTTTTTTGTTGCGCCTGTTTCTTATTACCCAATCCGATGCACATTTTCCACAGCGGAACGATCCGTCTCGTCTTTCGAAATGGTTTGTCCGCCCGTGCTTTTTACAATTCACCACCATGTCTTAATTATAATATAGCACAAGGTGTTAAGGTATTAGAATGCACAAAAAGCGCCTTTGCTCCGCGGGCAGGACTCGAACCTGCAACCATCTCCTTACACCTAACCCAACGTTTCCGTAGGGAGTGGACTATATCATTGCCATAGCCACAAAGAGGTGACCACAGGCATCTCGGTATCTAGTCTCTACGGAGCCCCCGCCAAGGCGGGGTTCCCACGGTGTTCGCATGTCCATTTGGATTTAGCATTCACCGTTATCCCAAGATTTATCATCCGACAATTTCTTGCCAGAGCTGCCTATTTGACAGGGAGCCGCTCTACCATTGAGCTACCGCGGAGCAAAGGCGCTTTTTAATTTTCAAATCCGGCGGGCGGATACTGTTGGGCTACCGCGGAATGGTTTCCAAATAGAATTTAACAAAAAACGGGAGTTGTTTCAACCCCCGCATTAATAGGTTCATTTAGAGAAAAATCAGCGCGGCGCCGTTATTGTCTCGTCTATCTCGCAAACCCCGCTCGCGCAGGCTATTTCTTTTGCGCCTTCGGTCGTGTCTTCTTTCTCGTAGATAATGATTTGCGAGAAGTCCACCGCCGGAAATTTTTCAGTCATTTCTTCGTAGCGCTCTTTCGTTATTTCTTCGTAGGGTGCCAAAAGATAAACGTGGTCCGCGCGGGGGAGGAAAGAAAGCCCGCCGATTATATCCCAGTTTTCGTAGAGCCAGTTGGCCACCTCAATCCATTCATTTTCGCCGACCGAGATCGTTACCGAAGGATTTTGTTCCGTGTAGTTGTTCTTGACAATCTTCCAATATTCAAGCTGTTCGCCGGCCGTGAGGTCGTTTCGCTTGATGGCGCCTTCGGGTGCTTTTACTGGAAATTCAAAGACATAAGTATTGGCTGCGCTTGTTGACTGGCCGACTTCCGGGAAGTAAGGAACCTTTTGATCTTTAAGCATTTGGAAAAGGGGATCGGTGGCGTTGATGCGCACTCGTCGGATGTAATATTGCGCGTGGCGCGGGTGGAGGCCGGACGAGGCATCAACAAGCTGTGAAACCGTTCCCGACGGTTTGACGCAGGTTATGGCGAGAGACGGGTTGATTCCCATTTTTTCCGCGTAGATTTTATTGGTTTGAATCGCCTCGTTTCTTAATTTGGCCAAAACCGACGCCTCGCGAACCGTGGGGCAGTCCCATTGCCCGGTTATGGAGACGCCGAGCAACCTTTCTTCCTCACAATTCTTTTTCCACTCCTTGGACAAGAATTGGAAATTCGTCAGTGTCGATTGGTAGGTTCCCAAAATCGTGGCCAGTTTGACCTTGCGCAGCAATGTCTCTTCGGTATCTTCGATGTGCGCCACGACCTCGGATAGGTTGCAAAATTCTTTGGATTTCAAGATTATTTCCCCGCAGGGGTTGGTGCCGCAAGTGGCCCAATCCGGTTCAAAAACCTTGCGCCGGCGCTCGGGAATCTGTTTCAAGATGCCGCCGCGGTTAAAAATGCCCCTCTCGCCGCTGCCGCTTCGGGTCAGAGCCAGCCACTCTTCCAAAAACTGCGTTGACGAAGGCTTTTCATTGTAAGCAGCGGAGTTGTTGGCCATCGAACGTTGGGGTTCTTGGACATAAAACTGTCCTTTCTTGGCGTCGCGCATTTCGGGATCGTCCAAATCCGACAAAGAAATCAGAGCGCTGCGGCGTACGCCGCCGGAGACCACAATTTCACCGATTTTGCATATGATATCGTGGACATCGAGATTGGAAAGTCTGCGCCCTTGTTTCGATAAAATTTTATTTCTCGCGAAGTTCAAAAGCGCGCGCAACGGTTCCGGTCCGGAACTTTGTCCGCCCATGGTTTTTAATCTCGCGCCGGCTGGACGAAGCTGTGAAAAATCAAAATCGATGTCCTTTCCGTTGAACCAAGTTTTGAGTCCGAGCATTAAGGCGTTCGCCCACCCTTCTTTGCTGTCGGCAATGATATGCGTGCCGAGTTTTTTCCCAACCTGTTTTTTTATTTGGGGTAGCTGCTGGGTTGTTTGGCTTTCAACCGAAAAACCAACGCCGGTGCCGCACATAGAGAGGTACATAATTTCCGCAAAGTCCTCCAATTTTATCGGCGCAATGTACGAGCAGTTGAAGGCGGACGCGTTGGTGGCTCGCGCAGCCTTGCCCGCGCTCCACATAAGCCGCATTGAAGGCATTACTTCCTGATTGAGAATTGCCAGCCGGATTTCGGCGTATTCGTCCTCGCTCAATTTATTGCCGAGATTTTCTTTCATAAAGTTCATGTAGCGGTCAACGGTTTCGATCCAGGTTTCGCGTCTACCCTCCTCCTCTATCCAGCGCGAGTAGCTTCTATAGTAAATAAACTCCGATAATTGGTTGCGAAAATATTTTTTGCTCTCGGTAGCGAGTTTGGCGATGCGCTCGGGGATCGATTTGCTCCTTTCCCTTATTTCCGAGCGATTTTTCCTGTACAAAATGTAGGCCTTCGCGGTTTTTGCGAAGTCCATCACTATCAGCTGGGTTTCAACTACGTCCTGTATCTCTTCAATCGTAGGGATGTGGTCTTTGGGGAACTTTTTGGAGAGGTCGCTTAGTACCTGGTCGCTGACCTTTTCGGCGTCGTCCTTCGGGTTGCCCTCGCCCGTAGCCTGCATTGCCCTCGCGATGGCGCTTGTTATCCTCAATTGGTCAAAAGGCACGACTCTGCCGTCGCGCTTTCTCACTTCCGCGAATGGGGCTTTTCTGGGGGACATAAAATGTAAAAATCAAAAAGATTTAAAGATTTTTTGTTCGACGGGTTAATTTTAACATTTTAAAAAACGCCGTTTTTTGGAGTCTGGGGATAACTTTTTGAAATTTTTGGGAAATTTGCAAAATTTTTTGAAAAGTGATATGATGAAACCATAAACCTGAAAGGTCGTCCAAAAATACGACAAAATTTATGAAATTTGAAAGCGGTGAATCCGGCGCGAAGAATTTTGAAAGGAATTTTGTTGACCCCGAGGCGGCGGAAAAGGCCAAAGAGGCGCAAAAGAAAGCCGGCGAAAGGTTGATCAAGGCCAGAGAAGGCCAAAAACCGGGTGAGGCGGGAAAGGCCAGCGAGGTTGACCTTAGCGCGGAGGCAAACGCGGCTTTGGGGGCGGCCAAAAAAGCAGCGGAGGAGGGCGGCGATCGGGCGGAGGGCAAGTAGCTCGGCCGATAAGTAAAAATATAAATTTTGGCAGGGCCGCGACTTGGGGCCGCCCTGTTTTTATTTTTGGCCCGTAAGAATACCGCGCCATGGGGGGTGGATAACCGCATTGCCGCAAACGGATACCGCGCCGCTTGGCCTACTCTCCATCCTCCGAAGTCCGCCTCAGGCGGACGAAGGCTGGACGCGCGGTTATTATTGTTTGACGCCGCAGACGCGTTTCTGATATGGTGGAAATACTTTTATCGCGGTTTATGCTTTTGTTTTAAGCGAAACAATGGACGACTTTGGCCTTGGCGATGTGAGGAGGGGCAGTCTGCGCAGACGGATTATTTTAGGTTCTATCTCGGCTGCCTTCATTGTCGGCTTGGGCGTCTACGGGTATGCGTATGGTTTCGGGTCGGTTGGAAAATTTCTTCGCCAGACGTCCGCAGTAATATCGCAGACGTTCTCGAATGTCCTAAATCCGGAAAACCACTTCAAGCTCGCGGCCGAAATTGATTTGACTCGCGGGGGCGGCGGACAAGGCGAAGCGGTTTCGGAAAGCAATTCCTCGGAACAGTCCGGTAAACCCGGAGAAGAAATATTGTCGGCTCCTGCGGCCGCCGCGCAAATTCCGGAAAATAAAAAAGCTGCGGGTTCAGGAAGTTCGGTTACCGTAAAAAAGAGCGCCGCCGCAGGATCCGAGACCGTTTCCGCGGCGACGAAGAGCTCCGAAGAAAAAATTATTGTTTCTGCTCCGGAGTGCGATTTTGCGGTTAAGGCGTCTCCTGCGCACGAAGTTATTCTGAACGAGATTGCCTGGATGGGTTCGCCGCTGCGTCCCGGTGAAACTGCGGCGCAGGCTGCGGGCAACGAATGGCTGGAATTGAAAAACAACTCCAGTGCGACAATCGATTTGGCCGGTTGGCAAATCCTCGATGATTCAGAAAAGTTTCAAATTATCCTCGCGGGCGGGGTTGCATCGGGAAAATTTTATTTACTTGAAAGAACAGATGATGATTCCGTTTTGAATGTTGCCGCGGACAAGATTTATTCCGGCGCTTTGTCCAATGCCGGCGAGCAGCTGCGGATTTTTGATGAAAATTGCAAGTTGGCTGACGAAATTGATGCGTTAGAGGGATGGCCGGGCGGGGACAACGCGACGAAGCAGACGCTGGAGAGAAATAATTCCGATTTCGGTTGGCACACGAGCGCGAGCCCTGGCGGTACGCCCAAGGCAGCGAATTCAAACCCCAATCCTCCGGCGACGACTTCTGCGGCCACAACCACACCCGTCAACCAGCCCCCGGCCGTTTTATCCAAGTATTTGGTTGGCGTTTCGCTTGAAGGGGACGGTTCCGGCACGGTTATAAGCGACCCCACGGGCATTTCTTGTGGGATGGATTGTGGCGAAGAATTCAGTGGAGGGACGAAAATCACGCTTAACGCCAGCACTTCCAGCGAATCCGTGTTTGAGGGCTGGTCCGGCGCTTGCAGCGGAACGGGAAACTGTGTTTTTGTCGTAGCGAGCACGACGTCCATTATAGCCAGATTCAGGTCAACTGCAGCGCCCGGCGATGTTTACTCGCCGCCCCCGACAGGAGAAGGAGGAGTTTCTGTTGACCATTTGGTTATAAGCGTGATTCAAATTGCCGGTGCTTCTACGACAAATGATTTTGTGAAAATTTATAACCCGATCAACGCTGCGGTTGATGTAAGCAGTTGGAAGTTGAGAAAGAAGACGAAACTTGCGACAGATTATACCTCCGTACGCGTCTTTCCATCTGGAAGCACAATACCTGCGCTTGGGTATTTTACGTGGGCGAATTCGGCTAATGGATTTTCCGCCGCAATCGGAGCCGACACCTCAAGTTCCGAAGAACTTACTGCCAGCAGCAGCATTGCTCTTTTTGATGCATCGTTGAATTTAGTAGATGCCGTAGCTTGGGGATCTGGTCATACGGACCCTTACGTTGAGGGTAGTCCTTATCCCAACAGTCCCGCGGCGAATCAGGTTTTATCGAGAAAATTTGTAGGCGGCCTGATTGTTGATACGGACAACAACGCCGGAGACTTTTCAATTCAATAGCCCCCGTGTTTAAGAATTTATGGATTGATTTCTGGTACGGAGCAAGGATAATTGAGACAAGACGATGCTCTTGTTTCAAGTAATTTTGTTTTTGGCGCTCTCGGCAACTCTTTATTTTTTGATTCGTCCCGTGATAAGGGGTGCGATGTATTTTCCGACTCCTCCTGAAGTTGTGTCCGGCGTGGTGAGGTTGGCCAAACCAAGGCGGGGTGAGAGTGCACTAGATATCGGTTCCGGCGATGGCCGGTTAATTATCGCGCTAGCCAAAGCTGGCGCCAAAGCGGTCGGTTGCGAAATAAATCCACTGCTTGTTTGGAAATCCCGCGCCGCCATCAAAAAGAGCGGGCTCGCAAAAGAGGCGAGCGTCGCCTGGCGCGATTTTTGGAGGGAGGATTTTTCACGCTACGACATTCTGGTTGTCTTCGGCAGGACGGCAATTATGGGTGACCTGAGCGGGAAATTCGCAGCTGAAGCCAAGCCGGGTGTGAGAATCGTTTCGGTGGTTTACCCGCTTCCCGGCTGGCAGCCAACCGCCTGGGAAAAAATAGGTAAATATTCGGTATATTTATATGTAAAGCCCTGAGCTTCGTTGTTTTTGACTCTTCGCGGAAGCGGCATCGGGGGAATATAATAAACCCGAGCCCACCACATTTTTGTCATGAAAAAACGAGTTGCGATTTTTGACGTTGACGGGACGGTCTTTCGCTCCAGTCTTTTGATTGAACTCGTGGAAGCGCTGATTCACGAAGGAGTTTTCAGGCCGAAAGTTTTTAAAATCTACGAACGCGATAAGAAGAGCTGGCTAAGCCGCAAGGGCGATTACCAGTCTTATATTGACAGCGTGGTTCGGGCTTTTTTGAAGAACATCAAGGGCGTGAAATATAGCGATTTTTCCCGCGTTGCCCAGGAGGTCGTTTCTTTTCACAAAGACCGCGTTTATCGCTTTACGCGCGATCTTGTGCGCGGACTGAAAAAGAAAAATTATTATATTCTGGCCATTTCGCATTCGCCGAGAGAAATCGTCCGGCGCTTTTGCGGGGGCCTGGGATTCAGCAAGGTCTACGGCATTGTCTACGAGCTCGACAAGAAAAAAAGGTTCAGCGGCAGAATTCTTTATTGGGATGAAATTAGCGACAAGGCAAGGATTTTGCGCCGCGCCGTCCGCAAGGAAAACCTGTCCCTTAAGGGCTCGGTGGGGGTGGGAGACACCGAAAGCGATATTCCGTTTTTGAAAATGGTCGAGCGCCCAATTTGTTTCAATCCCAACCGAAAACTGTACGAGCACGGAAAGCGCGCTGGTTGGCAGATCGTTGTCGAGCGCAAAGATGTGGTTTATAAGATTTGATCCGCATTTATTCCCGCCGCCCGGAACAAAACATCCCTCCGTCAAAGCAGGGGGATGTTCGCCTGTGCCGCAATTTTTTCGGCTTTATTGCCCCGCAGTCACAAAGGAGAATCCGCTTGATGTAGTGGTGTTTCCTGCGGCGTCCTTGGAAGAGACAACATAGTAATAGGTCGTGCTGGTTGCGAGATTCGGAATCGCGAGACCGTGGCTCAAGACAAGCGTACCGTCGTTCACCGTCGGAGCATTCACCGTATCAACCGGAGTTGACGTGCTGTATGAAACCTTGCTTGTCGCCGCTTCGTTTGTGGACCAGATTATCTGCGCCGAAGAAGATGTGATGTTGGTCGCGGAAACGCCGGAGAGTGTGGGCGGCGTGGTATCCGGCGTTGAGGTCGCCGTTGAAGTTGAGAGGCCCAACTTTATGGCGATACCAGGAGGAATGGTCTGGCAAACGGGAACAACGGGTTTAACCCCGTTTTGTTTCCGGAGCCAGCCTGGAGCAATGAGGTGCCCCGGAGGGACGATAGCGCAATGCGTCTTGTTGTCCGAGGTGTCTTTCATTAAGGGATTTTTTTCGAGTGCCTCGTTTAATTTGGCGAGCGTTTTCGGCCCCACCTGCCCCACCTGTTCCAAGCCGTTCTTTTCCTGGAAGCGCTTTATGGCTTTAGCTGTGAGTTTGCCGAAGTAGCCCGTGACGAGGCCTTCCGGATACACATTTGGATCTGCCGCAAGTATTTCTTGGAGCAGCTTCACGTCCTCGCCGGACGCTCCCTCGCGGAGCTGGGAGATTAATTTCAGGGTATCTTTGATTCCGCTCGTTGTTGTCTTGACCTGGGTTCGCGCTTGGTTTAGGGTGTCAAGCTGGGATTTGAGCGTCGTGACCTGGTTTTGCAGTGTCTGAATCAGCGTCTCTAAAGACGAAGTCGTGGTGCTCGTCGTCTGGGCAGACGCCGCAAGCGCATTTCCCAAAACCAAACTGAAAATCGCGAAAATTGTTGCGTATTTTTTTAAGCTCATTTTTTATTTTGTTTATTTTTGACCTTTTTATTTGATTTTGTTTTTGCCAAATTCGACCTTTTTGCCGGCTGCTCACTGCCCGAAAGGCAGCTTGTAATATATAATATGTATATTATACGACGAAAAACCGTTTCTGTTACAGCCTAAGCGCCACCCCCGCCGTTTGCGGCTGCGTTATCCTCAAGACATTCCGGCCTGCAAAATAAAAAACCAAGATACTCTGCACGTGCCCGCTTTGTTATACTTAGACCAGCTCTTCTTTTTGGGAGGTGAAGCGATGTTCGGTATTTTTCTTCTGGCGTTTATCGCGTTGGAAGCCGCTGCGACGGCCTTTATCATTATCGGCACTATGCCGAAGAAGAAAAAACCTGACAAAAAGAAAAAATAAGCCGGCCGGAATGTTTCCGGGCGGCTTTTTGGCAACTTGACCTCTTGCTTCAGGCGTTTTTTGATTTTTCGCGGTCGCCAACTGTAAAAATAAAAAAATGAGGGGCGCGCACCGCGCGCCCCTCCGTCAGTTATCCGCCGTAGAGTTCGGCGACTCGTTCGCAGATGGTTCCGCGGACGAGCTTCTTCATCTCGGGCGCGGGGATGCCCGTCCCGAGAGAGAGCTTGATCAGCGCACCGCCAACTTTCCTTCCGGAGAGCAGCGGATACTTACTCAATATCTTCTGTACCTTCTTTCTCGCGGCCTTCCTCTTTCGCAGCCCCTCTGCGGCTGTCCCGGAGGCGATGATCCCTTTTGTCATAGTCTCTTCTCCCTCGTCGGCGGCAATCAATTTGGCGCTTTGCCGCTGACTGCTGTTCACATTGTAACACATTATTATTTAATTTGTCAACATAACAAAGAAAACCCTTGCGGGAATTGATCGCTGTTTCGTGATATAATAAATAAAAAATGGGTCGTTATAGAAAGCACGTCCTCATCTGTGTAGCCCTGCTTTTTGGTGTTTGGGCGATGCCACGGGCGCGGGCTGATATCCCTGCTTCCGCGCCCGGCAATATTCAATCCACAGTAATAAGCACCTCGGAGATAGACCTTTCCTGGTCGGCGGTCACGGCCAATCCGCCGGTGACGGGATATAAAATAGAGCGCGAAACTCCTGTCGGCGGAGGTTTTACGACGATCGTGGCCAATACGGGCTCGACCGATACGGTTTACGTCAACGCGGGTCTTGCGCCCGGCACAACCTACAACTACCGCGTTTCCGCGATCAACAGTGACGGGATCGGGCCGCCCTCCAGTTCGGCTTCTGCTATCACGTTCGGTCCTCCGATACAATTTCCCGCCGCGGTTCAATTAGCTGTAATCGGCCCCTCGGGAATTAATGTTTCCTGGTCGGCGGTCGCGGCCAATCCGCCGGTGACGGGATATAAAATAGAGCGCGAGTCTCCTGTCGGCGGAGGTTTTACGACGATCGTGGCCAATACGGGCTCGACAGCCACAAGCTACGCGGATACGAATTTAAGCCCGAATACGGTCTACAACTACCGCGTTTCCGCGATTAATAACTACGGCATCGGTGTTCCCTCAGTCACTTTGGCTGCAGCTACTACATATGGCCCGCCAACTTACGCGCCCGATCTTGTTACGGCGACGGCGGTAAGTTCCTCGGAAGTCGACCTTTCCTGGTCGGCGGTCACGGCCAATCCCGCCGTGACTGGTTATAAGATTGAGCGCGAGTCTCCCATCGGCGGAGGTTTTACGACGATCGTGGCCAATACGGGTTCGACAGCCACAAGCTATGCGAATACGAATCTAAGCCCGAATACGGCCTATAACTACCGCATTTCCGCGATTAATAGCGGCGGTGCCGGGCTTCCTTCGGCCAAAACCGCCGCTGCGACTACGCTCAGTGTGCCCGCGCCGTATCCGCCGAGTTCTCCCACAAATTTGACGGCGGTCGCTGCTTCCAGTTCAGTAATCAATCTTAGTTGGACGGCGGCCCAAAGCGATTCGGCGATTACCGGTTACAGAATAGAAAGAGATTTCGGCGGCGGTTTTACGACGATTTTGGCGAACAGCGGTTCCAGCGCCACAAGCTATTCCGACGTGAACCTTTCGCCCGGCATTACGTATATGTATCGCGTCTCGGCAGCCAACGTTTATGGCATGAGCAATCCTTCGCGTACGGCTGTCGCGGCAACACCCGTGCCGCCTGCCGCGCCGCAAGGCGCGAAAGCGGTTGCCGGCGACGGCCAGGCGACGGTTACTTGGCTCCCCCCGTATTATGCCGTGACCGGCGGCATTACAGGCTATTTAATCAGCGGCACGCCGAGCAGTTCGGCAAGCGTGGGGTCGAGCACCCTAAGCGCGACCATTACCGGGCTTACAAATGGCGTGGTTTATTCTTTTAGCGTCAGCGCCGTGAATCTCGCCGGCCCGGGGCCTGCGGTAACTACAAATACCGTTATTCCCAAAGTGGGACTCGTGCAACAGCCCGTTACTACAACCACGGTTCAACTTTCGCCGGCAAGCAACGCGGCGCCAACCGCGCCATCGTTTTTCTATTTTTCTTTCACGCTGCAAAAAGGGATGCGCGGGCAGGCCGTCACGGAACTTCAAAATCGTCTTACATGGCTGGGATTTTACTCCGGGCCGGTGACGGGATATTTCGGGGTGCTTACAGAGGCGGCGGTTACGTCCTATCAGCGAGCGCACTATCTTCCGCAAGTCGGGGTTGCCGGCCCCCTGACGCGCGCCTTTCTCAACGCGAACCTTTGAGCTCTGCGCCTGTTTTTCTTGCCGCGCAACCGCCTCCGCCCGGGAGTCGGTTTGTTGCGTGTCAAGACATTTTCCGTGTTATAGTTTTAGCAGGTTTTTAAGGTATGGAGGTGGAGCCGTGGGCAGCATGAGAGTTCATCCGATCTTCACCGCTCGTATAGATTTTGACGGCATCAGCAGAGAGTTTGAAGCTTTATTGCTGCAGACCAAGAATTTGGAAAGCATGGAAAAGTTCGGCGATATCGTTGTTCCGCTGGTCAGATCTGTTTTGAAGAGGTACAAGCACCTTTCTTCTAGGGGAAACTATATTCCCGGAGAGCTTGCCGGACTGGCCCTGCATCTTTGCAACTGCGTTGAAAGCATAATGCCGGACCGGTTTAATTTCGGAGTTTTGATAGGCAGAGAACCGACGCCCGTGTTTTTTGTAAGGCTGAAGGGTGGGAAGCGCAAATCGGCGTAATGACTAAAGAGCGACTTCGCGGAGCCGCTCTTAATATTTGCCTCTCGCCCAAAAACTATTTTTTCTTTCTCTCCAGCTGGTGCAGTATTTTTAGGATAAGCTCGTTTTGGCATTCGAGGTGAAGCAGAACGGTTTCTATTTCCCTTTCGGCCTTCGTGTTAACTTCGTAGTCCGCCTCCGCCCTTGCTTCCGAGTGGCGCCCCTGCAGATTTTGACCGATCATGATTAGGGGAAGCAGAAAAAGCTGAATTATATTGGAAATAAAAAGCCAAAGCACGAAGGCGGGAAACGGGTCGAAGCGCGCATTGACCGGGGCGAAAACATTCCAAGAGAGCCAAAAAAC
>Ga0315279_10009189_pt1 | contig 11834 bp, 11 predicted proteins | sample YL17G06_20_MG_FD_203694 | JGI IMG/M metagenome (GOLD analysis project Ga0315279, IMG submission 203694) | Sediment microbial communities from Yellowstone Lake, YNP, Wyoming, USA - YL17G06_20 | ecosystem: Environmental > Aquatic > Freshwater > Lake > Sediment | place: USA: Wyoming | collected...
GTGGCTCCGATGGCTTGGCCAGGCCCTGGAGCAGCCGTGCCGCCGCAGCGCGCGCCCCGCTCGGGCGCTCTCCCCGCGTGTTGAAAAGGGGTGGCCGCTGTGATATACTCACGCCGGGTCGCGTTGGGATTCATGCGTGGTGACTCGCAGTGAGGAATGCGCCCGTCGCGCCTGCCTGACGCCGGCGCACGCGAGGGGAGTCGAGAGGTGAGCCTTCCATCGATGCGCGCGATAGCTCTGGTGTGTGTCCTGCTGGCGGCGGCTTCGCTGGCGACCGCCGACGACTACGAAGACGGCGTCGCGGCCTTCAAAGCGCGCGATTACGCAGCCGCGGTGGCCGCCTTCGAAAAGGTGACGGCCGCGACCCCCGCTGCGGCGGCGGCGTGGTCATGGCTCGGCGGGTCGCAGCTTCGCGCCGGACGCGCGGAGGACGCCATCGCTTCGCTGCGGCGCGCGGTGGAGCTGGATCCAGCTTCCGCCGACAACCATAACAACCTCGGCAACGCGTTGCTAGCCAAAGGGGATTACGCCGAGGCGGCGGCGCAGTACCGCAAAGCGCTGAGCATGGCCCCCGGCATGGTGGACGCGCGCTATAACCTCGGCAACGCGCGCCTGGCCGCCGGTGACACGGGTGGGGCGATCGCCGAGTACCGCGCGGCGCTTGCGGCCGACCCGTCGCTGGCCCCAGCCCACCACAACCTGGCGGTCGCCCTGCAACGTTCGGGGGATGCGGAGGGGGCGCTCAAGGAATACCGTGAGGCCGTGCGGCTCGCTCCCGACAACGCCGAGTTTCAGCTCGACCTCGGCCTGGCAGCGCGCGCAGCGGGGCGCCTGGAGGAGGCGGGGTCGGCGCTGCAGGCCGCAGCGCAAGCCAATCCGTCGTCGTTCCTGGCGCACCTCAACCTGGGGCTGGTGCAGCTGGCGCTCGGCCAAGCCGAAGCGGCCGCGGCGTCCTTCCGCCGCGCCGCCGAGATCCAGCCCGGCGATTTCGCCGCCCTCTACAACCTGGGGCTCGCGCTCGCGCGCCAGAAGAAGTACGAGGAAGCGATCTCCGCTTACCAGCAGGCGCTGAAGGTCAAGGCGGTGGACCCGCGGGCGCTGTCCAACCTGGGCGCCGCATACCTGGCGCTCAGCAAGGCCGACGACGCGATCGCGGTCCTGCAAAAGGCGATACGCGCCGCCCCGACATTCGCACTCGCGCGCCAGAACCTGGCCGTGGCCTACATGCGCAGGGGCGAGGACGAGCAGGCGGTCGAGCAGTGGCAGCAAATGGCGCGCATCGCGCCCAATGATCCCGTCCCGCAGGAGGCGCTCGCCGACTACTACTTCCGGCGGGAGGACTACGCGGCCGCCGAGCAGCACTACCTGGAGCTGCTCAGGCTGCGTCCACAGGAGCTCGGCGCGCTCAACAACATCGGGCTCATTCACTACCGACGCGGCGAGCTGGATTTGGCGGCGGCGGCTTTTCAGCGCGCGCTCGAACTGGACCCGAACTACGCCCTGGCGCATAACAACCTGGGCATCGTGCTGGAGGCCCAGGGCAAGCGCCCGGAGGCGCTGCGGCAGTACCGCCTGGCGCTGGACGCGAACCCCGGTTACGAGGATGCGCGCTTCAACCTGCAGCGGCTGCAGACACCGAAGGCCGAGGAGACGCCGGGCTGACGCCGGGCGGCGGGTTCCCCTGTGCTGCGGCGGCTGCGCCGCATGCGGGAGACGACGGTTCCTACCGGGAAGACCATGCACAAGATAGCCATCGTTGCGTCCTTGCGCAAGCGCGAAGCCCCCAGGGTAGTGGCCGACGTGGTGCGCTGGCTGGAGGGGCGGGGCCTGCAGGTACGGCTGCAGCGGAAGGTGGCCGAGCACCTGGGGCGCCCGGAGCTGGGCGAAAGCGATGAGGGCCTGATGCGGGAGGCGTCGCTGGCGCTGGCGATGGGGGGCGACGGCACCATGTTGGCGACGGCGCGGCTGGCCGCCCCGAGCGGCATTCCCATACTGGGATGCAACCTGGGGGGCTTCGGCTTTCTCACCGAGCTGCCGGAGTCGGAGCTGATGGCCGCGCTGCCGCGAGTGCTGGAGGGCAAGTGCGAGGTGCGGGACCGCATGATGCTCGAGGGTGAGGTCATGCGCGGCTCGCAGGTGGCGCAGCGCTTTCTGGGGCTCAACGATATGGTCATCACCCAGGGGGCGCTCTCGCGCCTGCTGCGGCTGGAGATCGAGGTCGGCGGGGAGCAACTGGGAGCGTTTTCCGCGGATGGAGTGATCGTATCGACGCCGACGGGATCTACCGCGTACTCCTTGTCGGCGGGGGGCCCGGTGATGAGCCCGCATGTGGAGGCCCTGCTGGTGACGCCGATCTGCGCGCACACGCTGTCGACGCGCCCGATGGTGGTGCCGTCGAGCGCGGAGATAGAGGTGCGCGCACACCCGCTGCAGCCGGAGCAGGAGGTGATGGTCACGATCGACGGGCAGGAGGGCTTCCCCCTGCAGGCGCAGGACGTGGTGCGGCTGCGCAAGGCGCGGGTGACGGCGCACCTGGTGCACCTCAGCGGGCCGAGCTTTTTCGTCAAGGTGCGCACCAAGCTCGGTTGGGCGAGCAGGAGTTGAAGCAACCCGTGCGCCGCATACGCGCCAGAGCGCGGGTGGATGCCCGCACCAAGCACCTCGCCCTGCGGCTGCAGCCGGGAGAGATCGCGGTCATCTCGCATCGCGACATCGACGGCTCCTGCGCGAGCGACCTGGTCGCTCGCGGGGCGGTGGCGGTCATCAACGCCGAGCCCAGCATCACCGGCAAGTACCCCAACCTCGGCCCCCACGTCCTGCTCAGCGCCGGCGTTCCCATTGTTGATGAGGTGGGCGCCGAGGTCATGAGCCTGGTGCGCGAGGGCGACGAGCTGGAGGTGGCCGAGGGAAAGGTCTTCCGCAACGGCGCATGCGTCTGCTCGGGGCGCGCCCTCACCGCTGACACCGTCAGCCAGTGCATGGAGGCCGCCAAGGCCAACCTGCACCTCCAACTGCGCGGCTTCGTCGAGAACACCTTGAGCTACATCATGGCCGAGCAGGAGCTGCTGGCCGAGCCGCGGCAGATCCCCGCCCTCGACACCTCCGTCTCCGGGCGCCACGCGCTGGTCGTCGTGCGCGGGCAGGGGGCGCGGGAGGATCTGGCCGCCATCCGCTCGTACGTGCGCGACATCAAGCCCGTGCTGATCGGCGTGGACGGCGGCGCGGACGTGCTGATGGAGGCCGGCTATACGCCGGACATCATCGTGGGGGACATGGACAGCGTGTCCGACCGCGGGCTGCGCTGCGGCGCGGAGCTGGTGCTGCACGCCTACGCCGACGGGCGGGCCCCGGGGCTCGAGCGCCTGCAGGCGCAGGGGCTGTCGCCCAAGATCATTCCCTCCGTCGGCACCAGTGAAGATATCGCGCTGTTGCTCGCCTACGAGAAAGGTGCCGAACTCATCGTCGCCGTGGGCACCCACTTCAGCCTGGTTGATTTCCTGGATAAGGCGCGGGGAGGCATGGCCAGCACTTTCCTCACGCGCTTGAAGGTGGGCTCGGTGCTGGTGGACGCCAAGGGGGTGAACCGCCTTTACCGCGGCGCGCCCTCTCCCGGCTACCTGGTGGCGATGTTGGGGGTGGCGGCGGTGACGATCGGGATGATTCTGTGGTTCGCCCCCGAGGTGCGGGCCTATCTCGAGGCCCTGTGGGCCAAGGTAACCGTTTACATTGCGCGCTGAACGCGGGCGCGCAGGCGGCGGCCGGAATGCACCCGTGAGGAGGCGCGGTGGACAGCGATAGCATGGGCGAGATGCTGGACGAATTGCGGCGAGCCCTTGAGGGCATGGATGATCGCCGGGCGGACGCGTTTGCCGACGCCCTTGCCGCAGCCGGCGACGTGTTCGTCACCGGCCAGGGACGCTCCGGGCTCATGGGGGCGGCGTTCGCCACGCGGCTGACGCACCTGGGCAAGCGGGTGCACGTGGTCGGCGAGCCGACCACCCCGGCGACGGGCCCCGGCGCCGTGCTGGTGGCCTGCTCCGGCTCGGGCCGCACGCGCAGCACCATCATTCACGCCGAGCGCGCGCGCGAGGCGGGCGCCCGGGTGTGGGCGATAACCCAGGATACGTCGTCACCCCTTGGCCGGGCTGCGGACCACGTCATCGCCATACCGGCCGCGCCTTCCATTCAGCCGGGCAGATCGGCTTTCGAGCAGGCGCTGCTTCTGTTCCTGGATTCGATTGTGCTGCGCCTGATGACGAAGCTGGGCGAGACGCCCGACAGCATAGTTGCGCGCCACTCGAACCTGGAATGAGCGCGGCCGCCCGGAAGCGCATAGCCGTAGCAGGTTCACTCCGTCCGTTTTGACCGCGGCGAACATCACCGACGTTCCATTCGGTTCAACGACTACGACTATTCCCAGGCCGGAGCGTATTTCGTGACCGTTTGCGCGCAGCGACGGGAATCTTTCTTGCTTGGCGAAATCGCAGGCGAGGACATGCGGCTGAATGATGCCGGGCGGATGGTCGGGCGCTGGTGGGCGGAACTACCGAACAAGTTCGCCATGGTTGAAGCCGACGAATACGTCGTCATGCCCAATCATTTTCACGGCGTCGTAGTCATTATTGAGGACCGAGGTCACACGCCGCGCGTAGGGGCGGCCCTGCGTGGCCGCCCGCGAGAAACAGGGCACCCACATAGGGGTGCCCCTACGTTGGCGGATATTGTGGATTGGTTCAAGACTATGACAACCAACGAATATATCCGGGGAGTCAAAGGGCGCGGCTGGCCTCCGTTTGCCCGCAGACTGTGGCAACGCAACTACTACGAACACATCATTCGCAACCAAGACGAGCTGCGGAGAATACGTCGCTATATCGCGGATAACCCCCTGCAATGGGCGCTGGATAGAGAGAATCCCGCATGGGCGGGTGCTGAGGGCACGGCCTACCGCGCCCCTACGGACGGCGTCGGGGCAATATTCGGCGGGATCCGTCCCTGAACCGTACGGGCAACCCTTGTGGTTGCTCTGTTTCCGCCGCGCATCCACCCCGCAGCCCTCCATGTTAGATTCCGGAGCAAGTGTGGAAGGTTATGCTTAGCAGTCAATGCGCGGGGAGCAGCTTCCCCGCGGGGACCTTATCAACTCACCGCGATCCGAAACGGCAAACCTGGAGAAATCCAGGGGCGCAAAGCCATGGGCCTACCGCGATCGGAATCGCTATGGCTGCCAGGCTGCCGAAGGCGTGCATCAAGGCATGGAGCAGACAGCAGACGTCTCTGGGCAGCCTGCCGGCAGAGGCCGAGGCGGCCCGCTGTCTGCGACGAGCGAAACGGACAGCGGGTTTTTCGTTTGAGCGCGTGACGCCGTGTGGAGGCGCGGGCACGCGATGGAGGGCGCGATGAGCAACCGGAGTGGCTCAGCAGGCCGCGGGGCGGCACAGAAGGAACGCCGGCGCGCCGCGGGGAGTGGCGGTTTCACCCTGATCGAGGTGCTGGTGGCGGCGATGATTCTGGGCATCGGCCTGGTCGGGGTTTCGTCCATGGTGTACTACGGGGTGCTCTCCCACCAGAAATCGGCAAACTACACCATCGCCGGGGAGAAGGCGATGCAGGAGATGGAGCGCATCCGCGACGCCGGGTACCTGGGCGCGCTCGTGGACCTTGCGCATTTCCCCTCCCCCAGCTACCAGATCGTCAATGCGAGCACCGTGCACTTCAGCGTGCCGGAGCTCACCAGCGGGCTGGGCGTCATCACCATCGCGGAAGACAGCCAAGCGCAGGCCATCAATCCCGCCACCGGTCAGCCTTACCTCAACATGAAGCAGGTCAGCGTGACCGTCTCCTGGGGCGGGTCGCAGCGGTTGCGCGGCTCCTACAACCTCGCCACGCTGATTTCGAACCGGCCGTAAGGAGTGCGACGATGAAGGTCTTGACCAGGGGTTGCCAGCGCGGGCTCGCGCGTCATAGCGCCACCCGGCACGACGGAGGGTTCACCCTGCCGGAGCTGCTGGTGGCGATGGCGGTCATGGGCGTGCTGGCGTGGACGGTGTCGCTGATCTACTTCTCGGTGCTCGGGGTGTACAACAAGAACATGTGGCGCCTGCGCCCGTATGACGAGGCGACCAAGGCGGTCGAGCGCATCGCCCAAGAGATCAGGGCGGCGATGGTGATCGACACCTACGGCAGCCAGGCCCTGATCGTCATCATGCCGCAGCAGGACGCCAGCCGCGACAACGTGCTGGTTGATACGGGCTCGGGGCTGGCGCTGTCGCAGGGGGACTGGGTGGCGTTCTATCTGTCAGATCAGACGGGGGCCATCGACGCCGGCGGCCACTGCCTGTGGAAGGCGGTCAAAGCCAAGGGCACGACGACGTGGGTGCCGCGGGTCAAGATCGCGGAGGACGTCCACCCCGAGCTCAACCCGGTGGATCCGACCACCGGCCAGCCGCGGCCGATGTTCAAGTACTGGCCGGACCAGGTGCGCCTGTACGGGGTCGAGATGTGGGTCACTTCCGTGTCGGAGCTGAAGGGCGAGCTCAAGCCCCAGACGGCCCATACCGAATGCTATCTGCGCAATCTGTGAGGGATGAAACGATGACCACGGGCAAGGGTGAGATGACGATGACGCGGCGACTGAGGAGCTACGCAGGCTCGGAATCCGGATTCGCTCTGCTGTCGGCGATGATCTTCCTGGTGGTGCTGCTGCTGGTGGGGGCGAGCCTGGTGCAGACCAGCTCCCAGGAGCTGCAGACCGCGAGCCGGGTGCGCAAGGAGTCGCGCGCGCTCAACCTGGCGGAGGCCGGGATCGATCACGCCGCGTGGAAGCTCTACTATGCGCCCTCCACGCCGCTCCCGGCGACGTGGACGCGCACCGACCTGCCGACGGGCACATTCACCGTCACCGCCACGCAATACGTGGGCGCGACGGGGCCCATGCCCAACACGGTGGTGCTGCAGTCCACCGGCGTGGCCCAGGGCTGGACTTCGCAACTCAAGGTGGTGGGGCGTTTCCTGCAGAACCCGGGGACGAACAACCCGATATTCGATCAAGCGCTGTTCTCCGACGCGGAGCTGCGCATCGGCGGCACCGCGGACATCAAGGGCAACGTCCACGCGAATGCAAACATAAAGTTCAACGGTTCGCCAAAGGTGGACGGCGACGTGTCGGCGGTGGGGTCCATCACCAACAAGGGTACAGTTACCGGAACTCGCACGCCCAACGCTCCCCGGGTGCCCATGCCCACCATTGATCTCGCGTACTACCGCAGCATCGCCACCACCGTCATCAACGGCAACTACAACTTCAACGGCAATGCCACGTTGGACGGCGTGACCTTCATCGCCGGCGACTGCAGCATCAACTCCACCTTCAGCGGCAAGGGCGTCATCGTCTGCAGCGGCAACGTAACGATCAACGGCTCCGCCAGACTCCAGAGCCTGGAGAATGACGAAATGGCCATCGTCGCCGCCGGCAGCGTGCGCTGTAACGGCAACTGCCGCATCGAGGGCTTCGTCTATACCCACAACCTGGACGTCCCCGCCGGCTTCACCGGCAACGGCACCGCCGATATCTACGGCGGGGTCGCAGCCGACGTCATCAATATCAGCGGCACCCTGCTCCTCGAGTACCGCGAACCGACCTTGCCCCTGCCCGGCGACACCTCCGCACCGGCCCAGTTTGCCTCCATTTCCTGGCGCCGCGTGCGGTGATACATATCGGTGATCCCAGCGGGAGGTGAGACCAGAGAGATCTGCGGGAGGGTGCGGGCCCTCCCGCAGAGCTTTTGTGGCGGCGCAGCCGGCCCGCTGCGCCTCGAACGTCGCTGGCGCAACGGCCCCCTTTCCGGCTACAATGACGCCGTAGGGGCGCGAGGGTGGCTGCATCCTCTAGTTCGCAGCCGTTCCCGGGGAACCCGCGGACCGTGCCATACTATCTCGGACAGGCGATCGGCGAGGCGGCCGATGCCCTGCTCGCGGCAGGGGTTGCGGAGCCGCGGCGCGAGGCGGTGACACTCGCGGTGTGGGCCGCAGACGCGTCCATGGCCGCGGTGCTGGCTCATCCGGAGCGCGAGCTGAGGCGGGACGAAGAGGCGCGCCTGCGCCAGGCGGTGCGGCGCAGGGTGCGGCGCGAACCCCTGGCCTACATCACCGGCCGCGTGGAGTTCTACAGTCTGGAACTGGAGGTGGACCGCCGCGTCATCGTGCCCCGGCCCGAGACGGAGCACGTGGTCGAGCAGGCGCTGGCGGCGGCGCGCGGCTTCGACCAGCCGCTTATCGCCGACGTCGGCGCCGGCAGCGGCTGCATCGCCGTGGCCCTTGCCCACAGCCTGCAGCGGGCGGTGGTCTACGCCACCGACGCATCCGCGGACGCGCTCGAAGTTGCCGCCGCCAACATTCGCCGCCACCACCTGGAGGCCCGCGTCAGACCGCTTGAGGGCGACCTGCTGGCGCCGCTGCCGGCGCCGGTGCATGTCATCGCGTCCAATCCGCCCTACGTCGCGACCGGCGAGTTTCCGGGGCTCATGCCGGAGGTGCGCGACTTCGAGCCGCGCGGCGCCCTCGACGGCGGAGCGGACGGGCTGTCGGTCATCCGACCGCTGATCGAGGTGTCGCCGGCGCGGCTGCTCGCAGGAGGGGCGCTGGTGATGGAGATCGGGGCCGGCCAGGGCGCGGCGGTGCTGGCGCTGGCGCGCGAGCGCTTTGGGCGCGCGCGGATCGAACGCGACCTTGCCGGACACGACCGGGTGCTGATCGCCGAGAGATAACGGGGGCGCCGCGCTCCCGCCCCAACCGGGCGGCGGCAGGAGATTCGCGCGCAAGCGAGGAAGGCTATCCGCACCACAGCGTCAAGCCCCTCGGCGTGGGCGGCAGGAGCGGAGCGGTGCAGCGATTCGGTCTGTTCGACATCGTGGTCGTCGCCGTTTACCTCGTGGGCATCGCGGCCCTCGGCATTATCCAGATCGTGCGCATCAAGTCCTCCGGCGACTACTTCACCGGCGGGCGCAGGTTCAACAAGTTCCTGATGACGATGCATGCGCTCGGCACCGGCACCCACGCGGATGACCCGGTGGGGGTCACGGGCGCGGTGTACGAGCGCGGGCTGTCGGGCATCTGGTACACGTACATCTACCTGTTCGTCACCCCGTTCTACTGGATCATCGCGCCTTTCTTCCGGCGCTCGCGCTACATCACCACCGCCGACTTCTTCGAGGCGCGATTCGGCCGCGGCCTGGGCGTCCTCTACACGGTGATGGCGATCATCGCCTTCAGCGTTAACACCGGCACCCTGCTCAAGGGCACCGGCACCATCGCCACCGCCGTCACCGGGGGCGTCTATCCGGAGTGGTGGTTCATCGCGGCGATGACGTTCATCTTCGTCGCCTACGGGATGGCAGGGGGGCTGGCGGCGACGGTTATCACCGAGGGCGTCCAGGGGCTGCTGATCGTGGTCATGTCGCTGCTGTTGGTGCCCTTCGGGCTGGCTGTCATCGGGGGGATATCGCGCCTGCACGCGCTGGTGCCGGCGGAGAAGTTCAGCCTCGCGGCCCCGGTGGAGATGACGATCCCCTGGATCCTGGTGGCAAGCGCGATGGCGCTCATCGGCATCGTCGCCCAGCCGCACATCATGGAGGTGTGCTCCACCGGCAAGACCGAGTTCGAGGGGCGAGTGGGCTTCACTTACGGCAACTTCATCAAGCGCTTCTGCGCCATGGGCTGGGCGTTCACCGGCATCATCGTCATCGGCCTCGTCGCCGCCGGCGGCGTTCCCGGGCTGGACAAGCGGGAGCACGCCTTCGGCATCGCCATCCGCGACCTGCTCCCACCGGGGGCGACCGGGCTCATGTTCGCGGCGATCCTGGCGGCGCAGATGTCAACCTTGAGCGCATTCATGGTGGCGGGCAGCGCGCTGTTCTCGCGCAACGTCTATGTGCGCTTCCTGCGGCCCGGCGCCGCCGACGGGGACATCTTGCGCGTCGGTCGTTACTCGGGGCTGATCGTGGTCGGCGCCGGCCTCGCCTTCTCGTTCATGGTCGGCAGCGTCGCCCAGGCGCTCACCATCTTCTGGGCGGTCAACACGCTGACGGGGCTGCTGGTGTGGTTCGGCGTGCTGTGGCGCAGAGCGAATCCCAGCGGGGCGTGGGTTTCGTTCGTCGCCATGAGCGTGCCGTGGCTGCTGCTGGGCACCTTTGGCACCGTCATGCGGGCGGTGTTGAAGCCGCTGCTGGGTGATGTCACCTGGCTCGGGATGTATGCGGAGCCGAAGTTCCTGCCCCAGCTCGTGGCCGCCTATCTGCCGCTGGGCGTGGTGGCGATGGTGGTGGGCAGCCTACTGGGGCGCGTTATGGACAAGGAGCGCCTCGACCGCTTCTACTTGCTGCTGCGCACGCCGGTCGGGCATGAGGACCGCCTGCGCAAGGCGGGCGTCGACGTCGTCTATGCCGGCGCCACCACCGGCCACCCGTGGGAGCTCAACCACCCCGTGCTGGTCAACGTTGTCGGCTTCCTGGGCGCGCTCGTCTTCTCCGGCGCCATCCTCGCCCTGGTGTGGGCGCTGGCGCGCATCGGCGCGTGAAAAGGCGGCCCCGCGCCCGTGGAAAGTCCAGCCAGCACCCAATTGATCGAGCCAGGAATCTCTGTCAAGACCTAACGCCCCAGATCGGGGGATTACTGTCCGCAGATGGCTAGGCCGTTGGCCGCCATGGCGGCGGCAGGGCCGCCCAGCCCCCGTTTTCTTCGACGATAATCCGCGGATGGTCGTGTCAGGCGCCCCAAGCAGTGGAAGAAGAGGAAACATACGAGCTGGCGGTTCCCGCTCCCCCCACGCCGGAGGCGCTAGCGCCGCAGGAGGCGGACGGCGACCCCTCCTGGCGCGTGACCCTGTACGCGGCATGGGTGGCGCAGCTCATCTCGATCATGGGCTTCTCGTTCGTGATGCCCTTCTTCCCGTTCTACGTCCAGACGCTTGGCATCACCAACCCGCGCGAGGTTCCCATGTGGGCGGGGCTGCTGACGACGGCGGGCGGCATCTCGATGACGGCCTTCGCGCCCCTGTGGGGCATGGTTGCGGACCGCTACGGGCGCAAGCTCATGGTGCAGCGCGCGATGTTCGGGGGCGCGGTGATCATGGCGCTGATGGGCGCGGTGAGCAACGTCCACCAACTGCTGGTGCTGCGCTTCATACAGGGCGCGGTGACCGGAACGGTGTCGGCGTCGATTGCCCTGGTGTCGAGCGTGACGCCCAAGGACCGCATGGGCTACAGCCTGGGCCTGATGCAGATGGCGGTCTTCACCGGGGCCTCGGTCGGGCCGTGGGTGGGAGGAGTCCTGGCCGATCACTTCGGCTACCGCGTCCCCTTCGTCGTCACCGGCGCGCTGCTCGTGGTGGCAGGGTTTCTCGTTCTTTTCGGCACGCACGAACGGTTCGAGCGGCCTGCGTTCCAGGAGCATACCGCGACCGCTTCCATTCGCAATCTGCTGCGTCTGCGCGGCGTGACGACTCTGCTGCTGGTGTATTTCATGCTCAACCTCAGCGGCACCATCGTCGGCCCGGTCTTCCCGCTGTTCGTGGCCAAGCTGCCGGGCACCGCCGCCCGCGCCGCCTCCATCACGGGGATGGTATTGGCCATGGGGGGCGTAGCCGCCGCGATCGCGGCGGTGACCATCGGCCGCGCGAGCGATCGCATCGGGCACCGCCGCATACTGCTTGCCTCGACCATCCTGGCCGGGCTCCTCACCTTTCCCCAGGCCCTCGCGCGCACGGTACGGCAACTTCTCGCCATGCGCGTGGGCTACGGCCTCGCGGCGGGGGGCATGGGGCCGACGGTCAACGCCCT
>Ga0315279_10009190_pt1 | contig 11832 bp, 7 predicted proteins | sample YL17G06_20_MG_FD_203694 | JGI IMG/M metagenome (GOLD analysis project Ga0315279, IMG submission 203694) | Sediment microbial communities from Yellowstone Lake, YNP, Wyoming, USA - YL17G06_20 | ecosystem: Environmental > Aquatic > Freshwater > Lake > Sediment | place: USA: Wyoming | collected...
TAGGGTATGCCTTCGTTTTGCAGCTCCCATGCGGTTAACGCTCCCTGCAAGCGGGGTCTGGTCTCATCGACAAAAACAAGAATTTTTTTGCCTCTGGAATGGGCAAGTCTCATCGGAGCCAATGCGGTTCCATAATCAACGCAGGCAAGTGCACCAGCATTGCAGTGCGTCAGGATGGAGGAGTTATTTTTTATCAGCCTCTCTCCATTCTCCCCAATCTTCTTGCATGCCTGTGCATTCTCCTCAGCAAGAAGTTCTGCCTTGCGCGGTATAAGCTCCTTGCATTCCCTGACGCTTCTCCCCTCTTCTAGAATTTTTAAAATTTCATTAACATTGTTGAACAAATCAGCAGCAGTCGGCCTTGTTGCCTTCATTACCAGAGAAGCTTTTTTGATGTGGTTGATGAAGGAATTGAGGTTCCCTCCTTCAAATTCAAGAGCTGCCTGAGCCAAGCCATATGCTGCGGCAATTCCTATGGCCGGAGCCCCCCTCACCTTCATCCCCTTGATTGCGCGTGCGGTTTGTCTATAATCCTTTGAGGTGAAAATTGAAAACTTGAAGGGGAGTTTGGTCTGGTCTATAAATTGCAGATTCTTTCCCTCAAGCCAAATATTCCTGCAGTTGAAAGTCCTCCCTCCAACTATAACTCTCAATCTATCCCTCCAATGCTTTTTAGAAAGTTCAAATCTATCTCTCTGAAATCTTTTACTACAACACAGCTCTTTTCAAAATAACTCCTGTCAAGAGAGGTTGTGAGTGCAACGCATTTCATTCCAGCTCTCTTCGCAGCCTCCACTCCGTAGGGAGAATCCTCAAAAACAAGGCATTCGGAAGGCTTCACACCAAGCCTCTTTGCAGCAAGCAATAATGCTTCGGGGTCCGGCTTCCGCTTCTCAACATCCTCCCTTGAGATGAATTGAAACTCGTTATCCAGCTTAAGCTTCTTCAGCATTATTGATACATTGGCTCTATAACCTCCAGATGCAATTATTTTCTTCATCCCAATCCTATTAAGAAGCCTGTTGAATTTCATGAAACCCTTCACAGGCTTCACCTCCCCTTTCCTCACGAGCTTTCTGAATATCAGCATCCTCTTGTTCACCCAGAACTTGGCGCTTCTTCTTATGTTGTAAGTTCTGAATATGTCCTCCATTATGCTGAGAGAACCAAGCCCAACATACTTCTCGTTGTAAAGCTTTCTTGGTATTGTTATACCTAGCTGCTTCAGTGTGATGTTGAAAGATTTTCTGTGTATGGGCTCGCTGTTTACAACGACTCCATCGAAATCGAATATGATTGCCCTGGGCATAGTCACCACTAATATTAATAATTCATTTATAATATATTATGAAGACTGTTGTTGTGGCGCTTGGAGGCAACATGCTCCTCAGGAAGGGGGAGAGCGGAACTTTTGATACCCAGCTTGAGAATGCGAAGAGGACTGCCAAGCGCATAGCAGACCTGATTCAGAGAGGATACAGAGTAGTAATCACCCATGGCAACGGACCCCAGGTTGGCAGCATACTGATACAGCAGGAGAAGGGGAAAGATGAAGTGCCGGAAATGCCTCTTGATGTGTGCGTTGCGGAGAGTCAGGGCGAGATTGGTTACATGCTGCAAAGAACCCTAAGGGAGGAGCTGATGAGAAGAAGAATTAAGAGACCGGTTGCAACAATTGTCACGCAAGTCTTGGTTGATGAGAGGGATGGGGCCTTCAAAAAGCCAACCAAACCTATAGGCCCATTCTACTCCAAGAAAGAAGCAAACAAGCTGAGCAGGAAAACTGGTTACCTGTTCAAGGAGGATGCAGGCAGAGGGTATAGGAGAGTTGTCCCATCACCGCAACCGAAGGAGATTGTTGAGAAGGATGCTATAAAGAGGATGATAAAGGGAGGAGTGATTGTTATAGCATCAGGAGGAGGGGGCATACCGGTTGTGAGGAAGAGGGGTAAATTTAGAGGTGTTGAGGCGGTTATAGACAAGGACCTTGCAGCCGCTGTGCTGGCCGAGGATGTCGATGCAGATATGCTCATAATATTGACAGATGTGAAGGCAGTATTCCTTAATTACAGGAAAGGCAGGGGATGCGAAATGGAACTGAGAAAAACAACTCCCGAGTATGCGAGCAGGTATATAAAAGAGGGTCATTTCGCTCCAGGCAGCATGGGCCCTAAGGTTCAGGCTGCAATAGAGTTTGCTCTGAAAGGAGGAAAGGCTATAATAACAAGTCCTAAGTTTTTGGAGGCTGCGCTGAAAGGTGATGCCGGCACCTTGATTGAGTGACTATTTTTCAAACAGCTTCTCCATGAATTTGCCGAAAGCGGGTCTTGTGACTGCTGTGCTTATTATCATCTCTATTATCCCCGAGAGTGCGAAGCCCACTATCTCAACAAGGCCTGAGAATAGGAGTGGTACGAGGGCGATTATTGCTACAAGCGCCCCTACTATGACTATGAAAAACGCCCTGCTGAGTCCTACCTTCACCCCGCGCTCCTCATCCTCCTCCTTTCCACGGAGTATCTCATCTGTCATCACTATCTGATCATTAACCCCTGTTCCAGTTGCACCTATGACCCCTGCCATCACTCCTAGGTCTATTGTTCCCAGTATTGTTCCCACAAGTGAGAGCGTCAGTATCATCTCGAGCAGAATTGTCGCAATTATGGGCAGGACTATCCTGGGCTCCCTGTAGCGCAGGAATATCAGGGAGGAGATAACCAAGGCGGATAAAAGCGCGCCAATTGCGCTGTAGTACAGGAAGTCATGGCCAAGCGGAGCCGGTATTGTTGTGGGGGTGCCTATGATTATTCTAACAGGCAAAGCTCCTCCACTGAGTATGCTCTTGAGCTTTCTGGATTCGGCGAGGGCAGCTTCACTCTTCTTCTCGTAGGTTGGCAGGTTTCTGGGGGCGAAACCGTTTACCTCGTAGAACTGGTTTATTCTTCCCTCCGTAATATCCTTGCTGAGCACAGGGGCGGAGAGAAGATTGATTGCACCCCATTCATTAACTTTCAGCGTGCCATCGGTACTCATGTATAGGCTTGGTCTCATCTCATCAAGAGTTTTGTTTACAACTTCATAATTCATATTCTGCAGAGCGCTCACAAGTGAGGGTGCTTCTTCCTGTGAGACTATCGCAATCCTTTTTGTTGAGTTTAGGGATGCAATTGTCTGGTTTCCTGATGCGAAATCATCCTCTATGAATATCTTCAGAGAATCATTCTCCTTCGTGCCTGCCTTCTCAAGAAGCCTTATGGCCTCAGTTTCTCCCACGCTTAGGTTGCCGTAGAGCAGGTCGCTCCTCTTCACAACAACTATGGCATCCTCTGGCCTGTCAAGGAACATGTAAACGGGATACTCGGCCTTGCCGTAAACTACGGTGGCAAACTTCCTTGCAGCCTCTTGAGTTATCGCAAATGAAACAGCCCATCTGACGTCATTTCCCTGCAGAGTTGGCTGGGACTCCTTTATGCTGCCAGGCATCATATCCGCTCCTGAAACTGCTAAACGACCGTCAACTATGCCCTCAAACCTGCCTTGCTCTTTAAGTAGTTTCTTTATATCCTCGAGCTGAGCAGCATCTCCCTTCGGCACCTCAACGTATATCTCCGAGCTGCCTATGCCTTTCACAATAACCTGGGACATGCCGTATTTTGTTGCCCTGACCTTTATTGTGTTGATTACATCGCTCATGACGAGCTGGTTAACAGGCTTCTCAAGGGAGATGGGTATTCTGACTCCTCCCTCAAACTCAAGCCCGAAGTGGAGCCCGAAGTTGGCAACCAGTATGCTTCCTATAAGTATCATTGCGAGAAGAAAAATTATCCTTGGCTCTCTCAAGAGCTCGCCATATTTCATGTATGCTCACCACTCTTTCTCTCTGTATACCAAAGTATTATTACGGCATCAGTTCCCCAAGTTGCAGCTATATCCGCTATAAGCCCGAATATTACAACTGCAGCTATCTGGTAGTAGGTGCTTATCTGGGTTACAATTGAAAGGATCAACAGGACTGAGAATCCGATTATGGAGACACCTGCCATCATAACGCCTGTTTTCATCGCTCCATAAGCTCTGTCTTGCGGAGTCCCCTCTGTTCTCTTGGTCACCCTTGTTGTTAGGAGTATATCCGTATCCAAGGAAAAGCCAATGAGCATGAGCAGTGCTGCTATTGAAGGCAGGGTGAGCGGTATCTGGAACAGCCCCATGCCGCCCATGGCTATGAGTATATCACTCAGAGCGCCTGCCATCACTGCCACTGAAGGAATAAATGAGCGGAATATCACCACAACAAGTGCTGCGGTTAGGATGAATGACCATATCACAACTTCTTCTGTCTTGCTGATGAAGAACTCACTGAGCGAGGGGCTCACATCCTCTAAACTGAACTCACTTATGTTCATGTGCGCGCCTATGACCTCTAATATTCTATCTCTGTAATTCTGCTTCGCAGCTGTGGAGACATTTCCTAGCAGGTCCTCCAAGCTCTTGGTATCGGTCGCATTGCTCCTGTTGGTATTCCCGACAAAAAATTCGTAATCGGATATGGCTGCATCCGCAGCTGAATTCATATCTGCAGTTGCCTTGGGAAGCTTTGCCTGGGCATCAGCCAGCCCACTCTGCACTTGATCCCTCTGCGTCTGGGTGAGGTTCCCCATCTCCAAATCTGCAGTGAACCGCGAGATGTCGTACTGGAGCGCATTTACTTCCTCGATATTGGCGTAGAAGTCCCTCATATCCCTCTCTCCCTTGGCTATCCTGTCGTTCTGCTCTATCTCTATCTCAACTTTATTTGCAAAGGGACCCTGCAGCTTGCTTATGGACACCTCATGCACCCCAAGCTTCTCGGTGAGCGATGCCTGAAGTGCATTCTCGTCAAACGAGCTGTTGGTCTGTACGGTTATGAGGGTGCCTCCCCTTAGATCCAGACCAGTAGGAATTTTTGGTATGAAGTAGAGTGATAGCAATATGAGCAGCGTGGGAACAATTATGATAAGTTTATAGTTCTTTGATTTGTATGGATTCGGTATCTCCATTATTTCACTCTCAGCTCTATAATTGAGAAGAGTAGATTTAATAAGCATTTCTTGCAATATAAAGGGATGTTCAGCTTAGAAAGTGTGTGATTTTATGGGCAGGATACTCGTGACCGGCGGGGCAGGCTTCATAGGCAGCAATATTGCAAAAAGGTTAGTTGAACTGGGGCATGAGGTGTCTGTTGCCGACAACCTGTTCCTCGGCAGAGTGAGCAACCTGAGAGGATTGAAGGTGAAGTTTTACAGAATGGATTTGAGGGATGAAAAACTAACTGACAAGCTCTTCAAGAAGGGGAAGTTTGAGTATGTTTTCCATGAGGCTGCATGCAGCAGCGCTCCGATGTTTGACAAAGACCCCCACCATGCTGTGGATGTGAATGTGAGGGGCTTCATGAATGTTATGCAGGCTGCAACCCGAGGGGGAGTGAAGAGAGTGGTATACGCAAGCACAAGCTCCATCTATCATGATTTGACTCCTCCGCATATAGAGACTATGATTGTGACTCCGAAATCGTTCTACACAATATCCAAATACATGACTGAATTGTGTGCAAAGCAGTATTTGGATGAGTATGGGCTGGAGAGCATTGGCATGAGATATTTCTCAGTCTACGGGCCAAAGGAGCTGCACAAGGGCAGGTACGCCAACATAATCTCCCAATTCCTGTGGGTCATGAGAAAGGGGCAAAGGCCGGTGATATACGGCGATGGGGAGCAGGCGAGGGATTTCACGTATGTTGATGATGTTGTGGATGCGAACCTCAGGGCAATGAATGGAGGGAAGCCTGGCGAGGTGTATAACATAGGCACAGGCAACGTGACCACCTTCAATCAGGTTGTAGAGCTCTTAAACCTATTCTTAGGAAAGAAGATAAAACCAAAGTACATACCAAACCCAATCCACAACTATGTGCCGCTCACTGGCGCGAGCATTGAGAAAGCCAGAAAAGAACTGGGGTTTGTCAGCAGGTATGAGCTGAAGGATGGAATAGAGAAGCTGGTTGGGTTCTACTCAAAATAGAGGGGAGGAACAAACCTCAAGTCCGATAGCTGCTTTTCAAATACGCTGATAGTCTTCCCAATGTAATTCAGCCCAGTGTTGCTGAGCTCTGAAATATCTGCAGCATCCTCCATTTTCAGCACTAGGTCGGTGGACATCTCCCTTGCAATGTTTCTGACAAGGAGCGACCTGTCCATCTTATCCCCGGCTGATGATATGTAAACCAGCTCCTGAGCGGAATCGTGCATCTCCCTCAGCTTTCCCAGTGGTATCGCCCTTCTCTTCCTCACTTTCTTCAGAAAGCCAAGCTGGACATCATTCATCAACTTCAGGTTGTCCATTACGTCCCTCATCCTCTGTATGTGCTCTCTGATTGGAAGTTCTTCTCTCTCACCGCAAAGCCTGAGCAACTCCTTCTTCCGTCTCTGCAACCTTCTGCATTCTCTCTCAAAATCATTGAGCTCATCCTTCAGCCTCTCCCTCACCTCAACGAGCTGTACACCTTTCCCGACGCGCTCAACTTCTGTCTCTACATTTGAACTGAGGGAGTGACTTCCGAGCAGGCCTCCTACTATACCAACTGTTCCCGCAGCCCCTGCTATAAAGAGTCCGCCACCTGAAGCCAGCGCAGCTGCCAGCGCCCCAACAGCCTCAGCACCTGCGAGAGCAAGCCACAGCTTTCGTGCATTTTCAATTGATTTCTCCACGTTCCTCTTAACAATGTAGAAATCGCTTGATGCCTTTGGCAGGTTTGATTTTGAAATATTTCTGATGCTCTCATCAACAAGCTTCCTCTCCCTCTCAAGCTCCTCAATCCTTCTCTTTATCTCGCTCAGCTCCTTGGCTGCCAGTTTCTTGTCTATCCACCTCAGCCCTCCTAGCCTTCCCTCTTCTGTCAGCTCTTCCTTAAAAAAAGTCTCTTCCTCGCTGGCAAGCTGGGAGGGTTTTAACACTACCCCTCCTCTGCCATTAACCATTCAGGTCGCCCGAATCCTATTCTCTTATGGAGTATTTAACCCTTGTGGTTTGCTGCATTTCTCGTGTATTTCATCCAGCAGCTTTCCCGCCCTGTCCTTGAGCTCCTCTCTTTTCCCCTCCCTGGTTTCAAAAGAGCTGTTTCTGTGAATCAGATTGCTGAGCCAGTCCACTCCGTAGGTGAGCAGGGAACTTGCCACGACGAATGTAGCTACTCTTATGCCAATATCTGCGGCAGCAGCGAGTAACTCTGTGTATGGAGGTATCTGAACAGGGAAGGAATGTATGAAACCGTCAACCCATGAAGAGGCGCCATCTATAAACTGCTTGTAGGGAGAGAGTGGGTGCATTGAGACCGGGATGGCAAGAGCAGAGCCTGCAATTCCCTCAAGCCGGCTTCCTAGAGCAGTTGTCAGCCCTCCCTTGCTCCTGCTCTCAATATCAGAGAACAGCTTATTGGTCCTTTTGATTAATTCCTTAATCTCTTTTTCATCTCTCTTTGGATTTGAGAGCTCGTTCTTCAGGATTGAGAGCATGCTATGTTTGTAAGATTTCAGCTCGGACAATTCCTCTTCTACCGCTTCTGAGTAAACCTTTTTTCCCCTGTTCCTGGCAAAAGCCACAAGCTCAGATGCTATAGCTACGCCTCCAAAGAGAACGTTTCTAGTATAAGCTGCAAAGAGGATTGAAGTTGAATCTACCACGCCGACTCCGGCATTCAAAGTCCTGCTTGGCTGGGAGTCCTCGGAGTAAGAGAATATACTGTCTATATGCTCCGCCAGCTCCTCTTTTGTTGGCAGTTTCACATCAGTAGCTTGGGCGTTTTTCTCATATCTCCTGAACATTCTGGAGATTAGGTTTCTCTCACCCACCTGCCTTATTTCCTCAGAAATTGCGGAGCTTGGATGCGAAACTTCCTCAGAGCCCTTTGTGGCTATCCCTCTTGGCATATCTATGAATTATGCATTTTAGTATATAAATAGTTTAATGAAGCTAGGGGCAGCCTGTGCAGTCATCGCAGTTATTGCCATTTCCAGATATTGTGTTCCCTGAGAAGGTGGGTTTTAAAACTGTCGTGTTGCAGAAGACGCCATACTGGCCGTTGAGTGTCACAGTATTCAGTGAGAAATTCAAATCTGAGTCTTCTATGTACACCCCAGTATTGGTGTTGCTGGAGATGTTGTTGTTGCGTACAACGCTGCTTGTAGCAACTGATGAGTAGATTCCGTATACATTGTTCCTTACTGTGTTGTTTACAGCATAAGCCTTTACGGGCGTTTCAAAGTAAATCCCGTAGGTTGTGTTGTAGATAGTGCTGTTCACAACAGAGACGTTGGTGGACCTACCAAGGTAAATCCCATAGGTTGTGTTGTAGACAGTGGTGTTAGAGATTACGTCATATGGGTAGTACGGATATGATGATACATTAATTCCTGTAAAAGTTTTTGTGATGGTATTATTGAACATGAAGGTGCTGTTTGATGAATCATGAATGCCTATTCCACAGAAGGTTGAGTTGGATATTGTGTTGTTTGTAATGGTGGTGTTTGATGAATCCTGTACAAATAAAGCACCTAGCTCGTCGGGATCAGTGATATTAGAGATTCTGTTGCTTAGTATCATGTTGCTATCCGACAAAATTAGAGATATTCCTCTCTGGTTGTTGGATATGTTGTTGCTTTCTACTCTATTGTAAGATGATAGGGATAATAGGCCTATGCCTCCATTGGAGTTGCGTATGGTATTTCTCAGTATTGAGTTTCCATCAGATTCATAACCGATGTTAACCGAACCTGACGTTCCGTTGTACATTATGTTGTCTTGTACTGAGTTATTCTGCGAGGAATATACTAGGTAGATTGGGACTATTGTATTATTGTATAGAGTGTTGTTGTAAATTAGGTTTCTTGATGAATTCTGCAGAAGGATGGCGCCGGAGCGTATGTTAGGGTAGCCGGTACTGTGTGAGAAGTTGTATATGATATTGTTATACGCCTTGCTGTCAGAAGTGGATTGGAGGTATATTGCGTGAGAATAGCCTCCTGCGCTTCCTGGATATCCCTTCAGTATGCAATTCTTAACAGTTATATTCTTCCTCCCCTCAGCATATATCTCTGAGAAATCTCTAATAGAAACTGAGCCGTTCCATAATATGGAATGACCTGCGCAGTCCAGTGTAATGTTGTCAGCTCCAAAAGTTATGCATGGGGAGTCGGAGTCATTGACGAGGTCTGCATTTAGTGTTGAGTTCCCGTTTATCACTCCGCAGGTTGACAGTAGCTGATACGATTGGGGAGGGCAGCTATCGAGTGGGTTTATTGTATCTGAGATTACATTGTTTACGAGTAGAGGCAAAGCATTGACGCAGTAGAAACCGTAGCTGCACCGGTTTATTGTATTCTCTGTAAAAGTCCCGTTGGAGTTCTGGATGAGAATCCCTTTTGTGCCTGGCAGGGGTTCTGTAGTTTCAGCGCCGTTCCATCCACTTATATTATTCCTCTGCACTGTGTTGTCATGTGACGAGTCTATCTGTATGCCGGCGTCTGTGTAGTATCCTCCCGGTATTATATGGTCATGTACATAGTTGTAGTTTGAGGACTCGTTGAAGCGTAAACCAACGCCAGGGTCACCTAGGAATGAGTTGTAGGAAATATCATTATGCGAGCTTCCCCTGAAGAAGAATGTCCCAGTTCTTCCCATAATTGTCCTGTAGTTCAAAACATTTCTGGATATATTGCAGTAATTTACATCCTGGAAATAGAAGTTGCCCATATATATGTCGGCTGTTAAGATGACGTTGTTGCCAGTTATATTGCAGTTTGAGGTGGATGATAGTGAAAATCCGTACGCTCCATATAATATGTTGTATGAGAAACTACCTATTGTATTGTTCGCTATCGTAATGCCATCGGAACTTGAAACATGCATCCCGCCTTGACCGGCATCCGTGTTGTTGAAGACGAAGCAGTTCTGGCAGCCACTTAGGGATATGGACTCCTGAAGAACTGATGAAGAATCATATGTGAATCTGTTGTTCATTATTGTCGTATTGGCGGAATTGTAGACAATTAGACCGTAGTTTGCATTGAAGCTGCCGGAGAAGTTGTTGTTGGATACGTTGTTGTTAGGTGAGCTTTCCACTTTAGCTCCATTGTAGTAGGATACAAGAGTATTGCCTGTTATGTTGTTATACTGCGCACCTGAATCGAGCACTAGTGCATAGTCGCTGGAGCCATAGGATCTGATTAGTGAATTCGTTATCGAGTTGTACTTTGAGTTTTTGAGCAGCACTGTCTGCTCGGCAGCATACGGGTATATGTAAGCTCCGTTGAGTATAAGCTTGCCATCTACTCCATCAACCACTATGCAGGCTCTCGCGTTTCTTGAGCCTGGCGGGTATTCCCCTCCGCAGTCAGTCATTTTGGAATTGTTAATGAACAACAGCCCATTATCCGTATTATTGAGCCATATAAAGCCGGTCTCCCCGGAATTGGGTAGGTCCAGAACAGATGCATCGTCCATTGTTGAGGGGTTATTATCTTTGTCGATAAGGAGGAGTTCGCCCTTGTCATGGATAGTGACACCGTAGTCCAGCTCAAGTGTGGAATTCTTCAGAATCAGGACGCTCCCTGGGGTGATGTTGATGTCATAGTGCATCAGGATGTTCCTATCCTCGCACAAAACTACCCCTACTATAGTCCAGACGCCAGAGGGGGGCGGTGTGCATGGCATGCAGCCCCATGCCGTTATGTTCGTGGAGTTGCTCAGTGAGACACCGATGCTGGGGTCTGTTGTAAGAGCAGTTATTGTTGCATTCTGCCCAGTATCTGTTGTGAAACTAGCATAAATCGCCCCTGAGGAATCTGTAATTCCATAGGTAGGGGTGAGAGATGAATCCCCAACAGCTGAATAGGATAGGTTGACATCCATATCTGGTATGGGAGAGCTCCTCTGATCCAGAACAGTGGCAGTCAGAGCCGACTGACCCGGTCCTAGACATACCTGCAGGTATTGGGGATTTGGTTGGAGGATGATGGCAGAAGGCATGAAGTAGAATTTCACAGTTGTTGTGTTTGAGAGCGGGGGTACGACTCCGGTGATTGTTGCCACTCCTGCCTGTGTTGAGGTAATGTTGACTCGTGCTCTCCCGGAGGTATCAGTAACTGCAGTATAAGAGCTGAACTTCCCTATTTGCGAGGTGAACACAACCTCTGTGTTGTTCATTGGTTGACCATTTTTATCTCTCACTGTTGCGTTTATTGTTGAGTAGCTATTTCCATCAGGAGCAACAGTTGCTGGGTTGGCAGTCAGTATTATAGATGCAGGTGGCGGGCAGTCCAATGAGCATGTTGATGGGTTCTCCCCAATTGATGCGCTGCATATTCCGTCACCGCAGTACAAGGTTCTTGAATAACTCTCCATTGGCGTGACTTCTGTGCCTGTTGAGGTGTAGTTTGCTGCTGAAGTGCAGTTGCCTGTTGCAAGGTAGTTGGGGTCTGTGAGGCAGTTCTTGTAGGTGAGCTGCGTCTGCAGCCTGATGTTCTTGCCAACTTCCGGGATGAGTTCCTTGTCGGTTATCTCAACTATGCAGGTGAATGTGCCGCCTTTCTTTATAACATACGGCAGCCTTGGTGAGCAGTTGCCAATATAGGTGTATTTGCCTGACTTGCCCAGATTCTCTGCATTGAGGAGCAGGGCATTCTCGGGCAGGGCAATGTCGTACCCAAGGTCGTTGGAGAGCTGGGTGATGAGCCTTATTGTTGTCTGGTTGACCTCTAGCTTGTTGGTTGTGCAGGGAAGGCCTGGCTCAAAGGTGCACTG
>Ga0315279_10009192_pt1 | contig 11831 bp, 7 predicted proteins | sample YL17G06_20_MG_FD_203694 | JGI IMG/M metagenome (GOLD analysis project Ga0315279, IMG submission 203694) | Sediment microbial communities from Yellowstone Lake, YNP, Wyoming, USA - YL17G06_20 | ecosystem: Environmental > Aquatic > Freshwater > Lake > Sediment | place: USA: Wyoming | collected...
GCGAAGGCCAGCAGTTCGCGCTCCAGTTCGGCCTCCTCGTAGATGTCCTCGGCAAACGTATTCTCCCGGCCGATTGATTGCGGCGCATCTTCGGAAACCACCGGGCGGTCATCCTCGCCTCGCGCCAGGGCCTGCAGTTCCTCCGCGCCGGTCCTGCCCAAGCGCCGCGCAAGCAACTCCGTGCTGGTGCACGCCACGTCGCCAATCGTCCGCAAGCCCCACCGCTGGAGCCGCTCCTCAGTCTTCGGCCCCACGCCCCACAGCCTGCCCACCGGCAGCGGCGCAAGGAACTTCGCGGCTTCTTCCGCGCCGGGCGGGACAACCACAAAGGCATCGGGTTTCCGGATGTCGCTGGCAATTTTGGCGAGGGACTTGTTCTGCGCCAGGCCCACCGAGGCCACCAGCTTCGTGTCTCTAAGAATCTCGCCCTTGATGCGCCGCGCAATCGTCTCCGCTGGTCCGAACAGGCGCTGCGAACCCGTCAGATCGAGGAATGCTTCATCCAGCGAGAGCGGCTCGATGAGGTCGGTGTAGCGTGCAAAGACGGCGCGCACCTCGCGCGACTTCTGCGCGTAGCGCGCCATGCGCGGCTCGCGCCAGATGGCCTGCGGACAGAGGCGCGCGGCCTGTGTGCTGGGCGAGCCTGAGTGCACCCCGAACTTGCGCGCCTCATAGCTGGCGGTGCACACCACGCCCCTGCCGCCGGGCAGTCCTCCGACGATCACCGGCTTGCCGCGCAATTCCGGGAAGTCGAGCGCCTCGACGGCTGCGTAGAATGCGTCCAAGTCCGCATGCACAATGGCGCGAGGCCAAAACCGTGTCCCACAGTCAGCCATACCTGGTCAGAATAGCATGAACGGACAAACTCGAAATCCGAAATCCGAAACCCGAAGGGAACAGGAGCTTCCAACCCTCAACAGCCCCAAGCCCAATAGAACGCCCGACCTGCAGTTGCAGTTCAATCGAAAATCGAAAATCTAAAATCTAAAATGTCTTTCCGTAGACTTCCACCTCCGTGCAGTGGTTCAGATCGTTGTCCGTGTTCCCATTGCCGTAAAGGCGCACGTAGCGCGCCGCAGCCCCCTTGGCATCAATCAGCCGGCCCTCATGTGTCTCGATGTATTCGGGATCGGTCCCCACGCCGAGGCCGGAGGAGTTGTCCTGGTCGTTATTGAAGACCGTCCGCACATTGGCCTTGAAGCCCGCATCATCGGCCAGTTGTACTATCACGTCGTGATACACGCGCGCCTGATTGTGGTAGTGCCAGACCACCACGAAGTAAATGCGGTACACGTCCTGCAAATCAATCTGGAAATACTGTTTGCCGGGACCGATCTCCACGTAGCTGCCTTCGATTCCTTCTTTGTCCCCGTCGGTGACTTGTTTGATTTCGCCCAGGGTGGGGTGGGGATCGCTGGCTGTCACCGGCTTGCCCAAGGCGACGTTGCGCGTGCCCGCGGGCGCAAGCGGATCCGGGCGTCTTTCCTTTGCAGGCTTCTCGAGAATTGGGGAACGGAGGTTGACGGGCGTGCCTATGAACATCGGCCTGGGAAGTTGCAGCTTGAGCGGCGTCAGTTCCCGCTTGGCGTCTTCCGCACTGCCGGCGCCCGCCGTCCAGACCGCCGCTACTGCAACGATGAATGCGAATTGCCTGCCCAGTGTGCCACTCCTTCCGAGGTTATTACCAGTATACCCCGAATGGCAGTTGCGGCGTAGCACGGGCTTCCAGCCCGTGGACATGGGCAGGATGCCCATGCCACTCTCTTGGACCGCGGCTCCCTGGACATTTTCGATTTGCGATTTAACACCTTGCGCCAATCGCAAATCGAAAATCGCAAATCTAAAATTCCCCAAGCTGTTCCTACCCGTCCAGCGTCCAGCCTTCGCGGTACTTGCGCTTGAGCAGGGGGTTGGCTTGGTCGCAGTTCGTCACTTTGCCGGCAGCGGGGTCGTATTCCAGCTTCTTGTTCGCACGGTAGATCGGCGTCCCCTGCTGCTTCTTCTGCTTCGCATCTTTGGCCGGGGTTGCCTCCTGGACCTCATTGGGGAGGAATTCCGGAAACACACGATAGGCCACCAGCCCCAGGAGCATCACCTCCGTCATCTTGCCGCCGTAGTCGAAGTTGCAGGTGGTCTTCAGACTGCCCTTGCAGGCATTGAGCCACTCATTCTGGAAACCGCCCATGGGCGGGATGAGCTTCTCCTTGGCGCGAGGCTGATAGTACGTCATGTTCGCCCCACGGCCGTAGGGAATGATCACGCGCGAGTCGAAGCCGGCGACGATGTAGCCCAGGGAGCCCTTGAACATGGCGCCGTGGTCAATCCTCCTGAGATCAATGCCGCCCGGCGGCGGTTCCGGCATCATGCCGCCTTGATACCAGTGGAGGCGAATGGCAGGACGCCAGTCGTTGGCGGGGATGTCCCAGGACGTGTGCAATTCGACTGGAGAGACCTCGGGATTGAACTTCTCGCCCTCTGCCTCGGCGCTGGTGGGCAGCTCGGCATCGAGTGCGTTCCAGGCCAAGTCCATGGTGTGGCTCCCCATGTCGCCGACCTGTCCGCTGCCGAAATCCCAGAACATATTCCAGCTCAGGCAGTTCATCCCGGGGCCGCCTGAGAAGTACTTGGAATTGTACGGGTGCATGGGCGAGGGCCCGATCCACAGATCGTAGTTGATGTGCTTCGGCGGCTCGCCTTCGGCGGGCAGGTAGCCGGCCCGGCGGATCTGGCGATCCCCCCACGCATAGGCCGCCTTCAGCTCGCCGATGGCTCCGTCTCTGACCAACTCTTTCACACGGGCGAAGTTCTCAATCTCATGCCGCTGCGTGCCGAGCTGCGTGGCCAACTTGTCCTTGCGCTTGAGATAGTTCGCGCGAACGACCCGCGCCTCCTCCACGCTGTTTCCCAGCGGCTTCTCGCAGTAGACGTGCATCCCGCGATTCAGCGCCCAGTTGGCGATGAAAGCGTGAGTGTGATCGGTCGTGCAAATCACGACGGCATTGATGTCTTTCTGTTCGAGGCACTTGCGCCAGTCCGCGTACGTCTTGGCGTTGGGGTACCTTTTGGCCGCCGGGGCCAGGTGTTCCTCATTGATGTCGCACAGCGCCACGATGTTCTCCCTGCCCATGACGCCAAAGTGCGCGTCGGCCCGGCCCCAGGTTCCGAACATGGCTATGTTGAGCTTGTTGCTCGGAGCGTCCGCTCCGCGGAGCATCCCGCTGCGCAGAATCGTCCATCCCGCCCCGGCCAGAATTCCGCTCTTGAGGAGTTGGCGTCGTTTCATGAAGTTCATCTCCCTTCTCTTGTTTTTGTTGTTTGTGTCACCGCACCGTACTGCTGCATACACCGCCCGAACATTTTGGATTTTGGATTTTAGATTTTGGATTTTGGATTAAACAGCAACCGCGGTGGCAGAGCCGGGATTGCGGATTGCGGATTGCGGATTTTGGATTGAACGGCAACCGTGGAGGCAGAGCCGGGATTCTGGATTTTAGATTGGCACAAGCTGTTAAATCGAAAATTGCTTGAGCCGGACCACAAGGCAGGCGAGAATGCAAGGGAGTCAGGCTCATGGGAGGATACGCAATGGAGAGCGGGAGGAATTTCGCGTGGATGGTTGTGGCGTGCCTGCTGGCCATCGTGAATGCCGGGGCTGCTGACGATCCGAAGCCGGCCAAGCAAGCGGGTGATGACGCCCAAGTTCGCAAGCAGCTCTGCGGTCTCTGGCGGGGCTACACGGTGGAAGGCAAGGGCGAGCATCCCGACCGCGGGCCGGTGAAGCTGGACCTGACGATCACCGAGAAGACGATGCACGGACTGCAGATCAAGAACGACGGCAACGTTGACCATGGCCAGGGCGAGTACACGCTGGACCTGGGCGCAGAACCCCGTCGCCTGGACGCTGCCAAGACCGCCGCTGGAGGCCGCAAGCAGGAGTACATCGGCATCTATATGCTGGAGGGCGATACCCTCAAATGGTGCGTCAGCCCCCAGAAAACCAGACCCACGACTTTTGAGACGGTCAAGGGACAGTTCTTGCTCATCCTGAAGCGTGCCGAGCCAGCTAAGTAAACTAGAGGGACCACGCAGGCTCGCGAGCAAGCATCCTTCGTGCGCAACAGATCAAAGGAGGACCTTATGAAGACGCGAATTCTCATCTGCTTCCTGCTGGCGTGGGCCACCTTCGCCTTCAGCGCGGACAGCATCCCGCCGGTTCAAGCCGGCGCGGACGCGGCAACGAATCCGCAAGTTCAGCCGATTACCAAGGGGCTGCGTGTCTTCACGTGCGGCCACAGTTTCCACGCGCCTTTCCTTCCCGGATGGCTGAGCGAGATCGCCAAGACCGCCGGCATCCAGGGCCATGAGATCGCCGGCGTCAATATGATTGGCGGCTCGCGTGTCATTCAGCATTGGGACGTGCCCGAAGAGAAGAACAAAGCCAAAGCCGCCCTGCGCGAAGGCAAGGTGGACGTGCTCACACTCTCGCCCATGCACCAGCCTGATGATGGCATTGAAAAGTTCGCGAAACTGGCGTTGGAGCATAATCCGAACATACGCCTCACGATTCAGGAATTCTGGATCCCCTTTGACAGCATGGAGTGGCCCTTCAAGGGGAAGCAAGAGGCCGTGGACCCCAACGCCGCCACCGGCGACAGCCTGCGGAAACTGCACGAACCCTATTTCAAGACCATGGACGATTATGTGAGCGCCCTGAACAAGAGTCTTGGCAAACAGGCGCTGTTCGTCGTGCCTGTAGGACAAGCTGTGATCGCCCTGCGCGAAAAGATCATCGCCGGCAAGGCGCCGGGGATAGAGAAACAGTCGGATCTTTTCACCGACAAGCTCGGCCATGCTCGCCTGCCCATAGAGGTATTGTCAGGCTACTGCCATTTTGCCGTGATATACCGCCGCGGCCCCGTGGGTTTGCCCATGCCTCCCAAGATGGCCGCGAGCAAGTACAACAACGCTGACCTGAACCGCCTGCTGCAAGAACTGGCCTGGGCTGCCGTCATCGCCCACCCGCTCAGCGGCCTGAAGCGTTAGCCTGGACTACTCACCACAGAGGCACAGAGAATGAATTTTCAATTCTCAATCTGCGATTTTCGATCTGACAGCTTGCGCCAATCGCAAATCGAAAATCGAGAATTCGTGACCGTTCAGCCTCTCCACGGCACGAGAGTCCGTGTTAGTCCGTGTTTGTCCGTGTTCGTCCGTGCTCGTCGGCCTCCCCCACTGAACGGTTGCGAGAATTCCACATCCCTTTTCACTGGAGCCAAACGAAATGACTAAAGCAATGGATGTCTGCGAAGAGAAGATTGCGCCTCCAGCAAGCGCGCCGCTTCCGGGGCCCTGGCCGGGCGCGTGGATGATTGGAGAGGAAGAGGTCCAGGCCGTGATGGAAGTCATGCGCGCCAAAAGCCCCTTCCGGCACTACGGCCCGCACGTGCTGGGCAAGGCGCGCGAGTTCGAGAAGGCCTTCGCGGCGCGGATGGACACTCGTTACGCGCTGGGGGTGACCTCCGGGACCGCGGCGCTCATCGTCGGGCTTGCGGGACTGGAGGTTGGCCTGGAGGACGAGGTCATTATGCCGGCCTACACGTGGGTCTCCTGCCCAAGTGCCGTCGTGGCCTTGGGCGGCGTGCCCGTGATGGCTGAAGTAGACGAGAGCCTGAGCCTTGACCCGGAGGACCTTGAGCGGCGCATCACGCCGCGCACGAAGGCCATCATGGTTGTCCACGTGGGAGGCGTCGCCGCCGGCATGGACCGCATCATGGCCGTGGCCAGGAAGCATGGTCTGAGAGTCCTGGAAGACTGCGCGCAGAGCTGCGGCGCGAGTTTCCGCGGAAAACCCATAGGAAGCATGGGGGATGCAGGCGCGTTCAGTCTCCAGCTCAACAAGATCATCACCACGGGTGACGGCGGCGTGGTCGTAGCTTCCGATCCGCGCGTACACGAACGCGCCGTGCGGTATCACGACCTGGGATTCCTGCGGCCGCAGTTCGATATCCAGGCTCAAGGCAAGGCCTTCTTTGGGAACAACTACCGCATGAGTGAACTCACCGCTGCCGTGGCGCTGGTTCAACTGGGCAGACTTGACGGGATTCTGAAAACGATGCGGAAGATCAAGTCTGGCCTCACCGCCCGGATCGCGGATCTGCCGGGGATGTTGCTGCGCCAGGCCCCGGACCCCGCGGGAGATGCCGCCGTCACGCTGGTTCTCCTCGCGCCGGCCCCTCAAGCGGCCGACCGGCTCGTCGCGGCACTTGGGGCGGAGCACATCGCGTGCGATAAGCCATACGGCGGGAGAACGCTGTACGAGAACTGGGCGGACTGCTTCCAAAGCTGGCTCGCCGCGCGCCGCGCGTGTGGCGCGCGCGCTCTCGCCCAGTCCTATGCGCCGGGCCTTTGTCCGCGAACTGAGGCGCTGCTCAAGCGGACCGTGTGCATTTCCCTGGTCCCGATTCTCACCAGGGAGCATGTTGCAAGCATTGGAGACCGCATACGCAGGGCTTGGCGCACGACCGTGGGTTAACACGGTAGTCAGTAGCCAGTAGCCAGTAGCCAGTAGTCAGCAGGCCATGCCGGGCCTTTTTTCTACTGGCTACTGACTATTGACTACTGAGGAGCGTTTTTTGCCTTTCGTTTTTGGCCACGTTCAGCTATAATGGGTGTATTAAGTTTACAGAAGAACCGCTTTCCGCGGAGAGGGGGAAACATGCGAAGCTTCCGGCTCTTGGCTCTCGGCTCCAGGCACTCGGCTGCGCCGCTCTTGCCTTTGGCCTTCGTGCTCTTGACTTCTTTGGCCCGGGCCGCCGACACACCGGCCAGCCCGGTCTTCGACGTACCCAAACTGGACGGCATCACCGTTGACGGCAAGGCGGATGATTGGGGCGACCGCGGCTTTCGCGTGGACATCCTCGCCGATGCCTTCGGCAAGGTCCCGCCTGCGAAGGACTTCTCTGCCAAGTTCCGCCTCGGCTGGAACGAGAATGGGTTGCTGGTGCTGGTGACTGCCACTGACGACGTCTTCCTCGAACCAGCCACCAAGCCGGAAGAGCTTTGGAAGGGCGACTCGATTGAGTTCTTCGTGTGCACTGAACGAGGCGGCAGCGACAGTTACCAGGTGGTCGTCGCGCCAGGCTGCGATCCCAACAGCCCCGAGATACGCACCAACATCAGCGATTACCGCAAGAACAAGGGCGAGAAGCTCACTCTCGAAGTCGCCCGCACCAAAACCGATAATGGCTACGTGATGGAGGCGCTGCTGCCGTGGAAGAACCTGGCCATTGAGCCGCAGGAAGGCAAGGAAGTGGGCTTCCAACTCTACGCCAACGACTCGGACAAGGTTGATCAGCGCACCCAACTGCTATGGTATCCCGTGCCGGAAGCCCATAGCGACACGAGCCGCATGTACCTGCTCCGGCTGGCGGCCAAGCCTTCCGGAGCCGTGCAGGCCGCTGCCTTCGGCGCCTACGATGCGGACGGCAAGGCGGTGGTCAGCGTGGTGGGGGTGCCGGCTCTGAAAGGCAAGAAAGTCAAGGTCAAGGAAGGCGACAAGAAGGAAGGCGACGAGAAACTGCAGGCTGGAGACGGCGCCGTGACCGCGAAGATCGTTCTCAAGTCCAAAGATAAAGGCGCGGCTTACGGGCCATTGACCGTGCTGCTTGAGGACGAGGTATTAACCACCATTACACTGCCCCAGCCGCCCGCCAAGTAGTACTTGCCGGGCATTATGGAATTTGTGCTTTGGCTTTTGCGGGAGTGCGCGGTAATGTCCACCGGTGGTCTGGATTGCCGTTGGGGGGTAAGGGTTGGACTGCAGTTGTAGCTTGAGGCGCGCGGCGATAGTTGGTGTGCCGGCGCTCATAGGGTTTCTCGGGACAGTGTGGCTGCTGCCTGCATGGCGGGCCAAGCGCCTTCGGCAGTCTGCGCAGGCGCCAAGCGAGTTCTTCCCTGATCCCGCGCCGGTTGGGGCCAGTGTTGCTGAGACCAGCCGGCAAAACGCCATCCTCGCTTCGCCTAACGGCACGTACCCTCAGGGCTATAACTTCGCCTTGCTGAATCACGGCGCAAAAGCCACCGGCGGTACCCACCCCGAGGCGCTGATAGACGGCGACTTCACGGACTATAGCGGCGGAACCGGCTTTGCCACCACCACTTGGGGCGCCAAGCCTGCCCAGTTCTTCCTGGTGACGCTCAGATTCCCGGTCACCATTGATTGTGTCCGGTTACTGTTGTGGGACCGGGATGAGGATCGCTATTACCGCTACAAGCTCGAGATCTGCGCGGATGACAAGGGCGAAACTTGGCTGCTGGCGGCGGACCACACTGGCCCGGCCGAGCAGTGCCGAAGCTGGCAGGTTGTGCGCTTCAAGCCACAGCCTGTCAAACTCATCCGCCTGACCGGAACCTACAATTCGTCCAACAGCGGTTTTCATGTAGTGGAGTTGCAGGCCAGTCTGGGGCTGCCCCCCGGCACGCCCCCGCCCAGGCCGGCTGAGTTATTGGAGTTTTAGCGCGTGGGGATTGAAGCTTGAGGAGTTGGACCGGTGTGCGGGCGAAAGTGTTGCCTCATGCCTTAGCATAGTGCGGAGCCAGAGACGAAGCCATGAACGACCTGATCCAGAAAATCGCCGAAGAATTCAGGCTGAAAAAGTACCAGGTGGAGGCCACCCTGACACTGCTCAAGGAAGAGGCCACCGTGCCGTTCATCGCCCACTATCGGCAAGACCGCACCGGCGGACTGGATGACGGCAGGATCAGGGCCATCCGCGAACGCTGGCGCTACCTGGATGAACTTGAGCAGCGGCGCGCTCTGGCCATCAACACGATTGCCGCCGCCGGCCAGATGACGCCGGAACTCAAGACCAAGCTTGAGAACACCCCCAGCCGCGTGGAACTGGAAGACGTCTTCATGCCCTACCGCTCCCGCAGGCGCGTGCGTTCTTCCGCGGCCAGGCAAAAGGGACTCGATGGCCTGGCCGACCTGATCTGGCAACAGGTCAAGCCGGAGACGATCACAGCAGGTGGTCTGGTTGCCGGGGCATCCTCTCAAGGCTCGACAGCCGGAAACGTCAAGCCTGAAGAGGGAAACCCGAAGCCCGAGACCCCAGCCCCGAGCACAGAACCCGCCAGCCAGAAGCCTGAACTCGTGAGCCAGAGCGTAGAGGCTGCCGCGCAGCAGCCCGAGGCCGCAACCCGGAGCACCGAGTCCGACGCTCAGAAGCCGGAACCAGCCGTCCAGAGCGCGGATGCCGCCGCGCAGCAGCCCGAGGCCGCAACCCAGAGCACCGAGTCCGCCGCTCAGAATCCGGAACCCGCTGCCCAGAGCGCGGATGCTGCCGCGCAGCAGCCCGAGGCCGCAACCCAGAGCACCGAGTCCGCCGCTCAGAATCCGGAACCCGCTGCCCAGAGCGCGGATGCTGCCGCGCAGCAGCCCGAGGCCGCAACCCAGAGCACCGAGTCCGCCGCTCAGAATCCGGAACCCGCTGCCCAGAGCGCGGATGCTGCCGCGCAGCAGCCCGAGGCCGCAACCCAGAGCACCGAGTCCGCCGCTCAGAATCCGGAACCCGCCGCCCAGAGCACGGGTGCCGCCGCGCAGCAGCCCGAGGCCGCAACCCAGAGCACACCTGACGATGCCCCCAAAAAGGAGGGTCCGGTCCAAGAGCAAATCGAAAATCGAAAATCGAAAATCGAAAATTCCTTGCCGCCTTGCAGCCCAGCCGAAGCCCTCGTCAGACCTTTCATCAATGCGGAGAAAGGTGTGAAGGACATGGCAGAAGCACTGGCCGGCGCGCGCGACATCGTGGCCGAGCGTATCGCGGAGAATGCCGCGTTCCGCAAGATCGCGCGCGAACTATTGCACCGGGAGGGCAAGTTCGTTACCAAGGCGCGGGATGGCGTAGATCTCGCCAAAGGGAAATACGCCTCCTTCGCGCAGGTATCAGAACCGCTCTCCAAAGTTTACGCGCACCGCTTCTTGCAGGCCTTGCGGGGCGCCTCGGAAAAGCAGCTCATGGTGGCCTTGGAGGCCCCCCGAGAGAGAATCCTGGCGGAACTCAAGGCCCAAATCCTGACCAACCCCGGTGCAGTCCTCAGCCCGGAACTGGCGCTGGGGATCGAGGAGGCCTATGACCGCCTCTTGGCGCCCGCCCTGGACCACGAACTGCGCCAGGAGATGAAGCACCGTGCGGATTCGGAAATCATCGCAGTCTGCGCGCGCAACTTCCACTCCATGCTGCTCCAGCCGCCGCTCGGCCGCAAGGCTGTCCTGGCTGTTGATCCCACCCCGGGCCAGGGCTTGAGGATCGCGGTCCTCGATCCCGCCGGCAAGGTACTGGCGCACGCCATTGTGTCACCCGAAAAGGGCGAGGATGAACGCAAAACCGCGGCGCAGACGCTGGCTAAGCACATCCGCGAGCATCAGGTCCAGGCGGTAGCGATTGGCGACGGCGCAGGCAGCCGCGAGGCCGACCAGTTTGTGCGCGGGGTGCTCAGCGTCGAAGAGTTCAAGGAAGTCTTCTCGGTGGTGGTGCACCTGCATGGGCTGGCCCAAGCCGGCCGCGAGGAAACGGATGTCGAGATGCCCGCGCGCGGCGCTGCGGCGCTGGGCCGTTATCTTCAGGACCCGTTCGCCGAATTGGCCAAGCAGTCCCCGGCCAATCTCTCCCTTGGGCAGCACCAGCACGACGTGGACCAGGGAATGCTCAAACAGAATCTGGAAGAAGTGCTGGAAGCTTGCGCGAACGGGATTGGCGCGGATGCCAACACCGCCGGCGTGTCTATATTGCGCCACGTTTCGGGCCTGAACACCCAGTTGGCCGAAGCCCTGGTGGCCACGCGCGACACGAAGGGCGGGTTCAAGTCGCGTGAGGACCTGCGCGAGATTCCCGGCGCCACGCCGAAGACCTTTGAGCAGTGCGCGGGCTTCTTGCGGGTCCCCGCCAGCAGCAACCCGCTGGATGCCACGGCCATCCACCCGGAATCCTACGTCGTCGTCGAGGCCATGGCCGCTTCGCTGAACGCCGCCGTCAAGGACCTGCTGGGGAGCGCGGAGCTGGTAGGAAAACTGGAGTGGGCCAAGTTCAGGAACGAGCAGTGCGGTGAATACCTGCTGAAGAACCTCGTTGCGGCGCTGAAAGAGCCCGGCCGCGATGTGCGCGGAACCTTTACCAGGCCGGAGTTCAGTCCCGAGGTGCGCGAGATCAGCGACCTCAAGGAAGGCATGATTCTCAACGGCGTAGTGACCAACCTCACGGCCTTCGGTGCCTTCCTGGACATCGGCGTGCATCAGGAGGGTCTGGTGCACGTCTCGGCCATCACGCGCAAGTTCATCCGCGACGCCTCGGAGGCCTTGAGCGTAGGACAGCGTGTCAAGGTCAAGGTCCTGTCCGTGGACACGGAACGCAAGCGCATCAGCTTGTCCATGAAGGAACTGGAGCCGCCTCCGCCCCCACGGGCCGAACGCAAACCGGAACGCTCAACTCAGTCTGGGCCAAGAGAGGGGCGTAAGGAGCGGACTGCGGGACGCCCCGCGCGCGCCCCCAGGCCGCCCAGAGCAGCGGTCCAGGCCGCGCCGGCGAGCGAGACCCGCGCATCTTCCGCCACCTCAGGGCAGGGCGCCGCGGCTACGCCCCTCACCCTTCCCTCTCCCCTGGGGGGAGAGGGTGGGGTGAGGGGGCCTGCGGCAAGCCTGGCCGTCGCCACTACGCCCGTGGCACAGGCTGTCCAGCGTGTGGCCGCCTCCGTGCCGTCCGAGGGAACTGCGGCTTCCGCAGCGGGGAGTCCCGGCGGCGATTCCCGGGCCCCGCGGCGCTTCCGCGACAGGCGCG
>Ga0315279_10009193_pt1 | contig 11829 bp, 10 predicted proteins | sample YL17G06_20_MG_FD_203694 | JGI IMG/M metagenome (GOLD analysis project Ga0315279, IMG submission 203694) | Sediment microbial communities from Yellowstone Lake, YNP, Wyoming, USA - YL17G06_20 | ecosystem: Environmental > Aquatic > Freshwater > Lake > Sediment | place: USA: Wyoming | collected...
AAGCTGTTGTGAACGATGCTGTTGTTCTGTGAAGAACACAGACTCAGGCCGGCGCGAGTATTTCCCCCCAAAAAGTTACCACGAATACTATTGTTTAATGAGGCATGGAGCTCAACTCCATCACTATTGTCCGTGATCTTGTTATAGAGAAGCCCGTTGAACGTTGACGCTTGAAACAAAACACCCACCAAATTTCCTGCAACGACATTCTCGACCAGATCAACGCTTGAGGACCTGTTGGCAACTATGCCATATTCAAAAGCTTCGACACGCATCCTTCGAACGGTCACATTCAACCTGCCTTCAACTTGCACTCCAACAGAATTAATGCTTCCCAACCCTTGAATCGTGAATCCAGCTCCGTCAAGGACGACCCCATCCTTTTCAATCACAATCGCCTCATAATCGCTACTGATGTTACCAGTCAACGTGTAAAGAGTTCCGTTTCGCTGCAAGGGCGACGACGAAGGATCCACTGAACCATCCGCGCGAATGAACACGGTTCCGGTCCACCCAAAAGCAGGCTTAAGAACTACCGTTGGCACAATGGAACTCAAAACAAGAATTGCAAGCAACACTTCGACATGCGTTCTCTGCAAATGTCCTTTTCTCCCGATACCTCTTAATGTTTAGTCAGCGCACGCACGAAATTATTGTTTATGGAATAATGTTCTATAACGAACCGTGAAGCCAGTCTAATTCTGGTTCAGACCGAAACGATTCCTGAGAACCCAATGATGTTTGTTCTTCCCTTTTTCGCATTTGTTACCGTACTCGTAGCAACATTGTTGAGGAGAAAACGTTTCGTTAACCTCTTCACATTCGAAACCTTGGAAGAACTGCAACAACCTTATATCCCTACGCACAAGTCATTGCCAAACAAGCATCAACTTCAAGTTAAAAAGAACGGAAGTTGACAACATGATAAAAGACCTAACGAAATTCTACTCCAAGAGCGCAACCAGCATGAAACGCTCTGAGATCCGCGAGCTTCTGAAGGTCACAAGACAACCCGATATGATATCTTTCGGCGGCGGCTTACCAGCAGGCGAAACGTTCCCGGTTAAAGATCTAGAAGACATTTCCTGTAGCCTGCTACGCGAAAAAGGGGCACTTGCACTTCAGTACGGCCCGACTGAGGGAGAAATGCCGTTTCGAGAAGAAATAGCCAGATGGATGGCGCGGGAAAAACCAACTATTAAGGCCGAAAACATCTTAGTCACTTCGGGATCGCAACAGGGGCTAGACATTCTAGGCAGGGTGTTCCTTGACCCGAAGGACATCGTAATCGTCGAATTGCCGACTTACATCGGCGGTCTTCAAGCTTTCGCAGCGTACAGGTGCAAACTGGTCGGAGTAACCCAAGACGAACAAGGGATGCGAACCGACCAGCTGGAAGCGGTTTTGGCAAAACTTGCAAGAAAGGGGAAAAAACCCAAATTCATCTACGTCGTTCCAGACTTCCAAAACCCATCAGGCGTTACAATGTCTCTCGCAAGACGGAAGAAGCTTCTGGAATTGGCCTACAAGTATGAAGTGCCAGTTGTCGAAGACAGCCCATACCGCGACCTCAGGTTCACAGGCGAACCTATTCCCCCAATCTACAGTCTAGACAAAGAGAACCAAGTCATTGTCCTAGGAACCTTTTCTAAGCTGCTCTGCCCAGGCTTGCGCTTGGCATGGATGATGGCTCCTGTCGAATGGATGGACAGAATGGTCGTGGCCAAACAAGCCATGGACCTGTGTTCTCCATCATACACGCAGCTCATAGTTGCCGAATTCCTGAAACGAGGACTCTTGCCTCTTCAGATTGAAAAAATACGAAAGCTCTACGCAGGAAAACGCCAAGCAATGCTGGAAGCTTTGCAGAAGTACATGCCCAAAGGCGTGACGTGGACAAAACCAGAAGGCGGATTGTTCCTCTGGGTTCGACTGCCGAAAAAGATGAGTGCAAACGCTCTTTTCCCAAAAGCAATTGAAAACAAAGTTGCCTATGTCATCGGGTCGGCGTTCCACTGCAACGGCAAAGGCCAGAACACGATGAGACTCAACTTCTCATACTCGTCATACCAACAGATAGACGAAGGTATCAGACGACTGGCAAAAATGGTCAAAGAAAACATGTGAAAGACCGGCGCAAACGATATCAGACAGAAGTGTTTGTGCCGGGCTGACGGACCACAACTTCAAGCCGTGGGGGATAAGAGTCATCCATCACCCAGTTCGTGTTCGTGGCTGAGAATTGTATCTCAACAAAATAACCTCGAAATCTGCCTTGGGTGGCTTCATCGGGAGAAAACGTCAATTCCAGCTCAGTCGTCTGGCCGCCGACCAGGTTCAATGGGAACGTTTTGACCGTATAATCGCTGTCGAACCAATTTGCGACGTCTTTCCTTACTTTGACCACCACTGAACCCGTGTATTCTTCCGTCACTTTTATAACAGCGTGCACTTCCACTTCTCCGCCAAGATAAACGTTCGTGACGTTCTGATTGTTTGCTTGCCAAAAGACCTGTTGCACTAAGGGAACTGACCTGTTTCGGGCTTCAAGCATCGGCAGTATGACGAAGAGCACGACCAGTATGAGAATGATGACAACGATTACTATGAAGACTTGACCTCTTCTAGCTTTCGAGCGCATATTTCTGCGAGCCTATAGCATTTCTAGGAAGATACGCAGAAAAAAACCTTTCTTCTCTAACCTGTTCTTCGTGTAAGAATGGCTCTTTTCTCGAAGTGCCAAAATATGATTTGCATAAGACACTCGAATCTGTTGAACATTGTTCCACTGTGACATGTAAGCTCAGGGTTCAGCAAAAACCAAACTGAGTGTCCGCCTTTTACCTTGTGAAACGGATCGCTGTCTTGGAGCAGATACTTCAATACTCGTCGGCGTGACTTGCAGGGTTCGGCCGCAATTGGGGCACTTTCCACCAACCCGGGCAACGACGCTCTCAAGATAAGTCTCACGCCTGTAACTCTTGTCTCGGAGCACCGGCTTCGAATCTTGATACAAAACCATTCTACACCTTTTGCAAAGAAAGATGAAGGGCACGGAGGTAGTAACCACCTGTCATAGGTTTTAGCAATGATTTAGACATGGTATACTCAGTATACCTAATAAGTCTATCTCTACCCAACACACCAAAAAGAAAATAAACACCAAGCATCCAACATGTTTAGACTGGAATTCTATGAAAACCCTCAAAATCTCAGAAGACGTCCATCAGAAACTCACCGCATTGCTCGGAGAGTTGATGAGTCAAACAAGCAAGATGCAGACCTATCAAGACGCGATAAGCGCTCTGATCAACGAATCTGTCATACTTCCGCAAGAACTCATTACTCAAACGCAGAGCTTCATAGAGGAAAACAGACAGCTAGGCTACACTACGAAGGAAGAGTTCATCCGTGACGCCATCAGGTTCAGGCTATCGTGGCTGAAGAAAGAGTATGAATACATCGAAATGCCAAAGGAACAGTACGACACGCTTGGGGAAGCATTGAAGGAAATGAACACGCCTTACAGGAGCGTTGAAGATTTCATAGACACTCAAACAAAAGACGCGCTGCAAAAGTATGAAGAATGGAAAAAAGCAAACAGTCACAGACGACTGAGAAAAGAATGAAAAGAAACTGTCATTTGGACCTGTCAATCACGGTTTCCGCTTCCAATTGCCTCACCTGAGTCTCTATGAACTCTGTTACCTTTTCCTGGTTGTACCGCTTCTCTGATTCTTGCTTCTTCAACTGTTCTCTGATGACAAAAAGAGCCTTGCTTACGTCGAAGGGTTTCACAAGATAAGCGTCAGCGTTCCTGTTCACGGCCTCAATCGCGTTATGAACCGTCGGGTACCCGGTAATTATGATCTTGCGCATCCTAGGGACGGTCTCTTTGATCCTGACGAGGAGCTCAGTTCCATCCATGTCCAAAAGCCGAACGTCGATTAACGCGAGGTTGTAGAAATCCACGTTTGTCTTCAAGAGAGCCTCTTTTCCGCTCTCTGCGGTGTCGACGGAATAGCCCTCGTCTTCCAGTATCGTTGCAAGCGTTTTTCTTATGCCTTCATCGTCGTCGATAACAATGATTCTGGCGGTTCTATCCAAATCTTTTCACCTCCCAACTTTTTACGTTCAATCGGAATAATCAGCGTAAATGTTGACCCCTCTCCAACCGTGCTTTCAACCGTTATCCTGCCTCCATGAGCTTCCACGACGCGTTTAGAGATAGCCAAGCCGAAACCCATTCCCTTGGCTTTCGAAGTAAACAGAGGCGTGAAAATCCTTTGCAATGTTTCTCCAGGCATGCCAATGCCAGTGTCGGCAAACGATATCTCCAAATTGCCGTCCGACTTTCTGCTTCTGATCGTCAACGTTCCGCCCTTGGGCATCGCATCGACAGCGTTCTTGATAACGTTCACAAAGGCACGCTTCACCTTTTCGACATCTACGCTAATAGGCGGCGCGTTCTTCGCCAAATCAACCACGCGAACCCTTCTCGGAATTCTCACAAGGGCCAAAGCTTCGCGAGTCAAATACAGAGGTGTCACGTCGGTCAAATCAAGCTTCATTTCTTTTGAATACTCCAAAAGATCGCTGATGATCTTGTTTGAATAGGCGATGTCCTTCCCGATGATCTCCAGCATCTCTTTGGTTTTACCATTCGCGGTAAGGTCTAGATGCGTTTTCAAGTAGTAAGCCGCGCCCGTAATGCCTGTAAGCGGGTTCCGCAGATCGTGCCCGATCATCCCGGCCAACTGCCCTATGGCAGCAAGCCGCTCGGACTTGAATATTTGCTGCTCCATCCTCTTGCGCTCAGTGACGTCTTTCGTGATCGCCACAAAGCCTATCGGTGTACCTGACGCGTCGCACACGATGCTCGTTGAGAGTTCAGCGGGAAATTCCCGACCGTCTCGGGTCACGAACACGTACTCCGACGCCTTGATCTGTCCGGTTTCAAAAGTCTGCTTCATGTTCTCAAAAGCTTTCGGCTGATGCTTCTTGGCGATCAATTGGAACACGCTCTTGCCGATGAGCTCCTCCCTTGAAGAGTACCCGTGTATTTTGACGGTTTGCTCGTTGCATTCGATGATGCTGCCGTTTAAGTCAGTGGCCGTTATGGCGTCCGGAGAAGCAGCGAATATACTCTTGAGTTTTTCCTCGCTTCTCTTCAACTCTGATGTCCGTTCGTCCACCATTTTCTCCAGATTCAGCGCGTATTCCTTCACTTGCTTTATCAGTCTCGCGTTCTCGATTGCAACAGCCGCTTGATGAGCGAAAAGCTCCAAAGGTGCAAGCGACTCGTTCGTCGGTCGTCTTCCGTCTTTCGGATCGTCCATGCTCATTATGCCTACGGTCTGTCCGTCAGGAAGTTTCAACGGCACGTAAAGGAGGTCATCTGGGTCCCAGTCAACTGTCCCCTTTTTCGGTACCTTGCTGGAAAGGGAATATTTGAACTGGTCTTGAACCAACGGGTCGCTCCATGGCAAGTAGTAGAATTCTCCAAGACGGTAGCTTTCGAACATGGAGCTTAGCCGTTTTTGCCATACATCCCCCGATGATTGATGTTCTTTCAAGTACTGTTCTTCTTTGACCGTTAAACCAGCAGACACGAGGTCTATTGTGTTCAGGTTTTCGTCTCTCAAAGAAATGACAACCCGTCCCCAGCCTTGATCATGAACTGCTTCCGCGACTGTTTTGAGACGTTCTCGCAGGTCAGTGGTGCTTAACATAACCGCCGAACTTCGCATCAAACTCTCCATCTCTCTGGATATTCTTCGATACTTCTCTTCCTCTTCTCGGAGCACTATGTCCATCTTCTTGCGGTCACTTGTGTCTCTAACGATCACGACTGCATGCCATTTGCCATGAACCTGCAGCGAGGAAATGGAGAGTTCCACGGGAAACTCGGTTCCATCTTTTTTTACGGCCATATACTCGAGCACTCTTCCTTGAAGCGAGTTTCTTCCGTTCTTGACAAGATTGTAAAACTGAGAATAATTGAAATTGAACCGCCCAGGCGCAAGAAGCTTGAAGGAAACTTCGCCTATCACATCTTCATTCTTATAACCGAACATTATTTCGGCCGCGTGATTCCAGTATGTGATTCTGCCTTTTTCGTCCATCAAGATTACAGCGTCCACCGTGGACGCGCTGATTGCACGGAACATCTCTTCACTGTCTTGGAGTCTGAGATCCGACCTTTTGCGAGCCTCTTCAATACCGATAGCGGAAGCCAACAGTTCTAGAAGCTTGATGTCGTCTTGGAGGGGGTCAAAACTCGTTTGATAGACCACGCAGAGGCTGCCTACGCGGTTTCCTCCGAACGTTACGGGAACGCCGAGATAGGTTCGCAACTTGTAACGTGACACGTTCGGGTCGGTTACCGCATAACGAGTCTTGTGTAAGTCTTTGATTATGAGAACGGCATCAGTCTCCTGTTTGATAACATCATAACAAATGTGTCCGTCCGGTTTGTCAACGGCCTTGTAGTCGCGGGGAGTATTCCATCGCCCAGCAGAACAAAGCATTCCCTCGTCTAGACGATTGTAGAGAGCGCACGTGGCGCCAAGCAATTCACCGCAGAGAGCAACAACAGAGTTGATATTCTCATTCGGGTCGGTCCTAAATGCCAGAAAGCAACGGTTCAACTTCTCTATACGCTGCTGTGCTTTCATGCGCTCAGTAACGTCGCGTACGATAACCGTGAAATACGCTTTTCCTCGCATCTTCCAAGCCGAAAACGACAACTCGGCAGGAAATTCTTCGCCACTCTTCCTCTTTCCAACGAGGTCTCTCGTTTTGCCCTTGCCAAGTCGGGGAGAACTCCCCCATTTTTCCATGCCTTCAAGATGTGTTCCGAGGAACCTGGAAGGTATCAACAGGCTAATCGGCTTTCCCAACAGCTCATCTACAGTGTATCCGAAGATTCTTTCAACGGCCCTGTTGGCAAAAGTGATCTTCCCTTTGGTGCTTATGGAAATTACTGCGTCGCCTGCAGCATTAGCAACTGAACGCAAACACTCTTCACTGTCATTAAGAGCCTGCATTGCATCGGCTAGTTCCGGAGATACCAAAGTGACACCTGTACCGAAGACCGCAAGAAAATAGCTTGAATCACAAGATTTAACGTGTATGAAGCACAACTCTTGATTCTGTGTGTACAGTTACCAGATTCGTTCGAAAAGAGGGACATGCACGAAAATGACTGAAAATATGGATCAAGCGTTCACGAAACCGTGCGCGTTCAGATAGAACATTCTTTCAAAATCGTTATCTGCAAGAACAACGCTCAAGCATCTGAGGAAAGGGAGATGAACGTGAGAAAACTGACCTCGATGTTGACGACTGCAATTGCAGGCTTCGTGGCAATTATGACAATCGCAGGAGATCATGCGGCTTTCGCCGATAACGGAACACAGACGGTTTCGATGCTTCTGATGAACCTGCCATACTTCTTGATCCTGATGGTGGGGGCGGGTGTCATCGGTTCAATCACGTTCTTGTTCATTGTTGGTGCCGAAGTGTTGAGGCGGAGAAGAAGAAAGTACAGTTGCATCCAACACTGAACTTTTCAAAAGAAATGAAACAGAGATCCTGCAGCCGGCTCATTTGGAAGCAACGGGCAAAGGATAGAGCTCGCTGAGCCTGACTTTCTTGAGCTTCTGGCCGACCTGAACGATCACGTAAGGGTTTCCGAACTCACATATGAATTGGCGGCATTTTCCGCATGGCGGTAGCACGTACCCCCCGTTCTTGTACGAGTAGGCAACTATCGTCTCGATTTCCTGTTCGCCCTCAGTGACCATGGTCCCGATCGCCGCATACTCGGCGCAGATGGAACAGGGAGCAGAGCATTCAATTTCGACGTTGACGCCCTCAAAAACCTTGCCACTTCGGGTACGTAACACGGAAGCAACGGAAGAACGCTTAGATTTTCTCTTGGCAATTAAATCCTTTGCCTTTTCGAGGAGTTCTAAGTCGGGCTTCTCAAGATCCAAGAATTGCATGACAACCAAAAATGCTTTGCATCCTAATGAGGCTTTGTCTAAGAAAAGCCACTGCTCCCATCGTTTCTGGATGCGCGTTTGTCTGGGACCGTTGCGATGCCAGCATTGGTCTTTTTGTGTAGGTCTTGAGAAGTGGCTTACTTTTTTCTTTGAGCGACGATATGGAATGCAAACCTGTTTGGCTCAACCTTTTTAACATGAGCAAAATATTCACTAAGCGTGATGCTAAACCCCAAAGACGTTGACTACAAGAAGCTTGGCTTCCAGGCGGGAATAGAAGTTCACCATCAGATTCGCTCTGAAAGGAAGCTTTTCTGCCGTTGCCCGCCGCTGTTGGAAAAGGACCCTCGAAACATGGATTACACGTTTTACAGGTATTTTCGACCCGTCCTTGGGGAAATGGGAGATTTCGACCCTGGAATGCTTGTGGAGTTCGAAAAAGGTTACAAAGTGATTTATCACGCCTGCGAGAGAAACACGTGCACGTATGAGATGGATGAGACACCCCCTTTCTTTCCGGATATGGATGCAATCAAGAAAGGTTTCATCCTGGCTTTCTACTTCAACTGCTCAGCCCTGGCAGAGGAAGTCGTCGTGAACAGGAAGCAGTACCTTGACGGGTCAATAACCACGGGTTTCCAGCGAACGTTCATAGTCGGCAGGGACGGTTGGGTGCCGGTGAACGGCAAGAAGGTAAGAATCACCAATCTTCACGTCGAGGAAGACGCAGCCCGCAGAGTAGACTGGATAGAAACGTCCAGCAGAACGGTTCACTTTAATTTAGACCGGTTGGGCGTCCCCCTTACCGAAATCATAACTGATCATCGTGACGTTGAGTCGGCTGAAGACCTTGTTGAGCTTGCAAGACAGATAGGTCGAGTCCTCAGAGTGAGTCGAATCGGAAGAAGAGGAATTGGCGCCGCGAGGCAAGACATAAACATTTCGATTGAAGGCGGAAACAGAGTTGAAGTGAAAGGAGTGCAGGACCTCCGCACCTTCGACAAGCTCTGTCGCCATGAAGCGCTCAGACAAAGAGCACTCATCGAAATCAAGGAAGAAATGAAGAAGCGCGGAATCCAGAAGGACGATTTTAAGCATACTTACGTTGATGTGTCCCACATTTTTCACTCTGGAAGCGATTCCAAAGCCTTTGCAGCGCTATTCCCAAGGATGGATGACATTTTCGGTTTAGAGGTTCAGCCGAACAAAGATTTTGGGGAAGATATCTTCGAGAAAAGCATGCTCATTACAGGAATACCCCGTGAAAATCACTTCCACAGCGACGAATTCAAAGCAAACGCAGTTAGAAAACGCTCTGAACATCCATGCAGACTGCCGATCAACGAAAAAGCATTCGATGAAATCTGTACGATCATATCTCCAACGTCCGACGACGCCTTCGTCGTGGTGGCTGGTCCGGAAAGAAAGGCAATGCACGCAATGAAGAAAATCGTGGAACGGGTGAAAATCGCCTTGGACGGCGTTCCACAGGAAACAAGGCGACTCTTGCCAAACGGAAACACGGAGTTTCTCAGAGTAATACACGGAAAAGAGCGGATCTATCCTGACACCGACACTCCTCCAATCGTCATCTCTCAGCGCATGGTAGAAGAGTGCAGAAAAACAGTTGGCAGACGTCCTTGGGAGATCTATGACGACCTACATCGCAAATACGGTCTCCGTCAACACCAGGTGGACCTGCTGATAAGAAGAGAAAGGGTTGAAATGTTCTACGAACACGTTGAGAAACTGAAGCTCAACAGTGGGGTTGCTTACCGCTTGTTGATTGAAATGCCTCGAAGCATGAAAAGAAGAGGTGTGAAAATCAGCGCCCGCGCGATAAACCAGGTTGCAGAAGGGCTCTCAAGACATCAGATAATACTCGAACAGGTCGATCAATTAGTTGGACTATTTATCGAAAAACCGAACCTGACAATTGAAGAAGCACTGAAGGAGCTTCGAGTTCCACGATTAGGTGAAAACGAATTGGACACTTTGATTCAACTTAGACTGAAATCCTTTGATGTTTCAAAGGCTCGTTCAGACGAGAAATACAGAGAAGTCGTCGTGCGAAAGGTTGTTGGTGAAATACTAGAATCGGTGAAACGTTCCGTGCCTGGGAAAACGGTTGCCGAGAAAGTCGAAGACACGATTATGCAGGGCTGATTTGTATGGCAGAAACCGACACGCAAAAAGAAGAGAACATTCCTGAAGGATACCGTGGGGCGTTACGCGAGCGACTGGTCAGGGACAAGATACGCACTTGGAGCAAAGTGCGCGTGACCAAGGGAAACGCTGTCTATGAGGGTGTCTTGCTTCCCAGGAGTCAGCACACTTCAGATTTCTACGTTACCCTGAAGGTTGACACAGGCTATAACCTAGGCGTGTTTGTAGATGAGCATACGAAAATCAGCGAGACCGGGTACAAGAAAGGGCATTATCAGCTTCCACACATTGACAAAGAGTTTAAAAAGGAACTCCCAAGCGTCACTCTACTCGGCACAGGCGGTACAGTTGCGTCCCGTCTGGACTACAGGACTGGTGCTGTGCTTCCTGCCTTCACGCCAGAAGAACTTTTCTCGGCCGTGCCCGAGCTTATTTCCGTCGTTAACCTGACGCCGAAGACGCTGTATCAGATACTCAGTGAAAACTTTAGACCCGAATACTGGATCAAGACGGCTGAGGCAATAGCCAAGGAAATAGAAAGCGGAGTGAAAGGCGTTATCATCGGACACGGGACCGACACGATGTGCACAACCGGAGCTGCACTCTCATATTTCCTTCGGAACCTGCCCGTTCCTGTGGTGCTCGTAGGCAGCCAGCGAAGTTCTGACCGGCCATCTTCAGATGGCCCGCGAAACATACTTTATGCAGCTACTCTCGCCGGCTACCAAGATTTTGCAGAAGTCGTTGTTTGCATGCACGGAACCACGAGCGACAGTTACAACCTGATCCACCGCGCAACGCGTTGCCGCAAGATGCACTCCTCAAGAAGAGACACGTTCCGCACTCTGGACGACGTGCCTTTGGGCAAGATAGACGAATCTGGAGTGGAGTGGTTCAAGAAAGACGTTCGGCGTCGAGGGTCTAAGGAAGACTTTTGTCTAGACACAAAAACCGACCAAAGAGTCGGAATGCTCTATTCCTACCCCGGGATGAATCCTGACATTCTTGATTCAATGGTCGACAAAGGCTACCATGGCATAGTCATCATCGGCACGGGTTTAGGCCACGTTGGAACTGACATGTTCCCTCCGCTGGAAAGATGCCAGGAAGAAGAAGTCCCTGTCGTCATAGTCCCTGAACCGCTTTTTGGATACATACATCTGCGAGTCTACGAGACAGGTCGTGACATGCTGGCAAGGGGCGTCATTGAAGGCGAGAACATGCTTCCTTCAGCTGCCTACACCAAACTCATCTGGGTGCTCGGGCACACCCGAAACATCGATGAGGTGAAGACCCTCATGCAGACGAACGTCGCCGGCGAAATCACTTCGAGGGAAGGACCCAGGGGTTTCTTGCTACTCCAAGGAATAGAACCTGGCATCGATGACGTGCTCAAGAACCTCTGACCCTTTGGGAAATAGGATAACGACATCTATCATCCAGTAGGCCGTCTGGTCAAAAAAGAGAGAATTGTGTGTTGGGCATGTTAATCCACTATTCCACCTTGGACTTTTTCGGCCATTATGCCGATACTTTTCGCGTAGTCTAGGAAAGCGGTGCGTAGAGCTTCACTCTCGGCCAAGCCAAGGTTGACGCACATGCGCTGAAGAATCCTTTTCTGTTGAGGAGAAATATAGACTTTAACGACTTTTCT
>Ga0315279_10009194_pt1 | contig 11829 bp, 11 predicted proteins | sample YL17G06_20_MG_FD_203694 | JGI IMG/M metagenome (GOLD analysis project Ga0315279, IMG submission 203694) | Sediment microbial communities from Yellowstone Lake, YNP, Wyoming, USA - YL17G06_20 | ecosystem: Environmental > Aquatic > Freshwater > Lake > Sediment | place: USA: Wyoming | collected...
TCCAGAGTGCACTCTATGCCAATCGCACGGAAGTAAGTCTGGAGGGCGACCAGGTCATCCTGGCGTCCGCGGACATCACCGTGTAAAACAGCCTTAAAACCATTTGGATAGCCAGCCTGAGCCAGCAGCTCTTTGGCCTTCTTCGGATCATACTTTCGGTTTGGATAATCCTTAATATACCACCCCTGTTGTGGCGCGGCTAATTGATTCGCTACATTATAGGTGCCTTTACCCAAACCAAAGACCAGGCTTTCCCTGTCAACGGCATACCACAAGGCTTCCCGTACTTCTTTCTTAGAGAAAGGTGAGTTGGGGTCGGCATTGGCAGTCCGGAAACTAAAGACAAAGGCCAAGCCTTCTGGAATACCGACGGTATAACCCTGCGCTTTCAATTCGTTATATTGAGCGGGGTCAATACTTTCGACCATGTCCACCTCTCCGGCCTTGAAAGCCATGACTGAAGTGGTGTAGTCCGGCATGTTGCGGATTTCAATCTGATCGAGATAGGGTTTACCAGGTTGCCAGTAGTTGGGATTCTTTTTCATGCGGATGTACTGGTTTAGAGACCAGCTATCAAACATGAAAGGCCCGGTGCCCACCAGATGATCTTTACCGGCATTTTCCGGCGTTGTAGGTTTGGCCAGAGCAGTTGGCGATATCATGACGGCAATACCCGATTGAGCCAGGCTCATCAAAAAAGTGGCGTCAAATTTGTTGAGGTTAATTTTAATGGTGTTGGCATCGATGATTTCGTAAGATTTAACGTTGTCCAGGGCAGCACCACCGCCAACTTTAGCGGCCTTTACAGCTTCCAAGTTATATTTCACGGCTTCGGCATTGAAGTCTGTACCATCGTGGAACTTAACTCCCTTTCTCAGCTTTAAGGTAACGGACATGCCGTCCGCTGCTACTTCCACGGACTCGGCCAGTACGGGGACGATCCGGTCTTGGGCATCCACAATGAATAAAGTCTCGGTGATAGGTGCCCAGAGGGGATAAGTCGAAGGGCCAAAGCCACTTTTCTGATCCTGGGGAGCACCAATCTCGGTTATGCCAGTATTACGCACCATGATAAATTTACCGCCATAGACGGGTTGGCCAGCTTTAGGCGCTGGAGCTGGTGCTGGGGCAGGAGCGGCTGGCGCCGGAGCTGCCGGTGCCGGGGCTGGTTTGGCTGGTGCCGGGGCTGCCGGAGCCGGGGCTGCCGGAGCGGGCGCCGGTGCCGCTTCTTCCTTAGCACAACTGCTAAAAACCAGACCACCTATCAATATAATCATTAATGTTATCAAGAATAATTTCTTCACTATGGGTCCTCCTTTTTGGGATTTATATATTTGCCTAAGTCCTATTGGATTCATTTTCTTTCTTTGCTCTACTTTACCTCCTTTCTATCATCCGATCTTACACCTTGATAATGGCCCGGACCGGGCAGAAATATTCCTCTTCTGTATAACAGGTTCCGCAGTCGGTACATTTACCTGAATCAATGTTATAGATTTCCCCACGTTCGATAATGGCCTCTTCGGGACATATTCGATTCATGATACAGGCCCGGCACTTGATGCATTTTTCAGATATTTTGTAAACCACCTTAACCCTCACCAAATGCACGTAAGTAATTTTAACCTATATGAGCCCGATAATTCAACTTCGCCAAGGGGGTTTGCCCCGGAATATTTTCGTAAAGGCGATTAACGCCGGTCTTCCCGTGATGTAGCTGCCCCTCCTGAAAAGATGTCACCTCCGTGACCCCACGGGCGCAGGACAATAAATATCCAGGGTTTATTTTGCTTAAAAACTCTCACCGGAATATGAGGATGTCCTTTGGGTTGTATGGCGATGGTTGGTTTAGTAATCAGGTGCCTTTCCATTTCCTCCCCCATGCATAACTCCACCTCTGCCGGAAACTGATTCAGGTCATTGCAATCGCATCCGATGAAAATCAAGAATTCGGTATAAGGATGAACATGCGGCTTATCAGGTTCCGGGGCAAATCTATAGGGAGCTTTATTCATACTTTCGTAAGACATGTTGAATTCGAAACCCGCGGCGTTAATATCGGTTATTGCTCCATTGTGCGTATCTGGATTTTTGGGACCGTAGTGCCAGGGTCCGTTACGTGTAAAGGCCAATTCTTTGAAATACTGATGATATTTTGCCTCCCGCCAACTAGCATAAGGACCTATTGGCCTGTCTGAAGCTAATGGTTTAGCCTTCACTTCCGGCGCCAGCGAAATCGTCATAAGTATAAACCGGTCATCTAACGGACCAATAGACGCAGGAAAATGAGGTAGTCCTTTGGGAATGGAAACTGCTGTAGCCGTGGTAATCCGGTGTTTTTCCTTTTCTTCGCCCAGGCAGAAATCAACCTGAGACCCCAGGTAACCGAGGTCAATAGTATTAGTACCCATCCAAATCAATATCTGGTCGTAATCACATACCTGTGTCTCGAATGGCTGTAAGTTACCGGAATTATAGAAGGTGCCGTATCTCAGGTTAAGGTCGTATCCTAAGAATTTACCGTTCATTTCGGTCCCCTGCCTGTAGAAGCCCTGCCCATTATCTTTAAAAGGGGGGATACTTTTAACTAAATGCCCGTATTTTGTTTGCGCCATTTTATCTTTCCTTTATTCAATATAGTTTCGCTTAGCCAAACTCCCCTATTCACGGTTCTTCTCTTTTTTATTTTCTATACTTTACCTCCATTTTCTGGATAAAGATATTTTTATTTATTTTGCACATATATTACATTATACATAACCTGTCAACAAATATATAATATAAACAGGGTTTCAATAAGATATTGCAATTAGTTTGTCAGCTGGGAAGCATGAATTGCGTAAAAACTTTATCAAATAACCGGTCGGTCTCGGAAAGTATTTTCAATGACTTCCCTGTGGCTTTTTAAAGTCGTGGTTTAGGAATGTGGTTGTATAAGAAGGTCTAGGACACACCGTTCAGTGTATTCCTTAATAACGTCAATGGTCGGTTCTGGAGGAAACATGAAATCGACATTACTTTGTGGCATTTGCTCTGAACACGGTGACCTGGACTATGATGGCAAGCGCCTTGCCTTAGATATGCTCGGTATCACGGTATGGCTTGACGGTGAGAACGTGGAAGTAACCGGCACTTTAGACCCTGGTATTGTGCTCACGCCCCTCTTCGCAGGCTACTCCCCTTTCCAGCCAATAAATGCAGGCTCGCGATGTTCATAATATCTAGAGAAGGGTCAGGGTTGAGGTATACACATCGATAAGAAGAAACCCAAACAGCTTAAAAACCTCTTGACAGATTCGGCTTGTCAAGTTATAATATCAGTATAATCTGATATTTCTGATTATTCTGTTTCGTCAGACTATTTATTTCGAGGAGATGAAAATGGCTAAAGAGGGGGGAAAAGAGAATTGCTGTCCGCCGGCTGAGATGGCATCAGGCTGCTGTAAGGTCGAGGCATTAATCAGCATAGACGAGCGCGGCCAGATGGTACTGCCGAAGGAACTGAGAGACAAGGCCGGCATCCGCCCCGGCGATAAACTGGCGGTCGTCAGCATGCAAAAAGATGGCAAGACCTGCTGTCTTAGCCTGATTAAAGCCGAATCATTTTCCGAAATGGTCAAGGGTATGCTCGGGCCGTTGATGTCCGAGATATTCCAGAAATAACAGGAGAGATAAAAAATATGAAAGATACAGAAATCAGGAAATCAGTAAGGGAAGGCTATGCAAAAATCGCTAAAGAGGGCGGTTCCTGCTGCAACCAGGATACTACCTGTTGCCGCGATACCAAGTCTGCCCGTGATATCAGCAAGAGCATCGGATACTCGGATGAAGAACTGGCCGCCGCCCCTGAAGGGGCGAATTTGGGTCTAGGCTGTGGTAATCCGATAGCCCTGGCTTCTCTAAAAGAGGGGGAAATAGTCCTTGACCTTGGTTCGGGGGCGGGTTTCGATTGTTTTCTGGCAGCCAGGCAGGTCGGTAAAAGCGGCAGGGTCATCGGCGTGGACATGACGCCGGAAATGATTGAAAAGGCCAGGGAAAACGCCGGAAAAAGCGACTACACCAATGTGGAGTTCAGGCTGGGCGAGATAGAAAATCTACCCGCCGCCGATAGTTCGGTTGATGTCATTATCTCCAACTGCGTCATCAACCTCGCACCGGATAAGAGAAGAGTATTTAAAGAAGCATTTCGTGTGCTTAAACCGGGCGGCCGCCTCATGGTCTCCGATATCGTCCTGACGAAAGAACTGCCTGATGTCATCAGGAACTCCGTCCAGGCTTACATCGGATGCGTTTCCGGGGCGATATTAGAAGAGGAATACCTCGGTGCGATTGAAGCCGCCGGATTTCAGGATGTCCGGGTGGCCGATGAGACAGGCATTGCCATAGACTCTCTCGATAATGACCCGATAGCATCATCGATTGCTTCAAGTCTGAAATTAACACCTGAGGGAATACGAGACCTAGCCAGCTCGATTATAAGTATTAAAGTCTACAGCTTAAAACCAAAATAGAGAAGCCCGTTTGTTCATTCCCAGCGGAAGAAACGCGCCGCCAGCAGGGCGGCCACTACCGTTATCCCCGCCACAATTAGAGATGCGTTTACGTGCCAGCCGAAACCCAGCCAGGGGTTTTGCAACAACAAAATGACATAGCGTACGGGCGTAATATCCCCTACGAACCTCATCGCTCCGGTCAAAACCTCAGGAGGCGGCCCGGCTCCACCCAGTATCATCATGACGAAAAAGAGTATTAATCCCAGACCCTGTGCCGACCGGGTCGAGGGGAGCACAGCACCGAGGAAAAACCCCAGGGCAGCAAAACCAATTGTACCGAGAATGAAGGCCGGTATTAAAAGGGCAGGCGATTGCGGAAGATGTGAAGAGTATATCAACAGGCCGAAAGCCATTATCAGGATACTGCCCAGTATGGCGATAATGAAGCTAACCATTAACTGAGAACCGAGCAGTGACCACACGGAGATTGACGAGGCACGCAAGCGACGCAGGACACCCCTTTCACGATATGCCGTGAGATGCACCGGCAACGCCACCACACCGATAGCTGTCATCACCAAGGCGAAGTAAGCCGGCATATAGTAGTCAATAGCGCCAACACCCCGATATACTTTGGGATTCGGAGTATTCCCGAAGACTCCGCCCATAACGAAAAGGAAGATGATGGGCAGGGCAAGAGTGAAAACCACCGTGATAGGCTCACGGATAAATAGTTTTATCTCAACCTATGTAAGCTTAAACAAAGTACGCATTTATCTTATTCCCCAGCGTTATGCCCGGTCAGTTTCAGAAAGACATCCTCGAGAGTCGGCTGTTCCACGCGAAGGTCGGAGGGCACGATACCATGTTCCACCAGCGCCGCCGCCACCAGAGCCAGCACCGGGCCGCTACCTTCCACCTCTACTCTCGGCCCCTTTCTTGCCACTCTCAGAACACCAGATATTTTCTCCAGCCACGGGAGGTCGGTTTTTTCGGAGGTGAAGATAACACGAACCTCACTGGCATGCCTGGCAATAAGTCCCTGTGGAGTATCGGAGGCAACTATTTTACCCCGGTCGACGATAGCAACGCGGTCGCAGAGGTTTTCGGCTTCATCCATGAAATGGGTGACCAGCACCACGGTGGTGCCCCTATCACGTATGGCCCTAATAAGGTCCCAGGCGACACGGCGGGCGGCGGGGTCAAGGCCGGTGGTCATTTCGTCCAGAAAGACTAACTCGGGATTGTTTACCAGCGCCAGGGCGATAAACAGGCGCTGCCTCTGACCGCCGGACAAGCTGGAGAAGCTGGCTTTACGCTTTTCGGCAAGTCCCCACTGTTCCAGGAGGACAGGCCAGTCCAGTGCGTTCGAAGTCACCGAGGCAAACAGGTCGAGAGCCTCCCAGACCTTGATGCGGTCCGGCAAGGCGGATTCCTGAAGCTGAGAACCGATACGCCGCCTTAACGTTTGCGCTTCCAGGCGCGGGTCCAGACCAAGCACACGGACATTCCCCGAATCCGGATGTCTCAGACCCTGCAGGCATTCGACCGTGGTGGTCTTGCCGGCGCCGTTGGGGCCGAGGAGACCAAAAATTTCTCCCTCGGCCACTTCAAAGGAGATATCATCGACGGCAACCGTCCTGCCATAGGTCTTGCGTAGATTCTGGACTTCGATGATGGAGGTCATTGGGAATATTATAGCTACTTAGCAGGATAACGGCAATAAAACAGAGCACTAAAAAGAGAGAGACCTCTTGAGAAGCTAGCGCTGGTATAAACCAGTAAGCTGCCCCCGGGCAAGAATATGGCCTTCCAGAGCATCAAGGACCTGCTTCTTAGAAGCTCCTGCTTCCAGATTCAAGGCAGTGTCCAGCGCGTAAATAGTAAACTGGTAACGGTGGGATTTTCCGGACGGCGGACAGGGACCGCCATAGCCGATTTTCCCGAAGTCATTCTTCCCCTCCAGAGCACCGTTGGGCAGCCGCGATTGGGGGGACACGGCTTCGTTAAGTTCGCGAATATCTAAAGGTATGTTGAATAATACCCAGTGCGTGAACCTGCCGCCCGGGGAATCCAGGTCTTTTACTACTAATGCCAGCGACCGAGTTCCCGCGGGTGGTTCACCCCAGGACAGCGGCGGGGATACATCCTGACCCTGGCAGGTATATTTATCAGGCATGATACCTCCATCCTGAAATACCGCGCTCGATAAAGATAAGGTGGCCTGCACCTGCGGCGGCTCTACAGATTGACAGCCTGCCGGTAACACCGCGGAAAGGCAGAGCACGGATAAAAGGAGAAATATCCAAATTACATTATGTCTGCTTGTAAATAAATGAGTATTAAGTTGCATAAATCTCTATTCGATTAAAAAATCACCTCTCCCCCGATGGGAAAGGTCGGATTATGTGGTGAAATTGATTCCCCCTCACCACATTCACTGCGTTCAGTGCAGGCTTAATCCTCTCCCACGGAGGGGAGAGGAAATAATTTGCGTTGTATGGAACCGAGTATTAGTCTTCATGTGCAATCACCATCTGCTGGCTGTCAACTTATAAGCTCTCTGAGCTTTCCGGCTATCTTCTCCAGCGGCACTAACTCAGACTCTTTCTTTGAGCGTAACTTCAACTCCACGCTGTCTTTTTGAAGCGTACGCGGGCTGACGGTTACCCGCAAGGGTATGCCGAGCAAATCGGCGTCATTGAACTTAACGCCGGGAGACTCTTCCCTATCGTCAAAAAGCACCTCAAGTCCTTCCGCTTCAAGGCTGGCATAGAGCTTTTCGGTAACCTCGGCCACCTTAGAGCCTTCTCGATAGAGTGGGCAGAGATAAACATGGTACGGAGCTATTGACACCGGCCAGATAATACCCTTATCGTCGTGGTTCTGCTCGACGGCCGCCGCCATAAGCCGGCTGAGGCCCATGCCGTAGCAGCCCATGACAATCGGATGAGATTCGCCCTTTTCATCAATGTAAAAGGCATTGAATTTAGAGCTATAGGTAGTTTCCAGCTTGAAGATATGCCCCACCTCGATACCGAGTGTCGATGCCAGTTCCCCACCACATTTCAGGCACCTGTCACCAGCGCGGGCGCTGGCGATATCCACCACGGTGTCGGCTTTGAAGTCCCTGGGGTAGTTCACATTTCTCAGGTGAGTATCCGGCTTGTTGCCGCCAGCTACAAAATTCGTGCCCGATGTCACGGAATCATCGGCGATAACTTTAATGCCCTTCAATCCCACCGGCGAGGCGGCACCAGCGACGATACCGGCGGCGATAACCTCGGCTTCGGTGGCCATGCGGAGGTCAGTTGCCTTCAGGATGTTATTGAGCTTAATTTCATTGACGGCGAGGTCGCCGCGGATGACCACAAAGACCATCTCGCCATCGGCGATATAAAAGACCGCTTTCAGGGTATGGCTTTGAGGCACCTTGAGGAAACCGGCCACTTCCTCGATCGTTCCCATGCCGGGCGTGGCCACCTCCGCCACGGGTAGCGGCCTGCCATTATCGATACTGCCCTTGACACTGACCGCTTTCTCCGCGTTGGCGGCGTAATGGCAACCGGGACAGTAAATGATTTCATCCTCGCCGCTCTCAGCGATAACCATGAACTCACGGGAATCCTTGCCGCCGATAGCACCGCTATCAGCCTCGACAAGCATGACCGGCAGCCCACAGCGTTCAAAGATATTCCGGTAAGCCTGGAGCATCTTCTGATAGCTGATGTCCAGCCCGGCCTCATCGACATCAAAGCTGTACAGGTCCTTCATGGAAAACTCGCGCGCCCTGATAAGTCCGCCCCGGGGTCGAGGTTCGTCGCGGAACTTGGTCTGAATCTGGTAAAGCATCAATGGCAGGTCGCGGTAGCTCTGGACATAGCGGCCGGCAAGCTGGGTGACAACCTCCTCATGGGTGGGGCCTAAAGCCAGCCGGCGCTCCCGCCGGTCGTAGAGACTGAAGAGCACTTTACCCAGAGCCCGGTCGCGCCCAGACAACTGCCACATCTCAAACGGTTGAAGCACCGGCATAGTCAATTCCTGGCCGCCGGCTTTGTTCATCTCGTCACGGATGATATTTTCTATCTTTTTCAGCACCCGCCAGCCCAGCGGGAGGTAGGAATAGATGCCAGCCACGAGCTGATTTATCATGCCCGCCCTTACCAGCAACTGGTGGCTGACCGTATCCGCCTCGGCGGGCACCTCTCTTAAAGTCTTGCCGAACAGCTTCGATATGCGCACTGTTGACTCCTCTCACGTTTATAATGGGGTAGCAAGTGCATCCAATTCAGCCTTGATATTCTTCAATTCTGCATCCATTTTATCACGTACTTCTACCAACTTATTATATACAGCAAGTAATTTGTCTGCCGTAATCGGGTCGGTTGATCGATCATGTTCATCGGCAACTACTTTAACTTCATTCTGTATATCCATTATTATACTTACCCTGGTATTGTACTCTCTAACCCGTTCATTGTGGCTCTTCAAACTAACGGGACTATCGAATGACCAGCCGCGGTAGTAAAGAGGATTTTTACTCCTGGGAACCACATAGCCGCCGGTTGCCTCCAGCGCCAGGTACTCTCCCGGGTTTACCTCGGCGAGGACCCAGGCATGGTCGGACTGGAGGATATTGGAGATGGCTGTGTCCTTATTCCCCACGACGATGACCGCCTTAATCCCCTGAGCTTTGAGCATATTCCAGACTTCCGAAGCCATATCGGAGCAGATGAAATAATCAATAGTGCTGTAGACATGTGTTTCAATGTAGTTTTTTACAATTTTCGCCGCCGTTTCTGCGGGCGTGGCCCCGGTAAGGGTGGCCTGCTCTTTGAGTCCGCCGACCTGCCCCTGGAGTGAAGCTATCCGGGACTGAGCGTCTTTAAGCTGGGAATCGATAGTGGATTTTTCCGCCTGAAGTTTAGTGAGGTCATTCTGCATTTTGGAGAGCTTTGCCTGCGCATCCGTTAGCTGGGTAGCTAGCTGGTCATACTGAACCTGAGGGATACCGCTGCTGCACCCCAGCAGGACGAATGATATTAACATTACTACTGTAAATAGTGAGAATAAAACTCTTTTTTTCATGTAATACTCCTGGTCAAAATCCCTCTCACTCTCCCTTTACAAAGGGAGAAGTGGCAATGCCCCTCTTAAATGCCCCATTCAAACTTCCTCCACCTCTCTCATCAGGGCGGTGAGAAAGTCTTTTTCCGCCACCACCGCCACCTTTTCCCCCCTCTTAAAGATAACGCCTTTGCCCTTGCCGCAGGCGATACCCACGTCGGCGTCTTTTGCCTCGCCGGGGCCGTTGACCACGCACCCCATCACCGCTACCCTTATCGGTTTATCAATCTTTTGCAGCCTTTTCTCGACTTCTTCGGCCAATTTTACCACGTCCGATTCGGCCCGACCACACGTGGGACAGCTTACTAAGACCGGGCCGTGCTGGCGTAAATTAAGGCTCTTTAAAATCTCATAAGCGGCGATAACCTCTTCGCGGGGAGGGGCGGTCAGAGAAACCCTTATCGTATCCCCTATGCCCAGCCAGAGCAAGGTGCCGATGCCCACCGTACTGCGGATAACGCCAGTGCGGGGCGTGCCTGCCTCGGTGATGCCGATGTGCAGGGGATAAGATATTTTCTCCGCGATGCTCCGGTACGCCTCGATAGTGGTGGGGACATCGAAGGCTTTCAGTGAGACTTTAATAAGGTCGAAGTCAAGGCTTTCCAGAAGTCGTACCTGCTCTAAAGCAGCCTCGACCATCCTTTCAGCGATGCTTAAATTCGGATTGTCAGTTTTCGGCCCGCGCGTCGTCACGCGGTGACTATGGCGGGCAGGCCCGCCCACCGTCCCTCCATGACCTCGTAAGGCGGGTAAACTGCCGGCATTCACCCCGATGCGGATGGGGACTCCCCTCTCCTTCGCCGCCAGCGCTACTTTTTTAACTTTATCCGGTTCGCCGATATTGCCCGGGTTAAGGCGGAGTCCGTCAGCGCCGGCCTCCAAGGCCATTAAAGCCAGGCGATAGTCGAAGTGAATATCCGCCACCAGCGGTATTTTGATTCCCTTCTTTATGTCAACTATAGCCCGGGCGGCTTCAGTATCGGGGACAGCCACACGCACCAGCTCGCAGCCGCAGTCCTCAAGCTCCCTTATCTGCCTGACGGTAGCCCTGGCATTGCGAGTATCGGTCTTGGTCATCGACTGCACCACGATAGGCGCGCCGCCACCGATAGTTGCATTACCGATTTTAATTTGCTTGCTGATTCGTCTCTTCATTCTTATTAACGCTACCCGTTACTTATCCATTCGGTAAGTAACAATTGTCAACTATCAAGTAACAAACCTCCCCCACCCCTTGACACTTGTTACTTGCTACTTGTTACTTATACCTCTAAGGCACCAGGCTCCCCCCGGTTGCCCATCGAATAACATCCTGATAGGTAATCAGTATCATCAAAGCTATCAATATCATAAATCCGATGGAGTGCACGATTCCCTCGGTTTTCGGGGACACACGCTTACCGCGCCGCAGCCACTCCAGCACGATAAATATCATCCTGCCGCCGTCAAGAGCCGGGAACGGTATTATCTGGGTTATCGCAATCGCTATACTGATGAATGCCGTCAGCTCCAGCACCGGACTGATGCCGGAATGTGCTACCTCGCCGGCGACCTGTACAATACCCACCGGCCCGGCCGGCACGAACGGCACGGTGCCGATAATCATGCCGACTATCCCGTTCTTGTACAGGACAAGGGTTTCGATACAGTCACGCGACCCGATAGGGATGGCCCGCCAGAAAGGAAGGCTTTCGCTGACGATTTCCGGGTTCACGGTCTGGGATAGCGTACCGATAGCCCCCTGCCCTGCCGGCGGCCGCCAGCGCGGCACGAGCCTGACGGTCTCGGTGGTAGCATCGGCATGTTTAATAGCTATGGCAATTTCCGTACCCAGTCCGAGTTGAATATCGCGGGCGAGCTCGCCAGTACTGTTAACCGGTTTATCGTCCACGCTGATAATCGTATCCCCGGCTTTGATACCGGATATTTCCGCCGGCGACCCGGGGGCAACCTCCTGAACCACCACCTGTCCATTGACGATATTGTGAGGAACCATATACGCCACGGATAAGAGCACGAAAGGCAGTAATAGATTCAACAGTATGCCCCCGCTGATAACCAGCATCCTGACGCCGTGGCTCCGGGCCGCCAGGGCTTTCGGCACGGTGGGGTCTACTTCGCCGGGCAACTTGTTAAAGCCGCCGAAGGGTATCCAGTTGATGGAATATATCGTTTCCCCCCACTTTTTACCGTAAAGACGGGGCGGGAA
>Ga0315279_10009195_pt1 | contig 11828 bp, 9 predicted proteins | sample YL17G06_20_MG_FD_203694 | JGI IMG/M metagenome (GOLD analysis project Ga0315279, IMG submission 203694) | Sediment microbial communities from Yellowstone Lake, YNP, Wyoming, USA - YL17G06_20 | ecosystem: Environmental > Aquatic > Freshwater > Lake > Sediment | place: USA: Wyoming | collected...
AACACTACACTAGTTGGAAGCGATCTCCATGTCGATATGCCATTTGTACTCCTCCTTCGTCGCGCTGCATTGTATCATATCGATATGGGACCGGATAGAATTTTTTCATTGTTAATGCTAAAATTTTTTACCCCTCACCCAATTACGACACAGTCTCCAAGGGGGAGGGGAGGATGAGGGCGGGCACCCCAATTCTTAAAAAGTGTCCCATCGAATGCTTCTATTTACGAACGTCAGTTGTCTCTTTGATGGGAGTGACCAGAGTCAATGTGGACCTCATCTCATACCCTAAATCCACATTGGTCTTTCTCGCGAAAACAAACTTGGTGATGCAGAGGGGGAGAGCGACCGCATCCTCGAGGATCTTCTTCTGGGCTTCTGTCCAAATGGCTTTCTGTTTTTTAGGATCGGGTTCCACTCTTGCCTTTTCAATCAAATCGTCAATCTTATTATAATGAGAGAAATTGGTGATGGCTGTGGATGTCCCGACGGTCGACTTTGAATGATAAAACTGAGTGAGCATGGGATCTGCAGTTGGAAATCGGGCGCAAACATAAAGGACGAGAGGATTGACGTCTTTCCGGATTTGCTGATGGAAAGCCGTATGGGTGATGACATCCATTTTCAAATTGATCCCAACCCTTCGGAGTTGTTCCTGAACCTGCTCCATCGGTCGGCGATAATCCGACATCTCGGTAATCGCCATGGACATTTCAAGCCCTTTTGGATATCCAGCCTCTGTTAGAAGTTTCTTTGCCTTCTCGGGGTTGAATTCGTGCTTGGGGACTTTGTCTGTTCCGCCCAGGTAATTCATCGGTATGGGTGAGACAAGTTTTTCAGTGACATCCGGTCCCAGAAATTTCATCAGCTCATCCAGATTGATGGCATGACAAATGGCCCTTCTCACGCGAATATCATCCATGGGTTTCTTGGTCATGTTGAAATGGAGAACAAGGGTTTCTCCCGGGCCAAAGATTTCAATGGCCGTCCCTGGGATTCCCCTCATCTTATTCACCCATGCCTGTTCACGCTCCCCTTCAACGATATCGATCTCGCCTTTTCGGAAAGCCATCTCCCGGCTGCTGGCATCAGGCATGAACCAGAGTTCAACCCGATCAAGTTTTGGTTTTGCCCTGAAGAAGTCTGGATGTCTCACCTCCACCACTTTTTCCTTGGGGATATAGTCTTTCAACATGAATGGACCCGTGCCGATCGGGTCGAACTTGAACTTATCCCCTTTCTCCATGACCGCCTTCTTCGAAACGATGTATCCACCATGGTAGTTTGTCAGAATCCCCAGAACAGATGGAATGGCACTCTTGAAAGTGATACGGACTGTATACTTATTGATCGCTTCCACTTTGTCCAGAGCAGCATAGTCTGCCGCAAACCCTGAAGTCGTTTTATTAGCCGCCTTCTCCAAAGAGAACTTTACATCCTCAGCGGTCAACTCACCGTAGCCCTTGTGGAACTTCACCCCTTTGCGTAGATAGAATGTCCAGACCAGACCGTCCTTTGAACGCTCCCATCTTTCAGCCAGATCAGGCTCAATCTTTTCAGGGTTGATATCTTCGGGTTTGAAGCGGACCAGACCATTAAACATGGGGTCGATGCAAGCATAGTCGATCGTGGTGGTCCCATAATGGGGATCCAGGGAACGAATATCCGAGGCCTTTAAGGCCATTCTCACCCCCTTTTCCTGAGCGAAAGAAGGTAAGTAAAAACCGATTGTGATAGAAATCAATACAACGGGGAAAAAACCAAGAACCTTAGACCATCTCATGTTTCACCTCCGTCAATAAAATATGGATGGATTTTGCCAAAGTGATTTTTTTAATACCATAAATAGTGGTTTTGTCAATCCTTGTGAGTCTATTGGAAAAGTCTTTTCCGCTGTCATTCTGAGCGCAGCGAAGAATCTGACACGCAGTGTCATCCTGAACGAAGTGAAGGATCTCATGGGTTCCTTCGCTTTGCTCAGGACAGGCTTCGTCGCCTCCAGCTCCTCAGAATGACGATCTCAGGTCTTTTTGAACAGCCTTATGAGTTTTAACAAATTTCCTACAGGACGACCCACCCTCTATATCTTCATTTTAGACCCGTAGTCACACCACTTTCGAATAGAACATGTCTCGCAGAGGGGTTTTCTTGCCACGCAGGTTTTTCGACCGTGCCAGACGAGGAGGTTTGAAAAATGAGTCCACTCTTCTTTTGGAACGATCTCCATCAAATCGAATTCAATCTTGACTGGATCATCGTTCTTTGTCAATCCGATTCTCTGGCTCACCCTTTGAACATGGGTATCGACCACAATGCCGGGTATATCAAAAATATTTCCTAAAATGACATTCGCTGTCTTCCTCCCCACCCCAGGAAGGGTCACCAGCTCTTGTAGGGTTTTCGGAATTTCTCCTCCAAATCGTTTCACCAGCTCTTGGCAACACTTCTGAATCGACTTGGCTTTATTTCGATAGAATCCAGTTGGCCGAATCTCCTCCTCCAATTTCACCAAATTTGACTCAGCATAATCTTTTACCGAACGATATTTTTTAAATAAGTCCATCGTAACTTGGTTCACCTTGACATCCGTGCATTGGGCAGAGAGAATAGTGGCGATCAGAAGCTCGAGGGGATTAGAGAATCTCAGAGCAATTCTGGAATCAGGTATTTCCTTAGATAAAATTTTAATGATTTCCTTCACTCGTTTATGATCAGATTGCTTTTTCATAGCTCCCTCTCCATCAACTTAAAACTCATAATTCATAACTCTTAACTCTTAACTCTTAACTCTGCTTCCTTCTCTTTAGCATATTTGCATAATCTCCAATCGATGTCCAATCTCACCCCTTTTTTATCTAATGTTTGCTTAAACATACAAAAATATTAACCGGAATCTTTCGAGATAGACAATAAAAAAATAGTCTTGAATCTCTCCCCATCACCCTGTCTCCCAATCTCCTTATCCTTTCTATTTGGGTAGGACAAGTTCAACATAAGGATGACAAAAATTGTCATCGCTCTTCTTAAAGCCAGAGGGGATTAAAAATAATTTCTTTTAAATATCAATAGATTAAATAATATCGCCTGGTTTGGTATAGAAAATGCTATCAATTAGTGTAAAGTCCAATAGAAAGGGTGGAAAGCCATGATAAACGTAAGCGAGGATAATGTTCTAACGACTCAGGAGGCCTGCCACTACCTTCGTATATCAAGACCTACTTATCTGAAGTACCTTTATTTAGGGAGAATTAAGGGAGCGAAGGCGGGAAAAGGTTGGAAAGTTCTCAAATCAGAGTTGGATCGATTTTTGAGAGGGGAAAATGAACATCCGCAGGCAGCATGAATCTGCCCGAGTGAGGAACAGATAAGGAGAGAAACCGGGTGAAAAGTTTAGAAGATAAAGTGGATATTTTTGAAGAGAAGGCCATGGAGGAAAAAGTTAAGTCAACCAAGGCATTGGTTCAAACTTTTCTTCAGACCTTGAAAGCCTTTCGACTCTATGAGGCTAATCACCCCATTTTAGCCAAGTTTTTAGAACGGCTGAGGAAGGATTTCGATGAGTATTTTGATGAATTCGATTCTTTCTCCCTTCAGATCGGGGAACACCGGCTCTTTTACCGGGGAAATGTCGTCTATGAAAATCAGGACATGAAGGAGAGCTTAGCCTTTGTCTTTTTTAAAGATGGGATTCGGGAACTTCAATTTTCAAAAGGTTTGGAATTCAAGGAGATGATGGATTTTCTCAATATTGTGAGGAAAAGTGACTTCCTCAATCGCATGGAGGATGATCTCGTCACCCTGTTCTGGGAAAAAGATTTTTCTCATATCACCTTTATTACAGTAGATGAATTTTTAGAGGGGAGTGGCATCTATGTTCCTGCGACAGAGGAAGATTTGATAAAAAGATCAGAGTACAAAGGTTCTCGGGAGGAGTGGCTCCAAGAGAAGGTTGATGAAGGACAAGTAGAAAACTCTCATGTCCCTGTGGCAGGAGGGTTGGAACAGGCAATCAACCCCACTCCAGGTCAATCCTTGGTGGAGGCCTGTCAGCTTACTTTTGATGAGAAGACGGCCATCGATCGGGAGGCACAGCAAGAGCAACAGCCAGAATATATCTATGTCTTGATTGACAACCTGATCGAAATCCTACTTCATCTCGGGGAGGATATGGATGCCTATGAGAACATGATCTCCTACTTCGACCGAGTCATCGAATACCTCCTCGAGCAGAAAGAGGTGGGAAAAACGGTAGGACTATTGAAGAGTATCAACGATACCATGGAATCCATGGTTCTGAAAGATAAACAAATTTTTGCCATCCGTCGCATCCTCGAAAAATCCTCCAACCCCCATAACATTGAACTTTTGGGGAAGACGATGAAAGGGAATGGAGAGGTCAATTCAGAGGCCATCCTCCAATATTTTCGATTCCTCAATAAACAGGCCATTGAACCTCTCTGCCTTTTGTTGGGCGAGTTAGAATCTGGAAAATGGAGAAAAGCGATCTGCGACCAACTGGTTGAACTCTCTCAACAAGAAGAGATCCAACTGCTGAGTAAATTTTTATCGGACCGGAATCCCTTCTTAGTTTGCCACATTCTCTACATCCTCGGGAGGATCGGGGATCCCTCTGCGGTAAAATATTTAGGAAATTTAGTAACCCACGAGGATTTGAAAGTGAGAGAGGAGACCCTTCAGGTTCTCAATAAATTTGGGGACAAGGGGAAGGACCTTATTCAAAAATTTTTAAGGGATTCTGCATCTGGAATGAGAGCAAAGGCTGCACTCTTTTTGGCGCGGCATGCCAAGGTTGCAGCAGTAAAGCCGCTCACAGAGATTATCCTCTCTGAGGATTTTTACAAGCGGGATTATGACGAAAAAGCCTCTTTCTTCAGGGCTTTGGGCGAAACAGGTTCGAAAGAAGCGATACCGGTATTAAAAAAGATTGCCAATAAAAGGAGATGGTTCCAAAAGACAAAATGGAATGAAATGCGTCAGTGTGCCACCAATACATTAAAAATGCTGGGGGCTTGAGAAAGAAGGTAAAAGGCCCAAAGCTAAAAGCTTAAAGATAGAAGAATTATTGCTCATAAAGGAGATAAGATGGAAATTACGCAACCTACGACCCAACCCGGAAAGGTGACCCCCAAGGCGCCCGAGAAAATGGAGTCAGACCTATCGAAATTGGCGAATAACCTCGTCACCAAAATTCATGTGTTGATGAGGATTTCTCAGATTTATGATTCTAAAAATGTGGCGCTCCATCAGTTTATCCAGGAATCCCTTCAGACCATTAACACCTTGATCGAGAGGGAAGGAGTCCTCTCCCTCAAAATCATCAAAGATGACTTCTTTCTCAATGGACAACGATTACGTTATTCGGTGGAAGGATTTACCAGTTTCAAATATCTTCTGACCCAATGGAAAAAGCGGTTGATTGGAGAAGTGATTTTCGAAAGCCTGGTGGACGAGAGCATGTTGAGAGAATTCGTCTATACCTTGATCAACTTAGAAGAAGGTCGCGAGGAGAATGCCACTCTCTTTAATGACCAGTTGGCAAGCCGCCACATCACCTCGATTAAGGTAAATCCTCTGGAAATCGTTGAAGGGGAGGAAAAGGCCTTTACTCTCCAGAATGAAGATCATCAGGAGGTTGCCAAGAAAGTATTTTTTGAAACGATCGGTACGATCAAAGAGATGCTCACTCAAATTAAAGGAAAGCAGTATGCCGATGTGAGAAAGTTGAAGAGGTTAGCCCAGAAGGCAGTCCATCTCATTATCGAGGACGAATCCATCCTGCTGGGAATGACGACGATCAAAAACTATGATGAATATACCTTCAACCATTCTGTCAATGTCTCAATCTACTCCTTGGCGATGGGAAAGCGATTAGGATTCTCGAAAAAAACCTTGACGGAGTTAGGAATTACTGCCCTGCTTCATGATATTGGAAAATCGAAGATTCCGAGAGAAGTTTTAAATAAACCTGCTTCCCTCAATGAGGAAGAATGGGGGATAATGAAAAAACATCCCTTAATGGGAGTGGAGATCGTTCTCAATCTGAAGCAATTAGGGGAGATCAATCCCAGGATGGTGGTTGGTATCTTTGACCACCACCTCAAGAGCGATCTTTCAGGATACCCAAAACTTTTTCGGAAAAAAGAGGTGAGCCTCTTCGGGAGGATCATTCAGATTGCAGATTCTTACGATGCCATGTCGACCCCCCGAATTTATAAAAAAACTCCCTATACCCCGGAGCAGGCTCTCGCCATCATGCTGAGGGAGAAGACGGTCCATTTTGACCCTCTTCTCCTCAAGATCTTCATTGGTCTAGTCGGCATTTTTCCTATCGGGTCCTTGGTCCTTCTCAACACGCGTGAACTGGGGATCGTCTATAAACCCAGTCATGATGCCAGATGGCTGGAGCGTCCCATCGTCATCCTGGTCGCACGAGATGAAAAAGGGGATGTTAAGAAAGAAGTGATTGATCTTACCGAAACGGATGGAACAGGCCATTACAAACGAAGCATCGTCAAAACCTTGGATCCTTATCAATACCACATCGACATTGCCAAGTATTTCTTGTAGAACATGGTTTGGTAGGAGATTCCGGCAATAAAGGTTAAAAAAGAAATTAAAAATTTAATTCGGCCGCAAATTTGAGAGTTAAACCCAATGAGGATGAGGATTAGAATTTTAAGTTTGGGGGCGATCATTATTTTTCTACTTTTTTCTGGATCGTCTTCGGCTCAAATTTTTAAATGGACCGACGAACAAGGAAATGTGCACTTCGCGGATGATGTTAGTAAAGTCCCGGAGAAGTATCGATCTTCAATTGAGTCAAAACCAAAAGGCTCCGGACTTTACACGTCAGGAGCCGAACTCGAAGGTTTTAGAGGAATAAACTGGGGGACCGATTTATCCATGTTATCGGATATGGTCCCTTCAGGATCTGATCCGAGCTCCAGCGAAATAAATACCTACTTGAGAAATGGTGATGAATTGACGATCGGGGCGGCGAGCCTCGAAAGAATCGAATACGGATTCTGGAAAGATAAATTCTGTGGTGTGAAGGTACTGACGAAAGGTTATCCAAATTGGGAGGGACTTCGTGATGTGATGTTTGAGAAGTTCGGTAAGGGAAATCTGACGGCTAAGGGGCAAGAGGAATATTTTTGGCGGGGCGAAAAGACGAATATGGTTTTACAGTACGATAGAATGACCACTATCGGGATTCTCTTCGTGGTCTCTAAGACGATGGGTATAGGAATTGATAAAGATCGAAGACAAAAAGTTAAGGAAGGTGTTAAGAAAGGATTTTAGTCTTAACACGATCACCCTATCTCCCCATCATTTCTTTTCTGTCTCCCTATCACCCCATCTCCTCATTATTTCTTTCTCTATTTCCCTATCTTCTTATCACCTTATCCTTTGTCTTCTTGGGAGGCAGAGAGATTGGGGAGGATGATACTTTACACTCTGACTTATACCATTCTTCAAAGAGTCTTTGAAGGATTTCCTGTTGCTGTCGGATGGAGAAGTCAGCATATTTGGGGTCTCTTTTTCGATAGGTCCTTTCAATGAAGACAGTGGAGTTCTCGGCACTTCGGATTTGGGAAAGAATCATCTCGCACTTTTTCAATCCCCATCGGGCCTCGATGGAATCCTCTGGATTGGGAGAAAGCCAGAGGTAGTTCTGGTAGAGATGGTAAAAAGTGACGAATTGGCCTTTTTGAATACGAATCGAAATCCCCTCCATCATTTCTTTTACAGCATCCTGATCGAGACCGTTCGATTCAATGAGATGATGAAGGTGGTCCATTAATAGGATAATCCTTCCGTCACGATTAGGCGTGCTATGGATTTCCCATAAATCCGAGCCTTCCGGACAACGCCCTTTGCGACACCTTTGGTATCCTTCCAAAACGATGGGAATCCTTTCTCTGATATAGTGAACCGTGTAATCCAAAACCTTTTCCATCTTGTCCCAGGAAGCATAATCGATGGGGTCAATCCTTTTTGCTACAGCCTCAACGAAATCGGTATAGCCCTCTGAGAAACTTCCTGAGTATTGTTCCAGTGAATAGAAGGGATGTTCACCAGGGGGGAGGTATTTCCATAGTCCCTTTTCAAATATCGGCCAGCGAAATTTTACTAAACCGGAATAAATGGTCGACTCGGGTCTCGTCGTTAGGAAATCCCTTTCACTCAACTTCTGAAGTTTGACAGGAGATGTCGCCTCCCAGGTTTGAAGGGGATGGACAGTACTTCCATCTAAGATGACATGGCCGATGACCCCGGAATGTGACTCTGTAATGAAAAAAGCGGTTCCAGGAATAACTGATTCCGGATCAATTTGAATGGGGTAAGTGTCGAGGGGAAGCGTTCGGGTGGTCGTCTCGGAGAGCATGTGAAGGAGGGCTTTGCGAAAACGAAGATCTTTATACCACTCCGGATGAGTCGGTAGCTTTCCCCATTCCGTGGACCAGTGGCCGATCAATTTGCCGTCTTTTGTTGAGGCGGCTGCAGGAAGGTGAGCGATCCGTGCATAGATCCATCGCACCGCATAAGGAACATCGGCACAATCGATGGGAATTTTATAGCGGATAAAAAAATCCTCGTTGATATTCTCTTCGACCCATTTGCCATATTGGATCTCCTCCTCGATTGTCCATCGACGGTCTCCCACCTTCCAAATCTGAAGGGGTGATTCCTTGATGCTTCCTGCGAAGGATGGGATCGAATAGAGAAGGACGAGGAAGATGATCAAACAGCGCATGGTTCATCTTAAAAAGAATGATAGAAGATTGTCAATAAGAGGGAAATAGGGTATTTTAGAAGGGGAGAGGCCCTGCACCACGTTGGGTGCAGGGTGAAGGCCTGACCCTCACATAGTAAAAAAGTGGGTGTTAAAAATTTTAAGGGAGATTGTGGTTTGGATAAAAGAATACGGATTTTAGTGGCGGAAGAAGATTCAGGTTTCTTAAAGATGATGGAAGATTCTCTAAAGGCTTCGGGTAGCCTGTATCATACCGAGAAGGTCTCTTCTGGAAAGGAGTGTTTAAAAAAGCTCCAGAAGGAGAAATTCGACATCCTACTTTTAGATCATGCCCTTTCGGATGGAGACGGACTGGACTGGCTTCGGCGATTTAATGAGTTAGGTATTGACATTCCCACTATTTTTGTGACGGCGAAGGGAGATCCCCGATTGGCGATCGAAGCCATGAAGGAGGGGGTTTTTGACTATATCAACCGATCGGCAGAATGCGCCAAGGCCTTTCCCTTCGTTGTGAACCGTGCCATCGAAGGCTATGGTTTAATGCTGGAGAAGGTCAGACTTCAAAAAGAACTGATTGAGACGAAAAATTTTCTCGAATCCATTGTGGAGAAGGCAGGAGATGCCATCTCCGTGGTCGATCTGGAAGGAAAGGTTCTTTATTGGAATGAAGGGGCTGAATGGATTTACGGATATCAGAAGGAAGAAGTATTGGGAGAGAAGATATCTCAATTTCTCTACCCGAAAGATGGCCCATTGAGAGCGAGAGAAGAGAAATTGATGGACGAATTGATGGCACGGGTAAAGAGAGGGGAAGTGGTTCCCAATGTCGAAGTGAAAAGGCAGACCAAGGAGGGCAGGGAGATCATTACGAGTATGACCATTTCACCCCTAAGGGATGCAGAGGGAAAGATCATCGGTGCCTCACGGATCTGCAAAGATATTACCGATTTGAAGAAAGCAGAAGAAAGATTGATCTTGGCCGAAAGATTGTCCTCCCTGGGAGAACTGACAGCAGGCGTAGCCCATGAGCTTCGAAATCCCCTTGCTGGAATCAAGATCAATACGCAGATCCTTTCGAGAAAAAAGGATCTCCCTGAAATGGAGAAGAAGCTTCTGAGCAGCACTCAGGAGGGGATTGAAAAGATACAGAAGATTGTCGATGACATGCTCCATTTTGCCAAACCGAAAGCCTCCCATTTTAAAGAAGAAGAGATCAATGAAGTAGTGGAGAAGAGTTTGGCCATTTTGCAGACCAAATTAAAAAAGGGCAATATCTCCTCTGCTTTCGAACGAGCACAGGAGTTGCCCAAAGTGAGAATTGATATCCATCAGATCCAGCAGGTATTGATCAACCTCATGCTTAACTCCATCCAGGCTATGGAGAAGGGTGGGATATTGACTATTCGGACCTTCTCAGAAAATGAAGGCGGGGTTGGTATTGAAGTGAAAGATACAGGAGTGGGTATTCCCAGGTCTCACCTGAAAAAGGTTTTCGGTCCTTTTTTTACGACAAAATCCGAGGGCACGGGCCTTGGTCTCTCCATCAGCCTTAAAATTTTAGAAAACCACGGAGCCAGCATTGATGCCGTCAGTGAAGAAGGGAAGGGTTCAACCTTTACCATTCATTTTCCGGTCACGAATTTTTCAAATAAGTTTTAGATTACAGATTTTGAATTTGCAAGGTGGGCTTTTCTCATAAGATGCAAAAGTATTGGCTAAATTTTTTAATCAATTCGCTATGCACTATGCTTTATGCGCTTTGTGTTATTTTCAAAAGAGGAAGTCATGCGGTTTAAAATCTTAGTGGTAGATGATGAACCCATCCTGCGGGATTCTCTTGAGGTTGCCTTGAAAACATCGGGCTACGAGGTCGTGACTGCCCGGACTGGGGAAGAGGGTTTGGAACGGTTTAAGCAAGAGAATCCTGATCTTGTTCTCCTGGATCATTGGCTCCCCGGAATCAACGGAGACGAAGTACTTCGCAGAATCAAGGAGGAAGATCCTGAAACCCCCGTGATCGTCATGACGGCCCAAGGGTCAATCGAGATGGCCGTTAGCTCGATGAAAATGGGAGCCTTTGATTTTCTTGTTAAACCCTTTAATCTTGACCAGGTTGAAGACTTGATTAAGAGGGGACTTGACCGAGTTCGTTTAAAAAAAGAAGTGGAATGGCTCCGAGCGCAATACCAGGAAAAGTTCCGTTCCGGAGGGATCATCGGAGTAAGTCAGGAGATGAAGGAGGTTTTGGGATTAGCTGAAAAGGTTGCCCAAGGTTCGGAGACCACTGTCCTGATCGAAGGGGAAACAGGGACGGGAAAAGAACTCCTTGCTGAATATATCCATTTTCTAAGTCCCCGCTCTTCCTTTCCCTTTATCCCCATCAACTGCGGCGCCATCCCCAAAGATCTCTTTGAGAGTGAGCTCTTTGGGTATGAAAAGGGTGCCTTTACCGGGGCACTGGAAAAGGGAAAGATAGGAAAAGTAGAGGCTGCAGAAAAGGGGAGTCTTTTTCTCGATGAGGTGGGAGAGCTTTCTCCCTCGGCACAGGTGAAGGTGTTGAGAGTACTTGAAGAGAAGGAATACTTTAAAGTGGGAGGGGTTGAGAAGAAAAAGGCGGACGTTCGGATCATCGCGGCAACGAATAAAGATTTGGAGTCCGAGATCAAGAAAGGAAATTTTCGTGATGACCTCTATTTCAGGCTCAATGTGATCAAGCTTCACATCCCTCCCCTGAGGGAACGTAAAGAGGATATTCTTCCACTCTTTCGTTTCTTTATAAATCGATTTAACGAACAATTTAAAAAGGGATTTGTTCAGATATCAAAAGAGGCCGAGGAGAAGATCCTGGTCTATCCCTGGACTGGAAATATCCGTGAAGTTCGAAATGCCGTTGAGCGAATCGTTCTTCTGGAGAAGGGGAATACGATTCTTGGTAAACATCTCTCTTTTCTTTCTCAGGGGACTGAGCCTCCTGAAGAGGGGGTCCAATTCAAACCCCGTCTTCCATCTCAAGGGATTATTTTAGATGAAGTCGAGAAACATTACATTC
>Ga0315279_10009197_pt1 | contig 11828 bp, 5 predicted proteins | sample YL17G06_20_MG_FD_203694 | JGI IMG/M metagenome (GOLD analysis project Ga0315279, IMG submission 203694) | Sediment microbial communities from Yellowstone Lake, YNP, Wyoming, USA - YL17G06_20 | ecosystem: Environmental > Aquatic > Freshwater > Lake > Sediment | place: USA: Wyoming | collected...
AAATATTACATAATATAATATGTAAGCATGCAAAATCAAAGCGAATTTGCTCAAAAATGCAAAAAAAATGATCTCCCTATAGGTTTAATGGAATTTTAAAACAAGTTGCGGAACTGCTGCTTGTAGTGCCGACAGCCGATTTCGTATTTTACTCAATTGTCCGTCGCCGTGAAGTTCCGATGCCCGGCATTTCGGATATTTTTGCATCATTATTTTATAGAGGTATGGCGCAGGATGGAAAATACGATCACCATGCAAAGCGGCGTTCTGTCCGTCCCCGATACCCCCATTATTCCTTATATAGAAGGCGACGGCACCGGACCCGATATCTGGCGGGCCGCGCAGCATGTGTTTGACAACGCAATCAATAAAGCCTATGATGGAAAACGAAAGATTCTCTGGACCCAAGTGCTGGCCGGCGAAAAGGCCTTCCAGAAAACCGGGTCCTGGCTGCCCGACGAGACCGTGGCGGCATTTCGCAAATTTCTTGTCGGCATAAAGGGCCCGCTGACCACGCCCGTAGGGAGCGGCATCCGATCGCTCAACGTGGCCCTGCGCCAGATGCTTGATCTCTATGTATGTCTGCGTCCTGTCAAGTATTTCCCGGGTGTGCCGTCTCCGGTAAAGAAGCCCGAAGACGTGGACATGGTCATATTCCGTGAAAACACCGAAGACGTTTACGCCGGCAAGGAGCTCAAAGCGGGAACGGACGGGGCGCACAAGCTGATCCGTTTTCTCAAGCAGGAATACGGGTGGGACCTGCGCGAAGATTCGGGCATCGGCATCAAGCCCATTTCGGAGACCGGGTCCAAGCGGTTGATACGCGCGGCCATCCGCTATGCGATCGGGCGAAAACGCGCGAGCGTGACACTCGTGCACAAAGGCAATATACAAAAGTTCACCGAAGGCGCCTTTTGCGCGTGGGGCTATGAACTTGCGAAACAGGAATTCGGCGATCAAACGGTGTCATGGAACGAATGCGGCGGGAAGCCGCCGGCGGGAAAGATCCTGATAAAGGACGCCATCGCCGACAACTTTTTGCAGCAGATCCTGACGCGTGCCGGCGAATTCGACGTCATCGCGACCATGAACCTGAACGGCGATTATATATCCGATGCGCTGGCTGCGCAGGTAGGCGGCATCGGCATCGCGCCGGGCGCTAATATCAATTATGTCACCGGCCATGCGCTCTTTGAAGCGACCCATGGAACGGCGCCCAAATACACGGGTCAGGACAAGGTCAATCCTTCTTCTGTGATATTATGCGGAGAGATGATGATGCGCCATCTCGGATGGAATGAGGCGGCGGACCATATCATCAGTGGCATGAAAACGACAATCGCGCAAAAGACGGTCACCTATGATTTTGCGCGGCTTATGGAGAATGCGCAGACATTAAGCTGTTCGGGGTTTGGCCGGGCGATTGTTGATGCCATGTAGGGTCTTGGACAGTACCCATGAAAACCGTGCCATGATTCCGGACCAACCCTCGGGGGTTTTGTATGTTGATCGCGCTTATCGGCCTTGCGTTGTTGCTCATCTTCATCCTCGTCGCCATACGCGTTGGCGTTAACAAGGAAAGGGAACCGGAGAAAGCTGAACAGCCGGTGATCCATCACAGCGGGATATACTCCATTGTGCGGAAAAGCCCGCGTGAGAACATTGGCGCGCACAAGCCATCCATGGACGAATTGCGCAAATATTTAGCGTCGCAAAACGTAGATATTCAGGGGAAAGCAATCTCCGCCCCCGAAAAAGAGCGGATGGCAGAACGTTGGCAGACCGATCTGGAAAAAAGCCTGACAATCATCGAAGAAGGCGACAAAAAGGGAACCCAGTTTTATTATTACGATTACGCCGGCAATGATCCGGTATGTCAGGATAGCGTTCCCAAAGGCTCGTTTGTAACGCGGGAACAGATATTTCATTATCCGAACCTGATCCCGCCTTTTCATGTGGGGTGCCGCTGCTCTATAAAAATCTATCAGGGCGATGAGAACCTGCGCGACACCAGGGTTTTCGGATTCAAACCGCTTATCAGCGAGAATAAGCTGCCGCATCTCCCTGAATGGAAAAAAATCCTTGTCTCAGCATAGAAACGATACTACGATCATGCGATTGATTCGCTCGGCTGGATGGATGCCGGTCGTCCTCATCGGGCTGTTCTGCGCGCAGGCGCATGCCGCATTCCAGACCGCGGTCATAACTCTTGTTTTTCCTCCGGGCGCGCGGGCCACCGGTCTGGGCGAAGCCTTTACGGCCGTTTCCGATGACGCCAACGCGACCTATTTCAATCCCGCGGGGCTGGGGCAGGCGCCGCTGGCCAATGCATGGAAGACGCATGCCGCGGGCGTATATGCTCCCTACTGCGCCATTGCCGCGCGCACAAAAAACGAGCTGGATATGAGCGAAAAGATCTGGGCGGGCACGCGCAATGGCCTGGTATGTTACAACGGCAAATCCTGGGACAATTGCGATAATTATATCATCGAGCAGGATGCTAAACTTGCCGATATCGCCAAAAAATTCCTTGACTCCGATGATGAAGCCCTGCTCCGCCTTGCAGCGCAGAAAATCCGCGAAGCGAACGGTATCGAAATGAAGCGCTCTAAAGCGCTGGAGGTGTATCTGCATACGATGCGCGGCGATACGCTGCCCATGGCCGGCGATACGATCGCCGCGGATTACGCAAGCCGCATTCTGGACCAGGAAAATCTGTATCGCGATTCGTCCGCCATCGACGGTCTGATTGCCGCCATCGTCGATTCAACTCACCGCGGCGCCGCGGCCCGGTCGATCGTTTCTATTCTACAAAGCCCGGATATCGATCTGAAAAGTAAAGTGGAACTCCGCATACCCTATGCCATCGCCGCATGCGACAGCATCACTGCCCTGAAAGTTGACGCTACGGACAAAGTATGGGTTGGCACGCCGCACGGCCTGTGGCGGTTTGACGGGCAGATGTGGCGCCGCTACTCGCCGGCCGACGGGCTTCCGGGCGACGCCATTACGGCGATTGCGCTGGGCCCCAACGGCGAAGTGGCCGCGGGAACCGCAAAAGGCGCGGCGGTTCTTGCCAACGGCGAATGGACAAGCTGCGGTTTCGCGCCATCGCTGGCGAATGACTCCGCCGTCACCGCCGTAGCATTCGGCAAACCCGGGATTCTTTATATCGGCACGCATTCGGGCCTGCTGCAGAAGAAAGACACTTCCTGGGCGCATTTTGATACTGCGTCCGGCCTGCTGTCCAGCGAAGTCACCTGTCTGCTGTTCGACTCCGAAAACAAACTCTGGATCGGCGGCGCCAACGGCGTTTCCGTTTATACTGAAACAGCCTGGAAGCGCTATAAATTCCCCAATAGCCGGGTCCTCTCGTTCGCCGAATATGAGCCCGGCCGCATCTGGATAGGCACGAACAAGGGCGCCATCTCCTATAAAGCCGGCCGGACCGCATTTGATAAAAGCGGAAAAAAGGTCGAAAATCCTCCCGAATGGAAAGCTTTCCATTCGAAAAACGCCATCGTCGGAGACCAGGTCTACGGCGTTGCCGTGCACGGCAAAGACGTCTGGCTCGCGACGGACCGTGCCGTCAACGAATACGATTATGCGGACCGCCAGGTTTTCCTTTTCTGGGAGCTTCTGCTTCCCACGCTCAAACTGCGCGATCTGTGGCACACCTATGCCGCGTTTATTTATCCCACCGAAGACTGGGGCACGTTCGGCATTTCGGCAAATTTCATCAACTTCGGCGAAAATACCCTTAACGACGAAGAAGGCCGCGAAATCGCCAAATTCCGTTCATGGGAAGGCGTGTTCGGCCTGAGCTATGGTCTGGAACTGAAAGAAAATTTTTCCGTTGGATTGAACGTCAAGTATCTGCAAAGCGCCCTTGCGCCCAATATCGGCCCCGGAGACCAGGGCACGGCCCGATCATTCGCCATTGACGCATCGATGCTGAAGCGCAATCTGTTCACCAAGGGACTATCGCTCGGGCTTACCGCCCAGAACATGGGTCCGCCGGTGTTTTACATTTCGGAAGAAGAAAAGGACCCGATCCCGTTTACCGTCAAGTTCGGGCTTGCGTACAAGGCCCTCGAAACCTCGGCGGCGGACATGACGCTGCTATTGGACCTGAACCGCGAAATCGCCAAGGCCTACGAATCCGGCGATCCCGATCCTTTTTACAAGGCCATCTATACGGACCTTTTCAAAAAAGACAGCGCAAGCCAGACAACCAGAGAGAAGCTGGAGAGCGAATTAGAAGAAATCAATATCAATGCCGGCATCGAATTCTGGTATATCAATTTCCTGGCGCTTCGCACCGGATTTCTTTTCGATTATGTGGGGCAGCGCTATGAATTGACCCTGGGCGTGGGACTTAAATACGGCAATATGAATTTTGACTTTTCATATATCCATTCACCCGAAGGCTTTCTGAGCCCGTTGCTTAAAAGCGTGATTAGCGATAAGACCAATGACCATCGCCATGGCAGCTGGGGCGTGCGCAACCAACAACCGCGCGTGTCGCTCATTTTCAATTTTTAAGCAGCCGACGCTCCTCAACGGAAGATGCGCTTCATGACGCCTGTACGGTCCGCCTTTGCCGCCGCCATCATATGCGGCGCCGCGCTGCATGCGGCAGCGGCAGGCGATCCCCGTGCGGCGCTTGCCGCCGGCATGTCGAAAAAAAACATCGTGGCCAATGCCTTCACGCACGGCGGCCACCTCTATGGCGCCGGCGCGGCCGCGCACGACACCATCCGCATCATCGCGCTGCGCGCCGACTTTCCCGCGGACACCTCGCCCCTTACGACCGGCACCGGCAAATTTTCGGTGGTGGATGAAAAGGACGAGATCGCGGCTTATCGCTCGGATACGATTTACAAATACGACCGTCTGCCGCACGACTCGGTGTATTTTGCCCGCCAGCTTGATTTTGTTTCCGACTATTACCGCACCGTCTCTCGCGGCCATCTGTTCCTGGAATATGCCATATATCCCACCGAGCAGACCGGCGCCTATACCGTGCCGCATACCATGAATTACTATTCCCCCGGCGGCAAGAAGAAAAAAGAGTCCTGGAACGAATACTACGAGCGGCAGACCAGGGGTCTGGTCAACTTCGTGCACGACGCGATACAATCGGCCAAGGACGACGCCTCCTGGTTCTCCGCGCTCAAGCGCGACCCTGCCACGGGCATTATGCGGGATACGGTTACCGGACGTAAAGTGGTGTTCCTTATCATCCATGCCGGCGCCTCCGTCTCCACCGACGGCGGCGAGGAAGGAGAATTCGGCAAAGACACGCCGTCGGACATGATCGACGCCTTCTTTTCGCAGGATTTCTTCAAGACTTTTTTCGCCTTTTTCAAGGACTCCACCTTTGCCGACACCACGGGCATCATCGTGCCCCGCTCTCATGACTCGCTGCTGATCGACGAAGTCATGCTGGTGTCCGAAACATCAAACCAGAACAATCTCAACTGGGGCATTCACGGGATCCTGGTGAACCAGGTGGCGCGACAAATCGGAATTCCCGACCTGTTCTCGACCACGAGCGGATTATCGGGAGTGGGCGCCTTCTGCATTATGGACGCGGGTTTCTTTTCGGCGTATGGGTTCATCCCGCCCTGGCCATCCGCATGGGTACGGCTGTTCATGGGCTGGGACAATCCGCTGGTGGCGCAGTACGGTGAATCCGGCGTCCATCGCATCAAGGCCCCGCCGGCCGATACCTCGGGCGACTCGACCATTCTGCTGGTCCCCATCAATGACCACGAATATTATCTGATCGAAAACCGGCAGCGCGACCTGTCGGGAAAAGGGCATATTTTCGCCTACGATACCACCGAGAACAATGATACCGTGTATATCGCTCCGTATCCGTTCAACGTCAAGCTCGATTCGCTGGTGGATTCGACTTCGGGGAGCTCCGGATCGAACGTCATCATGAAGGTGAAAAACTACGACGCCGGGCTCCCGGCATCGGGCGCGCTCGTTTGGCATATTGACGAAAGGATAATCCGCGATCGCATCCGCTATAACATGGTCAACGCCGATTCCATGTATCGCGGCGTGGGTCTCGTGGAGGCCGATGGTGTTTCGGACCTGGGCATTACGTTCCAGAACGCCCTGTCGCAGGCGGCGTTCGACTACGGCGGCGCCGAAGACGTTTTCCCGCATCGTAACATCGTGATCGGCAGGCGCGACAGCGCGACGGTCGATTCCATGGGGCCCTTTACACGTCCCGCCACTAAAAGCAACGACGGCGGGCACAGCTTCCTTACCATCGGGATCAAGCCTGCGCATGCGGGCGCCGCGATGGAAAAAACCGCGGTGCGCGATTATTATGTGCTTAATTGCGCCGACACCGCGTTCGATATCTCCGTACAATTCGGCACAGCGGTCCCGGAAAAACCCAATGCGGCGGCGCGCGGCGTCAAGCCCCAATTCGTTCCCGGCTGGCCTCGGCGCATGGCGCCGGAACGCTGCTTTGAGCCCGCGTCGGCAAACCTGTTCCATGGCGATTCCGCCCGCGAATTATGCGTGCTGTCGGAAAGCGGCCGCTTGTACATCTGGAAATCGGCCGGCCAGGTGCGGGCGTTCGGGCGCGCTTTCATGACCATGCCGGCGCTTAACATCATGCGCACCGATTCCGCGGTGCCCGCGCCTGATACCATTCGCTGGCTGGCCGGTTTGCCGGCGCCCGCTGCAATGCCAACGGTCATCAACGGCCGGCTGTATGTGCCCTGCGCCGGCAGCCGTATCGCCGTGCTCGACAGCATTGCCGCCGCGGACCCCGATACCGCGATCTGGCGCACGATCACGCTTCTCAATCCTGCGTCGACCTGGATCTCCCTTCTTTCTGGCGGCGCCTGGGCCGCGGGGTGCTCCACCGGCGCGGTGGTATGGGGCGACACCGGCGCGGGCGCGGACACGGCGCGCGGCAGCATTACCCTTGCGTCAACAAGCCCCGTGTGCGCCATTGCCGCCCTGGCCGGGGAGACCGGCCGGTGCGCGGTGGTGCAAAGCGACGGGCTGCTGTCAATGGTCGACCTGGCCGCAGGGCGCTGGACCGACACGACCCGCCTGCGCAAAGGCATCGGCCCGTATGCCCTTGTGACCGGGGACCTGAACCGCGACAATGCAAACGAGATAGTGGTCAGCGACAGCCGGCAGGGACTCTGGTGCTGTACGCACAGCCTCGCGCCGGCCTTCGGCTGGCCGGATGACCGCACGCCGAACGATTGGGCCGCGGCATATACATATCTGGAAAAGCCGGCGAACGAACGCTCCGCGCTTCCCGCCAACCCGTCGGCGCCGGCGCTTTCGGACCTTAATCGGGACGGATTCCTCGATATCCTGATCAGCGGTACCAACGGCCTGTATGCCCTCAACTATAAAGGCGTTCCGGTCACGGGCTGGCCGTCATACCTTGACAACAGGTACTGGTACTACCGCGGCAATGTGCTGCGCACGCCCATCATCGGCGCCGACTCCTCGGGCGTTCCGTTCGTCACCTACGCATCGCCTACGGGCGAAAACGCAACCTTCTCCTTTTTCCATATCGACAGTACAAACGCCGCGCGCACCAAAGTCTATTATACGCAAACCAGCGGCGCGCGCGACAGCATTCCCGGCCTGCGCGCGGGCCTGGTGGATTCGCTCCTTAGATTCGGCGATTCGCTGATCAGCAATTACATCATGCCCGGCGGGTTCATTGACCTGCTTAACGCGGGCGGCGCGCGGCCGGCGTTCGTCGACACTCTCCCGAATGTGGGCGTGGACCGCCAATCGTACTGGCCGGTGACCATGGGCGCAGGCGCCGGCGTCGCGCCGATGGTGACGGACCTCGACGCCAACGGCGGCGCCGACCTGGTGGCGGTGTCCTCGGCGGGACTGGTGTACCGGTGGAAACTTGACGGAACAGCATCCGTTTCCGCGTTCCCCTGGCCGCAGGCAGGATACGACGGCGCCCGCAGCTTCGCCTATTCCGGGACCTCGACGGCCGCCCCGGCAACCCGGCAGGAGGCGATCAGCTTTTTCAGCTATCCCAATCCCACGCATGGCAGCCGCAGCGTGACGTTCCGGTTCCGGTTCAGCGGCCCGACCCGTAACGCGCGTCTCGATATTTACACCATGACAGGCCTTCTCGTCTACTCCTGGATCGGCGACGCCGACAAATACGCAACCAGCTGGCAGGATTGGAGCGAGTTGCCGCCGGTGTCCCTGGACCCCTTCGGGCCGGGCGTGTATCGCTGCCGGCTGGAAGCGACCGTTGACGGCATGAAGCAGGCGAAATTCTGGAAAATGGCGGTCGTGAAGTGATTTCAATGCGCCGATCATTGCAACCCATATGCCGAAGATTCCGCCCGCGACTCCATTGCGTCGGACGCACGATAGCACGCGTATTCGTTCTTCCGCTTCTCGCGCTCCCAACGCACGCCGTCAATCTGAACGCCTGGGACATGCCGGTCTATACGATCCAGGACGATCATTTCATCATCCATTATCAGGACGGTCTCGAAGCAACGGCGCGCGAAGCCGGCGCTATCCTTAATCAGCTCTACGACATCTACCGGAACACCTATCAGCTGGTCCTCCCCCAAAAAACCGAGGTGCTGGTCATCGACAACGACATGGGCGATGGCTGGGCCATGGACCTTTCGAATATCATTCTCATCGCCGCCAACGGCCTGGATTTCACCAACCTTCGCGGCACGCACGATTACCTGCGCGACGTGGTGACCCATGAATTCGCCCATATCGTGTCCATCACCGCGGCGCACAAGTTCCAGTCGACCGTTCCCTATATGCAAGGCGGCTTTTTCAGCCATCCCAATGAAATGCGGCGGCTGGAAGGCATGCTCTACTATCCCGGCGAAATCCTGCCGCCCTGGTTTTTCGAGGGCATTTCCCAATTTGAAAGCACGCGCCACGGCGCTGATGTCTGGGATTCGCACCGGGACATGATCCTCCGCTCGCTTGCGCTCTCCAATAAACTTTTGCCGTACGACCACATGTTCGTTTTCGCCGGCAAAGGCGACGACTTCGAAAAGACCTACAACCACGGACTTTCGCTCGTGCGCTATATCGCCGATACCTGGGGCTATGAAAAAGTCGTGGCGATCCTGCGCCAGAGCGCCACGCCCACGCGCCTGGATTTCGACCATGCGATTAAGCCCGTTCTGGGCATTTCGGGCCGCGAACTCTATCGCCGGTGGAAACGGTCCCTCGAAGACCGATACGAGGCCCAGCTCAAAAGCATCGGCAAACAGGTTTACGGACGCAAAATCAACAAGGACGGCTATGATAATGGCTATCCGCGCTTTTCGGCCGACGAAAAGAAAATTTATTTCATATCAAACGGCAAGGCCGATTATTCCTATTTCTACCGGTCCCTTTACTCCTGCAGCCTCATCGACACGGTGAAGGAAGACAAACGCATCAAGGTCGAAGCCGCCGGAATCAAGGGCGACTATTCGATCCACAAACCGTCGGGGCTGATCACCTTCTCGAGCATGAAATCGGGAAAATCAACATTGCCTTCGAGCAAAGGAAACCTGCGCGTGCGCGACGTGTTCATCGACACGCTGCCGCGCGAAAAAGAGTCCTTTGACCCGTTCCGGAAAAAAACCGAGCGTCAGGTGTCGAAAAAGATGAGCCTGTTCCATCCGGCGTTTTCGCCGAAGGGTGACATGATCGTCGCCGGCCGGCACGAAGGCGACCACTACTTTATCTGCCTGAGCGATACGGCGGGAAAAAATATTCGTATGGTCTATCCCGACTCAACAAAGCCCCACGCCGCCATCGCCACGATCTTCTCCTTCGACTGGTCGCCCGACGGCCGGCATATCGCGCTCAGCTACATCGACCAGGGCGACCGCAAGGTCGGCATCTACGATACGCTCACGCGCACGCTGGTCACCGTATGCGACACCAAAGGCGATGAGCGCGACCCGCGCTTTTCCGCCGATGGAAAAATGCTGTACTTTGCCTCGGACCGCACCGGCATCTTCAACATTTACCGATGCGAACTCGGTAGCGGCCGGCTGCAGCGCGTCACCAACGTCTCCGGCGGCGCGTTCATGCCCGATATTTCGAAAAACGGAAAAAAGCTCGTGTACACCAATTACGACGCCGCCGGTTTCGGGATTTATCTTATTGATTCGATTGCCACTACCGAAGACCTGGGCGCAGATACCGCGCTCCTGGCCGCGCGCGCACCCGTTCCCGCGCCCGCGGTCGATAAATCCTTTTCCTCGCCGAAGCGGTATTCCGCATTTCCGCGCAAGCTGATCTGGATCCCCACGCTCCTGGCCGAACAGGCGGTCACGCGCGACGACAACCCCTATAAAGGCGTTACGGTTACCAAGGCGGGTGTGGTCTTCAATGCCTTTGACCCATTTTCGCAAGCAGGGCTCTCATCCGGTCTTTTTACCGGCAATTCCCTGGGCGGCTATCTGTTGCTGGATCCCTCGCGCATTCTTACGTTCATCGATCCCAAGCGCGGCCTGATCAGCCCGGAAATAAATTATGATTTCGGCCTTTTCGGCGAAACCAACACCCTGCCGCTGCCCTTGTCGTTTGAATATATGCAGCGGGGCATCACCGGCCAGGACTATTTCTTTGACGAAATTGAAGGCGCGACCGTTCGATTGCCGTATGATATCACGCCGTATAACATGTATCTGAAAATGGCGTATTACTGGACGCGCGGCGGCATGGGGGATGAGGGCATGAACGGCGTTTCCGTGTTCGGCGGGTACGACCGCACGGACGTAACCCTTCTGTTGGACGCGATTTATTCCACGCAAACGACATTCCTTTACAACATTGCAAAAAGCTTCCGCGCGGGCGCCTACTGGGCGTTTGAGGGCATAGCGCCCGAACCCACCATGAACATCGCTCCGGAAGGCCTGATGCTCAAGGCCCAGTATACCCTGTACGATCAGAAACTGATTGACGATGAGAAAAGCTTCAACCGCAAAGGGCAGGAAAACTACGATATCTATGCCTATAGCGAACTGAAAGCGCACCTGATCGCCGGATTCGCATCCCCCTGGTATAAGAAGCATGTTTTCCTTCTCGACGCCGGCGCGGCCGGGGCCGACCTGTTCAAGCTGCCTAAAAAATTCGCGAACTTTCCCTATTATTACGAACCGGAAATCTACTGGCATCCGGGCTATGCCTATTACGAACGCGCCACCCATTACGATACGCTGGTCAACACGGTGGGTGATACGACCTATAAGAAACTCCCCTACCTTAAAGGGGTGATTGCCGGCAATGCGCTGGCCTGGGGCGGGCTCTCGTATCGCTTCCCCCTCTGGCCCGGGTCCATCGACCGGAAATTCAGCGTATGGTACCTGAACCATCTCTACGGCGCGCTGAGCACGACCGCGGCGGCCGGGTTCCGGTCCCTTGATGAAATACGCAACCGCCCGCGCGACGATCTGTTCCGCCGGAGCGACTGGCTGGTTTCCGCCGGCGCCGAGATCCGGCTGGAGACCCTCATGTACAGCAACTACCCCTGCGACATCAAGCTTTCCTGGGACTATGGCATGGACCGCCCGGCGCCCGTGGGCGGGCACCGGTTCTCCATCTCTGCGGGATTTGGATTTGAAAATTGGGGGATGCTTGATGGCCCGGAATTAAGGCCGAACGTCGGGTTGCAGAGTGGATTGTAGATAAAACGGAATTGGGGGTATCCACTTGACTCAGCACTGCGCAACATGTAGTGTTTAGAGCATGGAGGATTATCCCCGGGATCTGATGGAATTTGAATCTCGATTTAGTAGCGTGCCTGGGTGCGCTGACTATCTTTT
>Ga0315279_10009200_pt1 | contig 11826 bp, 10 predicted proteins | sample YL17G06_20_MG_FD_203694 | JGI IMG/M metagenome (GOLD analysis project Ga0315279, IMG submission 203694) | Sediment microbial communities from Yellowstone Lake, YNP, Wyoming, USA - YL17G06_20 | ecosystem: Environmental > Aquatic > Freshwater > Lake > Sediment | place: USA: Wyoming | collected...
CCTGGCTGCCAGTTCCTTGATCGACCAGGATGGGTCACAGTGGTGCCTCAGATGCCAGAGCCTCTCGACTTCCGGGATGGGTACTTCAGGGCGTCCGCCCGGCCTTCGCCTCTGGCTAGACCGGCGCTCCTTCTCGTCTTCGTGCTGCTCCTCAAGTTGCGTGCGCACATCGGCTAGTTCTGCTTCCAGTCGCTGCCATCTCTCCGCTTCGGGATCGATTCGTCCGTCCTCAAGCACTCTGAAATGCGGCGAGCGCCCGAAGTAATCGATGTCTTCGTCGAGGACATATCTCCGGCTATTGCGTGGGCTGGCGTCGAAACGGTATTCCCGCCCGCTGGGGGGGCGGTAAGTAACGGCACCCCTCCGAGTGCCAGTGTACTCAACGATGGCCTGGGCAACCCGACCGCCGTCTATCGGCGTCGGTGGCGTACCGCTCTCTTCTTCGCCGTCCATCGCCCGGTCACGTCCTCCCACGATACATTCTACAGAGAGGCCCGCCGCATCTCCAAATCCTAATGGCCGATGGAGGTGGCGGATGCGGGCGAGTTCGACGGCCATCCAAGTCCCTCGAGAGATCTATCGTGGGACCCGGTGCGCAGGCTGCAGGACAGCGGCGGCTCTGACTGGATCGGTGGTAAGGACGCCTAGTGGCGAGCCGCTACAAATCGCTCCTGTAGCCGTTCCGCCGGCGAGAACATGACGTGCCGGCGGGCGGCCTGTTCCGAGTTGTAGGTGGAGGCGTAGCGCCTAGTCATGTCCGGGGAGGCATGACCCAGTAGGTACTGCACGTCGAGTTCTCGGGCATCCTGCTCGATGGCCCAGGTCGCGAAGGTGTGGCGGAAGCGGTGGGCGTGGACCTTGGAGAGGCCGGCCTGGCGTCCCAGGCGCCTGAGGAGTTGCTTGAGGCCGTTGGGCTGCAGGGCGACGCCGGGACGCAGGGTGCGATGCCTGCCTGCCGCGACGAAGAGCGGCCCGGCCTCATCGCCACGGAACCCGAGATAGTGCTGTAGGGCCTCCCGGCACCGCGAGGCGAAGGGCACTACCCGCTGCTTGTTCCCCTTGGCGTGCAGGACGTTGAGGCGGCCGGCCTGGAGATCGAGGTCGTCGAGGGCGAACTGGACGAGCTCGGAGCAGCGGACACCGGTGTCGAGGAGAATGAGGACGATCGCTCGGTCCCGCGCCCCGGCGGCAGTGCCTGGGTCACAGCAGGCGAGAAGCCGCACGATGTCTTCAGCAGAAAAGGGACGGACGATCTTCTGGGGGAGGCGGACGTTGCGCAGGGAGCGAAAGGGGCTCTCCCCAATGTAGCCAGCGGCAAGGAGCCAGTTGAAGAAGCAGCGCACCTCCCGGAAGTAGCGATGGCGGGTCTCCAGGGAGAGGTGGGCGAACTGGCCCAGGTAGGGATAGAGGTGGCCCGGCGTGATGCGTCTGACATCCTCCGGGAAGCCCTCCTGGCGGACGAACCGGAGGAAGCGCCCCAGGGTCTCGGCGTAGGCGTGGGTTGTGCTGGGCGACTTGCCCTCAACCTGGCAGCGGAGAAGGTAGAGGTCGATGAGACCCCGGAGGCTGGTGTCGTGGCCGTTGCCGTTTCTCCGCATGGTGCCTGGTTATCTACGTACGTAATGTCGTGTGTATACATCGCTCTCGTAGGGCAGGAAGTCAAGTCCAATTGCCGAGGAAATCGGCGAAAATGCGAGGGAACGGGAAGCCTCTTGCCCGTTGAGCCATCCGTTGGTGCGATTGCTCCCCACAGTCGGCCGTTGTCGGGGCGTGGGGCGTAGGTTGGCCGATCCGGGCCCCAATGTGGCCCGGCTCTCCCCTGTCCTCCGCCCAGCGGCGTTCGGCCACCCGTTCCAGAGCCGTCGCCGCTGGCTGCGCGTCTTCTGGCCCGTGGTAAGGGCCGCGAAGCAGCGCTCCAGTGGGTAGCTGGACGTGGAGCCAGACTGTCCCATCGTCGCCACTTCCGGGGATGCTGACGTAAGTTGGCAGACGGGTCCTAGTGGCGTCCATGACGGCTTTCATGCTGCCGGGAGCCACGGTTGATCCGGCGCATCACAGTGTTCTGATGGTTTTCGAGAATCTGACGCAGATCCGCCTGATTTCGATCGACGCTTGAAGAGGAAGGGAGTTGGGGAGAGCGGCCAAGAGAGGAAAGGCCGGCGCAGGTTGCCCCGACCTTCCGCGGCGTTGTGGAGGCCTTAGGCGGGTTCGCCCTGCTGAGCCTCCACGATCTGCCAGAAGCGCCAGCCGTTCACCGAGTTGCCGGTGATGGCCCTCGCGGCGGCGCTCAAGGACCGGTAGCGGCTGCCCTGGCTCTCGACGGCGAGAGCACCGCTCCCCTCCTCGTCCGCTACGATGCGGGCGGAGACCTCCTGGCCGCGGTAGCGGCCCATGAGCTCCGTGCCCACTGGCGGGAGCTCACGGGCCCGCGGCTTCTGGCCGGCCTTCTTGGGTGTTCGCTTGGCCATTGTTCTCACCTCCTTTCTGTTTCGGCGTAGTGTGTACTCATCGCTCTGCGGGCGCCAGAAGTCAAGGGGGTGCCGAGAAATGATTTGAGATGATCAGATAGGGAAGGTGACGGTGTCCAATCCCGCCGCGGTGCGGCACCCCAGGGGTCCTCGGTCGAGGTTCAGGTCATCTGCTCGTGAGCATCTGCCTGGCAAGCAGAGGGGTGGTGGCGATATCGAGGGTTCGAATGGGACTTCTACGGGAGTGTGTTGCCTCAAGGCTGGCCAGGAAGGCTCACCCTGTCAGCGCCTCAGATACGGATGACGTTTTGCCACCCCACAAGCAACAAGTCTCTTCCCCTACGGACTAGCGACGTGCAAAAGCCGCCGGAGGTAGGAGAGGAGACCGGTACCCGGTCCCCTCTCCTATCCGTCCGCGGCCGCCAACATCTATGCCTTGGACCTTACTTGCCGTTGCCAGAGAGGTCGCACGCGGAGGAGACGATGCCGTCCGGCATGGTTCCCCAGTCCTCAACCACCACCGTCTCGCACCAGTAGAAGCGCATCTGGAGGACCTTCAGCCCGTTGTTGTCGTACGACCAGAAGTAGTCCTGGAGAGCGTCCGAGAACAGCGGGATGCGCTTGAAGTACTCGAAATCGCCGTCGTTGTCGATGTCAATGGAGACGTTGTAGAGGTAGAGGACCCGGGCCGTTACGTTTTGGAACTTGCTTGGCCGGGCGTCTGAGTCGAGCGTCAGCGCGTTGACAGTGCTGCACACCTCAACACCGTCGTCGTAGCCACACGACATCAACGTCGCTGAGCCGCCCATTCCGCCGAGTGCGCGTGCGAAGACCGAGTACACAGTGATGCCCGTGCCACAGACGTAGTACTCGTCGCCCGAATCGGGCGCCAACGGCGTGGGGTCATTGAACGTGCATTCATCGAGGCTTCCCGGCTCATCGGAGATGACGCCTGTGTCGGCCGGCGGGAGTCAGAACGAACCACCATCCGCGTCTGTGCCGTTGCGGTCAATGACGCGGAATTCCTTCTCGCCGACACCAGCGGCATTGCAGTCTGCGTCCTCCCCTGACTCGCCGAGCCAGATCTTCGTCGGCTCTAGCTGTCCATCGGCATCAAGGGGCACGAAAATCGAGTGACCGTGCGTACCGTCCATGTCAGCGGTCTTGTTATTCGACACCCCGATGATGTTCAGGTTGTAGTGGGCGCCGCTGGGCGCGCCGTTCCCGGTGGCCTGCGCTCTGTCGAAGACCCCTGCAAGGGACAGACCAACCAGCGCAACAGCCAGAACGGCGAGCGCCGTAAGTCGCTTCTTGTGCATTTGGTAACCTCCTAACGTGAAGTTCTCTGTTCTCGATGTGCTAGCATCCATGCCCATTGGGGGGGTCGCAGCTCACCCCCGCCGCTTCCCAGCTCTCCCTTCTCTTATTGGCTGCCCGCCTCACCTGCCTTTCTTGGCACCTCGAAGCTCAACGCTCGAAGTTCGACCGATCCAACGCGGAAGTAGAGTGTGGACTGGGTCAGGGGGCATAAGGCCTTACGCGTCATGTAAGGCGCTATGCCTCCGTACCGAACAGAGTAATGGCCAGAAGGCCCGATGAGGGTAGCGGCGAGGTGAAGGCGGAGTGATAAGTCGGTGAAGGCCTCAGGCGCTGCAGCGCTGGGGGACACGCTCGCTGGCGACAGAAGGGGTACGGGCCGGCCTTGCGGTAGCAGGACGTCGCTGGCGGCTGGTACGTCCGGGGGCGGTGGCTGAGGTAGCCCAGACTGCTGTCGCCTGGCTCTGGTGCACGTGGTAGGCCTTCATCCTGTGGGGTGGCAAAATGTCATCCGCCTTCTTCTCTCTACGACGCTATCCACTCATATTCGTGGTGAAGACCGCTCAGAACCGGCCGAGCGATGATCTGGCCAGCCGCTGGCGGGCCGGCCTGAGCAGGCGGCCCCGTGGGGGTGTCAAGACGGAGCGCGCGATGAGGCGACACACTGCCGAGGCACGCTGCCGGGCCCGGCTAGCTCAGCATGTCGACCCCGCAAATACGGTTGAGCATCTGACTCCGAAGCAGAGGGTCTTCAGTGCCTCCTCACAACCGCCGGGACAGCGGACACTATGAGTACATGGTGCTATCTGTTGGCGCGAAAAACACGGCGCAACCCCAACAGGCGCGCCGGGCAGGGCCGAATCCTTGCGGTGATTGATGTCAACGGGGCGTGGCCTGCTCAGAGGCCATAAGCTTCTTTCATAACGAGGATGGGATGGGTGACCACCGCTGCTGTCCCCTGCTCGATCTGCAGCTTGCACCCCGGGCACTCTGTGGCAACCAGGCCTGGTGCCATCCGTCTCACCTCTTCAAATAGGGGCCGCCCGATCGTCATTGACCTGGCGTTGTTGCTCCGTTTGACGCCGAATGTCCCCCCCATCCCACAGCATCCCCTTTCGACGTGGCTGACAGAGAGCCCAGGTATGAGGCCCATCAATTCGAGACGACTGTCGATCAGCCCTCGGTTGAGAACCCTTAGATGACAGGGGGCATGGTACAGGATAGAACGGGCAACCGGCTGGAAGTCGGTGCTAAGGACATTACTGGCCCCGAGCATGGCCAGATACTCCATGATGTCGTAAGTGCGCCGCGAGACCATCTCAGCGTCCTGGCTTCCCAGTAGCCTCGGATAGTCGCGCTTAAGCACTAGGGCGCAGCTAGTACAGGCCGTCACGATGTCGCAGTCCGCCTCGGCCAGCGAGCGCACGTTGAACTCAGCGTGTCGCAGAAACGACCTCAGGTTCCCGTAGAGAAGCTGGGGGATGGCGCAGCACCTCTGAGCAGGGAACAGCGGCCGGAAGCCGTTCTTCTGGAGAACCCGAACCGTAGCCTCACCGATCTCGGGCTCGACGTAGTTGGCCGTGCAGCCAGCGAAGTAGGCGATCCTCCGGTTGGTCTCCACTAACCCATCAACCCTTCCCGTCGCCCGACTGAAACCATTTGGCGAACGTCCTGCCCCGGAATCTCGGCAGATGCCTTTCCTTGCTGATGCCCAGCGTCTTTTCTCCCAGCCAGCGCAGAGCTCTAATGCTCGACGCACGGTTGGCCAGCGGTGCCAGGGAGCTACCCCACTTCTCCAGCGTCTCGGCATTTGAGAGCAGGGTATCGGTCAGGGGCATGCGCCTCCTGGATGCAAGCTCACCCGTCGCATCCAGTATCATGCTGGGAAGGTCTATCTCCAGCGGACAACTGGCCTGACAGCTCCTGCACTGAAGGCAAAGGTCTAGCGATGGGTTCTTGCCCAAGACGAAGAAGTAGATGTACTCCCTGGGGCTCCAGCCGGTACCCTCCGAGAAGAATCGGTAGGTTGGGCAGCCATTGATGCAGGCCCGACAGCCGATGCAAGCCAAGAGGTCCTTGTCGCGGCCACGCAGGATCCGGCTTCTACCATTGTCGAACAGGATGACGTGTATCTTGCCCGTGGTCTTCTCCGGAGGTATCTCGAACGGCTGGCTATCGATGCTGGCTTCGGAGTCGGTCTTGGCGTCTATGCCTAGCGGTAGGGCTTCGCAGCCGAAGACCGCCATGCACTTCGTCTGGAAGATGGCGTCATCTGTGTTTCTCACGATCTTGTCCAAGCCGACGACCAGGACGACCTCCCTGGCCTGCTCGAAGACCTTGCCGATGTTGCGCATATGCTGGAATAGCACAACCGACCCGTCACTGGCCGAAACGGCGTTCACCCCCAGAAGGCCAATGATGTCCTTGGCGCCGTTTCTCTTGAGGGCGCTTTGGCGGTGCTCTGCCAAGTCAAGCGGCGTTGCGAAGGAACCCAACCGGGTCTCGAAGGGCAGGGCCGGCAGTTGCCAGTACTCGCTGAACCGTTTCTCGAACGGCTTCAGTTCGGCAAAGTAGGACTCGATGACACGGAACCCGGCTGAGACAAGGGCAGGCATTAGCTCCTTGCCAACCACAGCCGACTTGTTGATGGCGATCCTGCTACCGTTGCTGACTTCTGCAATCCTGGCTACGGCCTCCGTGACATCGGCTGCAAAGGTGACCTTCACCTTCGGGTATGCAGCCAAGCGGGCCGTCAAGCCATCAGCAGAGGTGTCCAGATGAGCAAGGGAGTACTCGCGCAGCTCCCGAAGGCGTATCTTGACGTCTTCCAGGCTCGGCTGAGGCCCAGCCTTTGGCCCTGTCACTACCTGAGAGTAATGCCGCCTCTTGCTGGCTGAAGAGGGCTCCATCAACAGCACGGGCAGCATGCTTCTTACCTCGAAACGCCCTCCGTCACGGAGGCATGCACTCTCGCACCAGGACCGCACACGCAAAGGGCTTGAGTCGGGAAAGGTTATCGAGCGCCACCACTGGCCTCAGAATAGACCGCTCCGGTCGCCACCACGACCAAGCTCAGGAAACGCCGTCCCCAGATACCCTGACCTCTTCTATGTCGCAGACTGCGGCGAAGGAGCTTCCGGGGCCGGACCGGCCAGTAGCGGCCCCAGCCTGATAGCAACATCTCCCAGCCCTAGCCTCTCCAATTCCTCCCTCAGCGGGAGGCCAGTCGCGGGGTCACAGCCTCTGCGGCTGCAGTACTCGGCCCCTGGCTCCACGGACCTCTCCAGATCTATCGCGTCGCCCTTGTGGTAGCCGTCGGGCACCGGGTCCAAGGCCTTGACGTAGGACACTTCCTCTTCGGCGCGACTGAGATCACACAACTGATTGTATGCGATCTCCAGCAACCGCTTCCTCTGGACCGCATCGAGGAGCATGTCCTTGGTGCACAGCGTGCCGGTGGTGGCACTTATCCACTGCACTGTCTCTTCCACGCCCACCCTCTGCGCGCCAAAGTGCGGCCCCCTGTCGCTCAGGAAATCGCAGTGACCGCTGATATCACAGGCTGAGATGGCGTTCTCGGAGGCCGCAAGATAGGCGCCCTTCTTCCTCACGCTCTCTGGCCTCCAGGCATCCCTGTCGCCAACTTGCTTTTCTGTCCACTCTGAAGCCCACCCCTGAATGAGCTTCTCTGACTCCTCATTGGATATTCCGAGCTCCCGCGCATACCAGGGTATGATGCCTTCCATATCAGTGTGCATGGGATGCATGAATACGGTCTGGTTGGCCCACCTGGTAAGTCGCGAAGCGCCCGGCCCGCCAAGCATGACCGTTCGCCGCGAGCCCATCCCCACGTGCCATGCCCCTGACAGGCGGTTCCTATCTTGGTTGAGCAGCCCCAGCCCTTTCCCGCCGGCTATGACCTTGGCAGCAGGTACCGCGCCATCGACAAAGAGCTTGCCAAACCCCTCAGCCTTGGAGACCTTGTCGATCACGGTCATAACCGCCTCTTCACTGCCCCACTCCATGGGCACGCCGTCGGTATCTTCAACGGTGATTAGCCCCTTCTCATACAGGAGCATCAGCCAGCCAGTTATGTTGGCGATTGAGTTGACCTCTATCCCGTACCTTTGCGCTTTGGCGCTGGCCCTCCACCACAATGTGGTGTCGTGGCTCTTGACCAGATACCGATAGCCCTCATAGAACATGCAAGCGCCACCGCCGGTGTCCACACCAGGCATGTTGTAGTTCTGCTGGCACTGGATGGGGCAGAAGCTGCATCCGACATTGTGGACCTTGTATTTCGTGACAAAGTCAGCCATTGTCTCTTCCTTCTTCATGGGAGGAGCGACAAAGCTTTCGTAGTAGCCCCAGGCGCCTCTATCCCTGAACTTCCCATAGTCGCCGATGTGAGCGGCTATGCCCTCTCGGAAACTCAGTCTCGCGAAGAGGGAGCCCCGTCCTTCCTTGATCTCGCTGAAGAACTCGTTCCACAGGTCCTTGCACGCTTCCGGGTCTCCCGCCTTCAACCCCTTTGTGCCCCGAACAGCAACTGCCTTCAGGTTCTTCGATCCCATAACGGCGCCGAAGCCCTCCCTGGAGGCGGTGTTCTGAATATCGTGCAGAATCATGGCGTATACGTTCTGGTTCTCGCCAGCGAGGCCGATGCAGGCTATCTGGACATCGGGGTCCTTCAGTTCCTCCTTGATTCTTACCTGTGTCTGCTGGGTGTCCAGACCCCAGAGGTGTTTCGCATCCCTTATCTCTACATTTTCGTCGTTGATGAACAGGTATACGGGCTCATCGGCCTTCCCCGTAATCGCCAGGTGGTCATAGCCGGCGAACTTCATCTCGCTCGCGAACTGACCCCCCAAACCCGCAGTCATCACAGGGCTGTTGGCAAGCTGCGGGCTCTTGGCCATCACTTCGCACTTGTTGCCGAAGAGAGTGCCCGTTAGGGGGCCAGTGTTGAAGGTAAGCATGTTCTTGGGGTCTTTCCCAGAGACGTCAGGTGGGACCCCGTCCCAAATAAGCTTGGCCCCGATAGCCCCACCACCTACGAAATCCTGCACGTAGGCTGATGTTGCCTCCTTCTCTACCTTTTCGGTCGCCAAGTCCACTCTTAGGATTGTTCCCGCCCTCGACATCCTACGCCTCCCTCCTCTGCATCTCCAGGAACTTCTCCGCCTTGGCCCTGGCCTTGCTTATGCCGACTCTCGCGGCCGGCAGAAACTGCAATGCCTCTGCATAGCAGTACTTGACACACTGAGGTTCGCCTAGCTCGCCGCAAAGGTTACACTTTATCGCCACCCTCTTCTCCGGGTTCACTGTTATTGCCCCAACCGGGCAGGCGATCTCGCAGAGCTTGCAGCCTATGCATTTATCCTCGTCTACAAGTAACAGACCTTCGCGCCGCCAACTTATGGCATCGGCCGGGCATACAGCTTGGCAGTACGCTTCCTCACACTGAAGACAGAACACCGGGGTACTATAGAGTATCGAGTTCTCTACGGTCCGCACCACCCTTATCCTGGATTTCACGGGGTTGAACTCTCCCTCGTTGGTCAGACTGCATACCGCTTCACACACCCTGCACCCAGTGCACTTTGCCGGGTCCAAGACAATTCTTTTCACGTCTCTGCCTCCTTACGACATGCCGCTGCAACCTGAAGCGGATGCCGGAGCCACTGGAAAAGAGTTGCGCCTGGAACGCGCTCTGACCATTCGATTCCTTAGGCATTAGCTAAGTTACCACGGGATGTGGGCCTCCTACAACATTTTGAGAGGCAGACGCCTAGCCTTGCGTTGCGGTGATGCGCTGATACAATGTGGCCGTGACGGAATAGGCCAGCCCGGCCCCGGGCCGTCTTTCTCAGGAGGAGCAGCCATGAGTAGGCTTTGGGTTCTTCTAGGTATCGCCGTCCTTGCCGTCGCCGTCAGTGCCTGCGGCGGCGAGGAGGCCGAGAAAGAAGGCGGAGCGGGAGGCGAGGCGAGGCCGACCGCGGCGGCGGGCCCCGTCACCATCGACTTCTGGCACGGGGAGGTGTCGGCCAATGAGGCGACCCTCCAGCGCCTCGTCGACCGCTTCAACGCTTCTCAGGACGAGGTGAAGGTTCACCTCCTCTTTCAGGGCAACTTCGACGATCTCATCCTCAAGCTAGTGGCTTCGCTGGGCTCGGGGAATGTGCCGGCCCTCATTGAGCTCGTCGATCCAAACTCTCAGGTCATGGTGGACAGCGGCGGTGTGACGCCGATGCAGAGATTCATCGACGACGAGGGGTATGACTTGTCGGACTTCGACGAGAAGGCCGTCCAGTACTACACGTGGGACGACAAGCTCTACGCCATGCCCTTCGCCGGCGCTGTCCCCATGCTCTTCTATAACAAGGTCCCCTTCCAGGAGGTGGGCCTGGACCCGGAGAAGCCACCCCTCACTCTGGACGACGTGCGCGACTACTCGGAGAAGCTGTACAAGGTGGATGGCGCTGGCAACGTGGTGCGGAGTGGCATCGCCCTGGACATACAGGCCTGGTATCTGGACGTGACGCTGGCGGAGCATGGAGACCTCTACGTGAACAACAGCAATGGTCGTGACGGGCGTCCCACAGAGGCAGTGTTCAACGGTCCCACCGGGCAGGCCTTCTTCCGCTGGTGGGCTGACATGGTACACACCGGCCTGGCCTTCAACGTGGGGCGCAACCCGACCGGCGCCAACGCCCTCCTGGCGATGGCTACTGGGCGGGCCGCGATGGCCGTGAGCGACTCCTCGGCCCTTGGCTCCGTCCTCGCAGTGCTGGAAAAAGGCATCGAGGGCATGGAACTGGGCGTAGGGCCCTTCCCTGGCGTTGCCGGAGGCTCCGGCAAGCCCGGTTTCATGGGCCGTGCCCTCTGGATCATGAACGAGCGACCGGAGCCGGAGCAGCAGGCCGCCTGGAAGCTGGTGCGGTGGCTGGCGGAACCAGAGCAGCAGGCCGAGCTTTTCGCCGGCACGGGCTACCTGCCGGTGCGTCTCTCCGCCTACGATCTGGAGGCGTCGCGGCAGGTGCTGGAGAAGTACCCGTACTACCAGGTGCCGGTCGACTTGTTCGTGGGGGCGCCATCGACGCCGGCGAAGCTGGGGCCGCGCATCGGGCCCTTCTCAAAGGTGCGGGAAATAGTGGCGACCGCACTGGAGGAGGTGGTGGCGGGCGGCAAGGACCCCGTGGACGCCTTGAACGATGCCGCCACCCGCGCCACCGGTGAACTTCAGGAGTACAATCGCCGGGTGGGTGACTAGCGGCTGGATCCGCCCATGAGCTACGAGCCGACGCCAAAATCGCTCGGCTACGGGCTCAACGTGCCGCTGCACACGGCGATCAACAACGTCGACGTCGTCGCCGAGGACTCCGCCGGTTGGAAGAAGTCCATCTTCATCCAGGTCGTTTTACGTCATCCCCGGGCCCTATGACCCCCGCACCATTGGCTTCTGAGCCAACGCGGTGAAGACGGACCACTACTCAGAGGCAGACTTCCAGAAGCTCCTGGACTACACGAATGTCGTGTCCGATGTCTTCGGGTCTGCCCCGCGCAACATCTACGGGCTGCTGACGATGAGCAACTACCAGGGCACTTTGCCTACTGCGCCGTGAAGGCCAGCGTCTCGTCATTGATCTTGACCGTGTACTCGGTGCCCAGCTCGAAGTCGGTGCCAAGCTCAATGATCTCCTCGTGCTGCCCGTAGACCTGGGTGCAGGCGGTGCCAGGGTTGGTCGGGACACGGTTCCACACGACAATGGTGATACGGGTACCATCCCTGGCGAGCTTGTGACCGCTGAACTGGTGGCAGCCGTTCGGGAGGCCGGAGACCACGCGGAGCGCGTACTGCGGTGGGAAGGACTCACGAATCAGCAGCTCAAGGTCATCGATCGGCGCCGCCACGAGCGTTGTCACCTCGGGGTCGGCAACCTTCGCGGCCCCGTCGCTACCACACGCAGCAGTGAGAGCCAACGCGAGCGCGCCAAGAGCCAGTAACGCCCCGAGTCTCTGAATCGTTGTCATCGTGCGG
>Ga0315279_10009202_pt1 | contig 11824 bp, 7 predicted proteins | sample YL17G06_20_MG_FD_203694 | JGI IMG/M metagenome (GOLD analysis project Ga0315279, IMG submission 203694) | Sediment microbial communities from Yellowstone Lake, YNP, Wyoming, USA - YL17G06_20 | ecosystem: Environmental > Aquatic > Freshwater > Lake > Sediment | place: USA: Wyoming | collected...
ATCGCCTTGATGCCTATGACGGGTTTTCCGCAGGCGTTGGCCTCGACCTGCAACATGCCGAATCCCTCAAGCCTCGATGGGGCCGCGTAAATGTCGCAGGCGGCCATGAGGTAAGGCATGAAATTCCGCGATATCCTGTTGGTGGTATAGACAACGTTCTTGTCAATGCCCAGGTGCGCTGCGAGCTGGAGGTCCTGGAGGTTCTGCTGCTCGGTCCTGGGTTGGGGCCAGACCTTGCAGACGTACTTCCAGTCGGGCGCCTTGCTGTCGATGAGCGCCAGGGCCTGCATAACCTCCTGCGCCCCCTTGGACGCGGCGTCGCCGCCGATCGTGAGGATCATGATCTGGTCGTCGGCGATGCCCAGGGACTCCCTCACGGCCTTGACCTTGGGGTCGTTGCGGTCTCTGGGGATGAACGAATCGGTGTCGCATCCGACCGGAAGCACCTCGAAATTGGCCACGTTCAAACCATCGCGCTCATAGACCGTCTTCACCCACCTGGAGGTGACGAAGACCAGGGGCAGATCATTGAGCACTTCGTGGTAGTTGGCGACGTAGCCGTCAGCCACGAACCAAGGCACGGGCTGCACGCCGTATCTTTGCGGGTGCAGGACCAGGTGCGGAGTATGCCCCCAATACCCGACCCCTACCACCACATCGGGCTCAAACCATCTATAGTACCACTCCTTCTCCTGCGGCGATTCGAAGGGGGCTGGATGGACCTCAACGCCTATCTGCGCCAGGCCCTTGTACAACAGATCGCCTTGGGTCGCCAGCCCGCCCGGAGATGGCGGATAGTCATACAGCACCAGCACTCTCATTGCCTCTGACCTCCTTGCCCGATAAGGCGCCGATGAAAGCCTTCGGGCGAGATGCACGCCCGGACCTCGAAGGAGTCCTGACCATAGCCGTACATTTCTCGAACGATGCGATGCTTCTGGCGCAACTGCTGCTCCGTAAGGGGCAAGCGGATATCGCAGCCTTGGCTTGCGATGCAGTGACCCGTTTGGGCGTCGCAGACGTAGGCGAAGGTCCAGAGCTCCCGGCAGACCAGCACGCCGCTTGTCGCCAGGCGCAGCACCTCGCCGTTGACTTCCATGTGCCGCTGGTGGCCGTACTCGCCATTCCGGCCGTGAGTGACAACCAGGTTCCAGTCCCGGCCAACCAAGTGGTGGCGGATCCGCCATCCGATTTCTCTGGGGGGATCAACGGGCTTCAGTGGGCTGCTATCGTCCAGATCAGTGATGATCCCCTGCGCCCCCAGGCATTGGCAGACCTCCTGAAACTTCACGCTGCGGTCGCGGTCGTCGGCCCGGCAGAGACTCATGACGGTCCAGTCCCATCCGGGGTTTTGGAGCATCAGCCCGCCGCACCAGATCGTCTCGTCGTCGGGGTGGGCGACTATGACGACAGCCGATCGCCAGGAATCCCTTCCAGACTGGATGTTCACACCGGGTACACTCCGTCGAAGCAACCGGCAGGCCGGAAACACCGGCCGCTTTGGCGACCTCGGCCGCCGGCTGTCGCGACCGCGCGGGTCCTTCACTGATTAGAACGATATGACACCTGCCGGGAACGCACGTCAAGTCCCGGCGGCGCCTTTTCCTGCCCGCGGCGTCCGCCAGCCCCCCAACCGTCCCGCCGTGCCAGCCTACTTGGCCTTGTCGTCAGCCGGCTTGGTCGCGCCCTGCGTCGCGGCAGGCTTGTCCTTTTCCGCCACGGTCTTCTTCAGCTCGTCCTTGCCGTCGCTGAACCACTCGAGGTTAAACCTGGCGAACGAGAGCTTGGCGTAGTACTCAACCACACCATCGTCATAGGTGTTCCCGGTCTCGTATATTGTTCCGATCGTCCCGTCGGGGAAGACGGTCAGGCACGAGTACGCTCCGGCGCCCTTCTTGATTACCTTCGAGACCGGCCAGGTCTTGCCCTCGTCGTAGCTCATCCTGACGGTCATGCTCATGCGGCCCTTCAGGTCGGCGGGGTTGGAGAACAGCAGCCTGTCCCTATCATGGCCGTCGCTCCGCCTGGTGTACCTCAGGAGGCTGGCCTGGCATCCGCCGAACAGTTCCGAGTCGGTGAGGGTCTTGTCCTGGTAGGGTTCGCCCCAGCTATCGCCGCCGTCGGCGCTGATGCAGACCGAGCGGAACGGCGCGCCGCGGACGTTCAGCATCAGCGAACCGTCAACAAGCTCGACGACCTGCGTTTCGCTGCGCGGGGTGCTCCTGCCGCCTGATTTCCACGTCTTTCCGTGGTCGTCGCTGTAGATCACGCCGTCATATGTCGGGGCGACAAGCCGTCCACCGGCCATCTGTATGCCGACGCCCGGCCCCATCGTCTTGCGCCCGACCATCTCGCCGAGGTCTCTGGGCTTCGACCACGTCGCGCCCTCGTCGGTGCTCTCTAACAGCAGCACCCCGCCGCCTCGGCCTTCCTGGTATTGCCCGTGAACGTCCACCAGCAGGAATATCTTCCCGTCGGTCCGGTCGATAATGGGCACGGGGTTCATGTATGCGGAGCGGCCGTCGGTCTCCGCGAGTATCTGCACCGGAAGCCACGTCATGTTGCGGGCCTTCGACCTGCCGTCGGGACTCCTGCCCCGCGTGACGGGGGGCCGCCACGCCTCGGCGTTGCCCATGCTTCGCTTCAGCGCCAGGTGAGTTGGCGAACCGTCGACGGAGCTATCCCTGCGAGCCTCGCAGAAGACAAGCACAGTCCCCTTGCTCGTGCAGACAACCGACGGGATGCGATACGTGTTGACTTCGTCCAGACCGCCCACGAACGCTTCGTTCTCTTCGAACATCGGCAGGCCTTGAGCGGTCGAGGCGACCGCGGCAGCCAACGCAACCATCGTCAGGAAAGCAACAGTGGGGTTCATGTGCTCGCTCCTCTGGAAGTTTTGTCGTCGCCAATCTCACAAGGGCGCGGCGTCGTTTGCGGCCAGTTCCGCCGTTCGAGCGGCCGCCATCAAACTACTGCCGGCGGACGTCATAGCTTAGACGGGACCATCTTGACCGGCAAGGGGCTGGTCACTGAACAGCGAGAAGGTCCGGGCAGGCGTGCCTTCCGCCCCATGGCCTCTGGGACGGACCGGCCAGGGGACGTGGGAAGCCCCCAGTTTCCCTGTGCGCCGCCCGGCGGCTGCGTCCGCTCGCCCAGCCGGCCTCGACAAGCCGTCCCGAGGGGGCTATCCTTAAAACGTCACCAGCATGCCTTACGAGGCCCCCGGGCCCGGCGTGCCCGCCGGCTGCGCAGCGGGTGGGCGCCGGTGAGCCCCGATGCCCGGTATGTCAGGCTTGGGTATCCCCTTGGGAACTCGTAACGCTGCTAACCTCCTTGGGTTTGGAGTGTCCATTAACCATGGATCGTATGGCGGACGACCGTCCCGGCCGTAGCGACCAGGAGCTTGTCGTCTCGGCCCTGCGAGGGGAGCTGGCGGCATTCGACGAACTCGTCAGACGCCACCAGAAGCAGGCGACGGCCTTGGCGTACCGCCTGCTTGGCAACACGGACGACGCGCTGGAAGTGGTCCAGGAGGCGTTCCTGGCAAGCTACCGGAAGTTGGGGACGCTCTCCCGGCAGGAGAGGTTCAAGCCGTGGCTGTTGCGGATCGTAGCCAACGTGTCGCTGAATCGCAGGCGCGGCAGGGCGCTGAGGCGGACGCTATCGCTGGAGGCCATGGCCGCCGGCGGCGACCAGGACAGGGGCGAGCTCAACAGGCCCGACCCTCACGCCGCCACCGGCGAACAGCACGCCTCGGCCCACGAGCTGCGCGGGCTGATAGAAAGGACCATCGACGGCATGCCTCCCCTCCAGGCGCAGGCGCTGCTGCTGTTCGTCAGGGCAGAGATGCCTCAGAAAGAGATTGCCCAGATGCTCGGATGCAGCGTGGAGGCGGTGAAGTGGCACGTGTTTTCGGCCAGGAAGAAACTCAAGGAAGTCCTGAAGGACTACCTGTAGGATAGGAAGCGGCGCCAGCATGACCGCAAGAGAAGACATGGAGATCCTGGTCAGCCAGTACCTCGACGGCCGGCTCGGCCAGGCGGAGGCCAGCCGGCTTAAGCGGCGGCTGGCTGTGGACGGTGAGTTGCGGGAGCAGCTAAGGCTGTATTCTCGCTTGGACGGCGTCCTCAAGGAGGGCTACGCCGACCCGCCAGCGGGAGTGGATTACGACGCCCAGCGGGCCGAGATCGCCGCAGCCGTCGAGAGGAGCGTCCTGCTGGAAGGGCTCGCTCGTCGCCGGCTGGTGTTCCGGCCGGTCTTTGCCGCCCTGGCGGCCGCCGCGGTGCTGCTCGTGGCGGCGTCGGCGGCCCTGCTGGTCTACAAGCCCGGAACTCCCGCACCGACCGGCGCGAAGATCGAGGTTGCGGTCGTGAGCGTCGCCCCGCCGGCTGTCGGGGCCGGTCAGTTGACGGTCTCTCTGGTGCGTCCTGCCCCCGGGGATGTCCCGGAACTGGTCATGACAAGCGACGACGATCTGCCGGCCGGGATTGTCATCGCCTCCGTCGGCGGACGCGAAGGCCCGCCGGAGGCCTCCGGTTTCGAGATGTTCGGCCTGCCTGGGATATGATTGGCCTGACGAAAGTTTGCAGGAGAAAGCATGATGAACCGTCTAGCGTGGATCGTTCCGGTGTTGGCTGCCGCGGCGGCGCTATCAGCCTGGCCGGCGATGGGGCAGGAGGCCCCCAGTCGTGACAAAACGCGACCGGAGCCCCCGCCTGACGCCGTGCAGCTTCAGCAGGCCCTCGACCGGCAGGTGCAGCTTGAGCTGAAGAACGCCAGGATAGCCGAACTGTTCGACTCGCTCGGCAAGCAGACGGGCGTCCAGTTCGTCCTGGACGAGGAGTCGCTGGCGTATCTGCCCTACGGCAAGGAGACCCGCCTGGACGTGACGGTGAAGAACGTCACGCTCAGGCAGGCCCTCACGCCAATCCTGGCCAGGCAGGGCTTGAAGTGGGAGATAGACGGGCAGGTCGTTCTCATCAGGCCGACCGAGGCGCTGGCCAGGACGTGCAGGCGCGCGACCTTCGAGGAGCTTACGGCGCTGGGCAAGCTCAACTCGGTGCAGCTCAAGCCCACCTCGGAGGGCGGGCCGGTGATCCAGCAGCTCCGCGAGATCGAGGGCCTGAAGGACCTGCGAATCCTTCCGCACGTCCAGATCGACCCGCAGGCCGATTACGCCCGCGCTGACATGGCCTTGCCGGGGGCCGGGGCAAGCTGGCTGGACATGCTCTGCCACGGCAAGGACTGGACCTGGTACCTCTGGGGCGACCAGATCCTAATCGTCGCCAAGGCCGACCAGGTCCGGCGACAGATCGAGAAGCACGTTACCCTGAGCTACAAAAACGCCTCGCTGGCGGCGATCCTGTTGGACCTGGCCAGGCAGGCGCACGTCGGGCTGACGCTCTCGCCCGGCGTGATGAGCTACTTGCCCCCGGCGACCTGCGACCAGTTCAATCTCACGATGGGCGAGGCGTCGGTGGCAGAGGCCCTTCAGGTCATAAGCGGCGCCACCGGCCTGGAGTTCGTGTTCACCTCCGACGGCGTGACAGTGCAGGCATCCAACGCTCTGAAGAGCCAGGCTCAAGGGGCCGGGCCGGCTCGCCAGCGGTCGCCGTTCTTCGTCCGCCTTACGCTGCCCGGTCCCAACGGCATGAACATCGAGGTGTTCATGAGGCCGGAGGAACTGCCCGAGGACGTCGTGGCGATGATCGAGCAGGCCAAGGAGGACTTCATCGCCCATATCCGCGGCGAGGGGCCCGCCTCCCAGCCCCAGCCCAGGACGACGACCGCGCCCTGACCCCTATCGGCCAGGCCTGCCGAGCGAGGCAGCCGTGCATCGCCCGCCTCGCCGTCGTTGTCCGCGCGGGCCGGGGCGGGTTCCGGCCTGGCCGTCCCGGTCAAGCCTCCTTGCCTCGCAGGCCGAGAATAGTAAGATACGACCTCCCTTGGGCGTCCAGAAGAGGCACGAAATGGCAGAGGAATCCGGCGAGCTGATGGAGAAGCTTACCTCGCTGTGCAAACGGCGAGGCTTCATATTCCAGTCCTCCGAGATCTACGGCGGCATAGGCGGGTTCTGGGACTACGGCCCGCTGGGCGTCCAGCTCAAGCGCAACATCAAGGACGCCTGGTGGCGGGACACGGTGGTCAAGCGGGACGACATAGTCGGCCTGGACTGCTCGATCATAATGAACCCGAGCGTCTGGGAGGCCTCCGGCCACGTCGCGGGCTTCACCGACCCGCTGGCCGACTGCCGCAAGTGCAAGGCCCGCTTCCGGGCCGACCAGGTGTTCTTCGTGTCCGCGCGCGACGGGGACGACGTCCTGCTGACGGCTGGCGTCGAGGCCGACGACGAGCAGGCCGCCATCCAGGCCGCCTCCGCCTCCGCCAACAGCAAGACGCGCCGGCGCATCGAGCAGCACGCCGACCGGCTCCAATGGCAGGCCTTCCGCGCCGACCGCGCCCCTGCCGGCCAGGCCGCCAAGTGCCCCGCCTGCGGCGGGGACCTAACCGACGCCCGCAAGTTCAACATGATGTTCAAGACCCACGTCGGGGCGATGGAGGACTCCTCGTCGCAGGCATATCTCCGCCCCGAGACCGCCCAGGGGATATTCTGCAACTACAGGAACGTGCTGGACACCGCCCGGCTGAAGGTCCCCTTCGGCATCGCCCAGATAGGCAAGGCCTTCAGGAACGAGATCAACCCGCGCAACTACACCTTCCGCAGCCGCGAGTTCGAGCAGATGGAGATCGAGTACTTCTGCAACCCATCGCAGGCCGACCAGTGGTACGCCTACTGGCGCCAGGCGCGCTTTGAATGGTACGTCGGCCTCGGCCTGGGCAGCGACAAGCTCCGCCTGCGGGACCACGAGAAGGCCGAGCTGGCCCACTACTCCAAGGCCACCGCCGACATTGAGTACACGTTCCCGTTCGGCGTCAGCGAGCTTGAGGGCGTGGCCAACCGCACCGACTACGACCTGTCGCAGCACCAGAAACACTCCGGCAGGGACATGGCCTATTTCGACGACGAGACGAAGGAACGCTTCATACCCTACGTGATCGAACCCTCCGGCGGGGTGGACCGGGCGACGCTCGCCTTCCTGTGCGAGGCCTACTGCCAGGACGAGGCGCCCGACGAGAACGGCCTGCCCCAGGAGCGGATCGTCATGAAACTGCACCCTCGCCTGGCGCCGATCAAGGCGGCGGTCTTCCCGCTGGTCAAAAAGGACGGCATGCCCGAGGTGGCCAGGAAGATACACCAAGCCCTCAAGGCAGCCGGCCTGGCGTGCTTCTACGACGAGAAGGGCGCCGTCGGGCGGCGCTACCGCAGGCAGGACGAGGCCGGCACGCCGCTTTGCGTGACGGTGGACGGCCAGACCCTCCAGGACCAGACCGTCACCGTCCGCGACCGCGACAGCCTCGACCAGAAACGGATACTGGCCGATCAGGTCGTCCGCTACGTCGCCGACGCCATCGCCTGAACGTCGTATCGGGCAGGGCTTGCGGACTTGGTCAAGCGGGAACAGCACGTCGTTTCCCGGTCAGCTTCAGAGCATTTCATGGTCGGATGTACCGGTCGCTCCCGCCTGCCTGACTTTGGCGAGCTTAGAGCCGCTGCGAAGCGGGCAGGTGGGGCACTTGCCGTCGTGCAGGGCCAAGATGGCCCTGGGACTCACGGGCAGGATGCCTCTTCGAGCCTGAGCCTCAGAGCCGAAGGCCGTGCCACGGGTACATGCGTGCGTGAATTGCTTTGGCCACTTGCACAAGCCCGGCGGCCTGTCTTGCCATTGGGCGGCTGACCCCAATCCGGGGAATCGTGGAACTTAATCCCCCTGGGCGTGTCCAATAATGTGAAAGGGCAATACGCCACAACAGGAGTGAGACCATGAGAAACGCCGCGCGTCTTGCGATTGGGGCCGTGGTGGCCATGTCGGCCGGGCTGGCGCTTGGGGACGGCATGATCGTGCCGGTCAGGCCGGACATCCGCGTCCAGGGGCACTGGGCCGTCAACTACCATCACGTCAGGATCACCGTCCGCGACCAGGTCGCCTCGGTCACCATCGACCAGGAGTTCGTCAACACCGGCAGCGGGATGATCGAGGTGGAGTACCTGTTCCCCGTGCCGCCCGGTGCGGCCATCGACGCCATGACGCTGGTGGTCGACGGCAAGGAGCTCACGGCCCGGCTGCTCAAGGCCGACGAGGCCCGGAAAATCTACGAGGACATCGTTCGCCGGAAGAAGGACCCCGCCCTCCTGGAATACGCCGGCTTCGGTCTATACCGCACGAAGGCGTTTCCCCTGGAGCCCGGTAAGCCGGCCAAGGTCATCGTGCACTACAACTGCGTGTGCCGGAAGGACCACGACCTGGTCGAGGTCTGGTACCCGCTGAACACCGAGAAGTTCTCCGCCCAGCCGATCAAGGACGTCGAGGTCGTCGTGGACATCAAGTCCAACGCCGACGTGACGGCGGTGTATTCCCCCACGCATGACCTTTCGGTGGAGCGCAAGGACCCCAGGCAGGTCATCGCCACCTACCGCGACAAGAACGTCCTGCCCAACACCGACATACAGGTCTTCTACCGCGCAGCCGACGAGGAGGTCGGCGCGACGCTGCTGACCTACATGCCCGATGCAGCCAAGGACGGCTACTTCATGATGCTCGCCAGCCCCAACCCGCGCTCGGCCAGGGCGAAGGTCGTGCCGAAGGACATGGTCGTCGTCTTCGACCACAGCGGGTCCATGAGCGGCGAGAAGATCGAGCAGGCGCGGGCGGCCGTCGCCTTCGTGCTGAAAAACCTCAACGAGGAGGACAGGTTCAACGTCGTCGCCTACAACGACCTGGTCGAGCCGTTCTTCAACGAGATCGTCCCGGCCGACAAGGAGCACCTGGCCAAGGCGGCTGACATGCTGGACAGGACCGAGGCCGGCGGGGGAACGGCAATGCACGACGCCCTCGCCACGGCTATGAAGGCGGCCTGCAAGGCGGATGGCTCCAGGCCGGTCTACCTGATATTCATGACCGACGGCCTGCCGACCGTCGGCAAGACCGACGAGAAGTCCATCCTCGCCGACACCAGGGAGGCCAACACCGCCAAGGCCAGGCTGTTCGCCTTCGGGGTGGGCTACGACGTCAACGTCCGCCTGCTGGACAAGCTCGTCGATCAGAACAGCGGCAAGAGCGATTACGTCAAGCCGAAGGAGAACATCGAAACGAAGATCTCCTCGCTCTACGCCAAGATCAAGAACCCCGTCATGACCGGCATCGAGGTGAGCGTGGCGGGCGTGAGCCTGCGCAACACCTATCCGCGCGAGGTGGGCGACCTGTTCGACGGCGACCAGATCGTCCTGGTCGGGCGGTACGCGCGGGCCGAAGCCGGGGTTGGCGTCCGCCCGCAATTGGTCGTCAAGGGCAAATATGAGGGCAAGGAGCGGGCGTTCGAGTACCCCGTCGATGTCAGCGACGCCGCCGACAGCAGGTACGCCTTCGTGGAGAAGCTCTGGGCCGTGCGGCGCGTGGGCTACCTGCTGGACCAGATACAGCTCAACGGCGAGTCGAAGGAGGTCGTCGACGAACTAATCGCCCTCAGCGAGAAGTACGGCATAATCACGCCGTATACCAGCTTCCTCGCCGACGAGAACGTAAAGCTGGCCGACCGCACGGAGCTGCGCCGGCAGATGACCGTCGTGGCCGGGAAACTGGCCGAGGCCCAGACCGGCCCCGACGCCCAGATGGCCGCCGCCGCAAGATCAGGGATGTACTACGCACAGAGGATGCCCCCGGCGTCCCCGTCGGGCGCGCCGGGCGTCCAGATGTACGGCAAGAGCACCGTCGCCGGCTATGAAGCGAACAAGGTCGAGGTGGTCGGCAACATGCGCCAGGTCGGCAACCAGGCGGTCTATCGCCGCGGCAAGACGTGGTTCGCATCCAACGCGACCAAGGTTGACCTCGAAAAGGACGCCGCCAACATCAAGGCCGTCGAGCGGTTCAGCGACGCGTATTTCGACCTGATCCGCCAGAACACCGTCGAGGAGAACCAAGTCCTTGCCGGCCAGCAGGCGGGAGAGGAACTGGTGATAGAGCTCCGCGGACAGGTATACCGAATAAAGTAACGACCCCCACAACCGGCACTCGCCGCGAACGCCAAGGAGCGGACGGGACGGCCGCGAATCGCCCCGTCCGCTCCTGCGCGCCGCATCAGCCCGCCGCCCGGCCCGCCGCTCGGCCAATCCGCCGCCTTATCTCTTGACTTGCCAAGAAGTTGCCTTATACTCACACATGAAGCTGCTCGCCAAACGGGCGGGGCTGTCAACATTCTGGGGCAAAGGCGGGGCTGCCGGTTGCGAGCCTGCCGATGACGCGCGCAGGAGGTGGGAAGATGATCGCACGCAATGGGGTACGCAAGTCAGTCGTGTCAGCGTCGGCACTGTTGGGCTGTCTGTGCTTCTTGCTGGCGATGGCCGGGGACGCATCGGCGGCGGTGGTAATCTTCCGCGAGGGGGGCGGGTCGAGCTACATCAACACCCAGATGGACGGCGTGAGCATCAACCCGCCGTCGGACACGACGGCGCCGGATTACTTTAACACCACCATCCGGATCTCGGGGAACCCGGCGCCTCCCACCAGCGGCGCGGAGCGGTACTTCGTGCTTTTGGCCTTCAAGGACCTGACCGCCCTTCTGCCGATCCCCAGCGGACAGATCAGCGCCGCGACGCTGACGATCTATGGAGGCACCGGCAACATGAAGGGGGTTGATGTTCGCCGCGTCACGACCAACTGGCTTGCCAACGCGGCGGGGCTGAACGACTCGAACGTCTCCGGGGCGTACTCGAACCTGGCGACGTTGACTTCCTGGTCGAGCGGGCCCTTCTCGGCGTCCGATTACACCTCGGTTGGCGCGGTGTCGAAGTACTGGGCAGGGGCCGCAGTGAACCAGCCGCTGGCCTTCGACGTGCTCACGCAGGTCCAGGCCATGTACAACTCCGGGAACTACGGCTTTGCCCTCACCAACATCGACAACCCGATTACCAACCAGGTCAACATCACGATACAGAACGCCAACACCAGTGACGCCGTCAAAACCCATCCTACCCTGAGCATCACCTATAGCGATCCGGGCGGGCTGCGGACCCTTACGGTCAACAGCGGCACGGGCGACGGGGTCTACGCGGCCGGGACGACAGTGGCCATATCGGCCGACCCGCCGAACACCGGCGTAAACCTGTTTTCCCGTTGGGCCGGCGCCACCAACTGGGTGTGGGACCGCCTGGCGATGAACACCAACGTTCAGATGCCGCCCTACGATATGACGGTGACGGCCGCGTATTCAGCCGTCGTCACCCTGACGGTCAACAGCGGCACGGGCGACGGGCAGTACATCGAAGGTCAGGTCGTGGCCATCACGGCTGACTCTCCACCGTACGCCAACCTGTTCGATAGGTGGGTCGGCGACACGGCAACGGTCGCCCACGCCGAACTGGCCAGCACGACCGTGACGATGCCGGGAACCAACGTCACCTTGACCGCCACCTATCTCTTAGACCCCACCACCTACCACCTGACGGTCAACAGCGGCTCGGGCGGCGGCGATTACCAGGCCACCGCAGTCGTCGCAATCACGGCTGACGAGGCGCCGACCGGTTACCACTTCGACGAATGGTGGGGCCGGGACAACTTCTGCGTAGCCAACGTCGATAGCGCCAGCACCACCGTGACCATGCCGCAGTTGCCCGTTCAGATCACGGCCAGGTACACCAGGGGCGACCGCATCAAGTTCCGCGAGTACCTCGACGACAACCCGGCTACGACCGACGCCGATCCCGAAGAAG
>Ga0315279_10009203_pt1 | contig 11824 bp, 12 predicted proteins | sample YL17G06_20_MG_FD_203694 | JGI IMG/M metagenome (GOLD analysis project Ga0315279, IMG submission 203694) | Sediment microbial communities from Yellowstone Lake, YNP, Wyoming, USA - YL17G06_20 | ecosystem: Environmental > Aquatic > Freshwater > Lake > Sediment | place: USA: Wyoming | collected...
CGGCCCCCGCAGAGGAGTGTCCGGCCATGCCTACCTTACTCACGCCGGACCTCTTGGTGATCTCCTTGACCACCGATTTGAGGTCTGAAGCCATGGTTGTGGCGTTCACTTCCATACCATTAGGTTTGGTGCTCTTGCCATAACCCCGGCATTCAACTGCGTACACATCGAGTCCCTTTTTAGCCAGGTAGTCCATGATGCTATGATTTCTGATGGGGATATCCCAATAGACCCATCCCACCCCTGAGCCGTGGACCAAGAGAATCGCCTGGCCTAAACGACCGGTTTGCGGGGTTTTAGCCACCACCAGTAGCTTCATACCGGTCTCAGTATCAACAAAGAACTCCTGTTTTTCCACCTCGGCTGCAAAACAGTTAACCTGAATGAAGACCATAAACAGAATCACGCCGGCAATTACTAATTTCTTCTTCTTGCGCCAATCCATTTCGTTCTCTCCTTTCCTCAACATGGCTGAGTTTTCGAGTTCTCTTTCGAAGAAGTACCATTTCTTCAGTGAAAAGTTTACTCCGTTTCAATCCAACTGGTAATGGGTTGGAATTTACCTCCTTTAAGTTCTACGATGAACCCTGCAGATTGGGCATGATGGTCCGTTCTCGAGAAACTCACATATGGGATAACTCCTCCACTATCCCAATTCTTGATGGTCTCCATTGCTTCGATAAAACCTTCACGGGTGAGATCCCTGCCAGCTTTCTTCAGGCCCTCCGCCACCAACTTGCCAAAGACATACCCGTACAAGCTGTAGCGATTCAGTGCCTTTCCTGGATTATACTTCTTCATCTTTTCTCTATATTCGATGACACCCGGTTCCTGACTCGTCTCGGGATCAGGATAGAGACAAAGCCCGATCGTCCCTTCACCATATCCCCCCGAAACATTAAGATATTGCTCATCGGTCAGAGGGCCCGTCGAGACTAAGGTCACATTCCTCCAATCGAGCTTTCCTTTCGCTTCAATGGTCTTTTGAGCCTGCTCCACATAAACAGCCATAAGGAGGGCATCTGGGGCCGCATTTTTCAATTCCTGCACTTCCTTGGTTAAATCAGCAGGCTTCATGTCCTTGATGGGTTGCTCTCCAACCACTTGATAACCAAATCTTGGAGAATTCTCCTTCAACTTATCCCTGAAGATATATCCGTAGGCATTATCCGCATAGATAACTCCGATCTTCTTAAATCCACGGGTCTGAGATAGGTATTTCAACATGATATCGGATTCGCCTTTATAAAAAGGATAGGAAGTAAAGATATATCGTTTTCCAGCCAATGTGTCGCTTCCCTGATGCGGAAAAAGGTAGGGGACTTTCTTTTCCATCACATAAGATGTAAGGGCCATGGCCAGTGGCATTCCTCCGAAATTGAAGAGACAAAATACCTTATCTTCTTCTACCAGACGCTTGGCATTCGCCAGCCCCTCCTGAAATCCCCCCTTTCTCTCATAGCTCCGAAGCAGTATCTTCCTACCGTGAATTCCCCCTTGATCGTTAACATGTTTGATGTAAACTTCAAAGCCAAGATTTTCTTCATCGCCCGAGAAACTCCCCGTATACCCTTCGATCCCTACAAGAATCATATTGTCTGTAACGCCTTCCTCAGCCATCGCTCCTCGAATCAACCCCAATATTACCATTGGCAGAACCAATAGAATTAAGAAATATCGCTTTTCCATAAATTCCTCCTTAATAGATTTCTAATACAATCGCATTAAATTCCGTAACAGTCAATGGAATCCCCCTCACCCCATCCCTCTCCCCAGCGGGGAGGGGGGGCGAGGGGGCCTAAAGTCAAAGAAATAAGTACGTTTGCCAAAAATGAGCGGGAAGGTTCGAACCGATCTTTGAGGGTTCTCCAAAGAGAAAATCAGAAAGAATTCTTAAGACAATGATGAAAATATGCCGAGAGAATCAAATTGAAATGAGAGAAGTGTTCTAGAAGGTCGTCAGTTCCTGTGTTCCTTTTTGATAACCGTAATTCTTAACCACCCCATCCTTATCGAACAGAATCACGAGGTGATCCTTCTTTTCCTGTATTCTTGTGTAAGTGAAAAAGGTGGTGTTAGTGATATAGGGTTCTTCAATGGCGAACTTCGTAGAGTTCTTGCGAAGATAGGTGTAGACGAAGATGTCTCCGTCATATTGGTGCGTAATACGATCTGGAGGTCCGAAAATCGAAAGGATATCGCTTTTAGTGGTAAGACCGACCTGGACCTTTTCCTTCGGATCGCTCCGAATCTCAGAGCCGATATAGATTCTTCCGATGCTACAGCCCCATGTCAAGATCATGAAAAGGGCTATGGAGAAAAAACTTCTAACGCAACTCATCCGTTCCTTTGTAGAACCCATAATATTTCACCCTGTCATTTTCGTCCAAGAAGATGACGAGATGATCTGATTTCACCTTCCCCTCAACGTAATTGAACAGAATCAATACAACCGCCCTGACATTTCCCTGGTTGAATTGATACGAAAGGATGTTGGCAAAGGGGTAGTAGGTAATAGGTTCTCTTGTCACATCTAATTCACGCAGGACCTGATTGAAAATGGTCGGGCTGAGATAGTTCTGCGGAGGACCGAACCAGCTGATGATTTCCTCCTTCGTGGTGACGCCCGGTTTGATCTCTTTTATTTTCTCTTCTGAAATTTTAGGACCCTCATAATAGCGTCCGATGATACAACTGGTAAGAAAGAGGGATAAAAATAGGAGCAGGGTAATTCTAAAAAAAAATGAGCAGACCCTATTCATTTTTCTTTTCCCTTTCCATGAACCTTGTGAGAAACTCCACAGAAAACGAGATCCCGAAATAAATTCGGGATGACAGAAGAACGAGTCTACCACCATCATTGTCATGAACCAGGTCCTGAACCTGATTCAGCGTCTTCGATTTCAGCATCTCACCATTCGTCTACACAGGGCCGCTGCAAATCCTCCATGCACCCATCTCTTCCTCGGTGATTCCTAGAATATAGAGGATATTTCTGAGGCGGGCGCGGCCCACACTCATATTGGCCACCCGTTCAAGTTTCCATTTTGCATTATAAGCAATCCCCAGACCAGCCTGCCCCAACATCAACACATCATTGGCCCCATCGCCAATCGCAACGGTCTGATCCAAGAGCACCCCTTCTTCGCTTGAGACCATATTGACGATCTTCGCTTTGTAAGGACCATCAACGATATTCCCGAGCACTCTTCCAGTGAGGGTTCCGTTCTTAATCTCCAGTTGATTGGAAAAAGCGAAATCGAGCCCTAGCTTTTCCTTCAGGTAGTCAGTAAAGTAGTTGAACCCACCACTTACCACACCCTGCTTGAAGCCAAGCTGCTTGAGGGTCATGACTAAATCTTCAGCCCCTTCAGAAAGTTTCATTTCATTCCTGATTTCTTCTAATACTTCGATCTTTAAACCTTTGAGAAGAGCCACCCGCTGAATCAAAGCCTCTTCAAAATCGAGATCTCCCCTTTTTGCCTTCTCAGTAATTCTTGAAACCTCTTTGAAGACCCCTGCCCTCCGTGCCATCTCGTCGATAATTTCCATATCGATCAGCGTGCTGTCCATATCGAAAAAGACGAGACGTTTGTTCTTACGATAAGCCTCCATCTTCTGAAGCGCGAGATCAATATTGAGTTCATCGCTTTTGGCGATCAATCTTTCTTTCAAGCGGTTGAGGCTTGGAACGCTGTTCACATCGATGGTCAGTTCCACACAACTGGCACAATGTTGGGTGAGATTGGAAATCATCTCAATATTGGCACTCTCCTCACCCAGAATATTCGATATCTCTGCCAAAGCTCTGGTGTCTCCAAAATAAGTGAGGACGAAGAGATTCTTACTATTTCTGGCCTTCACTTCCTTCTCGGTGAAAAGCCGAAAATTGAGGACGAGGTTGAGTTGGCTGGCTTCAAAGAGGAGATCTTTCAGGAGGCTGTCTTTTGACTGCTTCGCACCGCTCATGTCCAGGAGGAAAGAGAGCCCAAGAAAATCCTGCAAGGAGGCCTGCTCGATATCGACAATCTCGACTTGATTTTCCGCTAAAATCTTGGTGAAGGCTGCAGTGATTCCCGGCCGGTCTGGTCCGGACACCGTCACCATCACATAATCTCTTTTCTCATCCATAGACGATTGCCTCGATTGATTTGCTAAACCAAAACATCAAATATAAAAGCTTTCCCTTTATCGTTTCCTTAGCTTTCGGGCTGGTTTTAACTTCCTAAGCAAAGTGGCCTTTGCTTCTTTTTGTCGACCGGCCTTTAAGAACGGGATCAAAGAATCCAAATCGAGGGATTTCTGCCAAGTCTTTGCACTCACCCTGAGTCCTTTTTTCTTTATCTCAGAGCGTATTTCTGCAATCAAAGATAGCAAATAAGCATATTCTATCCCAATGTTTTTTTCAAGCTTCGCCCGTATCTTTTTGGCAAGAGCGGGACTCATTCCTGACGTCGAAACGGCCACTGACAAATCTCCGCGTCGGAAGGAGGAAGGAATTATAAAATCCGACGGTTCTGAATCATCGACAACATTCACGAGGCTTCCATTTTTCTTCGATGCTTCAGCCACCTTGCGATTGATCTTTTTCACGTGGGTGGCCGCAATGGAAAGCGCGGCCCCCCTAAGATCCCCTGGTTCATAGTTCCGTCGGACCAATTGAATGGCTTTGTTCTTGAATAATTTTGATATCTCCGCATGAGGCTTCGGACTGATGACGGTGATATCCGCACCACAATCCAAAAGCGTTTTGACCTTCCGAAGCGCCACCCTGCCCCCTCCGACCACAACACATTTTTTGCCCCGTAGATTTAGGAAAATCGGATAATAGGCAGGAGGCTTAGAATCTCTATCCTTCATTTGTCAAACCAACGAAGATAATCCCGGAGCTGGACAACATCACCGACCACGACCACGGAGGGAGGCTCAAGATTTTCGGATCTTACTTTCGCCATGATATCTTCGAGTGTCCCTATCACACACTGTTGGCGCCCGGTAGTGCCATGGGTAATCACTGCCACGGGTGTCGAGGGTGATTTGTTATTTTTTATTAACTGATCAACGACATGGGCCAAATTCCCAAGGCCCATCAAGATGACCAAGGTACCGGTGACCGCACCTATTTTATCCCAGGCGATATTTGGCTCGCTTCCTTCAGAAGCCTTATGTCCGGTAACGATCGTTACAGAGGAAGCAACCCCACGATGGGTAACCGGAATGCCGGCATAGGCAGGCACGGCCACGGCGGATGATACTCCCGGTACGACCTCAAAGGGAATTGCATTTTCAGCCAATGCCTTAGCTTCTTCTCCTCCCCGGCCTAAGACAAAAGGATCGCCACCTTTCAATCGAACGACGACCTTTCCTTCGCGTGCCTTTTGAACGAGTAACTGATTAATCATCTCCTGTTCCAACGTGTGATGACTTGAGGCTTTCCCCACATATATTTTCTCGGCATCGTGACGGGCTTCGTGAAGGATGCTCTCGTCTACGAGACGGTCGTAAACGACCACGTCTGCCTCTTTTAGACAGGCTACCCCTTTTACAGTGATTAAGCCAGGATCGCCTGGCCCCGCTCCGACCAAGTAAACTTTCCCTGATTTCACTTGTGCCTTGTCTCTTCTCGCCCCCAATAAATGGGGGCGCTACTACATCTTCAATTCTGCTCCTTATCTCATAAAACCAAAGCCCGTTCTTGGAACGGGCCCTTTATTTTCTGATAACCAATATTCCACTCACCCTCACGCTCTCCCCCGGAGGAAAAAGGGAAGGCCTCCATGCGAGGCCGGGGGAATTTAATTTTTCGAAACTCCCGTTTCTGGCATGTAACTTGTGATCCTGGCCGCCACAGTGGCAGCGGCCTTCTCCCTGCCTTCTCTAACCTCCCATACGGGAACGATTGGAAAGACCTTTGTGAAGAGGACATAAAGAAGCGTGAAGAGAGAGATGCAGCCCGCCAGGATCGACCACTCGACCCAGGTTGGAATGTAAAAGGCTCCCTGGACGGGCATTCTCTGTCTAGTCAAAGTCGGAACGATGATGACAAACCGTTCCAACCACATTCCCAAAACGATCGAGATCGAGGCGATGACAGTTCCTCGAATGGTTCGAAATTTCTTGATGGCAAGAATGGGTAAAGGAATAACGAAACAGAGGACAAAGTGGAGCCAGAAAAGGGGTGCAAACTTTCCTGTCAACTTAGACCAGAAGATGGACATATGAATTGGGTCATTCCCATAAACGATGGTGATATACTCGGCAAAGGTAAAATAGAACCATAAGAGGGTCATGGCCATCAGAAAGATGCCGATGTTATTAAAGTGGATTGGCTTGATATAGTTCTCAAGATGGTAAGCCTTCCGCAGGATAGCCATCACGACAATCACACTTGCCACTCCTGAAAAGATCGCACCCACGACGAAATAAGGACCGAAGATGGCACTGTGCCACAGGGGCTGGATGGTCATGGCAAAGACAAAAGAGACGACCGTGTGGACCGTGATCATAACCGGGATGACGAGGACCGATACGAAACCGATGGCCTTATCCAGCCGGTGATGCTGGCTCTCTGTACCCCTCCACCCTAGAGAGAGGATACGGTAGAACCACTCCCTTTTTCCTCCAAGATCTCTGAGCATGGCGATATCAGGAATTAGAGCCAGATAGAGAGAGATGGAGCTGACGGTCAGGTAAGTCGCGATGCTGCAGACGTCCCAGAGAAGAGGAGACTGAAAATTAGCATATCGGATGGCATAGAGCATTCGGTCCGGCCTTCCCAGATCGATCAGAACACTCCCGACACCAAACATCAAAATAAAAACGGTTGTGAGCTCTGAAGCACGACTGATCGGCCTCCGCCATTCTGCCTTAAGAATGCGGAGAACAGCTGAAATGAAGGTCCCTGCATGACTGATTCCGATGAAGAAGACAAAATTCGTGATGTAGACACCCCAAAAGATCTGTCTCGAAAGCCCAGTCACTGTCAACCCCGTTCGATATTGAGTGACATAGGCATAAAGTCCTAACAGGACGAGGGCCCCGAGGATGGAAACGGTGATGTAGAACCCCTTCCCGCTCTTCCAAATATGTTCAAAGAGAACGGTGTCCTCGCCTATGATTTTTTGCCTTTGGTCCAACATAAAGGCTTCCAGTAAGAGAACTTGATTTACCCTGAAAATAGTTTTCAAATCCCCCCCAACCCCCCTTTACTAAAGGGGGGTAAAGGGGGATTATAAGATGTAATAAACCTTGGGTTTGGTACCCAGTTCGGGCTGCCTTTGGTAAATAGTTTTATATTTAAGGGCTTCTCGGATCTCTGACTTGGGATCTTTCAAGTCGCCAAAGACTAACGCCTTTGCTTTACATGCTTCCACACAGGCAGGGATAAGGCCTTGTGCAAGCCTCTCGACACAAAAATTACACTTCTCGACAACCCCCCGAGTCCGGGTAGGAAACTCTAAGTTGATGTTTTTGATGAAAGGCCGGGGGTCTCTCCAGTTAAAACTTCTCGATCCATAGGGGCATCCTGCCATGCAGTACCTGCAGCCAATGCACCGATGGAAGTCCATCATGACAATTCCATCTTCCCTCTTCCAGGTTGCCCGGGTGGGGCAATATCTCACACAAGGGGGATCATCACACTGATTGCAGAGCAGAAGAGCAGGTTTGTGCTGGTAGTCTTCCTCGGTTACTTCAAATTCATGCTCTGGAAAGACCTTTTCATAAGGCTCTGTCCAGACCCATTTAATCTCCTCTTTCAGCGTCCCCAGATTAGGTACGTTATGGATGCGATGGCAGGCGTCGATGCAATCCCTGCACCCTTCCTCTTGCCAACATTTTCGCAAGTAGACTGCCATTCCCCATTTATTCTTGGCCAAGGCTTCCGCATCTGGAGACGGTTCGGGGGCCGCCACCTTCGAGAAGACCTGCCAGCCTGGTTTGGCAGATAACCCCAGGAGGGTGAGTCCACCAATTTTTAACAAGGCTCTCCTAGTAAATTCCATCCCTTTGATCCTTTTTTATTTCCTTTGGAAATATGTGGCAATCCCAGCATTTGTTGGTGACCCCCATATAGGTATGGCACTGGTCACAGAATTTAGTTTTATCTGTATGGCAACTCATACAGGTGCGATTTAGACTCATGATATATTTCTTCTGGTTGCTCGCTTGATAAGTTCTCATACCATCACGGACTACGGAAGCCTTCCAGTCTTCCAAAAGCTCTTTATGATTAACCCGAATGAAGGCCTTCGGTTCAACGCACTCCTTTTTATCCTTATCCGTGGGAAGTTCGGGCTTGGGGACATAACGGGCTTTTCCGCTCACGGTATTATGCCAAATCGGATAGGTGATCAGCCCAAGAAAGATGATCAATCCTAAAATGATTTTCTTCCCATCATACATAAGGGTCTCCTGTTAAAAGAGGCTCCAATAATCAGTCATCCATCGTCAATTAGCTATTCTTGATTTTTAACTTTGAACTTTTAACTTGTAACTTCTAACTCTGTCAGGGGTTCTCCACGGAGATTGGTCGTTCGTTCCTTCTCCCCCCGGGCTACCAATGCATTCCCGACCAGTTCGTGGACTCCCGCTACCTCCACCCCAGGAACCCAGTATTCGAGCAGAGGCGGAAGGGTGGCCTTGTCAATGGCACAAATACAGGTGAGAAGGTTCACCCCATACTGCTCCTTAACATATTTAACAGCATTCGCTCTTGGAAAGCCCCCCCTCAGCCGCATCTCCATATTTTCATCAGAACCCAGACCCGCTCCACTCCCGCAACAGAAGGTTCTTTCACGAATCGTATGTTCAGGCATCTCATAGAACTCTCTGCACACATTCCGGAGGATATATCGAGGTTCTTCAAGAAGTCCCATGCCGCGCGAGATGTTACAGGAATCATGATACGTGATTTTCCATTTATCATTACGGCTCGGATCGAGTTTTAGCTTATTGTTCTGGATTAAGTCGGCTGTAAATTCACAGATATGAACCATCTTGGTCGACTTTGCATTGTCAAAGTGAGTTTTGGTGACCGGAGAGATAGGTTCCTCTAAGAAATCTGCAGGTCCGTTGAAGGTATCCATGAATTGATGGATGACCCTCCACATATGACCACATTCTCCTCCAAGAACCCATTTCACTCCGAGCCTTTTCGCCTCACTGTAAATCTTGGCATTCAGTCTCTTGGCGAGGTCTGCGGAGTGGAAAAGCCCGAAATTTCCACCCTCTGAGGCATAGGTACTCCAAGTGTAGTCCAATCCGATCTCATGAAACAGGAGAAGATAACCTAAGAAGGTGTACCAGTGAGGGCTTGCAAAGTAGTCAGCAGAAGGGGCGATGAAGAGAATCTCTGCCCCTTTTCGATTCATGGGAACCTCCACCTGAATGCCGGTGATCTCCTTGATCTCATCGATCGCAAAGTCAACGGTTGACTTGAAGGCATGGGGAGGGATGCCGAGGTGGTTTCCGGTCCGATAACTATTGGAGGCCGGCTCGATGATCCAGTTGATGTTAAGGCCCAACAGGTTAAGCAACTCCCTAGCCATCATGGTCATCTCACAGGTATCGATTCCATAGGGACAAAAAACGGAACAGCGGCGGCATTCGGTACACTGGTAGAAATAATAGAACCATTCCTTTAGAACCTCTTCTGTAAGCTCCCGGGCTCCAGCCAGTTTACCAAAAACCTTTCCAGAGAATGTGAAATATCTCCGATAGATTGACCGGAGCAGCTCTGTCCTCAGAACAGGCATATTCTTCGGATCTCCCGAGCCGATGAAGAAATGGCACTTGTCCGCACAGGCTCCGCATCTCACACAGATATCGAGAAAAAGGCGAAATGACCGATAACGGCCAAGACGATCTTTCATCCCCCTCAGGATGGTTTCCTTCCAGTTTTCGGGTAGCTTCCAGTCTTTATCCGTTGGCTGCCACCCTCTCGGAAAAGGGAGGCCAAGATAATTCTCATGCTTGGCGGCTCCTGGGTAACCATAGGTTCCCTTTCGAAACTCTACGGATGGTTCCATCCAATTCTTTGGAGGAGGGGTGTAGTCAATCTTTAGCGATTTGTCCTTCAAGGTCTCTTCCGACATGATTATCCCTTATCTACGGGCAACCCAACTTCCTTCATCGAATCCCTGAAATCGTCCTCATACTCTTCATAGGTATGGATCTTAACAGGATGATCCCAGGGGTTGATGTGCCGATCATTTCGGCTGGTATTTCTCAGGTTTTTCGTAGGACTTAAGAAGATCCCTGGCATGTGCATCAGTTTGCTTAGAGGAAATGTTGCAATCAACAGGCTCACGAAAAAGAGATGAATATAGAAGACCAGATTTATTCCCTTTGGTGGCAGTGGGCTGAAACGGAGCATGGCCATAACCCATTCCTTTACCTGCACCAAATCAACCTTATAGATAAGCCGCATGAGCACTCCAGAGACGGCGATCCCGGCAATCGCAAGAAGTATGAAGTAGTCCGAGGGAAGCGAAATATACCTCACCTGTGGAGTGATGACCCGCCGGATGAAGAGATAGGCCAAGGCGATCAAGATGATGACATCACTGATGTAGAGGATCGGTAAGAGATTCTGAAAGATCGAATCGACTCTCTGGAGGACCACCACGACCGAGGGGACGGGTTCGAGAAAGAATCTCAAGTGCCTCACGAGGATCACAAGGAGAGACCAATGAAAAGCCATAGCCCCCAGCCAGAGTAGGATGCTGGTTCTGAAGAGAAGCCTGTGGGGCGCCTCTAGCTCAACCTTTTCGTTCTTAAGTAGGGATCGGAAAAGGAGGATCTCGAGAGCCAACCGCTTCACCACCCCTCCTGTCGTATGAGGGCTATCGATATTGTCGGCCTTAATCCAGGAGAGGGATTTCTGTTGTCCTGAGACCGTCGGGATGTGGAAAGGCACCGGCGAACTTGCCCATTTCAAAACCCGGTAGATGAAGCCGACAACGAAGAGGAGAACGGCCACATAAGGAATGAAGATGGCAAAGAAGAAATACAGACCTATTCCTTCTGTGCCGATCACGACAAGGAGGATAAGTAAAAGAATCCCTGAAATGGAATACCAGATACCCATATTTTAGAAATCCTTTTTAAATTCGAAGCACGAAATCCCTGCCTGCGGCAGGCAGGCGAAATTCTAAACAAGCACAAATTTTGAAGCTCCCCGCCCATCCCGTTAGGACGGAACAGGCACGGCAGGGCTTCCCGGCAAGGTAATCTCATTTTATATTGTGCCCCTTAACCCCGCCTCCCTGCCTACCGGCAGGGAAGACGGGGCTTGCGGGGCACGTTCCGGTCAAAATAAGAAAAACCCAAACACTTAAAATTGTCATTGCGAACCCTTCGCTTTTTGTCATTCTGAGCGAAGCGAAGAATCTCGTTGAGATCCTTCGGGCGTTGCCCTCAGGATGACAGCTTCGCAGTCAGTTCCTTCGCTGCGCTCAGGACAAGGCTTCACCGCCACGCTCCTCGCAATGACAACGGTTCTCGGCGGGTAGGGGCGACTTTAGTCGCCCAAGGGGAGGCTAAAGCCTCCCCTACCCAATGTTTATTTTCATCCTAAAAAATAACTTTATAATCCCCCCAATCCCCCCTCGGTTTCGAGTCGTACCGACTTTTCTAAAGGGGGGTGAGGGGGGATTATGAATTCAATCCTCTTCTTTCTGTTTTTTTTTCGAAGTGGTCATTCTTTCTATCATCCGGAAGGCCATCTCTTTCTCGGCCCTCGCCTGGTTGATCCGGATCTCACAAATCTTCTCTCGGCACTCCATATAGGCATCGAAGGCCTGAAGGGCCAGGTCATCAATGC
>Ga0315279_10009205_pt1 | contig 11821 bp, 12 predicted proteins | sample YL17G06_20_MG_FD_203694 | JGI IMG/M metagenome (GOLD analysis project Ga0315279, IMG submission 203694) | Sediment microbial communities from Yellowstone Lake, YNP, Wyoming, USA - YL17G06_20 | ecosystem: Environmental > Aquatic > Freshwater > Lake > Sediment | place: USA: Wyoming | collected...
TCTAATCGTCTTTGAAACTATATTAAATCGAGTAGTGCACAGCGAAAGTAATCATGAAAGGGGCCAATTCATCCCCGGCCTGAAGGCACGGGGTCTTCTTAGCCCCTTTACCCCAAGAGATAAAAAGCAACAGAGATAATAATGGAAAATGATGTACATCCCTATCATCCTGGGCACCGCCAGGCAAGGCCGCCAGTCCGAGAAGGCAGCTCGCTTCATTCTGCGTGAGGCGCTGGCGGCCAGCCTGGAGAGCGAGATCATCGACGTTCGAGACCACAGGATCGCGGCCACGGACAACACCGGGTCTTCACCCCAGGCCCAAAGGCTAGCGGAAAAAGTCAAGCGCGCAGACGGTTTCATCATCGTCTCGCCGGAGTACAACCACGGCTATCCCGGTGAGCTGAAGATGATGCTGGATATGCTCTTCTGGGCCTATGCCAAAAAGCCCGTGGGCATCTGCGGCGTCTCCTCCGGCCCCTGGGGCGGGGCTCGCGTGGTGGAGCGCAGCTGCGGCAAGTCTGCCTGGCCTTTCACATGGTTCCCATCAGCAATGCCGTCTACTTCCCAAAGGTCCAGGAGATCTTTGATGAGAACGGCGAACTCAAGGGCAAATCCCAGCAAGTTCAGGCCCAAAGACTCCTGGCAGAGCTGATCTGGTACGCTCAGTTGTTGAAAGCCGCCAGGGAGAAGGAGCCAGAAGAATCCCGGTCTCCCTGAGAAGAGACCGCCAAGAGGGATCATAAATCGATCGCACCGGTGATCGCCGGGCTTTGGGATGCTCCCCTTCTCATTCTTTCCTTGACGTTCACCCTTCAATAGCTGTAAACAAAATCTTAAATTGTCTGAAGAAGCGACAGTGGAAGAATGAGTCGTAGTCATGAATCCTCTGCCGGAATCTCTCAACCCATCTTGCGCGAAAAGATAAATAGTTTGTAATCTAATATTACTAGTTATTTAAGAGGTGATGAAGTCTTGGCTGAAAAGAAATTTTATGCCTTGCCGGATCTGCCCTATGCCTATAACGCCTTAGAGCCTCATATCTCCGAGACGCAGCTGAAGATCCACCATGACAAGCACCACGCAGCCTACGTAAACGGCGCCAATGCCCTTCTGGAGAGGCTGGATAAAGCTCGGCAGGCCGGCATGGATGTGGACATGAAGGCCACCCTGAAGGAGCTATCTTTCCAGGTGGGAGGACATACCCTGCATACGCTCTTCTGGGCCAACATGGCTCCTGCGGCGAAGACCAGCAAAGAACCCAAGGGCACTTTGGCCGAGGCTTTGAAGAACGAGTTCGGCAGCTTCGAGAGGTTCAAGAAGGAGTTCTCTGCTGCGGCAGTCAGCGCCGAGGGGTCGGGCTGGGCGGCACTGGACTTCTGCGGCAAGACTCACAGGCCGTTAGTGATGCAGATCGAGAAGCATAACGTGAACGTAGCGCCCAATGAAAGGATCCTCATGGTACTGGATGTCTGGGAGCACGCCTACTACCTGGATTACAGGAATGAGAGGGCCAAATTCGTGGAGGCCTTCTGGAACATCGTGAACTGGGATGAGGTGAACAAGAGGCTGGAGGCGATATTAGCGACGCTGAAGTAGCCAAAGAAATATCTTCAAGTCCAATTATTTTTATTTTGTTAATACACCAACAACACGACCCTGACTGGAAAGGCGAGTCCAAGAACGAACACTCAGATAACATATTATTAATCTTATTAAATATTGAAAGTGCTTGCAGATCACAGACAAAAATAAACCTAAAGGAGTGCCCTTTTCGAATTTTCTCCATTGGCAATTCACAAAGCAGGCAAAATGAAGTGCATGCATCATTGCATATTGAGCATCGCGCATTGTTTGCTTCTTATTTATAAGCAGGAATGCGTTAATATGAATGCACTTTCACGGCCCGCGCGCCAATACTTTATTTATGAGGGCATCATCTAATATTTGGTAAATAAATTTAAACTGTTCGGGGAAAGAGTTTAATTAGCTATTCGCCAAAAAGAGATAGCTTGTAGATTCAATGGACCGTTGTAATGCACGCATCATCAGGAGTTGGCTGCCATGAATGGGAAGAATAAGCAGTTGACGTTGACTGGAGTCATCGTATCCGAGATGCCCCGAGTTAGGACCACGGATGGGCATCTCCTGCATTGGAACAGAGAAGCCATAGCCAAGCAGCTCCTGAAGGAGACGAAGCTATCTGAACAATTTTATAGGGCACCCGGCATAACCGAAGACGAGGCCAATGACATCTCCCGCGAGGTGGAGCGTCGCATTCGGTGGATGAATGTGAAGTACCTCAGCGGCCCCCTGGTCCGGGAGATCATGAACGTCATCCTCCTGGAGAGACACCACCCGGAGTGGAGGAACATCTGCACCCGCGTGGGAACACCCGTCTTTGATGCCCATCTCATCGACATCGGCACTGGATTCGAGGCCAAGGAGAATGCCAATCTGCAGGAGAACGCCGAGACCAGCCACAAGAAGAAAGCGGACAAGATCAGCAAGGAGCAGTACCTGCTTTTGCTGCCGCCCTACTTGGCCGACCACCACCTGGCCGGAGACCTGCACATCCACGATCTGGAATATTTTGGAACCAGGCCGTTTTGCCTGGACGGAAGTACAGAGATAGATATTCGGGGAAATCTCTCGATGCTTTTATTCCTCCACCCAATTGGTGGCTCGGATTTCAAGGTTCAAGTGCCCATTGAGGAAGATACAATTAGGCTAGATCGATTGCCATTTGAAGGCGAGGATGAAATTAATTTTGCACAAAATGAGCTCTTAGTTTTAACGCCTAAAGGCTACCTTCAAGTCCTTAAGGCAAGTCGCAGGCGTGCAAAGTCAAATGATTTGCTATCCATAGTTACAGCAAGCAAAAAACGACTTCTTGCGACCAAGGAGCATCGTATCCCCGTGAAGACTTCAAGAGGAATGGAGATCAGAAAAGCCGAAGAGCTTTTAGTAGGTGATGTGCTTTACAATGCATTAGACTTTGAAAATGAAAATCTTAAATATTTACCTGGTGGAGACGATACCATCAGCAAAATAGAGCCCGCCGAACCATCTGGCGAATATGTCTACGATTTGTTCATTGGCGGTGACAGTAGTGAGGAGAGTCATACATTCTTCACTGCGGATGGGCTACTGGTTCACAATTGTCAGGACTGGGATCTGCGCTACTTCTTCTACTACGGCCTGATGCCCGACGGCCTGGGCACGAAGGCCAGCGTCGCCGGTCCTGCCAAAAAGCCGGAGGTCGCCATCCTGCATGCCGTCAAGGCCCTGGGCAGCGCCCAGACCAACTTCGCCGGAGGGCAGGGATTCTACAACTTCCTCACATTCATCGCGCCCTACTTCGAGGGCCTGGATTACGAGGCCATAAAGCAGCTAATGCAGATGTTCGTCTACGAGATGACGCAGATGATGGTGGCTCGCGGCGGACAGCTGGTCTTCTCCTCCGTGCAGCTCACCCCGGGAGTCCCGACGCTCTGGAAGGACAAGCCTGCTGTCTACGCCGGAAGGGTCTGGAACGGCTCGCAGCCTGATCTGCCTCTCAAGACCTACGGCCAGTTCGAGCGCGAGGTGCGCCTGGCGTTCAAGGCTCTCATGGAGGTCATGCTCGCCGGGGACCACTGGGGCAAGCCCTTCAACTTCCCCAAGCCCGAGATCAGCATCGAGCCGGACTTCATGAAGGAGGATGAGACCTTCAACGCTTGCCATCCCGATCTGCCCACCTACCAGGACCTCTATCTCATGACATTCCAGCTCGCGTCCGAGTTCGGCACGCCCTACTTCGACAACCAGCTGCCGGCCTATCGCGGGGCAGGCGAAGGTATATCATGCTACCAGTGTTGTGCTTATCAATTTGCTGCAACTTATGATAAAGATCCATCATTTGAGCAAAAATTATACTTCAAAGATGGTATGCACTTCTCCATGGGCTCCTGGCAGGTGGTATCCCTCAACTGCCCCCGCGCCGCTTACCTGGCCCGCGGCGACGACGATCTCCTCTTCGAGTACCTGAGAGATCTGATGGACACCTCCGTGGAGATCTTCAAAGTGAAGCGCGAGTGGATGAACCAGATCGTCAAAAACCACCGCATGCCCTTTGCCACGCAGCAGCCGCGAGATCCTAGCACAGGGGAGAAGGGCTCCATCGCCGTGGGACTGGACGGACTGGTCTACACCATCGGCGTCGTCGGCGTAAACGAGATGGCGCAGTTCCATACGGGAAAGCAGATGCATGAGTCTAAGGAGGCCTGGCGCTTGGCGGTTCGCGCTATGACGGAGATGGAAATCTATGCCAAGAAGCTTAGCCAGCAGCATGGCATGACCATCGCTTTAGCGCGGACTCCGGCCGAGACCACCGCCCAGCGCTTCGCGGTCTCCGATTTGATCCATGAGGAGTTCAGGGACTGTGCAGAACGGGTCGTGAAAGGCAACCTGGATGCAGTGAAGAATAACATCCAGAGGACGCGCGATCTGCCCGTCTACTACACCAACGGCACCCACCTTCCACCCAGCGCCGACGTGTCCATCTCCGAGAGAGCCAAGCTGGAGCATGTCTTCTTCCCCATAGTCGACGGCGGCAACATATTCCACATCTTCATGGGTGAAGCGACCCCCGATCCCAAAGGCCTGATGGACTTCGGCCTGCGCCTGGCCAGGGAGACCCAAATCGGCTACTTCACCTTCACCAAGGATATGACTGTATGTCTGGGATGCTCCCAGGTCTCAGGCGGGCTGAAGGAGAGGTGCCCCAACTGCGGATCGGAAGAGGTGGATCACATCAGCCGGATCACAGGATATCTGCAGGCCGTCAGCGGATGGAACAGCGCCAAAAGGCAAGAGCTAAAAGATCGAAAGAGATACAACGAACTGGCATAGGCTAACGAAAGGTATATATCGGATATACTTTACTGGTGGATTTGCCCGTGAGGCAATTGGAGGAGTCAATAATGCCTGCAGTTGTTAACAGAGAGGAATGCGTAAGCTGTGGAACTTGCGTCGAGGAGTGCCCTGAAGAGGCCATCGCCCTGGATGACGAGGAGATAGCAGTAGTAAATAAGGAAAAGTGCACTGAGTGCAAGACCTGCGTCGAGGCCTGCCCGTCTGAGGCCATCAGCATGGAGTAATTGCGCTTTTTGGTGCATTTTTAGGCATTTTTTTCTTTTATCCATATTTCGGCGGATCTTTCTGCGCCAGTCCTCTGTCGGTTATGGCCTCGTAGAACTGCTCCCAGTCCAAGGTAGTGGCGACGCAGCCTGCTTTGGAAAGAGGCACTCCCTGGGCGGGTATGGCGTGGCTGTGGCATAAGTCCAAGCCCTCTTTTATCTCCATCGGGCAGCCGACACCGACAATGGCCTGTGGCCGGTCTTTTTTGATGATCCGCTTTATGAAGCTGGAGCCGGGAACTATGAAGAACCTGTAGCCCATGCCTTCGGCATACTCCTTGGCCTCACCCACGCTGCAGCGCCCACAGTTCACGCATTTTATTCCTTCTGGAGTGAGCTTGGCAGGGCACTCCGTGCTGCGAACACACTGGGGCATGAAGATAAAACGCCGCTCAAAGGGCGTTTTGAGGAACTCCTGACGGTTGATGTAGTTGCGCAGACGCACTCCGACGTCATCCACTATGGCGTCGTCCGCCCTGGCGATCCAGAAGAGAGGTTTTATTACGCTCTCCAGCAATGTGGTGCCGATGAGCATAATCCGAGCCGCAAAGAAGTTGCCCGTCTTGAAGGAGTAGAGGATGAGCAGAGCCACCAAAACGGAGAGCACCAGAACGCTGATGGCGAGCAACACCACCGCTTCGCCCACCAGATAAAACAGCCGATCCAGGTACTCCGGAAGCATGCTTGAACTTCAAACCGCCTGGCTTATAAACTTGTTACCAGCGAGAACGGCGCAAGTTTTTTATCCCACCTGATAATGAGGTTTATACCTTCGCCTTTATGAAATTTAATGAGGATTGAAAGATGGCCAAGATGCACAGCAGAAAGAAGGGCTCCTCCCGATCCCGACCGCCGGCGGCTGCCAAAGCACCCGAGTGGTCTGATGTATCCAAGGAGGAGCTGGAAAAGGCAATCATGAAGCTGCATGAGAGCGGGCTGCCCTCCAGTCGCATTGGGCTGACATTGCGAGACCAGTATGGAGTGCCGAGCGTAAAGCTCGCCCTCGGCAAAAACCTGAACCGCTTCCTGAAGGAGAACAATGCGCTCCCGGAGGTGCCAGAGGATCTCGGCAATCTGATGAGAAAAGCTCTGCACATCCGCAAACACATCAAAGCCAACAAGAAGGATGTTCACAATAAGAGATCCCTGCAGCTCACCGAGAACAAGATCAGAAGGCTGGTGAAATACTACCACGACTCCGGGCGGCTGGCACCAGATTGGACTTACTCGCCCGAGACAGCTGAGATTCTAGTTTCATGAAGCGGCTGGACAAAGCTGCAGAAGCTATTGCCAAGTCGATTTTGCATTGCGACAGCATGCGCGTGATCTCGCATAACGATGCGGACGGGATCGCCTCGGCAGGGCTGATCTGCAATGCCTTACTGCGCGCGAGGATACCCTTTCAGGCCACATTGTTGAACAGGCTGGACGAATCCGTGGTCAGCGGCCTGCAGGGCCCGGTGGTATTCTGCGACATGGGCAGCGGCAAGCCGGAGCTGATCTCCCGGGTGCAGGGTGACTGCTTCGTCCTGGATCACCATCGCCCCGTGGGGATGATGACTTGCATGCATCTCAATCCACACCTCTTCGGCATCGACGGGGCCTTTGAGCTGTCCGCTGCTGGCACCGTCTATTCCGTGGTGCGCTACATGGGCGACAACGCCGACCTGGCCGGGCTGGCACTGGTGGGCGCCATGGGGGATCGCCAGGCCATGACCGGCGCGAATCGAGCCATTTTGGATGAGGCTATAGCCTCAGGCTCAGTGGAGCTGAAATCAGGCTTGAAGCTGTCCGAGGATGGACCAGCGGAGGAAGTGTTTCAGCGCAGCGTAGAACCGCTCCTGGACTTCACTGGGGACCCGGAAAAGGCTAAAAGATTTTTGGATGATCTGAAGATAAAAGGGGATTTACAGATCCTGGGAAGAGATGATCTGGCCAGGCTCTGCACCGCTCTGACTCTCAAGCTGCTCATGCAGGGCAGTTTCGCTGCGGATTCGGTCATAGGGGAGGTGATCCGCCTCAAGCGCGAGGTGGTGGAGAACTCCCTGGAGCTGGTGCAGCTCCTCAACGCCTGCGGGAATAGGGATGTTCCAGGACTGGGCTTGACCTTATGCCTGCGGGATAAAAGCTCTCTTGAAGAGGCCAGGAAGCTGGCTGCAGACTACAAGGGCCACATCCTGCGAGAGATAAACACGCTTCGGGAGCGGAATATAGTGATGAAGAACATCCGCTACCTCAAGATGGAGGACATGGAAGCGGGCGCAGTGGTGGCGGGATTGGGAATAAGATACCTCTACACAGACCTGCCCCTGATCACGCTGAACCACAAAGATGATGCGGTCAAGATATCGGCCCGAGGAAACAAGCCGCTCATTTCCAGAGGACTGGATCTGTCCGTAGCTCTGCGAAAGGCGGCCGAGGCGGTGGGCGGCGCTGGTGGCGGCCATACCATCGCCAGCGGGGCCTCCATCCCGCCGGGCACTGAGGAGAGGTTTCTAACACTGGTGGATGAGATGGTGGGGGAGCAGATCCATAAAGATGCGAGAGACAAGGCCCCTCCGACAGGGGATGCAGCGTGATCAGTGCCAGGCTGGTATTCTGGGGAGAGAAGGCAGAGATAGTGGCCAGGTCTATTGAGCCCGATAACCTGCCGAACATGCATCTTCAGACAGAAGAAGACCGCCTGAGCCTGGAGTTCTCAACGGAGAAGATAGGCACCCTGCTCTCCACGGTTGACGATCTACTGATGAACATTAAAATAGCGGAAGAGACACTGCTCTCTCTGGAGGAGAGATGAAATTCCACTTAGAGGCAAGCTTTCGACTGAGCGCGGATGCGGCTGCAGCCCAGAATGCAATCTCGGACTTCTTTGCAGAAGCTGGCGGGATACTGCAGAAGGGCGCTCCAGAAGGTCACGGCGCTAAGATAGTGCAGTGGAAGCTGACTGGCAATAAGATCGATCTGGTAATTGAGAGCGACAGGTTTGTTCGCGCCCATGACGCGCTGCTCAGGCTGCGCCGCCCTCTTGCCGAGCTTTTGGGCAAGCAGTTTCGCATCGGTCTGCGCGGCCTGGAGGTGAGCAAGTTCGAGATCGAGGTCGAGTCTGAGCGGGCCATTGAGCACAAGATACCTTACGTACGGAACATAAACTTTGAAAATGGACGGCTGTTGTTGGAATTGGACGTTGGGCCTCATGGCACTCTGGGCCAGTCGGAGATCGAGAACCGCATACCCGACAGAATAGTCAGCCTCCTGGAAGAGAAGCTGCAAAGCTACGGAGGCAAGGCCGAGCACTGGGAGCTGCTCTGGGAGAGTGCAGAGCGAGAAACGAAGTTCAACCGCGATCCCACCGAGGAGATGCTGAAGGCTGGCTGGATCAAGCACGGAGCCAGCCGCGGCCAGTGGATCTACGGGCCAGAGGCCACGCATCTCTTCAGAGCCTTCGAGCAGATCGTGCTGGATGAGATCGTCAAGCCGCTGGGATATGGCGAGATGATCTTCCCTAAGCTGGACACCTGGGACGTCTGGAAGAAGTCGGGGCATGCCCAGGGAGTTTACCCGGAGATCTACTTCGTCTGCCCGCCCAAGACCCGCGATCCGGCGTTCTGGGAAGAGGTCATGGACTACTACAAGGTTACCCACGAGGTGCCCCTGGAGCTGGTCAAGGAGAAGATCGACCTGCCCATCGGAGGCATGTGCTACGCCCAGTGCCCCACCTTCTGGGGATTCCTGCAGGGAATGACGCTGCCAAGCAGCGAGCTGCCCATAAAAGTGTTCGATCGCTCCGGCACGAGCCACCGCTACGAGTCTGGCGGAATCCACGGCATCGAGCGGGTGGACGAATTTCACAGGATCGAGATCGTTTGGCTGGGTACACGGGAGCAGGCCCTGGCAGAAGCCGAGAAGCTCAAGGCCTGCTACAAGCACATCTTCGAGGACATCCTGGAGCTGCGCTGGAGGATGGCCTGGGTCACCCCCTGGTTCATGGCCCAGGAGGGCAAGACTGGCCTGGCGGAGATGCAAGGCGCGGGCACAGTGGACTACGAGGCCGTGCTGCCCTACAATGGAAACTGGATCGAGTTCCAGAACCTGTCCGTCAACGGCGAGAAGTATCCCAAGGGCTTCACTGTGAAGGCCCAGTCGGGCGATGCCCTCTGGTCGGGATGCAGCGGCGTGGGCCTGGAGCGCTGGACGAGCGCGTTCTTGAGCCAGAAGGGCCTGGACCCTGAGAGCTGGCCTGCTGAGTTTCGGAAGCGCTTTGGAGAGATGCCCAAAGGAATCAGGTTCCTCTGAGAGGAGATCCTTTATCTCTTTTTAAATCAGCCCTGTTCTCTGTTCTGTCCGGCAGCCACGCCAGGCTCTCCTGGGACTATTGTTCAATCTTTGGCTGGAATCCATCGACGATGATCTGCTGCGAACTATGAATCAGACCGGCCCCACTGATTCAGACGGAATGATGCCGGCTGAGTGTGGTTCAAGAGGAAAATATTGCTTAAATAAAAATTAAAAATCTTTAAATACTAATATTGCCTTTTAAAGGACTATGATGATCAGAAATGCATCAATAATTCTGATGTTTGCCCTCTTACTGCTGGCCAACGGCGCTGCTGCTACCAAATGTGTGATCTATGTCGTGGATGAGCGCCATCAAGCCCTCAACGGTGCGAGCATATACATCGACGATTGGTCGCAACTGATGGGAAAGACCTCCTTCAACACCCAAATTGGCTGGAACTGCTGGGTGGGCGAGATCCAGCCCGAAGGTGAGCACACCCTTAATGCCAAATGGGATGGAAAAGCGCGATTTCGCCCACCGCATAAAGGATCGGCCGCCGTTAATATTGCGGGGAGTGCCACCCAGTTCATCACCATTATGACTCATAAAGTATGATCGGATTAGAATAACGGCCTGCGCAGTGTCAAACGGCGTAATGCTGCCACTCTTCGATCCACAGGATAGAGAGAGGCCTTTTGTACACCTTTGCTGGCAAAGCCATGTACATGATATCTTTCCAGTCAGCAAAGGAGCATATTAATTAAGTATGGATGCAAGGATATGGCTAAAGAGGTAGCTGATATGAGAAGAATTCTAATTCCAGCATGCTTGGAGATTATCGTTCTGGCGGCGTGTTTGGCAAGTGCTGCGCTATCCTCGCCTAATTTGGATATAAGTCAGAAGTCTGCATTGGCAAAGGCAGGCTCATTTGCATCGTCTTCCTCTCCATCTATCAATGTAGAAGCAATAGATACCGGGCAGGCAGCTTCTGGGAATAGCAAGCCGGTAAACCTTACTGTGAGTGTGATCCAGTCTTTAAATGACTCCAATCAAACAGCAGAGTTCATTTGTGGAGTGGGTAAATTCAATTTCGAGATCGATACGCTTGAAATGCCTCCTGATGGGAAACCTGCGCGCATCATGAGCGTTAGCCCGACGTATTCCAACTTCATGTATGCTCTTGCTCCTTGTAACTTACATTCTGCAGTAAAACTTCGTGATCTGAGTAATTCGCTAGATGGCGATTTTTAGATATGAATTAAAAACATAATTATCAATAATAAATTATATTTTAGGTTAGCTCGTCGAAACCTCTTTCCCACAGGTCAAAGACCCTGAGCAAAATCTCAGATAAATCAACATATTGTAATTTTTTTAGCTTTAAAAATTAATGACTAAATTTAATATTATTTATCAATTTACGAATATCGATAGCTAGAAAAATGTTGATGTCATAGAAGCTTTGCTGCGGAATGTGGGGTAGATAATTTCGTGAGTTAGATGAGGAAATCATTCCTTTTTATATATTCTCCGGATCGAGTCCAAAATCACATCCTCACAATTCCGAAAGTTGGGAATTGATATGCTTGAAATCATCTAGCAGACTTATGCCTCTATCAGTTGTTTCGTATAATACGTTCTTTTCCTGCGTAACCATTATGAGGTTGTTTTTTATCAGCAGATCAATATAAGGATTTACGGTTCTGAAGTTGAGATTTGCCTGATACACAATTCTCGTCTTGCAGGCACCGTCTTTGCATATATCTAATATCTCTGAGATAATCACATGTTTGCTTCTCTTCATCATCCTCTTTCTCCTCCTTGATATTAAGGTATCTAGGTAAGCTTGATAGATACTTTCATGATCTTAGCAATATTGTCAAGGTTGAGCAACCATTAAATACTTTACTAATGCGATATCAGTAATCATGTTATCGTTATAAAAAATTTTTAGCTTTATTTAAACTTTTGAATAAAATAAACGTATGCTATATTTTAAAATTGACTATCGATATCAAACGATCTAGTAAGTTAAAAAGTTCTTAAAACTGAATTTAAATTTATAAAATATTTAGAGGTAATCAATTATTCCTTTAGATTATGCTATAGATATATTATACAAACTTTTTAAATCTGATGCTGATAGTCGCGATGAGACATAATGGAGTGAACCCCTCCGAGTAGACAATGAGTTAAGCAACTTCAACTCATGGAGGGAAGTACATGAAGAAGACGAGGCGGCGCTACGACCGAGAATTCAAGATATCAGTAGTAGCTGAGCTTGAGAGTGGCAAACCTCTCGCTCAGATCGCCCGCGAGCATAGCATCCATCCGGGCCTGCCCTCCCGGTGGAGAGATGAGTTGGCCG
>Ga0315279_10009206_pt1 | contig 11820 bp, 8 predicted proteins | sample YL17G06_20_MG_FD_203694 | JGI IMG/M metagenome (GOLD analysis project Ga0315279, IMG submission 203694) | Sediment microbial communities from Yellowstone Lake, YNP, Wyoming, USA - YL17G06_20 | ecosystem: Environmental > Aquatic > Freshwater > Lake > Sediment | place: USA: Wyoming | collected...
GGTGAGTTGTTCCGTGAACCCCCACCGGAAGGTACCAGACCTCCATCACTTCGGCAACACTCTACCTCTCAAAGAACGATCCCCTCTATCCATCCACTCAAGCTGCCGCACAGCGGCTTAGTTCAACTCGCGTGAAGCCGTATTGCGTATTCACTGCCACAGCGTGTGAATCTGTGCACCACTGCACACATCCCGCCCCCTGTCCGTTACCCCAACATCGAGTGAAACCGCAGGACATCGAAATCGTGTTTGTAAGAATTGAACCATCCCCGGCTCGGGTGAGGAGACGGAACGTGTGGACCTGGAAGACGAACCTCCGTCGATCCTTCGTGGGGCGATTGACAGCAAGCTACAAATCCCTTTCTCCGCTGTCAATGGGGTAAAGTACTACATGGGGCTTGTAGGGGAAAACCCTACACGTGTAGGGTTTTCCCCTACGGTGAAGACCGTAGATGAGAGGAGGCGGAAATGGCAAGCGTTGCGGGCGTACTGGGCAGTGAGGCCGTGGTGAGTGGAGTGGAAAACCCCCCTCCGCCAAATGGCGAGCCGGACAGGCTGACCTCCCCTCGTCCAGCGTGACAGAACAGGGGGTTCATCCGGCCCAACCACTCGTACGCGCCCTCAATGCAAGTTGCTGACAAAGCCAACCTGCTGGTGGGTCAGACATTCCTGTCTGACCCTCATCTGGATTTTGGACAGGCAAAAATGCCTGTCCCACGATCGATGTTGGAAAGGCAGGAATGCCTATCAGACAGGCAAGAATGCCTGTCCCGCGATCGATGTTGGAAGGGCAGGAATGCCTGTCCCACGATCGATGTTGGAAAGGCAGGAATGCCTATCAGACAGGCAGGAATGCCTGTCCCGCGATCGATGTCGGACAGGCAGGAATGCCTGTCCCGCGATCGATGTCGGACAGGCAGGAATGCCTGTCCCACCGTTTCCTTTTTCGCGCTTGAACGAGGAGGAGTTGACAGCTCTACTTCTCCGGCTTCATCTGAGGAAAGAAGATCACGTCGCGGATGGAATCTTTGTTCGTCAACAGCATCGTCAGGCGATCGATGCCGATGCCGATGCCAGCCGTGGGAGGCATGCCGTACTCAAGCGCGCGGATGAAATCCTCGTCCATCACCTGCGCCTCCTCGTCGCCGCGGGCGCGCAGCTTCATCTGCTCCTCGAACCGGGCACGCTGGTCAAGCGGATCGTTCAGCTCCGAGAAGGCATTGGCAAGCTCCTGAGCGTTGACGATCGCTTCGAACCGCTCCACAAGCCCCTTCTCCAAGCGGTGCTTCTTGGCAAGAGGGGACATCTCCAGGGGGTAATCGGTGATGAAGGTGGGCTGGATCAGATACGGCTCCGTCTTCAGGCTGAAGATCTCATCAATAATGGCGCCGGGACCCATCGATGCATCGGTCTCGATGTGCAGCTCCTTGGCGATCGACCGGAGCTCCTGCTCAGACTTGCCCCGAAGATCCTTCCCCGTGAACTCCTTGATCACGCCGAACATCGAGATCCGCTTCCACGGTGGTGTGAAGTCGATCTCGTGCCCACCGACCGTCGCCTTCGCCTTCCCGTTGACGGCCATCGCAACGGCGTAGATCAGCTGCTCGGTCAAGTCCATCATCCAGCGGTAATCCTTGTAGGCGACGTAGAGCTCGAACATCGTGAACTCGGGATTGTGCGCCCGGTCCATCCCCTCGTTGCGGAAGTCCTTGGAGATCTCATAAACCCCGTCGTACCCGCCGACGATGAGCCGCTTCAAATAGAGCTCGTCGGCAATGCGCAGGTACAGGTCGATGTCGAGCGCGTTGTGGTGCGCTATGAACGGCCGCGCGGAAGCCCCTCCGTAGAGTGGCTGCAGGACGGGGGTCTCGACCTCCAGGTAACCCCGCTCGTCGAGAAACCTCCTGATAGCGCTGATGATCTGCGCCCGCTTGACGAACGCCTCCCTCACATCCGGATTCACGACAAGGTCGACGTACCGCTGCCGGTACCGGAGTTCCTTGTCCGAGAAGGGATCGTAGACGATCTTATTCCCTTTCTCGTCCACCTTCTCCTTGACGATGGGCAGAGGGCGCAGCGACTTCGCCAGGAGCGTCAGCTCCTTCGCGTGGACCGAGATCTCCCCCATCTTCGTCCGAAAGACGAATCCCTTGATGCCGATGATGTCCCCGATATCCATCAGCCTGAAGGCATCGTACGGGTCACCGAGGTCGTCTCTCCTGAGATAGATCTGGATCTTGCCGCGCGAATCTCGAATGTGGCAGAAGGAAGCCTTCCCCATTCTCCGCAGGGACATAATCCGTCCCGCGACGGAGACCGTGCGCTGAGCCGCCTCATCTCTGAAGGCCGTGATGATGTCACCGGAGAAATCGGTCCGGTCGAATTCGTATGGGTAGGGATCAATCCCGAGCTTCTTCAGTGCCTCGAGTTCCTCGCGGCGGCGAAGCATCAGGACGTTGAGCTCCTCCTGCTCCGACGACGGCTGCCCGGCTTGCTGGATTGGATTCTCTTCTTTTTCAGCCATAGAATTCACGCATTCGAAAACTCGGATTTACCGCTAGCCCCTTGAAATCAACCTCACCCTTACCCTCTCCTAGTAGGAGAGGGAGCGTTGTTCAAGATGGTCAGACGAAGTCCGTCCCCCTCCACGCATTTCGTGTCTCCCGCTCTTAGATTCCGCCTGTAAGCGGGATTCTGGAAGGCGGAACCGACTTCTTTGTCGGGATAGGGGGACGACAGGGGGTTCCCGAGCTCCGCCTGATGCAAACCTGCCGAGTGCATAGTTCGACTTCCAGCCCGACATGCGGTCTGGCGGGCGCTCACCATGACTGGGGTTGTTCAACCCGCCCGCCGGTCGAGACGGCTGCTTCTCTTCGAACCTAGCCCCAGGGAGTTCATTCTTTTCTCTTTGTCGCCACATAGGCGGGTAGCTGCAAACGATCGGGATTCGCCCTGCCGTACAGAGCCGCAATCTCATACATCCTCTGAGCGTGCTCCGGCCTCACCTGATCCCAGGAAAATCGCCACTCCCAGTTGCCCTGTTCCGTCCCCGGAAAGTTCATCCTGGCCTCCGTGCCGAGGCCGAGCACGTCCTGGAACGGGAAGATCGCCAGGTCGGCCGCAGACCTCGACGCCAGACGGATCAAGTCCCAATGAACCTCCTCCCCGTTGCTCCCGCAATACTTATGAAGGAAAGCCTTCTCCCGCTCCGTAGCGGTCGCGAACCACCCACAAGTCGTATCGTTGTCGTGCGTACCGGTGTACGCCACGCAGTTGTGCTCGTACCGGTGCGGGAGGAAGTTGTTCTCGGGTCCCTCGGCGAAGGCAAACTGGAGCACCTTCATGCCCGGGAAACCAAACTTGTCCCTCAGCTCGATCACATCGGGTGTGATGAGGCCCAGGTCTTCGGCCACGATCGCCAGCTTTCCCAGCTGCTTCTGGACGGCGTTGAAGAGCTTCGCGTTCGGGCCTTTCACCCACCGCCCGCGCACCGCCGTTTTCTCCGAGCCCGGTATCTCCCAGTACCCGGCGAAACCCCGGAAGTGATCAATGCGGGCGATGTCGACGAGCATAAACGTCCGCCGGAACCGCTCGATCCACCAGCGGTACCGGTTTTTCTCCATCTTGGACCATCGGTAGAGCGGATTTCCCCATCGCTGGCCGGTCCCACTGAAATAGTCGGGAGGAACGCCGGCGACGAACGTTGGACGGCCCGCCTTGTCCAGAAAGTAGAGGCCCGGGTGTGACCAGACGTCCGCGCTGTGGTGCGAAACGAAGATCGGGATATCGCCCATGATGCTGATGCCGCGGTCGTTCGCGTACTTCTTGACCTTCGCCCACTGCCGATAGAACAACCATTGCGTGAACTTCCAGAAACGAATTTCTTCGGCAAGGTTCTTTTGCGCGCGCTTGAGCGCCTCCGCTTTTCGCCGTGCGAGGTCCCGCTCCCATTCGCTCCAGACGGCGCCGCGGAACTGGTCGTTCAGCGCTTGAAAGAGCGAGTAGTCCTCCAGCCAGGACCTTTGCTGTCTGCAGAAAGCCTCAAAGTCCGGCAGCTCGGGAGCGTTCCGCCGTGAGAAGAACCGCTCGGACGCCCTGCGAAGCCGCTCAAGCCGATACGGAATAACGGCAGGGTAGTCGACTCGTCGCTCGGGAAACGGCGGGACGGAGTCTATGTCGGACTCTGAGAGCCAGCCTTTGGCAACGAGCTCCTCGAATCCGATCAGCAGCGGGTTTCCGGCAAATGCCGAGTGAGACATGTATGGAGAGTTCGCGTATCCCGTCGGCTCGAGGGGAAGAACCTGCCACACTTTCTGTCCCGCCACGAGCATCCACTCGATGAAGTGGATTGAGACCTCTCCGAAGTCACCGCACCCGAATTTACCGGGAAGAGATGTGGGGTGAACGAGAATACCGCTGCCGCGAGCAAATCGCATAGTCGCTAGGATGTAAGTCCGGCTGCCCGCCGGAGGTGATGAACTTCAGTTTGTGAGAGGAACCTCCATCTGCCTCGCGCGACTCCCTCCGTCGTAAATCCGGCGAACGAGACCCGCTCCAACCCCTTCACGTCGTACCCAAGCGTCTCAAACATCCGGCGCACCTCCCGGTTTCGACCTTCGGCGAGCGAAACCAGGAGCTCCTTTCGTCTTGTGCCCGGAAGCAGAGCGACCTCCTGGGGCTTCGCGATGCCGTCATCCAGGCGGACTCCTCGTCTCAGGGTCCCGAAATGCTCATCGAGGATCCCTCTTTCCAGCCGCACGCGGTAGACCCGCTCGATCTCACGCCTGGGGTGCATCAACGCGTTGGCAAGCTCTCCGTCGTTTGTCAGAAGGAGCACCCCTGTCGTGTTGCGGTCGAGCCTTCCGATGGGGTAAATCCGCTTGCTGATCTTGACGTAATCGAGGACGGTCGTCCGGCCCTTCTCATCGCTCAGCGTCGTGATGCAGTCTTTAGGCTTGTTGAAGAGGATGTAGTAAAGCTTCCGCTCGACTTCGACCGGCCGGCCGTTGACGGTCACCCGATCTCTGCCGGGATGAACCCTGGTGCCGAGCTCTTGAACGATTTTCCCGTTGACTTTGACAACGCCGGAAAGAATCAGTTCATCATTCTTGCGCCGGGATCCGACCCCCGCAAGGGCGAGGTACTTGTTCAAGCGAACAGATTCTTGATGAACCCCTGAATCTTCTCTTTCCACGATTGCCACCGGGACTTTGGATGGGGAGCGGCCTTTTTGCTGCTGAACCGGGAGGCTGGAGGAGCACTCTCCGGCGAGGCAACAGGTTCCGGCTGCTCTGAGATGACGGGGGGAAGGACGTGAGCAGTCCCATCGATCTTCGCCTCGACCTGCCCAGCGGACTTAACAGGTCGATTCGTGTCTGCGGCTTGCGACTCGGTGAATTCAGCTTCCCCCTCCTGATTGACCTGACCGAGCGCCACCGGCTCTTCGGGCAGCACTTGCTGCTCGCTCACAGGAGCTACGTCTGTCCTGGCTTCCTCCGCTGCCACCTCTGCCGGAGAAATCGCTTCGGCCATCGGCGGATTCTCTTCCTCCTCCGGGGCTGTTACGCTGGCCTGTGGCTCGATGCCGACTGGTGTCAACGGGACCGGAGTCTCTTCCATCGAAAGTGCGCTCGCTTCTCCGGCGGCTTCACGTTCTTCTGCCTGTTGTTGTTGCTGAGACTCGATATTCTCAGACGTGAGAAGCCCCTGCGGTTGGATTTTGACCCCGCTCGGCGGAGCGATTTCCTCAACCAGAGGCTGATGAGCCTTTGGCTCATCTTCGGATTTCACGACGGGTGCGTTTTGGCCGGGGTGCTCCTCCGCAGCAAGAGCCGCTGCACCGGAATCCCCGGGAACCTCCTCCCGCTTCTTATCCGCCCTTACAATTTGATCGGTTGAGCCCGGCTCCACCCTAAGGTCGCGGACCCTCTTCTTCGGAATGATCTTGACCTGGTCATCCAGCTCCGCTTTCCGCTTTGGGATATGGGGCAGGCGGGACTTGAAGTCCTCCTCTTTTTTTTCCTGCTGGCCCTGCTGCGCCTCCAGCATGCGGCGCTCGCTTTCAAACTGGTTTTCGCCGAGGATCTCCTGGATCTCCCTGGGCCGCGGCAGGTCCGCGATGTCGTTCAGGCCGAAATGCTTGAGAAATTCTTTTGTCGTCCCGTAGAGCAACGGACGGCCAACGCTGGTAGCGCGCCCGACGATCGTTACCATCTCCTTTTCGAGGAGCGTCTTCAACACGTAGTCGCAATCGACGCCCCGGATCGATTCGATCTCCGGCTTCGTGATCGGTTGCCGGTAGGCGATGATCGCGAGGGTTTCGGTCGAGGCTTGCGAGAGCTTCCTCCGGGACTGCTCCTTGTAAAGCTTGCCCAGCCACTCTGCGTACACGGGAAGGGTTGCGAACTGGTAACCGCCGGCGATCCCGACGATGCGGTACGGCTTCTCTGCCACCGCATACTCGTTGTTCAACGCCTCGATGACCCGAGTGATCTCCTCCTGCTCGATCGTGCGCGCATCACCGTTGACCCCTTCGACCGCATACATCGATTGGATCTGCTTGACCGTGAGAGGCTCCTGCGCCGCGAAGATCAGCGCCTCGATGAGGCTTCTGAGCGTGGTCGGGACCCGGATGACAGGTGCCGGCGGTTTGGCGGTGGTCTCATCCATCGGTCATTCGTTGACATTCCGCATGATCGACACCTCGCCAAAGGTCTCGGATTGCCGCACCAGGATGCGCTTCGTCCTGATCAACTCGAGCAACGCGATGAACGTGACGACGATCCGTGTCTTATCCTGCATGTCCTTCACAAGCTCGAGGAACGTCGCCTCCGAGCGGCGAGAGAAGTAATCGAGGACGAAATCGATCTGCTCGTCGATGGTGACGATCGGACGGACGACCTCGTGGAAGAACTCCTTCGGCATCCGCTCGACGGCAAACCGGAACGATGCAATAAGGTCGAAGAGTGAGACATCCCTCAACGAGCTATCCTCCTCCGTCTCCGTCATCGTCCTCGGATCGGCCTCATGATAGCAGCGGTAGAACACCTTCCGCTCCTCGTCCTCCCGGGCGGACATCGTGGCGGCCACTTCCTTAAACCGCTTGTACTCGACGAGGCGCTTCACCAGGTTTGCCCGCGGATCCTGCTCCTCCTCCTCGCCCAACTCCGGGGGGAGTAGCATCTTCACCTTGATCTGCATCAGCTCGGCCGCGACAACGAGGAACTCGCCGGCCACCTCGAGGTCGAGCGACTCTACGTAATGGATGTAGTCCAGGAACTCCCTCGTGATCCGCGAGATCGGGATGTTGTAGATATCCAGCTCATCTCGCTTGATGAAGAACAGCAGCAGGTCGAGCGGACCTTCGAATCCCTGGAGTTTGATCGTGTACATCAGCGCTTAGCTGCCAGCGTTCAGCTGTTTCAATTGACAATTGTCTCTTGATAATTGAAAATCGAGAAGGAATCTTCCCTCACATCTCACATCCTCCATCACTTCATTGTTCCTTGATCCCTCGTCGATCCCTTCTCTTCCGTCTCCCATGTTGCATCTCAGAGCACCCTTCCCTGCCCGCCGACGACGATCCTAATGCGCAGGCGGGGACTTCGCTGAGGGTGACTGAAGATTGTTTGTCTGGCTATTGTTCCTCGCTCACCGTTTTCTTGTTACCTCGTGCTGTCGATTTCAATCCTTGCTCTTGCGTCCTCCATCATCCCTTCATCTATCTCCCCTTCCTTACTCCTTCCTTTTTACTTTTTCATTTTTCATTTTTGCATTATTCACCCTATTCCCATCGCCTCGTGCACCTCGGCCATCGTCTGCTGAGCCACGGTGCGGGCACGCTGTTCCCCACTCTGAAGGATCGACTTCACCTCATCGAGGTTCGACTCGAAGTACGCTCGCTTCTCGCGGTGCGGAGCCAGCGCTTCGATGATGTGGTTCGCACAGTTCGCTTTGCAGTCCACACACCCCAACGCTCCGCTCTCGCACCCCGCGCGGATCTCAGGCACTTCCTTCGGGCTGAACTTCTGGTGATACGCAAAGACCAAGCATACGTCCGGACGGCCGGGATCGCCCTTGCGGATCTTCTGCGGATCTGTCACGGCGCTCCGCATCTTCCCCTTGATCGCCTCCGGAGGATCCGAAAGCAGGATCGTGTTGCCGATCGACTTGCTCATCCGCCGCCCGTCCAGTCCCGGCAGCCGGGCAAACTGCGTCAGTTTCCCCTCCGGCTCCGGAAATACCGGCTTCTTCGGCGCATAGAGCGCGTTGAAACGGCGGGCGATCTCCCTCGTTATCTCAATGTGCGGCATCTGATCTTCGCCGACTGGGACAAGCTCCCCCTTGTAGAGGAGGATGTCGGCCGCCTGAAGCACCGGGTAGCCCAGATGCCCGTACGCGATGTTCTCCATCTCGAGGTCCCGGACCTGCTCCTTGAGCGTCGGGTTTCGCTCCAGCCGGGACGTCGTAATCAACATCGAAAGGATCAAGTGCAGCTCGGCGTGCTGCTTGACCTGCGATTGCCGGAACATCGGGCTCCGCTTCGGATCCAGGCCGGCAGAGAGCCAATCGATCAGTACATCGATGGTGTTCTGATAGATCTCCGAGGTGTCCGGATCCGTCGTCAGAGCATGATAGTCCGCAATCAAATGGTAGTTCTGATACTCACCCTGCAACGCCACCCAGTTTTCCAGCGGGCCGACGAGGTTGCCAAGATGGAGCTTCCCCGTAGGGCGCATGCCGCTGAGAATGACCTTTTTCCGCTGGCTCAAATCGAGTACAGAACTCCTTTCGAAGCAGCTGTCAACGCTCAGCCTTCAGCGACTAGGCACAAGAACCCCGGGTTTTGCTTATCGCCGTTTGTCAGTCTCGACGAGGTCGGGACGGGACCTCACGCCGACCAAGTTGTCACTGGCTGGCCGCTGAACGCTTGCCGCTCAGTCATCAGTTCATAAACAGATACGGCTTCCATCGGTCGTCGACCGTGCCGACGAAATCCCGTATGAACATCACATGGTTGGGTCGAATGGGTCTGCGAATGAGGCTCATCTGGGCCTCACCGGGGAGCCGGTCCCCCTTCTTGTTGTTGCACCGCACGCACGCACACACGAGGTTCTCCCACGTCTCCTCTCCGCCGCGCGCCTTCGGGACAACGTGATCGACTGTTAATGGGACATCCCCCCGACCGCAGTACTGACACCTATGCCCATCGCGCCGCAGAATGTTCTTTCGTGAAAGTACGATCTTCTTGTAGGGGACACGGATGTAGACAGAAAGGCGAACGATGCTCGGGAACGGCATCGTCATCGTCACGGAATGCAGAAACCTTCCATCAGAGGCTTCGATCAATTCAGCTTTTCCCAGATAGAGAAGGATGACAGCCTTCTTGACGTTGCAAACGCTGAGGGGCTCGTAGTTGTGGTTCAGAACGAGCACCTTCCGGTTCATCTTTCCGCTAGAAGTCGCCGATTGGCTTGCTGCGCTGAAGTCTTTAGCACCTCCTTAGGATAGCAAATAAGGCTTCGAACTGAACAGTTCCTTGAGGATTTGGTCTTTACACCCTGCAAAATATAGCATGATCGAGGGTCAGAGTCAAGGTGTGAGAATTGGGACATGAGGGGAAAAGTCCCGCCCCAACGCGCGAATCCACCCTCCCCGACCTCCTGCCTGACGATCATTCAGCACCCTAACCGGCCTGACGTTCACTCAACGAGTACGACCCCGAACAACAGTGCCGACCAGCCGGGGAGATCGCAAGCAGCGTAAACGGTGGAAATTAGCGGTTCTCCCCTCTTGAGTATCTTCTCCGAATCTCCCCTATCGAGTCGCCGCCGTACTTCTCCAGGAATGCGTTCGCCAGGACCGGGGCGACCACGGCCTCGGCGATCACCGAACAAGCCGGGACGGCGCAGATGTCAGATCGCTCGTACCGTGCTTTGACCGCTTTCCGAGTCTTGAGGTCGACCGACTGCAGGGGCTTTGCGAGCGTCGAAATCGGTTTCATTGCGCCGCGCAGGATGATCATCTCCCCGTTCGTCACGCCTCCCTCAAGGCCCCCGGCGCGATTCGACCGGCGGACGATCTTCCCCCGGGTCAGCCCATATGCGTCGTGCACCTGCGATCCGAACCGCTCCGCATCGACGAAGCCCGACCCGATCTCGACTCCCTTGACGGCGTGAACGGACATCAATGCCTGCGCGAGCAAGCCATCGAGCTTTCGGTCGTAGTGCACGTAGCTCCCCAGACCGACCGGCGCTCCCGTCGCAATCACTTCGAACACACCCCCCAACGTATCCCCCAGCTTCTTCGCTCTTTTGATGAGTGCAACTGCCTTCGATTCGACAGCCTTCGCCAACATCCTGACTTGAGACTTGTCGGCCTCTTCCGTGACCTTGTACGCTCCGCAGGAGGCCTTCGTGTATCTGCCGATCATTCTGTCGACGCCGCCTCGGTCGACGATCTTCGCCGTGCCGATGCTGAGTACGTGGCTGCCGATGAAGATTCCGAACTCCTCCAGCAGCTTCCGTACGATCGTGCAGCAGCCAACCCGCATCGCGGTTTCCCTCGCGCTCGCCCGCTCGATCGTGTTCCTCATGTCGTCGAAGCCATACTTGATCGAGCCCGCGTAATCTGCATGGCCCGGCCTCGGGATGGTAATCATCTCGACTTGGCCCCCGCCCGACTCGATCGCCATCTTCTCCATCCAAGCCCCGGAATCCTTGTTTCGAATCACCAGCGCTATCGGTGACCCGAGGGTCTTGCCGAACCGCACTCCGGAGAGAATCTCGACCCCGTCCGCCTCGATCCTCATTCTACCGCCGCGCCCGTATCCCTGCTGCCGTCGCCGCAGCTGATGATCGATGTACTCGGCAGAAAGTGAGAGCCCCGCCGGCACGCCCTCGACGATGCCGACAAGGGCCTGGCCGTGTGACTCCCCCGCTGTAAAATACCGGATCACACTTCTCCTCTTATGACGCTCGTGTTTCCTGAAATTCGATCCAACTAGACGAAATTTGGCAGGACTAGCAATTGGGGTGTACAGGAATTCAATTTCAGAGCAACCGCTCCCTCTCCTTTTAGGAGAGAGCTGGGGTGAGGTTCTGCTAAGTGAGCCCCCTGCGTTCCGTTCCGCTGAGCGCATAACGGAACGCGTCCCCCTAGAAGGGCCACAAGCTGTGATTGAGCAGCTTGATCAAGGCTCCCTCTCCTTTCACGTTCTTTGTGTGCCGAGGTCTTTGGCCGGGATACGAGAGGGTGAAGTTCCCAAAACGCAAAGGGCGCAGAGCCTTCACCGTGAGCTAAGCTCTGCGCCCCTCGATTTCCAGGATGCACGATCCCGCTACTTGCCGGGCACCTCAATGGCGACAAACTTCATCGTTTTGTCGGCCTGCTTCACGCGCATCAGCACCGCGTCCCCTGGCTTCTTCCGCTTGAGGATCTGCTCGAACTGGCTCGCAGAGGAGACCGGCTGGTCCCCCACGCTCAGGATCACGTCGTTCGGTTGCAAGAAGCGTGACGCAGCCTCGCTGAATGGCTCCACGCTCTGGACGAGGACACCATTCTCTATCTCGTACTTCTCCTTTGTCTTCTGGTCGAGGTTCCGGATCGTCATGCCGAGGCTCTCGATCTGAACGCTCTTCGGCGATGCGTTCTCCGCCTCCGACGGGGAGTCTTCCTCCTCCTGCCGTGCAGCGACAACCTCACTCTCCGTGTCCCGCCCCTTCAGCGTCACCTTCTTATCGATCGTCTTGCCGTCTCGATAGATCTTGAGCAGGACGACATCGCCGGGATACTTGGACGCGATCAGCGTCTGAAGCTGGT